>Ga0182024_10003046_pt1 | contig 40609 bp, 37 predicted proteins | sample P32metaG_FD_120480 | JGI IMG/M metagenome (GOLD analysis project Ga0182024, IMG submission 120480) | Permafrost microbial communities from Stordalen Mire, Sweden - P3-2 metaG (Illumina Assembly) | ecosystem: Environmental > Terrestrial > Soil > Wetlands > Permafrost | place: Sweden: Stordalen...
CGCAAGAGCGTCAAGAACACCCAAGACCGCCCCGAACAGCTCCAAGCCGACGCCCCACCACCACCGCGGACTACGCGACGCTCGATTCACCCCACCCAGCCACCCAATCGGTGGATTCAGGCTAAGGGTGCGTGGGATCTGCAGCCAGCGTCCTGACGTCGTGGCTCAGGCCTTCCGGCGTCAGCTCTTCGGACTCGAACAGCACCCGCTTGTGGCCCGAGGGGCCGAGCAGCAGCACCGGCGCGTACTCGTCGAACCTGCTCGCGCCCACGCTCGCCGGCTTGATCGCATACGCCTGCCACACCGAGCGCAGCTGAGCCAGCGAGCCCGTCAGATACTGCGCGCGCCCGCTCAGCGACACTTCCCCGAGGAAGCGCCGGATGTGGGCGGGCGAGTCGGCCGTCGGGTCGGCGCTCACGATCAGCACCGCCGGCAGGCGCGCATGCGCTTCACCCAGTTCGTCGAGCGCGCCCCGGATCTGCTCGGCGATCACGATGCACGTGTCGCCGCACGTCGAGTACAGGAACGTCAGCAGCACCACCCGGCCGCGGTACTCGCTCAGCGACACACGGTCGCCGTACTGATCGCGCAGCGTGAAGTCAGGCGCGCCGATGCCGGCCGGGAACGGCGCGCCCTGGAACGCCGATTCTGCCCCGGCCGAAACCGAGGTGCTCGCCGACGAGGAGCTCCCGGAGGACCCCGACAGGGCCACCACCAGGACCACCGCCGCAGCCACGACCGCCGCGAGTGCGGTCAGCGCAAGCATCGCGTTCGGCGGCCGCCTGGGCATGCCGGGAGGGTAGGCGAGGGCGCCAGGCGGTGGCGAGCCATGCTCGAGCCACGCCCGTACCCGGCACGAGCACACGGTAGCCGCCGGCCACGGGCGTAATATCTGGAATCGATGGGGGTAGGCACGCGTTCTGCGGCGGCGACAGCTCGGAAGCTTGCGGGCGCGCTCGCGCTCGCGCTGCTCGCGGCGCTGCTGATCGCGGCGCTCGCCGCCGCTGAAGGCACAGCTCCAAGCACTCCGCCGGCCGCGCCCCCGCCCGCAAACGACACGCTCGCCGGCGCGCAGGCGATTCACACGCTGCCCGCCTCGATCAACGGCACGACCGTCGGCGCCACCACCGAAGCCGGCGAACGCGAATCCACCTGCAACGTGCCCACCGGCGCCTCGGTCTGGTACAGCCTGCGGCTCACCAGCGCCCAGCGCGTCGGGCTCGACCTCGCCGCCGGCGGTGAGCTCGACGCCACGATCGACGTCTACCACGCCGTGCGCTCGCAGCTCGTCTCCATCGGCTGTCAGCAGACCGAAGGCCACGGCAAGGCCTCGTTCACGTTCAAGGCCGCCAAGAACGGCCTCTACGAGATCAAGGTCGCGGCGCTGCAGAACTCCCAGCTCGCGCCGTTCTCGCTCGAAGTCTTCCTGCCGACCCCCGCCGTGCAGCCCCCCGGCGCACCGCTGCCAAGCGACGGCGTCAACGGCCAGGTAGACCGCATTCAGAACATCAACGCCGCCTACTCCGTCACGCTGCACTCCGGCGTCAGCTACATGATCAGCCTCGCCAACGAGACCGAACGCGGCTGCGTCAGCGGCGCCCTGTTCGCGCCCGGCACCAGCTCCTTCGGCGGCGAAGAAGAAGAAGGCGGCTCGAGCGGCGGGCTGCTGCACCTCCAGTGCGGCGGCTACCGGCTGTTCACGCCCGGGCCCGGCGAAGGCGGCCGTTACAGCTTCGACATCACCCCGCGGCTCTCGCACCGGGGCATCCAGCGCTTCCACCTGCAGATCGCCCCCGCCGGTCCCGACGAGACCGCCCCCGGCCTCACGCTGGGCAACTACGCGCGCGCCAGCGGGTACCTCAGCGGGCGCAGCGTGCAGGTGCTGCGCCTGTATCGCATGGAAGTCAACAGCCACTCCAACCTGACGCTCAAGCTGAGCGCGCCCCAGTCCGCCGAATTCAAGCTCCAGCTTCGCAACCAGCGCGGCAACGTGATCGAATGCGACTGCGAAGGCAGCGGCTCGCAGACGCTCGCGCATCAGCTCCAGCCCGGCACCTACTACGCCGTCGTCGCCGTGCGCAACTCCAGCGCCGGCAGCTTCACGCTCGAGCGCGAGTCGCGCACGATCACCGCCACCAGCATCTCCTTCTCGAGCACCAAAGCCGCGCCCGGGCAGGGACTCGACATCGACGTCAAGGTCGCCCCCGCGGGGTCCGGCCCCGTCAGCGTCGAGATCGAACGCTTCGATCCCGTCTTCGGCTGGCAGTTCTATCGCGAGGAACAGGCCTTCGTCAGCTCGGGCCTCGCCAGCATCCCCTTCACACCGCCCGCCGTCGGCTCATGGCGTGCCAAGGCCACCTACGAGGGCTCGCGCACCGACAGCCCCAGCGCCGTCGGCTTCACCTACCTCTCAGTCTCCTGAGCAGGGAGCGAGCGGCGCTCGCCTGCGATGCTCGACAAAGCCCCGGCAGCGGGCCCAAGTGTCGCTACACTTTATGAAGTCCCTGAATCCCGACCCTGGTTTAGGAGTTTTCATAATGAGCCCGTCAGGCGCAGAGCTTCTCCGCCGAGTAAAGAGCCAGATACAAGAGGTCGACCCCTCCGAGGTCAACGAGCTGATCAGCGAGGGCGTGACGATCGTCGACGTGCGCGGCAGCGAAGAGTTCTCCACCGGCCATCTTCCCGGCGCCAAGAGCATCCCCCGCGGCCATCTGGAGGCACGGATCGAGAACGCCGCGCCCGATCGCTCCGCTGAGCTGATCCTCTACTGCCAGTCGGGCAACCGCTCGGCCTATGCGGCGCGGACACTCCAGGAGGACCTCGGCTACGAGCACGTGCGCTCGATGACCGGCGGGATCACGCTGTGGAAGGACCGCGGCTACGAGGTCGACATCCCGCGCTCGCTCAACCCCGAACAGCGCGAGCGCTACTCGCGCCACCTGCTGATCCCCGAGATCGGCGCTGAGGGCCAGCAGAAGCTGCTCGACGCGAAGGTGCTGCTGCTCGGCGCCGGTGGGCTCGGCTCGCCGACCGCCCTGTACCTGGCGGCCGCGGGCGTCGGCACGCTCGGAATCGTCGACGACGACGTCGTCGACCTCTCCAACCTGCAGCGTCAGGTGATCCACGACACCGACCGCATCGGCATCCCCAAGGTCGAGTCCGCCGAGCAGACGATCCACGCGCTCAACCCCGACGTGAAGGTCGTCAAGTACCAGACGCGTATCGACGCCTCCAACATCATGGAGATCATCGAGGGCTACGACGTGATCGTCGACGGGGTCGACAACTTCCCCACCCGCTACCTGCTCAACGACGCCAGCGTGCGCCTGCAGATCCCCGTGGTCTCAGCCTCGATACTCGGCTTCGACGGACAGCTGTCGGTGTTCAAACCGTATGACGGCCCGTGCTACCGCTGCCTGTTCCGTGAGCCGCCGCCGGCCGAGCTCGCACCCTCGTGCGGCGCCAACGGCGTGCTCGGCGTGCTCCCCGGAACGATGGGCCTGCTGCAGGCGACCGAGGTCGTCAAGCTGATCCTCGACATCGGCGAGCCCGCGATCGGGCGGCTGCTGCTCTACGACGCCCTGGGCGCGACGCTCACGGAGGTCAAGGTCCGCCGCGACCCCGAGTGCCCGATCTGCTCGCGCGATCCCCACGAGATCGCCGACGAGGAGATGGGCGTGTTCCCCGACTACGAGGCGTTCTGCGCAGCCGCAGGGTAGGCTGCGCGCCACAGACATGGCAACGATCAAGATCCCACCGGTTCTGCGCGCGTCCGTCGGCGGCGAGAAGGAGGTCGGCGCGTCCGGCGAGAACGTCGGCGCGGTGCTGCGCGACCTTGCCTCCAGCCACCCCGCGACCGAGAGCCAGCTGTTCGCAGCCGACGGCGAGCTCAACCGCTACGTCAACGTCTACCTCAACGACGAGGACGTGCGCGTGCTCGACGGGCTCGACACCGCCGTCGGCGACGCCGACACGCTTGTGATCCTGCCGGCGATGGCCGGCGGGTCGCGCTAGCAGCTCTCGTCAGGCAGCCACCGGCCGGCAGGCCCGCGCGGTTCTTCCGCCGCTGGGCGATCTAGGCTTCCCGTCCAGGTTCGGAACTCGAGCCTAAGTGTTTGCCCGCTGCCGAACGATCGGGTTGTGTCTCATGAGAATTCGTAGCGTTTTCTTGCGCGCCTTCGCACCGATCGCCAGGCGGAGCGCCCTATCTGCCGGTACGGCAGCGGTGTTGGCCTGTCTGCTGGCGGCTCCCGCGTCGGCAAAACCGGGGCCGCCCGTCTACACGCTCAAGATCAGTGAGGGCGAGACGACGATTCCCGAAGACTCGATTGCCCAGACCAGCGGCAGCGTCGAAAATGGCAGCGGCTCGGTTCAGGTATCGATCGTTCGCGGTGGCATCGTCATTGCCAGGGAACATGGCACCAGCAGCGCCGGGATGGCGCAGGTTCCGCAGGTGAACGACGTGGTGAATCTGGAAGCGCCGATCGGCACTGTCGTCGGATCGGTCGACTACGACGGGCTGCCTTCGATGGAACCAACGGTGTGCGCCGGCTCGACGAACTTCTCCGGACAGAACTCGACGGGGGAGACCGTCAAGGGGAGCGCCGTCTCACTGGCGGTGCAGATCGAAAAGTACGGCTCGAGCGTGGTCAGGTCGAACTTCGCCCGCGCACAGGTCACGATCCTCTCTGGTACCACCTTCGGCGGCAGCTTCCTCGCTCCGCTCGAGCTCGGTCAGACCGTTACCGCGACGGAGTCGCTCGAAACGCCGCTTGCGGGCGGGGCGGTCTTCGACTACGTGAGCGAAAACTCGCGCCCGGTGGGTGCATGCCCGGTGGTCGTCGTGCCGCCGCCGCCTCCGCCTCCGCCTCCCGCGCTGCAGGGCACGCTGTTCAAGCTGCCGCACGTCACGCTCCTGTCCCTCCTGAAATCAGGTCTGCGCGACCGCGTGACGATCAACCAGCCGGGTACCGTCACCCAGGACCTCTACGCCGAGGGTGGCACGCTGCCGGCCTTCGCGGCGAGCGCCAAGCACCACAAGAAGCCCCCGCCGGCGCTGCTGCTCGCGCGTGGGGGCGTGGTGGCGAGCAGCGCAGGTACCGTCACGGTGTCGCTCAAGCCCACCGCCAAGGGACGCCTCAAGCTGAAGTCGGCGAAAAGCCTCAAGGCGGTGCTGGTCACGACGCTTCGCACCAGCTCAGGCGCGAAGCTGAACCTGGCCCATCGCACGGTCTCGCTGCGTCGCTAGGCGCGGGAGATGCTCACACAGGCCCTCGGGGTGGCGCTGTCCGCGCTCGTGTGGCTGCAGCCTCCGCCGGTCCTACCGATCCCGTCGAGCACCGGCCCCGAAGGACCGCCGCGTCCATATGGCGTGGAACCAGCGCCTGGGAGCCCGGCCGCGCCCACGAGCAGCCTGGTGGTCCGCGTACAGGATCGGGCGCTGCTCCATGGCCCGTTTCCCTCGGGCGGGCTGACCCGCGGCGTTTCCGAAGGCACTCTGCTCCTGGATGAAGAAGCGGGAGTCCGCGAGCTCGCAATGAGCCGCATCCGCGAGACGGGAGCCACGGTCGTTCGCATCCCTGTGGACTGGCGCACCTTGGTAGCCGAAGATCCACCGTCGAGCTTCGACGCGACTGACCCCGCCAGCCACGAGTATCGCTTCGCGCCAATCGACGCAGCTGTCCTCAGCGCCGTATCCGCCGGCTTGAATCCGCTGCTGGTCGTCTCCCACGCTCCAGTGTTCGCCGAAGCATCGCCACGCTGGCCCTATGCCTATCCGGGAAGCTGGGCGCCGAACCCGACCGCGCTCGAGGAATTCGTCACCGCCCTCGCGCACCGCTACGACGGCTCCTTTCCCGACCCGCAGGCGCCAGGCGGCGTGCTCCCGCGTGTGAAGTTGTTCCAAGCCTGGAACGAGCCGAACCTCACGCGCTATCTGGAGCCTCAATGGATCGTCGAGAATGGACGCTGGAGCGCGTTCGCGCCGCTGCTCTACCGGGAACTGCTCAACGGCTTCTACAGCGGCGTCAAGTCCGTGCAACCCAGCGACGTCGTGCTCGCCGCCGGTGTTGCGCCCGACGGCGATCCCGAAGGCGTCGGGCGTATGCAGCCGGTGCGGTTTCTGCAGGAACTGCTGTGCCTGAGCCACAGCGACCGGGGTGGCGCTGGGCGAGCCCGAACGAGCTGCCCCGATCCGGCGCACTTCGACGTGCTCGCCTTCCATCCGCTGTCGATCGGGGATCCCGACCTGCCAGCGGCCTCGTCTCTTGACGTCTCGATCTCTGATGCCGCCAAGGTCACCGACCTGCTGCGACAGGCCGAGCGCCTGCACACAGTGCTGCCAAGCGCTGCCAAGCCCGTGTGGGTGACTGAGCTCAACTGGGAAAGCGCCCCTCAGTCAGCGTACGGTGCGCCAGCGGACGTGCAGGCGAAGTGGGTCTCGCGCGCGCTACATCGTCTGTGGATAGCAGGCGTGAGTCTCGTCGCGTGGCAATTCCTGGTCGATCCTTTCCCGGGCGTGCGCGCGGCGGCGCCCACCGGCGGCACCGTCGAGTACCCGCGCCCAGCCGGTCTCTACGGCGCCGGCCTCAACGGCAACGCCGAAAGCGCGCAGCCCAAGCCGTTCCTACAGGGCTTCACATTCCCATTCGATCCGCTGCGCCTCGATCGCCGCCAGGTGCGTGTCTGGGCGCTGCTGATGCGCCCGCGCCAGCCCGTGCTGCTTCAGCGCGAGGTCCACTCCGGCGGTGTCTGGCGGACCGTCGCACGCCTTCGCGCCAATGCGGCGGCGGTGCTGAATGATGTTGTCTCGATGCGCGGCGCGGTGCGTCTGCGGCTTCAGAGCGGTGCGATGATCTCGGCGGTCGCGCAGGTGGGGGCGCGGCGGAGCGGGCTGTGAGCGCAGTCAGCCTGCAGTGGCGCTCTGGGGCGCCTGAGCATCGGCGTCGAACGCCAGCGGGACGTTGGCGTCGACGACGATCCCACCCGCCGCCGGCACATGGCTCATCGCGTGCTCGGCCAGCGCAGTGATCGTCAGTGACGGGTTGACGCCGACGTTCGCGGGGACCGCCGAGCCGTCGCACACGAGCAGGTTCTCGTATCCGAACACGCGCTGATGGGCGTCGACGACGCCCCGGTCGGGGTCCGGGGCGATCACTGCGCCGCCCAGGATGTGAGCGGTCGTGGGGATGTTGAACAACGCCTCGGTGACCGAGCTCTGGGCGATCCCGCCGGTGCGCTTGGCAAACCATTCGGCGGCCTTGTTCGCGACCGGTATGAACGTCGGCATCGGACGCTCGGGGTCCTGTTCGGTCTTCAGCCAGAAGGTTCCGAACGGGCCTTTGTGAGGACGCAGCGCGATCGCGTTGTCGAGCGTCTGCATCACCAGGATGATGATCGTGCGCCGCGACCAGTGTTTGGGGAACATCACCTGGGCGAGGCGCTTGGGGTGCAGCAGGATCTGGCCCAGCAGCTTCAGCGGCCGCGTCACGCGGGTGCCGTCGCCGACGAGCAGCGTGTTCAGCCGGTGCATCGAGTCGCCGTCGTTGCCGTAGGTGACCGTCTCGATGTGCGTGTGCGGGTCCGGGTAGATCGAGGAGGTGATCGCGACGCGTTTGATCAGATCGTCCGGGTAGTCCTCGGGCACGGTCACAGCGAGGATCGACTCGGAGTTCGTGCGCACCAGCTCGCCCAGGCGCGTTGAGATGCGCGGCAGCGAGCCTTTCGTGCGGCACAGCTGCAGCAGCCTGTTGGTCCCCAAGGGTCCCGCGGAGACGACCACGCCGCGCCCGCGCTGGATGCGGCGTTCCTTGCGCAGCCACGCGCCCGAGCGCACGCTTTCGACCTCGTAGCCGTCGCTGCCGTCGAGTGCGCCCAGTGGGCGGATGTCGACGACGGTGCGTTCGGGCATCACGCGCGCGCCGAGCTTCTCGGCGAAGTACAGGTAGTTCTTCACGAGCGTGTTCTTGGCGCCGTGCGGGCAGCCGACCATGCAGCGACCGCACAGCTGGCAGCCTGTGCGGTCCGGTCCCTCGCCGTCGAAGAACGGGTCGGGCACCGTCTTGCCCGGCTCGCCGAAGAAGATCCCGACGGGTGTGCGCTGGTAGGTGTCGCCGACGCCCAGCTCCTCTCCGAGCTCGCGCAGCAGCTGGTCGGCTGGGTCCTCGTGCGGGTTTTCGACGACGCCGAGCATCCGCTGAGCTTCGGCGTAGTGCGGCGTGAGCGCGCTCTCCCAGTCGGTCATCTCCGCCCACTGGCGGTCTTCGAAGAACGCCTTCGGCGGAACGTACAGCGTGTTCGCATAGCCAAGGCTGCCACCGCCGACACCGCAGCCGGACACTACCGAGACGTCTTTGAAGGTGGTCAGGCGGAAGATCCCCTTCATGCCCAGCCGCGGGTTCCAGAAGTAGCGCTTCAGATCAGCGGTCGCGGCCGGGAACTCCTGGTCGGCGAAGCGCCGCCCACACTCGAGCACGCCGACCGAGTAGCCCTTCTCCGACAGTCGCAGGGCCGAGACGCTGCCGCCGAAGCCGGAGCCGATCACCAGCCAGTCGAAGTCGAAGCTGTCGTTTGCGCCGGCCATCGCTTCTGGATCTTAGCCCTCGACTGGCTGCACAGCCAAACCGGGGCACTCGGCGCTGGGGCGCCGGGCTGTCGGTCGGCTATCCATGGCCCGTCGAACCGCTGCCTTTCTTGAACTTGTGCTTGATGAACGTCACGCTGCCCGACCATGTGTATTCCTGCTTGCAGGTGATGCCATTGCCGCTGCCGCAGTCCGAAGGGACCATCTCGGCGGCGCCGACCGAGACGTGCTTGGTCACGCTCGCGTGCGCCAGTTCGCTCGGCGCGAGCTGGATCTTCGCCGTGAGCGGGTGCACGTCCGGCAGCCCCGGTGTGGCGTGCTTGAAGCCGACGCCGGCGAAGCTTTCGATGATGTCGTGCCAATAGTCTTCGGGTTCGCACGCCAGCATGCCGTTCCCCGCCCCCGAGGTGGTTTCGTAGGCGTCGAGCGCATACATGTTGAAGATCACGCCTTTGCTCCTGCCAGCCGGGCGTTTGACGGTCACCTCACCGCCGCCGGCCCCATCGCCCTCGTTGGGGAGCCCAAGCGTTCCGCTGTGTGAGCAGTCCTCGTCTTCGCTGCCGCTGTTCGTGATCATCCACGTGCCATCGGCTTCTTGGCCGAGGCCGTACGCGGGGAACGACGACCCCGTCAGCGGACTCGAGGCGACCGTGGGGATCAGCACCTCCGGGTAGATCGTGTTCCATTTCCAGCTGGCTTCTTCCTTGAGCACCGCCGGGCTTTCGCTGTTCGTGTCCGAGCGGTTGTAGCTGCCCTTGCCGGTGAACACGATCTTGTACTCGTAGAAGGGCTGGAAGGCGGCCTCGCTGCCCTTGGCTGAAGCCAGCGGCGGACAGTCGAGCGCCGCCAGAGACATCAGCGCCAGTGAGGCGCAGCCCACCGCACGCCACCGCAGGAACCCGATAACGCCCATACATCGCCCCCGATCTTCGAAGATTCGCCGGTACGCCAAACGCCGCGCGAGCCTACCAGCGTCTGCGGCGCGCGCTCAGCTTCGCGGCGATGGTCGGTGGACCGCGCGCGCCGACGCCCGATCGGCTAGGTGCCGCTTGCGCACCCCGCTATATTCCGTGAAGTAATGGCGGCGGAGAGGCTGAGGAACAGGCCCTGCGGAGGTCGATATGCCGACATCGTCCAGTCGATCGGGCATACGCCGCTGGTCGAGTTGCCGCGCCTGTCGCCAAAGCCGGGAGTGCGCATCTGGGCGAAGCTCGAGTCGCGCAACCCGACCGGCTCGGTCAAGGACCGAGTTGCGCGCGCGCTGATCGAAGACGCCGAGGAGAAGGGCGCGATCGGCCCCGGCCAGACGATCCTCGAACCGACCTCCGGGAACACCGGCATCTCGCTGGCGCTGATCTGCTCGCGCAAGGGCTATCGCCTGAAGGTCGTGATGCCGGAGAACGTCACGCCCGAGCGCACGCAGCTGCTGCGCATGTACGGCGCCGAGATCGTCTACTCGCCCGGCGATCAGGGCTCGAACGGCGCGGTCGCGAAGGCTTTGGAGATGGCCGCCGAGGACTCCTCGTACTACATGCCCTATCAGTACGGCAACCAGGCCAACCCCAACGCGCACTACAACGGCACCGCGCTCGAGATCCTCGAAGAGCTCGATGAGGTGACCGCGTTCGTCGCCGGCCTCGGCACCGGCGGCACGTTGATGGGCAACGGACGGCGCCTGAAGGAGACATTCGGCGACGCCGTCAAGATCGTCGCGGCCGAGCCGATGCAGGGCGAGCCCGTGCAGGGCCTGCGCTCGCTCGACGACGGCTTCATCCCGCCGATCATCGACCTGTCGCTGCTCGACCGCAAGATCTTCGTGACCAATCGCGACGCGATCGTGTGGACACGCAAGCTGCTCGACGAGGAGGGCGTGTTCGCGGGCGTCTCGAGCGGTGCGATCGCAAGCATCGCGGTGCGCATCGCCGGCGAGCTCGACGAGGGCAACGTCGTGTTCGTGGTCGCCGACGATGGCTGGAAGTACCTCTCGAGCGGCATCTATACGCTGCCGGTCGACGAGATCGAGAATCTCGAGTCGACCGTCTGGTGGTAGGCACGCGCAAGGCGGGCGAGCGGGGATGAGGATCTCCCGGGAGTTGCTCGACCAGCTGGTGGCGCATGCGCTCGAGGACCCCGGCAACGAGGTCTGCGGCGTGGTTGCCACCGAGGCCGCAGAGCCGAGCGCGGCACAGCCGGCGGCGAGCGAGCCGGCGACCGAGGCGGTGCGCGTGTTGCGTGCCACCAACGTCCACAGGAGCCCGTTGAAGTTCGAGATCGACCCCAAGCAGCTGCTCGAGCTGTACCTGGCGATCGAGGCCGACGGGCATGCGCTCGGCGCGATCTACCACTCGCACGTGCGCAGCCGGCCATACCCGTCACAGACGGACATCAACTTTGCGGCGAACTGGCCGGGGGTCGAGTGGATCATCGTCGGGCTGGCAGCCGACGAGCAGCCGGAGGTGCGCTCCTATCTGATCGAGGCCGGAGAGGTCCGGGAGGTCGCGCTCGAGGTGCAGTGATGGAGGGGGATCTGATCGTCTGTCCGACGTGCGCGCGAGCGCACCCGCCGAGCGAGCGCTTCTGCGAGGCGTGCGGGATGCCGCTCGTGCACTCGAGCGCCACCGAGCAGGTGGTCAGCGAGCGCCAGCGCAAGGCGCGAAAGATCAAGCCCCAGTACGCCGAGGGCGATCTCGTCAAGGTCGCTCACGCGAAGAGCCAGCCCGAGGCTGAGTTCATCGCCGGCCTGCTGCTCGAGGAGGGCATCCCCTGTGTCCTTCGCAACTCGATCGGCGGCTACTCGCCGATCATCGACCCGCGTGACGTGATGGTCCCCGAGTCTGGCGCGCAGGCCGCCCGCGAAGCGCTGAAGTGGGAGAGACCAAGCCCCTAGCGGGCAGGGTTCCCTAGACCAGGACCGGTTGACCCGCTGCTTCCGAGGTGATCGAGCGGATCTCCTCGGACGCGCGCTCGAACTCGGCGTCGGAGAGCACGGGCGTGCCCTCGAACGGGAGTTCGCGCTGCAGCTCGATCCAGGCGTTCTGGCCGATGTACTCGTCCTTGACTTTGACCGTCACCGGACGCGGGATGCGATAGGTGCGCAGCAGTAGCACGTGCAGCGGCTGGCGTCCGCGCCAGCCCAGGCGCTTTTCGGCGTAGTCGGGGGTCCACACGTAGAACGGTGAGAGCGCGTCCACGCAGCGCGGGTCGACGATCGTGAAGTGGTCGGTCACTTCCGCCCAAGCGCGAATACGCACGCGGTCGGGCTGCTGCAGGGGGGCGCCTGAGACGAACGTGTGCAGCGGCGGCTCGCCCTCGCTCCAGACGCCCTCCTCGAGCGCGCGACGCAACTCGGGCTGGTGGGACTCGCGCACGAGGTCGCCGGGCTGGTGGTCGAACGTCGGGTACAGGAAGAAGCGTTCGTGGGCGAGCTTGAACGGCTTGCCATTCTGCGGCAGCCCCTTGCGGAGCGTTAGGAGCTGCTCACCTTCGGCCAGCGCGCGGACGGTGACAGCCCATTCTTTGAAAGCAATTGGCATGAAAGGAAAGACGAACGAGATAGGACAGAAACGTCAGGTCTGAAGTGCTGCGCGTCCCCCTCAGGGGGAGACCGCACATGCCTTAAAGATACGAAACCTGAGCCGAAATCCCAAATCCCCTGCAAATCATGGGTTTTTTTGGCCGCATGGCCAGCCCGGAGCGCTAGATTGTGCCTATAGACGCCGCCCCGCGAACCCCTCGGCGGCCTCGATCATCGCCGCGTAGTCGTCATCGGCGTGCCCACGTGCGATAGTCGCGGCCAGCATGTCTCGAGCGTGCCCGGCCGCGGGAAACGGCACGCCGGCGGTCTCGGCCTCCTGCAGGCACAGGCGCACGTCCTTGAGCATGTGCGCGGTCTTGAACAGGGTCGTGTAGTCGTGCTCGCGCATCGGCCCGGACTTGAGCGTCAGCTGCATCGACGCGCCCGAGCCGGCGGAGGTGACCTGCACGAGCGCATCGAGGTCGACCCCCGTGGCGTGGGCCAGCAGCAGCGCCTCGGCGACCGCGGCCGCGTTGGCGGCGCCGAGCGAGTTGTTGATCAGCTTCAGCATCTGGCCCTGGCCGAGTTCGCCGACGTACACGATCACCTCGCCCATCGGCTCGAGCAGCGGTCGCGCGCGGGCGAAGTCATCCTCCTTGCCGCCGACCATGATCGTCAGCGTGCCGGCCTGTGCGCGCGGCGAGGAGCCCGTCACGGGCGCGTCGAGCATCGACACTCCGCGCTCGTTCAGCGCGGCCGCGACGCGGCGGGCGTCGACCGGACCGATCGTGGACATGTCCACGCACAGAAGGCCCTCGCGCGCGGCGTCGATCACGCCGTGCTCGCCGGTCAGCACCGACGCGACCTGGGCGCCATCGACGACCATGCTGACGACGATGTCGCTGTGCTCGGCCACCTCGGCCGGCGTCGCGAACGCGCTCGCACCGTGCTCGGAGGCCCAGCGCTCCGCCTTGCCGGGCGTGTGCGTCCAGACCGACAGCTCGAAGCCCGCGCGCGCCAGGTTGGCGGCCATGCGCGAGCCCATGATCCCCAGTCCGAGGAAGCCGACGCGCTCAGTGCTCTCGTTCTCGGGCATCTTCAAATCCTCCTCCGCCAGGGGTTTCGATGCGCAGCCGCTGGCCCTGCAGCAGCGTGCCGGTGATCTTAGACCGCAACGGATGTCCGTCGAGCAGGTCGCGCCCGCATGCGCCAGGATCGCCGCCATGCGCGCCGCGCGGAGGGTGGCGCCGGCGCTCGGCGATCAGCGAGAAGCTCATCTCGGTGAGCGCTTCGAGCTCGCGCACGACGCCGTCGCCGCCGCGATGACGCCCCGCGCCGCCCGAGCCGCGGCGCAGCGCGTATTCGATCACGCGCAGCGGGAAGTCCCGCTCGAGCGCCTCGATCGGGGTGTTGAGCGTGTTGCTCATCGCCACGTGCACGCCGCTCGGGCCGTCCGCGTCGGCGCATGCGCCCTGGCCGCCGCCGAGCGTCTCGTAGTAGGAGAAGTCGTCGTTTCCAAGCGTGAGGTTGTTCATCGTGCCCTGTCCCTGGGCTCGACCGAAGGCGTTGAGCACGAGATCGGCCACACGCGATGAGGTCTCGACGTTGCCGGCGGCGACCGCCGCGCCCGGGCGGGCGTTCAGCAGCGTGCCCTCGGGCGCGCGCACCTCGATCGGCCGGTAGGCCCCCGCTGTAGGCGGGATGTCCGGGTCGGTGAGCACGCGCACCGCGAACAGGCAGGCCGAGCGCGTGACCGCGAGCGGGCAGTTGAGGTTGCCCTCGTGCTGCGGCGCGCTGCCGGAGAAGTCCAGCAGCAGCCGCTCGCCGGCGATGACCGCACGCAGGCGCAGCACGAGATCGCCGTGCGGTGCCTCGAGCACGTCCTCTGCATGCAGCTCGCCGTCTGACAGCGCCGCCAGGCAGGCGCGCGTGCGCCGCTCGGAGTAGTCGAGCACGGCATCGGTCGCCTCGCGCAGGCGCTCGGCGCCGATCCGGCGCGCGAGCTCGCCCAATCGCTGCGCGCCGGTGCGGTTGGCAGCCAGTTGAGCGCGCAGGTCCGCTCGGCGCTCCTGTGGTTGGCGCATGCGCGCGACCAGCCGGTCGATCGTGCGCTCATCCAGGGGGCGAGCTGAGATCACCACGCCCTCGTCCTGCAGGCGGCGGCTGTCGGCGGGCATCGAGCCGGGTACGCGCGCGCCGACGTCCGCGTGGTGGGCGCGGCTGGCCGCGAAGCCGAGCAGGATCTCGCGCGATCCTTCATCAGCCGTGCGGTCGGGCGCGAACACGGGCGTGATCACGGTGATGTCGGGCAGGTGCGTGCCGCCCGCGAACGGGTCGTTGAGGATCCACGAGACGCCTGGCAGGTGCTTCTCGCCGAGCACCGCCGCGACGGCGGCCGGCATCGCGCCCAGGTGCACCGGTATGTGCTCCGCCTGCATCACCATCTGCCCGTCGGCGTCGAACAGCGCCGTGGAGGCGTCGCGGCGCTCCTTGATGTTCGAGGAGTGCGCCGAGCGGATCAGCACGACGCCCATCTCTTCGCATGCCGCGCGCAGCGTGCCGGCCACGACCTGCAGCTCGACTGGGTCGAGCGTGCTCACCCTGCCACCAGCTTGATCGTCCCGAAGTCATCGACCTCGCCGGACCAGCCGGGCGCGATCAGCAGCGTGGCCTCGCCCAGCGCGCACAACGCCGGTCCGCTCACAAGCGTCCCGGGCGCGAGCTCGCCACGCAGGACGCTCGCTGCGATGGGCTCGCCGTCGAACACGATCGGGCGAACGTCGGCGAGCGGCGCGGACCCTGTCGGTGCGCGCGGCTGCATCGACGGCGCCGGCCCCCACACCGACACGCGCATGTTGACCAGCTCAACGGCGGCGCTGTCGTCGCGGTAGCCGTAGCGCAGCTCGTGCGCCTGCGCAAATGCGGCTCGCAGCGCCGCAGGGTCGAGCGCGTCGCGATCGAGCTCCTCCTCGACCGCCAGCTCGAACGACTGGCCGCGGTAGCGCAACTCGTGGCGCACGCGCACGCGGCAGGGACTGCACGAAAGCGCCGCGCTCGCCTCGGCGATCAGCCTGTCGCGCGCCTGCGAGAGGCGCTCGGGCGAGAGCGAGTCATCGTCCAGCATCAGCGTGCGCGCGGCGTCGCGTCGCGGCGCCGCGGCGGCGAGGCCGAGCGCGCACAGCACGCCGGAGGCGCGCGGGCAGAGCACCCGCGCGATGCCGAGCTCGCGCGCGAGTGCGGTGGCATGCAGTGGCCCGGCGCCGCCGAACGCCATCAGTGCGAAGCCGCGCGGGTCGATGCCGCGCTCGACGCTCATCACGCGCAGCGCTCCGAGCATCTCCGCCTCGGCGACGCGCACGATCCCAAGCGCGCAGGCGATCGGCTCGAGGTTCAGCTCGCGCCCGAGGCGCGAGATCGCGCGCTCGGCTGCGCGGCGGTCCAGCGCGAGGCCGCCGGCGAGCGGCGAGTCCTCGAGCAGCCGGCCGAGCAGCAGGTTGGCGTCGGTGACCGTCGGCCGCTCGCCGCCGCGCCCGTAGCAGGCGGGACCGGGGTCGGCGCCAGCCGAGGCCGGTCCGACGCGCAGTGCGCCGCCGGCGTCGCGCCAGGCGATCGAGCCGCCACCGGCGCCCACGGTGTGGATGTCGAGCGCCGGCAGCGCGAGCGGCCGGCCGGCGATCGTGCGCTCGGCGGTCTCAGGCACCAGCGCCCCCTCGATCACGCAGACGTCGCATGAGGTTCCGCCCATGTCGAAGCACAGGACATCGGCCTCCTGTGCGAGCGCCGCGAGCGCCAGCGCGCCGCCGACGCCGCCGGCCGGTCCGGAGAGCACCGTCAGCGCCGCGTGCGCTCCCGCACGGGCGGGCTCGGTGAGCCCTCCGGAGGACTGCATGATCTGCGGTTCGCACAGCCCGAGCGTGTGAGCCTCACGCGAGAGCCGGCCCAGATAGGAGCTGAGCAGCGGGGAGAGGGCCGCGTCGAGCACGGTCGTGGCCGTGCGCTCGTACTCCCGGAACGTGCCGACCAGCTCGCTGGAGAGCGACACGTGGATGCCCGGCGCCAGCTCCGCCAGCAGCGTCGCGAGCAGCTGCTCGTGAGCTGGGTCGGCGTAGGAGTGCAGCAGCGCGACCGCAACCGCCTCGGGCTTGGACAGCGCGAGCTGCTCCACGAGCTCACGCGCCATGGCGGGGTCGAGCACCCGCAGTGGGCCATCTGGGCCCATCCGCTCGGGAACCGCGAAGCGCCGCTCGGCCGCCACCAGCGGTGCGGGCGCGCTGCGACACAGCTCGTACAGGTGCGGTCGGTTCTGGCGGGCGAGCTCGATCACGTCGGTGAAGCCGGCGGTGGCGAGCAGCGCGGTGCATGCGGTGCGACCCTCCAGCAGCGCGTTGGTGGCGACGGTCATGCCGTGCGCGAAGCGCTCGACCTGCTGTGGGCTTGCGCCGGCCAGCGCGAGCACTGCCTGTATGGCCTGGAGCACCGCCACGGACTCCTCGGAGGGCGTCGAGGGGACCTTGGCGGTGTGGACGCGGGCGTCGTCGTCGAGCAGCACCGCGTCGGTGAAGGTGCCGCCGACGTCTACGCCAAGGAGCATGCCCCTGAGCCTATGCGAGCTTCAAGCGGCAGCCAGCTCGCGGTTCTCGGTGTCGGCGAGGTGCTGGTGGGAGGGGCAGTAACCGTTGTGAGGCAGCGGCGTGCGCTGGCAGGCGGAGCCCTTGCGTGTGGTCGCCCGGCACTGGGGCGGAGCGCCGCTGACAGCGGTGTAGCCCTCGTGGGGGTGTTCGGCCAGGAACAGCTGCGCGAAGCCCAGATATCGAGTGATCACGCGGTGCACATGGCTCTGGGCCGACATCGGGAAGTAGTTGCGGATGTCGAGGAACAGAGTGCGTGCGGGTCTGGCGAAGTAATGACGGTCGGTGGCCATGCGGGTCACCACCTGCTCGCACGCGCGCAGGACGGCAGCATGGTTACTGGTCTCAGGGGTGCCTGGTGCTTGAGCCTGTATCTGGGGCGCAAGCTCCCGGTAGATGGCTCTACTGAACTGGTACATGGTGTTTTACTCCTCGCCCTCTCTCGGTCGATCCGATGGTCAGAGAGCACACCCGCCGTTCCTAGAGACTCCTCAGACTCCAGGAACTTCCACAAACATGAACACCTTTGCGCCTCAAATGGAGCGCGAGGTTAAAAATCTGGCGAGAACTTCCGAAGTTCTTACGAAACGTCAGTGCCAGGTTTGCCAGCCGAGGGCGTCCTCGCCGCTCACGAGGACATGGCGCAGGTCGAGCGCGGGGTCGCGTTCGGGATGGTCTGCGCGCTGGTGCGCTCCGCGGCTCTCGCGGCGCTCGAGCGCGCAGCGGGCGATCAGCCGGGCGAGCGGGTGGGGGTCCTCGAGCAGGCGGGCGAGGCCCTGGGGCGTGCGCACCACACCGGCGTCCCGCCACAGCGCCGCGCGCGTCGATGGCTCGGCGATCGCCGGCGGCGGAAGCTCGCGCAGGCGCTGGAGCTCGGTCTCGCTCGCCGGCGGCCCCGCCTGCGCGGGGCGCGAGAGCGCATCGGCGACGGCGCGACGGGCGAACACGAAGCACTCGCTGAGCGAGTTCGACGCCAGCCGGTTGGCGCCGTGCAGGCCGGTGCACGAGGACTCGCCCACGGCGTACAGGCCCGCGAGCGTCGAGCGGGCGTCGAGGTCGGTGACGATGCCACCCATCATGTAGTGAGCGGCCGGCGCCACGGGAATCAGCTCACGCGCGGGGTCCACGCCGGCCTCGCGCAGCGCCGCGACGACGTTGGGGAAGTGCGCGGGGTCGATCGCGCGCATGTCCAGGCCGACCGATCGCTGGCCGGTGCGCTCCAGCAGCGTGTGGATCGCGCGCGAGACCTCGTCACGGGGGGCCAGCTCGTCCACGAAGCGCTGTCCATCCGCGTCGTGCAGCGTCGCGCCCTCGCCGCGGATCGCCTCCGTCACGAGATAGCCCTCGCGGCCAGGGATCCCGGTAACCGCGGTCGGGTGGAACTGCAGCAGCTCGAGGTCGGCGAGGGTGGCTCCGGCCGCGTGCGCGAGCAGCATCCCGACGCCCTGGGATCCGGGCGGGTTGGTCGTTCGCGCCCACAGCGCGGCCGCGCCGCCGGTCGCGATCGCGACGGCGCGAGCGGCGATCACGCGGCCGTCGTCGCAGACCAGCCCGCGACAGCGATCTTCAGAGCTCCACAGGGCCTGGGCGCGCGCCCCCTCCAGGACCTTGATCCGCGGCTCCTCGGCCGCCAGCGCCGAGAGCTGGCGGACGACGCGACGCCCGGTGGCGCTGCCGCCGGCATGCACGACCCTGCGCACGGAGTGGCCGCCCTCGAGGCCGAGGGCCAGGTGGCCGAAGCGGTCGGCGTCGAAACGGACGCCGAGGCCCTGCAGATCGTGGACCCGCTCCGGTGCCTCGCGCACGAGCGTTTCGGCCGCCGTGCGCCGCACCAGCGCTCGGCCCGCGACCTCGGTGTCGCGCAGATGCAGATCGAAGCTGTCATCCGCCGCGAGCGCCGCCGCCAGGCCCCCCTGCGCCCAGTAGCTGGCCGTCTGCGCCAGCGGGGTGGCTGAGATGAGCACCACGCTGGCCCGCTCGCGCGCGGCGCACAACGCCGCGTACAGCCCGGCCGCGCCGGCGCCCACCACTGCGATGTCGGCCTCGTGGTTCCCTGCCGAGGGGAGCGCTGGCATCGCGGGAACCGTATCGGCCCTTGGCCTTCGGCCCGGATCCCGGCTGCCTGCGCGCCCGTGGGGCCCCGCGCAACCGCAGCTACCCGGCGCTGCTCATCTACCGACGCCGGGCGATGCGGCGTGGTTGAGTTTGCTCAGCTCTTCTTTGACTTTCTTGGTGATGAATGGGCTCGAGGCCACACCTTTCGACGAGGTCGTGGTGTGCGTTGCGCTCGGAGCCACCGCGCTCGTCGTCGTGGTGCTCGTGGAGCCGGGCGCGGGCGTGCTCGACCCGGTCGTGGCGCCGGCCACGCCGGCGACGGTCGTGGTTGGCGTGGATGTGATCGGTGTCGTGGTGCTGGCCGCGGCCGCGGCCGTCGTCACCGTCCTGGTCGTCGCGGGCTTCGAGCCAGAGCCGCCGGCGAGGCTCACGAGCGCTGCGGCGAGCACGCCCAACGACAGCGCGACCACGACGGCGAGTGTGGCGATCAGACCCTTCCAGTGAGGCGAGGCCGCCAGGCGTGTGCGAGCGGCTGCGCCGCAGCGCAGGCACCACTCCTGATCGGGCTGCAGCGGTGCCCCGCAGAGGGGACACGCATCGCCGGCGGCCCCGGACGCAGACGTTGAAGCCGGGCCGACTCCACCGGCGGGCGGCGGTGCGCTGGCGACGCTCACGAGCCCGACGGTGGCGGACGCAGTATCTCTGTGGGCCGGTCGGTGGTTGGAGGCATCGGCGAGCGGCCGGCTGACGTGGCCGGAAACGGCTCGCGCATCGGATCTGCCGCGGAGGGCTCGGGCTGGGCCGGCGGTGCGGCTTGGGCCGGCGGTGCGGCTTGGGCCGGCGGTGCGGCTTGGGCCGGCGGTGCGCTGGGAGCCGGTGGCGGGGGGGACGGTGGCGGCGCTGCGGCGCCGGCGATCGGAAGATCGGCGTGACGTCCCATCGACATTCCGCAGTTGGGGCAGAAGCTGTCTTCGCTGCTGTGGATCGCGGCGCAGCGAGGGCACGCGGTGATGCCTGCCTCGCGCAGAACGGTGATCGGCTGGCGCTCGCCGAGCGCGCCTTCGATCGCTCGCAGCTCGCCGTCGATCTGCGTGAGCGTGGTCAGCTTCGCGAGTACCAGCGCGTCGTTGCGCTGCCCGAAGCGATGCAGGTTGAACACCAGCCCGCCGAGGTCGCGATAGGCGAGCTCACGTGCCTTGCGCAGGAAGCGCGCACGGCGGCGTGCGCGACCGCGCGATTGGAATCCAGCCGGCGCGGCTGGGTTGGCTCCATCCGCGGGCGCCGCGTGGACGATTCCATCTTGTACCTGCGCTGAGGGGTCCGTGGTGGTCGTGCCAGTTTGCTCCACGTCGAATCCATGCTACCCAGACGGCTGGCAGGCCGCGCGAGTAGACCATCACCCGGCGCTTGTGTGTGCTCTGCGCTTCCCCGGCCGCGCGAGCGCCTCCTGCCAAGCGCGGGCGACCCTCACGGCCATCTCGTGAGCCGAGAAGCGGCTCGCGCTGGCGCGGCCGGGCACTCGAGCGTCGGTCTCCTCGAGATGGGGCAGCAGCGCGGCGCGCCAGCGCTCGAGCTCGAACGGTGCGCAGAGCGTGCCGGGCACCTGTTCGAGTGCCTCCGGGTGGATGCCGACTGGTGTGGCGAGGACCGGGACATCGCAGGCGAGCGCCTCGAGCACCGCCAGCCCGAAGCCCTCACGGTCAGAGGGTACGAGCACGGCGTTGGCGGCGTTGACCCACAGCGGCACGCGCTCGGGCTCCACGCCGCCGAGCGTCAGCAGCCGCACGCCGCTGGCCTGGGCCAGGGCGAGCGCGCGGTCGTGGCGCTTCTCCGGTCGCGCCGGGTCGGCGGGGAACAACAGATACGGCGCATTCGCGTCCAGCCCCAGCTCGGCGCGCGCCTGCGCACGTGGGAGCGGATGGAAGCGCTCGAGATCGACGCCGCAGGGAAGCACCTGCGCGCGTCTGCGTGCGGCTCGGCCCGGGATCTCCTGTACGAGCGACGCGGAGACGGCGGCAAGCAGATCGATGGTCGGCAGTACCGCGGCGGTTGCCATTCGCGTGCGGGGATGGCGCACGTCGGTGCCGTGGACGGTGAGCGCGCGCACGTGGGCGGGCACCGCGAGGGCGGGCCAGGCGGTGAGGCCGAAGTGCGCGTGCACGACCTCGAAGCGCGGAGCCGATCTACGGCCGGCGGCGAAGCGGCGCCGCAGTGCCGGCGCCGCTGTGGCGAGAGCGCGCGCCCCCGGCGCGAACTCGTAGAGCTCGACCTCGAGCCCGTCGAGTCGGCGCAGCGCCTGCACCTGGTCGCGGACGAAGCGTCCGCGCTCGGGGTGGGCCGCGTCGGGCAGCATGTTGGAGACCACCAGCGCGCGCAAGATGCCCCGACCGTAGCGCTCTGGAATGATGGCGCGCGTGAACGCCCAAGCAAACGCGCGCAGCTACGGTCGCGGGCCCGACGGGCTGCGCCCGATCACGATCGAGCCGGGGTTCATGCGCACGGCGACGGGATCGGCGCTGATCTCCGCCGGCGAGACGCGCGTGATCTGCACCGCCTCGGTGCAGGAGAGCGTGCCCCGCTGGATGAACGGGCGGGGCCGCGGCTGGGTCACGGCCGAGTACGGGATGCTGCCGGCCTCGACGGGCGAACGCAAGCAGCGCGACGCAACTCGCGGGCGCCAGGACGGGCGCACGATCGAGATCCAGCGCCTGATCGGACGCTCGCTGCGCGTGGTGGTCGACTTCAAGGCGCTCGGCGAACGCACGGTGTATCTCGACTGCGACGTGCTGCAGGCGGACGGCGGCACTCGCTGCGCGTCGATCACGGGCGCCTATGTCGCGCTTTCGCTGGCGTGCGAGCGCCTGCGGGCCGAGGGCCGCCTGGAGGGCTCGCCGCTGAAGGGATCGGTCGCGGCGGTGTCGTGCGGGATCATCGACGGGGCGGCGCTGTTGGATCTCGACTACTCCGAGGACTCGACCGCAGAGGTCGATGCGAACGTCGTGATGACCGCGGGCGGCGGTCTGGTGGAGGTGCAGGCGACCGCCGAGCGCACGCCGCTGTCGCGCGCGCACCTGGACGAGCTGCTGGTGCTCGCCGCCGCCGGCATCGAGCAGCTGCGCGGCGCTCAGGACGAGGCGATCTCCGCGGGCAGTTGAAGCTGCTGCTCGCCACGCACAACGAGCACAAGCGCCGCGAGTTCGAGCGGCTGCTGGAGCAGGCCGAGCCCGGTGGCGAGTGGGAGCTCGAGACACTGCCCGAAACGGTCGTGATGCCGCCGGAGGACGGCGAGACGTTTGCGGAGAACGCGCTGGGCAAGGCGCGCGCGGCGGCAGCGGCGACGGGCCGCGTGAGCATCGCCGATGACTCCGGCATCGCCGCCGCGGCGCTCGGCGGAGCGCCCGGGGTGCGCTCAGCCAGATACGCGGGCGAGCACGCGACCGACGCGCAGAACCTGCAGAAGCTTCTGCGCGAGGTGCCCGCCGGCAGCGCCCTGGAGTACGTGTGCGTGATCGCCTACGTCGATCCCGCGCGCGGGGCCGAGCAGCTGTTCGAGGGCCGTTGCTCGGGGCGGATGGCGCAGGCGCCAAGGGGGCAGGGGGGCTTCGGCTATGACCCCGCGTTCCTGCCGGATGACGGTCCGCCCGGCATGACGATGGCGGAGCTCAGCGACGAGCAGAAGGACGCCATCAGCCACCGCGGTCGGGCGGCGCGAGCGCTGCTCGAGTGGCTCGAACTCAGAGCAGGTTGATCGCGGCCGAGGCGGCCACGGCCACGCCAAGCCCGGCGTAGCCGTCATAGCCGGAGAGCAGCAGCAGCAGCGCGGTGATCAGCGCGACCGCCACCGTCACCAGCCATGCGATGCGGGTGATCGCCATTGGCGTATTGTTGCCGATACGCCTGTGCGCATGCTGATGCGCGTGTCCGCACGCGCTGTTAGCTTCGCTGCAAAGGTCTTACGAACGAGGAGGGCGAAGTGACAAAGTCCGAGCTGGTCGACCAGGTTGCGGATCGCGCCGATCTGACCAAGCAGGATGCTGCGCGGGCGGTGGAGGCGGTGCTTGCGACCGTCGAGGACGCGTTGCGCCGAGGCAGTGAGGTGTCGGTTTCGGGTTTCGGCAAGTTCCATGTGAGCCAGCGGGGCGCGCGTGTGGGCGTGAACCCGCGTACGGGCGAGCGAATCCAGATCGCGGCCTCGCGGGTGCCTCGTTTTACCGCTGGAAGTGGCCTGAAGAGCGCTGTGAAGGGTCGCTGAGGCCGGCGCATTCCTTCGGCGACATCCTGGCGGCGAGGGTCGCCGAGCGCGAGTCGCAGCTCGTGCTCGGCCTCGACCCCGACCCCGGCGCGCTGTGGCCGGGCGGCGATGAGCAAGCGCCGGCGGGCTCCTCGCCGGCGCAGGTCGCTGCGGGGGCGGTGCTGGAGCACTGCCGTGCCCTGATGCGGGCGACCGCTGAGTCGTGTGTGGCGGTCAAGCCGCAGCTGGCGCGCTTCGAGCTGCTGGGCGCCGCCGGCTGGGCTGTGCTGGAAACACTCACGGCGTATGCGCATAGCCTCGGGCTGCTGGTGATCGCGGACGGAAAGCGCGGCGACATCGACGTCACGGCGCGCGCCTACGCCGGCGCGTTGATCGGCGGCAGCGAAACTCCGTTCGGACGCATCGAGGGCTTGGGCGCCGATCTTGTGACGGTCAACCCGCTGATGGGCAGGGACGCGGTCGAGCCGTTCGTGAGCGCCGCGCGCGAGGCCGGCTCGGGAGTGCTGGTGCTGGTGCGCACCTCCAACCCCGGCGCTGCAGACATCGAGGATCTCGAGCTGGCGGACTCCGGAACGGTGTGGGAGCGGATCGCTGCGCTCGTGAACGAGCTCGGCGCAGCGGGTATCGGCGAGGCGGGTCTGAGCGACGTCGGGGCTGTGGTCGGCGCCACCGTGCCGGGGCACCTCGAGCGGGCTCGCGAGTTGATGCCCAGCGCGACGTTCCTGCTTCCCGGCGTGGGAGCGCAGGGCGGTCGCGTCGAGGACCTGGAGGCGGCGTTCGCGCCCGGGCGCGCCGGCGGCCTGGTGTCGGCATCGCGCAGCATCGCCGACGCCTACCGCGCGGCTGGCGGCAATCCGGCGAGCGCTGCGCGGGCGGAGGCGGAACGGCTGCGAGAGAGTGCGTGGGAGCTGTCCGGGTCCGCTAGCCTTTGTGTCGTGAACGCCGGGGCATCGTCTGACGTTCAGGCGCACGGGAAGGTTGGAACGGAGCCAGGATGATCATCACGGTCACGCTCAACGCGGCGATCGACAAGTCGCTCGCGGTGCCGAACTTCAGACTCGGACGGCGCCACCGCACCGTGGATCAGCGCACGATGGCCGGCGGCAAGGGCGTCAACATCGCGCGCACGCTGAAGGCGCTGGGCCAGCCGGTGATCGCGACCGGCTTCGCCGGAGGCGCCACCGGGACGCACATCGTCGAGCAGCTCACCGAGGAGTCGATCCTCAACGACTTCGTGCGTATCCGCGACGAGTCGCGCACGAACACCTCGGTGCTCGATCCGACCACTGGCGAGCAGACCGAGATCAACGAACGCGGCCCGTCGGTGTCCACGCGTGAGGTCGAGCTGTTTCGCGACAAGCTTCTGTATCTGGCGCGCGGCGCGGCGATCGTCGTGTTCGCGGGGTCGCTGCCGCGCGGGGTCGAGCCGGACATCTACGCGTCGCTGATCAGGGATCTCGAGCGACTGGACGTGATCACGGTGATCGACACCGATGGCGAGCCGCTGCGCCAGGCGGTGCGCGCCGAGCCAGATGTGGTCTCGCCGAACGAGCTCGAGGCCGAGGAGCTCGTCGGCCACGAGTTCGCGGGCGAGGAGGAGCGCTCGCTCGTGGTTGCTGAGATCGCTGCGCTCGGGCCGCGAGAGGCGATCATGACGCTTCCCGACGGCTGCTTCGCACAGGTGCTCGTGGATGGGCAGAGGCTGCTCAAGCGCGCGAGCATCGAGCCGCGTGAGCCGGTTGCCAGGAGCGGCTCCGGCGACGCCTTCCTTGCGGGCTATCTCGCCGCTCGCTATGAAGGGCGCCCGCCCGACCAGTGCCTGCGCTTCGGCGTGGCCTGCGGCGCCGAGTCGACGGCGCGTCTGGGCGCGGGCCTGATCGACCCACGCGAGGCGCGGCGGCTGATGGGCAGCGTCGAGCTGACGGTGATCGACCTCCCGGCCGAAGTGGCCTGAGACGGCCGATGGCCTTCGCATAGCTGCGTCCTCGGTCGCTCGCGTGCACAGCACGCCACGCTCCCTGCGTCCTTGCTCTGCTCGACCCTCGACCGTCTCTGCGGACTACCCCCCGGCGACGTCGCGGCGCAGCAGCGTGAGGTAGGCGGCGATCAGCGCGGGCACGCCGTAGAGCGCGCAGACCCAGGCTGAGTGCGCGATCGGAGCCCAGTCGGTGGGCGTGCGCAGCAGGCCCTGCCAGTTCTGGAACTGTTCTGTGAGCAGGTAGGGCTTGATGCCTTCCAGGCCGGGTATCTGGGCGACGATGAACAGCAGGATCACGAGGCCGATCGTGCCGACGACGGCGCCGGCGCTGTTGCGGGTGGTGGCCGACAGCATTACGCCGAAGGCCACGAGCGCGAACAGCGGGATCAGGTAGACGGCGTTGGCGGCGAACACCAGCAGCAGCGCTTCGGACGCAGAGACGACGGTGCCGGAGTACGTGCGCACCGGGTGAAAGCCCCACGAGGCGATGCCTGCGACGGTCGCGACCGCGGCGGACAGGAACACGGCGATCGCCGCGTAGGTGATCGCGGCAAGCGACTTGGCGGCGAACACCTGGCCGCGGTCGACCGAGCGCGTCAGGATCGTCTTGAGCGTGCCGTTGCCGTCCTCGTTGGCGAAGATGTCGCCGGCGACGAGCGCGGCAACCACGGGCAGCAGGAAGGCGGACAGGAACAGCAGCATCAGCACGGGTGTCGCGAGGCCGGACTGGGTGATCTGCGCGCCGAAGATGCCGCCGTTGCCGTGGTTGCCTCGCTGATGCACGTTCTGGAAGATCACGAAGAACAGCGGCAGCACGACCACCAGCGCCAATCCCAGGTAGGTGCGCTTCTGCGCGATGAGCTTGCGCAGCTCCCAGCGGTAGACGGTCAGCGTCGAGGGCCGCCGCGCATGGGCGCGGACGGGTGCGCGGGCGGCTGGGGCGGCGGCGACGCTGCTCATCGAGCGTGCACCGCCTGGGGCTTGGCGCCATTGCCGGCGTCGGTCGCGCCGGCGCCCTCGGTGAGCCTGAAGAACAGGTCCTCGAGCGTGGCCAGCTCCGGTGTGAGCGCGAGGATCGCGACCCCCGCCTCGGCGAGCGCCAGCGACAGCTCGCCGACGTCCGGCTCCTGGGCCTCGAAGGCGAGGCCATGCTCGCCGATCGAGGCCTGCTCGATGCCGGCCTGCGACAGCGCGACCTCGAGCGCGCGCCTGTCGTCGGTGCTGCGCAGCCGGTAGCCGGCGCCGCCCTGGCGGCGCAGGTCTGCGAGCGCTCCCTCGTAGACGACGCGCCCGCTGTCGACGATCGCGACGCGGTCGCACAGTTCCTGGACCTCGGGCAGCTGGTGGCTCGAGAGCAGCACGGTGATCCCTTCGTCGGCGAGCCGACGGATCAGCGCGCGCATGTCGCGCATTCCCGCCGGGTCGAGGCCCGTGGCGGGCTCGTCGAGGATCAGCAGGCGCGGCCGGCGCAGGAGCGCGGCGGCGATGCCGAGCCGCTGGCGCATGCCGTGCGAGTAGCCGCCGACCTTGTGCTTGGCGCGCGGTGCGAGCTCGACCACGTCGAGCACCTCGTCGATGCGCGCCGGCGCGCCGTCGCCGTCGAGCGCGGCGAGCATCTGCAGGTTCTTGAGTCCGGTCATATATGGATAGAAGCGCGGCGCCTCGACGAACCCGGCCACGCCCTCGAGCGCGCGTGCGCCGTAGCGCAGCGGGTCGCGCCCGAACAGCTCGGCGGTGCCCTCGGTGGGCGTGATCAGGCCAAGGATCATGCGCAGGGTGGTGGTCTTGCCGGCGCCGTTGGGGCCGAGGAAGCCATAGACGTCGCCGCTGCGCACGTTCAGGTCGATGTGATCGACCGCGAGCACGTCCTTGTAGCGCTTTACCAGCCCCCTCGCGCGAACCGGCGGGGCCTCCTCCTCGCCGCCCGGGGGCGACGCGCCGGCGCTCACGCTAGAGGCCCCGTGCGACCGCTTCGATTGCGGCGGGCGTGACGGAGCCCGCGAGCAGGTAGCGCACGCCGGAGCGCTCGAAGGTGAGCAGTGTTCCAAGCTCGGTGCGAAGCTCGCTGGCGCTGGTGCCGTTGATCGTGACCTTTGGCAGCCCTTCGAGCGGTTCGCTCGTGGCCTTGCTTCCCGTCTTTTCCTTGCTTGTGAGCACCGCGATCGTGGATGGGCCGCTTCCGTGGGTGGTGACGTTCGGCTTTTCGCCCGCGTCCGCGGGCTTGTGCTGCGGGTTCGCGCCGCCCGAGGCGGGCGTCCCCAGTTCCTCGATCTTGGCGTTGGCGGGCGGGTTGACGTCGAACACGGAGCTCGAGACCGGGCCGTAGGAGATTTCTGTTGCGGCGAGTTCGATCACGGGCGTGGCTGTGGTCGAGGAGTAGATCGCGGCGCGCAGGGGCAGCCCGTGGACGGCGTCGAAGGACAGCTCCACGCCGCCGAACAGGCTCCCGCTTTCCTTCGGCGAGACGCGCACGGTGTACGCGGCCTGGCCGGCGACGTCGGTGGGCGTTGCGCCGGAGACGTCCGCGTTCTTGCTCAGGTGCGCGATCGCTTCTTCGATCTTGGCGACGCTCGGGGTTTCGTGCTGTGCGCTGCTTGGTGTGCTCGAGCTCGTTTCGTCCTGGCTGGCGGGCGGCGTGTAGCGGTACTCGGTGTTGGTGGCGGCGTCGTAGAGCGAGACCGTGTTCCCGTCATAGAGCACCTGCGTGTCGCCCTGCTGGGACTGCAGCTCCAGGCGCACGTGGCCGCCCGCGATCCACAGCCGGCCGGAGGCGCCTGTGACGAGTGGGTTGGAGGTGAGTTCCCCCTCCGGGGACGATGCGCCGTCGTGCCCGCTGGCGAGGCTGGCGCCTTCGAGCAGGTGGTCGGTGAGCGTGACGCTGGCGCTGATGCCTTGGATCTGCTGTCCGCCCGCCCCGGCGAGCGCGTCGTGGATTGCCTGTGCCAGCGGCTTGGGCGGCGGCGTCGGTCCGGAATCGAGGGCCGAGGCCAGCGCCGTGGCTGATACGCCGATGAGCACGACCAGGACGCCCAGGAGCAGCAGGCGGGAGAGGGGAAGGCGACGGAGCATGTTCACGGCGGTCAGTCCACGTCCTTTTGGTTGCCAGACTAGATCCAGGTTAGCGCGGCGCCTTCGGCGCTCCTAAAGGTGGGAGAGCTCTCATGCTGGTGCCCTGGTAGCACGATTTTGGGCTTCTCCGCGCGCCGGCTGGGGCTGGGCCGCGCCGCGGACGGCGGCGTTCGGGGCGCGTCGCTCGACCGTTCGGAGGCCGCACCCGATATCTTCTCGCGCGCATGCTCCTGATCTTCGTTCTGTTCTGGATCGTCGTCGGCCTTGTGGTCTTCGCAGTGGCGATGCGGCGCGGCTCGCGCAACGCAGCGGAGGAAGGCACGCGCTCTGGCGCGACCCAACGGTTGATCACGTTCGGGGTGACATTGATGTTCGTGTTCGGCCTGGTGGTGCCGGCGATCGTGCTGGCGTTCAACGGCGAGCACAAGGCGAGCGCGGCGGTCGGCGGCGTGCACCTGACCAAAGACGAGCAGAAGGGCCGCGAGCTGTTCGCGCGGGCCTGCGGCGTGTGCCACACGCTGGCGGCCGTCAAGTCGGTCGGGCGCACCGGGCCGAACCTGGACTATCTGGTGGGCAAAGAGGTCACCACGACCGCCTCGCGTAGGGCGCTGGTGCTGCACACGATCGCCGAAGGCCAGGCGTTCGGCCTCGGCGACATGCCCGCGGAGCTGTACGTGGGCAAGGAAGCCGAAGACGTGGCGAAGTTCGTAGCGGCCGTAGCGGGTCACTGAGCAGCCGCCTCAGGGCTCATCGCTTCGGCCTCGCGGACGCGGTTTAGCCAACCGTCGATAGCGGAAGGGCCCGGCCATCGGCTAGGGTCCCGGCGGAATGGCAGATCAGCCGAAGACCGCGGAGGACGTGAAGGCGTTCGTCCAGGAGCGCGACATCCGCTTCATCCGCTTCTGGTTCACGGACATCCTGGGCCAGCTGAAGTCCTTCTCGATCAACGCGGCTGAGCTGGACGACGCGTTCGAGGCGGGGATGGGCTTCGACGGCTCCTCGATCACGGGCTTCAACGCGATCGAGGAGTCGGACATGATCGCGATGCCCGACCCGAGCACGTTCAGGGTGCTGCCGTGGCGCCCGGAGGAGCAGGGCGTGGGGCGGATGTTCTGCGATGTGATCACGCCTGAGAAAACGCCGTATGAGGGCGACCCGCGGCATGTGCTGCGCCGCGCGGTGCAGCGGGCGAAGGACATGGGCTTCGACACGTTCAACGTGGGCCCGGAGCTCGAGTACTTCCTGTTCAAAGACTCGCGCTCGACGGAGGTGCTCGACGAAGGCGGCTACTTCGACCTGACGACGCTCGATGCGGGCTCGGACGTGCGCCGCGAGACGGTGCTGGCGCTGGAGCAGCTGGGGATCCACGTGGAGTACACCCACCACGAGGTCGGCCCCTCCCAGCACGAGATCGACATGCGCTACGCCGACGCGATGAAGATGGCCGACGACTGCATGACGTATCGCATCACGGTCAAGGAGTACGCGATGAAGTACGGCTGGCACGCGACGTTCATGCCGAAGCCGCTGTTCGGCGAGAACGGCTCTGGCATGCACACGCACCAGTCGCTGTTCACGGAAGGCAAGAACGCGTTCTATGACCCGGACGACCAGTACTTCCTGTCAGACGTTGGCAAGGCGTTCATCGCGGGCCAGCTCAAGCATGCGCGCGAGATCTGCTCGATCTTCGCGCAGTGGGTGAACTCCTACAAGCGCCTCGTTCCCGGTTTTGAGGCGCCGGTGTACGTGGCGTGGTCGCGGCGCAACCGCTCGGCGCTGGTGCGGGTGCCGCTGTATCACCCGGGCCGCGAGAAGGCGACGCGCATGGAGCTGCGCTGCCCGGACCCCGCGTGCAACCCGTATCTGACGTTCGCGGCGCTGCTGCAGGCGGGCTTGGAGGGGATCGAGAAGGGCTATGAGCTGCCGGAGCCGATGGAGAAGAACCTGTATCACCTGCCTGGCGAGGAACGCCGGCGTCTGGGCGTGGAGCAGCTGCCGGAGAGCCTTGGCGAAGCGATCGAGCTGACGGCTGAGTCGGAGCTGGTGCTGCGCACGCTGGGCGAGCACATGTTCAACCGCTATGTGGAGATCAAGCGCCAGGAGTGGGATGACTACCGCGTGAACGTGACGCAGTGGGAGCTCGACCGCTACCTGTCGATTCTGTAGGCGTCGGCTACCTGGTGAGGAAGCCGAGCCACTTCCATCCCCGCGTCTCGGGGAGTCCCAGCCCAGGGGGCGGTGGCGGCGGAGGGGGAGGCGCTGTGGGACGAGCGACGGTCATGTTCAGTAAATGCTAGCGGCCAGCGCCCAGGACCAAAACGCGAGTTGCAGCATCAGTGCGAGGGCCGCGGCAAAGTAGTAGCGACCGAGAATGTCGATCTTGGTCTCATTGATTCGCCAGAAGTCCTCGAGCCAGGAGCAGCACGTATACGCACAGCACGATCGAGCACGCCAGTGCAAGCAATGCGAGCGCCCCAAGCGCTTCGACACCACCGCCGCGTTGTATCGCCTGAGCCCCGAGGAATGACGCGGTCAACGACGACGCGCCGAGCAGCGACCCCGTCCTCGCTCGAAGTTGCTCGACCGCGCGCTCCTGAGGACGGAACGCTCCGTCCAGCGTGGGCTATCAGACACGAGCATGCGGCACCGCGCAAGCAATCGGCCGCGCTGGGGCGAAGTGCCAGTGCAGCGCCTGCAGCAGGTGCCCGAAGGCGCTGGGATGGCGTGGTGCGATCTCGTGCAGCAGGCGCAGCACGGAGACGCCGTGGCGCTCGTAATTCTCGTTGCCGGTGAGCTGTGCGAGGCGCAGCAGCCCGACGGCGGCGCTGGAGGCGCCGGAGGGGATCGGGGAGTCCTCGAGGTCCTTGCGCCGCGCGATCAGCGCTTCGCCGTCGGCGGCGGTGGAGAAGAAGCTGCCCTTGTCCGGATCGGCGAAGCGGGCGATGAGCTCGTCGGCGAGCGCTGTGGCCTGGTGGAACCAGCGCTCTTCGCAGGTGGCTTCGAACAGCGCGATCAGCGCCTCGAGCAGGAAGGCGTGGTCCTCGAGGTAGGCCTCGATCTTGGCTTGGCCATGGTTGTAGGTGCGCAGCAGCCGGCCGTGCGAGTCGCGCATCTCGCTCTGCAGGAACTCGGCGCAGGCGACGGCAGCGTCGAGATATCGCGGCTGTGAGAGCGCGGCGCCGGCCTCGGCGAGCGCGGTGATCATCAGCGCGTTCCAGCTGGTGAGGCGCTTGTCGTCGAGCGCCGGGCGGGTGCGCTGCTCGCGCGCCGCCAGCAGCCGCTCGCGGATGCGCTCGGCGGTCGCCTCGTCGGGACGTGGCCCGCGATCGGTGAGCACGTTGAGCCCTGGCTGCGGATTGTGAGGGTCCTGGAAGTTGCCGTGCTCGGTGACGCCGAGCCATGCGATCGCGGTGGCTGCGTCCTCGCCGAGGACCTCGCTCAGCTCGGCGGCGCTCCACACGTAGAAGCGCCCCTCGACGCCCTCGGAGTCGGCGTCGAGCGCGCTGTAGAAGGCGCCCTCCGGGCCGCGCATCTCGCGCAGTGCCCACTCGAGCGTGTCGATGCAGACCACGCGCAGACGCGCGTCCTGCGAGTGCTGCCAGCCGTGCAGATAGGCGCGCGCGAGCAGCGCGTTGTCGTAGAGCATCTTCTCGAAGTGCGGCACCGTCCAGGTGGCATCGACGCTGTAGCGCGCGAAGCCGCCGCCGAGCTGGTCGTGGATGCCGCCGCTGGCCATTGCGTGCAGGGTCGTGAGCGCCATCGCGCGCCCGTCGCGGCGCAGCAGCAGGAACTCGAGTACCGGCGCCTGGGGGAACTTCGGCGCCCCGCCGAAGCCGCCGTTACGCGCGTCGAAGCTCTCTGCGAGCTTCGCCACCGCGTGATCGAGCGTGCGCTCCTGCAGCGGCTCGCTGGAGGGCGAGAGCGTGGCGCCGCCGGAGAGCTGTTCGCGCAGGCGCTCGCCGCCGGCGCGGATCTGGTCGCGGTTGGCATCCCAGGACTCGGCTATCGCCTGCAGCACCTGGGTCCAGGAGGGCAGGCCGTGACGAGCGTCGGGCGGGAAGTAGGTGCCGCCGTAGAACGGCAGCTGCTCGGGCGTGAGGAACACGTTCAGCGGCCAGCCGCCGTGGCCGGTCATGCCCTGCACGGCCTCCATGTAGAGCGCGTCGACGTCGGGGCGCTCCTCGCGGTCGACCTTGACGCAGACAAAGCTCTCGTTCATGAGGTCGGCGGTGCGGTGGTCCTCGAAGGACTCGCGCTCCATCACGTGGCACCAGTGGCAGGCGGAGTAGCCGATCGACACGAGCAGAGGCTTGTCCTCGGCCTTGGCGCGCGCGAGCGCGACGGGGCCCCACGGCAGCCAATCGACGGGGTTCTCCGCGTGCTGGCGGAGGTACGGCGAGGTCTCCTGCGCTAGCGCGTTGGGCACCCGCTCAGGGTAGCCGGGGCGAGCCCAGCGGACCGAGCGTCGCGGCAGAGCGTTCGCCGCTCGGCCAGCGGCGGCCAGGCAGCTTGCCGACCGCGGTGTAGGACGGCCATTCCCCCGGGCCCAGACGTGAGAGCCTGACCTTGGCGAGGCTTACGTCGAAGCTCTTGCCGGCGAGCGCGCCGGTGACCCGCGTGGAGGAGCCGCCGAAGCGCACGATCCCGGGCGATGCTTCGGCGCCTGAGACGTGGATGTTGGCCGCCTGCAGCTTGCCATCGCGGACGGGGAACGTCGCCGTGAGCTTCACGCCGGGCACGAACGAGAGGTCCGCGAGGATCGCCTTCGAGCTGGTGAGCTTGGCGTAGCCGCCATGTAGGCCGCCGAAGCTCGAGCCGCTGGGCAGCTGCTCGTTGGCCTGCAGCGCCGCCGCGACCAGCTGGCGGTTGAGGTCGACGAGCGTGTCGAGCACCGCGACGAGCGTGCGTCCCGGTCTACCGCCAAGTCTGGCGGGCGGGCTCACGTGGGAGAGCTTGGTGGGCGTGACCGGGGTGGGGGCGAACTCGTCGGTGGTGGCCGCGCATGGCTGAACGGTCTCGCCGGCGAAGAACGCCTTCAGCGCCAGCGATGCGCATTCGCTGAGGTCGCTGCCGATGACGGAGTGCCCGGTGAACGGAACGAGCAGCAGCTGGGCATCGGGGATCATCGCTGCGACGCGCCGCGCGTCGGCGGTGGGCGTCCTCAGGTCCTGCTCGCCGGAGAAGATCAGGGTGGGCACGTTGGGCAGTGCGCTCGTGGGCGCAGGCTTAGCGGACGCGTCGGGCCAGCCGGCGCAGCCGGGGACGAGGCTGTTGGCGTAGGCGCTGACGGCGTCGAACGGATAGAAGTCGCTCGCGGGCTGGGCGTGCAGATAGCCAAGGGCTTCGGCGAGCTTGGTCGCCGCCGGCGCGGCTCGCTGCCATGGGAAGGGCTGCTCTTCGCAGCTGGTGGTCACGAACAGCGCTTCGTCGATCTCCTGCGAGCTTTCTTCGCTGGAGACGTCTTCGATCGGCACGTTGGGGATCAGCCCCTCTGACAGCAGGTTCAGGCGCAGCAGCGGGTCGGGGTCGTGCTCGAGCGCCGATCGCACGGCCGCCGGCAGCAGCGCACGCAGCGCGGGGTTGAGGTCGCCGGCCTCGAGGATGTCGAGCAGCCCCTGCTCGTCGAGCGTGCTCGCGTGGCGCTTCCCGGACCCGTCGTACACGGACCCGCTCAGGGGCCGCACGCGCAGCTGCGCTGCGAGGCTTGCGATGTCGCCGACGGGGTTGGAGGTGATCCCGGCACAGGCGTCCTGCGAGCAGAGCTCGCCGAGCACGCCTCCGATTGCCTGGAAGGTGGGGATCGCGAACGGTTCCTGGCCTTCCGGCGGCACCACCGAGTCGAGCACCAGCGCTTCGACGTTCTGGGGATAGCGCTCGGCGTAGTCGAGCGCCACCCTGGTGCCGTATGAGGTTCCGTAGAGCACGAGCTTTTCGTAGCCGCCGGCCTGACGCAGGGCCTCGATGTCTTCGACGGTTTCCTCCGAGGTGAAGGCGGCGCGGGCGGGTCCGATCTGCGTCGCGCACTGTTCGAAGAGCTGGCTGGCGGACTTCGCGCTGAAGGCTTCGAACGCCGCGCAGCTGAGCGGGTCCGACGCGCCGGTGCCGCGCTGGTCGAACACGAGCAGGTCGCGCGAGCGCAGCGCGGGGGCGATCGCCTGGGCGATAAATTCCGATAGCGGCAGCGCCGCCTGGCCGGGTCCGCCGGCGAGTGCGACGACGGCGTCGCGTGTGGGCGTCGCGCTTGCGAGCTTGCGCTGGACGCTCAGCGAGATCGTGCCCGGTACGGCTCCCGCGCGGTCGAGCGGGACCGCCAGTGAGGTGCACTGGAAGGTGGTGACGGTCGGGCAGGGTATGAAGCTAAGGCTGGATGCTGCCGAGGAGCTCGACCAGCCGCCGAGCAGCGCCGCGGGCAGCAGCGCTGCCAGAGCCAGCGTTTGAGCTCTCCTGCGCATCGGAGCCGACAATAGCTGCCGTTGCGACCGCGCCCGCAAGGTAGCTGGCAGAAAGGGATACGTGGGCGCCCCCGAGCGTGCCCACGAGCGACTTGTGCGGTCCGCGGTGGAGGCTGCCGTGTGCTGCCCTCTGCCCGCCGATCTGGAGGGTCTCGGTTTCGCCTTTGATCGTGCCTGAGAGCGTCATCCCGGGAACGTATGAGTAGCCGTTGAGGCTGAACGCGTCGTTGGCGAAGCGCGCCCAGCCGGCGCGCAGGCCGCCGAAGCGGATGTTGGGGGCGGTGAGGCTTTCGAGCGATCCGCTGATAGTCAGCTGGAAGATGAGCTGGCGGATGAAGTCGCCCACCGTCAGCGCGACCGCGTGCAGGGTGCGCCCGGTCAGACCGTTGTAGCCATGTGCGGGCGAGAGCGCACCCACGCTGGGCGGCGGCAGCGCCGGCGGGTGCAGGCTGGCAGGCACGGGCGCCGGCGGGCACGGCTTCACCGGGGTCGCTGCGAACAGCGCCTGCAGCGCGTCGCTCGCACAGGAGGTCTGATCCTCGGTCAGCACCGAGTGGCCGGTGTAGGGCACGACCAGCAGGTGCGAGTCGGGGATCTGCGCTGCCACTTCGCGGGCGTTGGCGGTCGGCGTGCGCAGGTCGTCCGCGCCGCTGAGGATCAGCGTGGGGACGTTCGGCAGGGGCGCTTGGTCGAGCACCGGGGCAGGGGTGGTGTAGGGCCAGTAGGCGCACGCCGGGATGTCGCTGAGCGCGAGCGCGTTGCCTGCTGTGAAGGGCGCGAAGCTGCTCGCGGGCAGCGCTCTGGCAGCGGCGATGGCCTGGGCGATGCGTTGCTTGGGAGTACCGGCGCGGCTGAACGGGAAGTCCTGCTCTTCGCAGGTCGTCGCGTAGTACAGCGGCGAGTCGAAGTCTTCGCTTTCGCCTCCTGTCGAATAGAACGTCTGGATCAGACGCGCGAGCGGAGCGGTGTCGTGGCGCGCGGCGGCGGCGACGGCTGTCAGGAGTTCCGAGCGCAGCAGCGATGAGAAGTCGCCGGCGAGCAGCAGTTCGACGAGGTTGTTGGAACTCAGCGGGATCGTCTGGGCGTGGCCCTTACCGTTGATCGCGCTTCCCTGCAGCCCGCCGCTGTTCATCTGCGCGACCACGTGCGCGAGGTCGGCTACGGGGTTGGACGTGACCTGTGCGCAGGCGTCTGCTGCGCACAGCTGGCGCAGGATGCGGGGCACGGCGGCGAAGGTGGGGCGATCGAGCGGTTCGGGGCCGTTGGGGGGGACGACCGAGTCGAGCACGAGCGCTTCGACGTGGCTGGGATAGTCCTGCGCGTACTGCTCGGCGACCTTGGTTCCATAGCTGGTGCCGTACAGAACGAGCTTTTCATAGCCGCCGGCTTGGCGGATCGCCTCGATGTCGGCGACGGTGTCGGCGGTCGTGTAGAAGGCCCGGGATGCGCCCAGCTGATCGCCGCAGGCTTCGACGAGCGCGCCAAAGGAGTGGTAGAGGTCTGGGCGTTCGAAGGCGTGGCAGGCCAACGGCGCGGACAGGCCGATGCCGCGCTGGTCGAAGACGATCAGGTCGCGCGTCGCCGCGATCGGTCCGAGGATTTCGGCGAACACTTCGGCGAACGGCAGCGCCGGCTGCCCGGGGCCGCCGGCGAGGGCGATGATGGCGCTGTGCGCTTCGCCCACCGGCGCGCGATGGCGGCGCATGGCGAGCGTGAGCGTTCCGGACGTGGTGCCGCTCGGGTCCAGCGGCACGGTGAGATGGCCACAGGCGAAGTTGTTGCTGTCCCCGCATGGCGCGAACTCGATCGCGGCCTGCGCGGTGAGCGACTGCAGCCCCGCCAGCGCGCAGAGGCAAGCGCATGTTGCCAGCAGCACCTTCGCAAGCTTGCGGGCGGGCAGTTGCATTAGTCGGAATCTATTGGTTTGACCGGCGCGATGGTGGCGCTTGGGCGCGCTAGGGTCTCGGTGTGGCCCTCGAGCGCAAGACCGTCGATGCAGCAGGCGCGCCGGCGGCGATCGGCCCGTACAGCCACGCGGTCAGCTCAGGCGGGCTGCTGTTCTGCTCGGGTCAGATACCGCTTGACCCGCAGACGGGGGAGATCGTCGGCGCGAGCCCCGCCGAGCAGGCCGGGCGCTGTCTGGAGAATCTGCGCGCTGTGTCTGAGGCGGCTGGCACGACGCTCGAGCGCGCGGTGCGCATGACGATCTACATGATCGACCTGGCGGCGTTCGCCGAGGTCAACGAGGTCTACGGCTCCTTCTTCGCGGAGGAGCCGCCGGCGCGCGTGACCGTTGGGGTCGCGCAACTGCCGCGCGGCGCTCAGGTCGAGATCGACGCCATCGTCGCGCTGTAAGCGCCGGCGTCGGTCGGCTCGACGCTGCGCAGGGCGCGGTTGAGCAGCTCGCGCAGGGTCCTACGCTCGTCCGCGTCGAGCGCGCCGAGCACGTCGTCCTCGATGGCGAGCTGAGCGCGTTCTGCGACGCTCAGGGCGGCGCGGCCGGTGGGCGTGATCTGGACGAGGTGCCGGCGCCGGTCGCTGGGGTCGCGCACACGCGTGCTGTAGCCGAGCTGCTCGAGCTCGTTCAGCAGCAGCACGACGTTGTTGGCGTCCATGCAGAACGCGTCGGCGAGGTCCTGCTGCGGGCAGCCGTCGTGATCTGAGACGTAGCTGAGCGCGACCAGGTGGCGCAGGTGCATGCCCAGCTGCTCCTCGTTGGTGCGCCGGTACACCTGCTTGGCCAGACGGCTCAACAGCACCGCTGAGCCGGGGGCGCAGTCATGCTGATCTGGCATGTCTCGGAGTCTATACATCATCTAAGCACCAATCATCACATTACCAGAGATCGTTAATTTTTCGTAGATCATCCTTGTTAGATTGATGATAATTGCTATGGTGTGTTCTCCGCAACCTTGGAGGAACCCAATGACCGCTCTGCTCAATCGATTGAAGACCCGCCAACAGCCTGCCGCCGCCTCCGAGCGCCGGCGCTGGATCGCGCTGGGAGTGCTGTGCCTCGGCCAGCTGATGATGGTGCTCGACGCGACGATCGTGAACGTCGCGCTGCCGTCGATCCAGCGTGAACTGCACTTCTCGCAGGGCAACCTCACATGGGTGATCAACGGCTATCTCGTGACGTTCGGCGGCTTCCTGCTGCTCGCGGGGCGGATGGGCGACCTCGTCGGCCGCAAGCGCGTGTTCCTTACCGGGCTCGTGATGTTCACTGCCGCCTCAGTGCTGTGCGGGATCGCGCAGGATCAGACGATGCTGATCGCCGCGCGCATCATCCAGGGCGTCGGCGGAGCGGTCGCCTCGAGCGTGATCCTGGCGATCATCGTCACGGAGTTCCAGGGCGCGGCCGAGCAGGCCAAGGCAATGGGCCTGTACGCGTTCGTCTCGGCGGGCGGAGGCTCCGTCGGCCTGCTCGCCGGAGGCGCGCTGACGCAGTCGCTCGACTGGCACTGGATCTTCTTCGTGAACGTGCCGATCGGCCTGTTCGCGTTCGTGTTCGGCTGGATGCTGATCGAGGAGAACGAGGGCATCGGTCTCGCCGGCGGCGTCGACGTGGCCGGCTCGATCCTGATCACGCTGGCGACGATGCTGGGCGCGTTCGCGATCGTGAAGTCGAGCGAATATGGCCTGTTCTCGGCGCGCACGCTCGGCGTCGGTGGCGCCTCGCTAGCGCTGCTCGCTGGGTTCCTGGTGCTCGAGTCTCGCCTGAAGAACCCGATCATGCCGCTGCGGATCCTGCGGCTGCGGATGCTGATGGGGTCGAGCCTCGTGCGAGGTCTGCTCGTTACGGGCATGTTCTCGGCGTTCTTCCTCGGAGCGCTGTACCTGGAGCGGGTGCTCGGCTACGACGCGATCGACACCGGGCTTGCGTTCCTGCCGCTGACATTCTCGATCGCTGCGATGTCGATGGGCATCTCGACCAAATTGGTGGGACGCATTGGCGCGCAGCGGACGCTGGCCGCGGGCCTGGTCGGGATCATCGTGGGTCTGCTGCTGCTGGCCGGAGACGGCGTGCACGCGAGCTACTTCCCAGGGCTGTTCTTCGCATTCCTGGCGTTGGGGCTCGGCGCGGGCGCCTCGTTCCTGCCGCTGCTGACGATGGGCATGTCCGACACGCCGGCGCGCGACGCGGGCCTGGCCTCGGGCATCATCAACGTCTCGGTGCAGCTGTTCGGCGCGATCGGTCTCGCGAGCCTGGGCACGATCGCGACCGACCACACCAACTCGCTGACCGCCGCGGGACACTCGCTGGCGAGCGCGTTGACCGGCGGCTATCACCTTGCCTACCTGGTCGGCGCAATCGCTGTCGGCATCGGCGTGGCCGCGTCCTTCCTGGTGCTGCGTCCACCGGCCGCGGTGGCGCAGGAGGTAGACGAGGTGGTCGAGCAGCGGGCTGACGCGGAGCTGGTCGCGTTCTAGGCCGCTCGCCGGCTTTGGCCGTGACTGCGGGCGCAGCTGCCGGGGCTACCCGCGCAGCTGCGCCCGCTTGACCTTGCCGCTGGCCGTCTTCGGCAGCTCCTCGACGAAATCGATGATGCGTGGGTACTTGTAGGGGGCGGTTTCGCGCTTGACGTGATCCTGCAGCTCGCGCACGAGCTCGGGTGAGGGGACGTAGTCGCCCTCGCGCAGGACCACGACGGCGCGCACGACCGAGCCGCGTTCCTCATCGGGGGCGGCAACGGCGGCCGCTTCCGCCACGGCAGGATGGGCGACGAGCGCCGACTCGACCTCGAACGGCCCGATGCGGTAGCCGGCCGAGACGATCACGTCATCGCCGCGTCCCTCGAAGTAGAGCCAGCCGTCCTCGTCTTCGGTGACCCTGTCTCCGGTCATCCACGGCTCTCCATCGCGCCGGTCGTCGACGTTCCACTCCCCGTCAGCGTCGCGCTGGACGTGCTCGCCGAGATAGCCCAGGAAGAACGTCGGCACGCTCGCCGGGTCGACCGTCAGCTCGCCGTCGAGGATCGCGAGACGCATGCCGGGCAGCGCGCGGCCCATCGAGCCGGGGCGTGCGGCCACGCCGAGCGGGGTGCCGGTCGTCTGCCCGGTCTCGGTCTGGCCATAGCCGTCGCGGATCTCCAGACCAGTCGCCTCGCGCCAGGCGCGCAGTACCTCGGGGTTGAGCGCCTCGCCGGCGGCGACCATCCCGCGCAGATGCTCGAACGGGCGCAGCGTGGCGCGCTTGGCGATCACGCGGTACTCGGTCGGCGCCATGCACAGCAGGTTCACGCGCTCGCGCTCGAGCAGCTCCAGGCGCTCGTGCGGATCGAAGCGCGCGTCGTGCAGCAGCGCAGCGGCGCCCGACAGCCATGGGGCGATGAAGACATTGCGCGCCGACTTCGACCAGCCGCTGGCGGCCGTGCACCACACCAGCTCGCCCTCGCGCGCGCCCAGCCAGTTCTCGGCCTGCACGCGCTGGCCGTCGAGGTAGCGCTGGGCGTGCACCACCGCCTTCGGCTCGCCCGCGGTGCCGCTCGTGAACGTGATCAGGCACGGGTCCTGATCGCCCAGCTCGACCGCGCTCACCGGCTCAGCGGCGAACAGCCGCTCGTCTGGCACGTAGGCGACGGGAACGGCTGTCCCGGCGCCCGCCAGGGCCGCCTCCAGCTCCTTGCGGTTGCGCTCGTCGGCGAGGATCAGCGCCGGGCTGACGGTGTCGATGCGCAGGCGCAGGTCCTTCGCGCGCAGCTGCTCGGTGCACGGCAGCACGACCGCGCCGAGTCGAAAGCAGGCGAGCATGCCGAGCACCCACTCCGGGCGGTTGCCGATCAGCGTCATCACGATGTCCCCACGGCCCACGCCCAGCGCCTGCAGCGCACCCGCCATCCGTGCCGAGCGCTCCGCGACCAGACCGAAGCTCCACTCCCTGCGCGCGCCGTCGCGCGCGAGCTCGACCAGGGCGAGTCGCTCTGTAGGACTTGCGTCCACGATCTCGCGCGCGAAGTTCACGACGGTATTCTCCCTCTTGAGGGTGGCGACGCCGGCCAGACGCCGGCAAGCCTCTCCCTCGGCATTTCATTCAGCTGCCAAACCGACCTTGGAGCATTGATCAGATGGCCGTAGCCGCC
>Ga0182024_10003047_pt1 | contig 40607 bp, 40 predicted proteins | sample P32metaG_FD_120480 | JGI IMG/M metagenome (GOLD analysis project Ga0182024, IMG submission 120480) | Permafrost microbial communities from Stordalen Mire, Sweden - P3-2 metaG (Illumina Assembly) | ecosystem: Environmental > Terrestrial > Soil > Wetlands > Permafrost | place: Sweden: Stordalen...
GGGACCCGATTGGCGGTGCTGGACCTGGGTCATCGCCTACACTTCTCGGTGCGCCTCTAGCTCAACGGCAGAGCAACGGACTCTTAATCCGCAGGTTTCGGGTTCGAATCCCGAGGGGCGCACGAACTCCCTGGTCAGAGCGTTTTATATCTCAAAGTCTCGGCCGAAATAGCTCTCGGGGAGCCAAAAAGGGAGCCACGCAGATCGACTTTTGAATCGTCGATGGCATTTTCGGTCCAATCGGATCTCAACGTCATGTTGTTTCACAGCTCGTCATGCGCTGGGAGATGCGAATGCAATTCGCGGACCGAGACTTTTTATAGAGCCCTCATCGAATGACAGTCCACGATCCGTGGCTTAGACAATTCGCAAACGCTCCTGCACGTCTGCGTTGAGCAATCGGAATACCAACCACGGTCAGACTCGTTTCCGCTGTCCCGCTCATTGGACCAATGCAGTATTCAAGCTGGGCGGCTCAGTACCTCGTCGAGACGTCCGATGAGTGTTCCCAACCAACCGCCCTCGCCTTGTTGACACTCTGGACTGTTGGTGACGAGGAAATCGATCATGAGGTCGGCCGCAAGAGAATCATGCGGCGTCCGTCCACCGTACAAGGCCTCAAATTCACGAGTACCCGTTATCAGAGCTCGCATGCCCGTACTGAAAATGGCGTTGCCCACCCCAAATGCAATGGCCTCCACCGAGTCGGTCCCTCCATTTGCGACCAGACGGTCGTGAATGGATTGGTAGTAGTCCGGCCAAAGAGTCGGGATTATTCGGTTAGCCGGCCTCGGAGGCTGCACCGGCGTCTTTTTAGCGAATAAGGCCATGGCTCCGAGATACCTCCCCTATTTGTTCTTCTCGACGTTAACACCAGCTCCATCATGCGAAGCTGACCGACCACCCTCGCGTGTTCGACCGCCATCAGACGGATGATGCTCTGAACTGGATCGAATCCATGGATTCTCGCCACCTTGGGCGCCTAGTCCAAGCCACGTCGGCTCAATCTGCCCGCTTCGCTGGATCACTGCAGGTTGGTCGCCTACCATCTCCCCATGTCGCTCTTCAAGAGGGCCAACCGGGAACCCCAAAACTACGACGATCCGTTGCTTGACGACGCCGCATGGCTCGGAGCTGGAGAGGCACGGTACAACCGCCTCGTATCAAACCACTATGGCTCACCTGACACGATTGCGGCCGGTGGCGATCAGCGGATACAACAAGCAGATACCGCATCGGCGCTGTTCTTCTACCAGAAGGCAATCGACGTTCTCCACAGCATCTACGTCTGCGGCTTCAATGACACCGGACCATCCAGTTGGAGTAGGCAGCCCTCCTCGCGAGATCAAACGATTGTCGATCGCTACCTAACTACGCTCCAGTCAGTTCGAGAAGTGCGCCCAGGAGCACCAGTAAATGGATCAGTAATGGAAGTGACTCACCGTCTGCGAACCATTTCCAGCAAATTCGATAGCTATGGATTGAATTCGAGTCCCTACAAGTCGGGGCTCAACACCTTGGGATCGATTGCTCCCAATGTTGACGTATCCGGCGTCTTTTGGTCCTAGCGGCGCCTCCAAGAAAGGATCTCGATGGCTCTCTTTCGTCGCAAGCAAGACCCCGACCTACTTCCGCCACCTGCGCCACCACGCTCCACCCCCAACCGCTCTGCTTCAGCATCTTCTGCGGCCCAGAATCAGTCGGCCACTGGGGGGACTGACTGGTCAGACATCGCGAACATCCGAAATGAGTGGCCGCAGTCGCAACTGGATGTTGATACCGACCTCGGAAAATGGCGAGAAGGCATCGCTCTCTATGAGAACGATGACTACCTGTCGATGATGAAATGCGCCAACTTGCTTTCGTCCGCGTTGGCACATTCCCTTTACGGAGATGGAATTATTCAGGGTGATGACTTTCCGGACACGATATTCAAAGCTCTGTACGCATCATTAGAGCCTCCCCCCGACGGCCGGTCCTTTCCCGACGGCCCACAGCGCTCAGCCCGATTGGCCCTGACCCTGGTGCGAGAAAACGGATGGAGCCCCGCATCGATGGGCGGATCAGGTCTCTTTGACAAGCTAATCATGGACAAGGGCAACTACATGCTCTTGATGATGGCGGTCTCACCTGGTGGTCGCCCATTTGAGGGAGATCTCAAAGCTTTTTTTGCCGTACCGCCTCAGCCTGTCGTACAGAATCTTCCAGACCCTGCTCGGGAGGAGGGAAACGAAGTCGTAAGCCGAATGTACGAAACGATGCAAAAAGCTGAATCTGGAGACGAGGCAAGTGAACACCACTTCCAAGGCATGGCCTTTTGGAGAGGTGGCCGAAATGAAGAAGCCCTCGTTGAACTCACAGAAGCAGCGAAACTTGGTTCGGTACCAGCTATGAAGGATGCTGGCGATCTCACGAGCGAGATGGGACGACCCGACGAGTCGCGATTTTGGTATGAAAGCGCGGCAAACGCCGGCAATTCTGCTGCCATGTGGAATATGGCTGTTCTTGCAATCAACTCAAGGGACTTGGCGACCGCAGCCGACTGGTATCAACAATCAGCCGAGGCTGGCTTGGCGGATGGGTATGCGGCCCTGACCCAGCTTGCGAGTGACCGTGACGACTCGGCCGCAGAAAGACGTTGGTCGAAGTTGGGAGCCGAAGCGGGTCAAACGTTCTGTATGGGGCGTCACGGACTTCTGTTGCTAATGGACGCAAACGGGGACGTACCGACCATGCGTCGCGCTCGCGATTTCCTAGAACAAGCTGCCGACAGAGGAGATGCGGATGCTATGGGGTTGGCGGTGACGGTCAACTTCCAGCTCGGAGATCAAGATCGCGGTAGACGATTCGCACAGATGGTTGTCGACTCCGGCGACCCTGAAAGAATCGATATGTTAAGAAGACACGGATTGCTGTAGACGGTCAATCCGACAAGAGGCGCTGAGCAGCGTCGAGAGATGCGTCGAGATTTCGCAGTGCTTGTATGTGGATATTGGTCGCGGCTCGCAAGGGAACCAGCTGAGCACGCTCGAGGCGTGTTCGTTGGTCGTCTCGCCAGGCTTCCGATGCGCTCAGCACCGAATCCAGATCTGACACAGCTCGCGTAAGCGCAGCCTCAAGTGATCGAACAGCGCTCATCGGACAACCGCCGGGAGACTATCGATGCCAAGTTCACGGGCCACTGCAAGGCGATGGTAACCGTTGGTAACGGTGTACCTGCCGGAATCCGTTTGGCTCAACTTTATGGCGTGATCACTGTTGTAGAACCAGTTGTGAACCCCCGAGTATGAATGTTCACCAGACAACCCCTCGGCAGCGTCTCGGGCCTTGAAGTAATCCGATCCCTTTCCCATGGCGACCGCTGGCTCGACGACCGTTTTGAGACGGTTCAGACCCGATGCCACATGCTCCCGTGAGACCTTGTCGTATGACATGGACTCTTGTCTGTCATTCTCGATCTGCGATAGATCAACTCTTTGGATTCCAGAACTAGGTGCTCCCGATCCATCTTTCAAATCAGAGATTCCTCGGCCACCGCGACTCGGCGCACCTTGTGATTCTGCGCCGGAACCGAGGTATTGCCGAAGTTGGGCCGAGAGGTCCCGCGTACTGGCCTCGGCGCGCGGTGCGTGATCTTCGAGCGCAGTCAAGAATGATCTCCGTGCAATGGCGAAGGCACGCATTGCTTCGCCAACTTGGGCGAGCGCTTTGGCGCTCGCATCGGCTCGCTTGGTCGCTCGATCCACTTCTTTGTCGGCAGCCGCCAGCGCACGTTCCAAGCCCCCGCAGTTTTCTGTGCAATTTCGAAGTGCTTGTGCGGCTGCTTCCCTAGTCTGTCGCGCTTTCTTGAGTGCATCAACGCGCCGAAGGTGCTCGTCCTCAACCCTCGACTCGAAATCACGAGCCGCTGAACTTGCTTGGTCGGCAAGCGGACCAGCCTGACGCGCGAAGGATCCCACCGCTGCACCAATAGAGTCGACTGCTGCCAACTGTGCCTCGACGCCTTGTGCACTCACTACATCTTCATTCTCTCGATGTCCTCCAGCTTGGAGGCCAGAACACTGAGTGACTTAATCATCTCGTTCACCTGATCGTTGACAAACCTATTGACTTGCTTGTTGTGGCCCTGGAAACGAGCAACAAACTGATCCTTCTGCTTGTCATGCCAATTAGCTGCCCCAATAGCCCTCTGGACCGACTGTGAAGCCTGCTTCATTTCCTCCTGGTAGCGCTTCAAGCTGCTGGCGAGCTTTCGCACGTCCTTTGAACTTGCCTTCACGTCAAACATGGGTATGAGTCACTCCTCACTCTTCAACATCGACCTGAAACTGTGCATCAAGTGCCGCCACGGTCAGCCAACCATGAGTAACTGGTTCATACGGTCGAAACTTCTGCCGTTGGTCCCGCTCGCGATCGAAAATTGCCAATTGATTGGGCCTTATATCGATCGCTTGGTATGCGTCGAGGATCTGTTGTCGTTCCTGTTCCGATCCCAGACGACCAGCTATGCGGATCGCAACATGGTCAAGTGCGCCCGTCCCTAACCGACGCTGTAGTGCCGACTGACCATCGGCCACGAGGACAGTGTGGATACCCACCTCAGGACCATCTCGCATGATCGTCTGAAGTGCATTTGACAGCGAATCTTCGTCGTAGTCCTCTGGATCAAGTTCCGATGCGCGTTGAACGCCGAAAAGGACAAGGAGCCGCCCGGGAGATCGGTAGTCGTTAAGGGCAATCCTCTCTGCGACCAAGTGTGCAGTCTCTCTAAGTACAGCATCCAGAGCTCGACGATGGTGCGCAGTCACGTTGAGCGCTGAGCAAAGGTCGGATACCGAGAGCCGCCTAGCGTCCCCCCTGTCCAATGAATCCCCCTCGTCATTCACGAGGTCGACAACTTGCGTGTCCGCAATCTGGTGGGCTGCCGCAATCAAGAGTGAGTGGAGCATTCCTAACAATCCCGCCTCCGGGATTCCGTCCTCGTCGCTAGCCCCGATAACCGCGATATTTTGTCCCTCGCCACGACGGAGAATCACTGGAAGATACTCATCAAGACTGAGCGGTTCTCCAGCGATGAACCGAAAGCGAAGTGCCCTGTCAGATGGCTGTGTGAAGACCTCTGATGCAACCATGGAACGGTCGGCGAAAGAATCTCCGTCGAATACCCGGGGCTGTCGACGCCATCCAGTTTCGACGGCTTTTTTTATGAGCTGTCCAACGATTTGTTCTCGGCGATCTGGAGTAACGAACGTCCCTTGGAACTTCACATTCGCGATCGGATCTCCTCGGCTGGGATTCAGTAGTCCTTCGCCAGCCCTCGACAGAAACCTAACGTCTGGATTCGTATCGCCCATGACCACCTGGCCGTCGGACTCATTGCAGGCGAAGGCCACTCGAGCTGGGAGCAGAGTGAGCGTGTTGCGATCCATTGCCGGCATGCTGGAGAGAGTTTGAGAGGCAAGCACGATGTGAACGCCTGCGAAAGGTCCTTGACGAACAATATTGCTGAATGCGGCAAAAGCCGCCTGACCAAGGCGGTCGTCCTCTTCAAAGATTTCGTGAAACTCATCAATGATCACGACAATACGAGGCAGTTGGTCCCCGGTGACAGCACGGTAGTCCTCGAGGTTTGTTCTACCGGGCGCACGCTGCTTCATTAGTTCGGCTCGACGAGCGATCTCACCATCAAGGCTGTTGAGCACGGCAACGGCGAACTCGCGTTCATTATTTATTGCCACCATGCGCGCATGCGGAAGATTCCGATAAGAGTTGAACTCGACCCCGTGTTTCGCGTCTATCAGGTACAGCTCAAGCTCCTCTGGGCTATACGCAATTGACATGGACAAGATGGCAGCGTGGAGGGACGTGGTCTTCCCGGAGCGCGGTAGCCCCACCATGAGCGCTCCACCAGCTATGTCAGTCGACGAAAAGTAGAGCGGAGCCACGGCTTGCGCTCCAGCCCTACCGAGGATCGCGGACGCGCCAGTGGTGGTATCTCCACTCCACCAGGTGGCCGGAGCACTGACCACTATCGGTTCAGAACCGGGTTCGAGTACCGGCAGTCGATTTGCCAAGCCTGACGCCCGACTCCGCTGTAGCAACTCGAACGTGTGATCTAGATCGACGACGCGTTCCTCGGTTGCCTGGGCCGCCTGACCCAGGCTTACTAGAAATCTGGCAGGCTCGCCCTTAGGGTTGCCGTCCTTCGTGAAGGCAATTTCTGGGCAGCTATCCGGAACGACCTTGAGGTCAACCTCACTGCCAGCGAGCCGCACTTCAACATGATCTCCATGCCATCCGACCCGGTCCGCGGTCCTGAGAAGCCTCTCAATCGATGTCACCGTCGACGTCGACGCGGCGGCTTCGTGGACGAGGAGGGTGTAGATACCGCATCGCGGACCGTTCTCAATCAAGCTAAGTAGCAGTTCCCCCGCCCTGTCGGTGAACTGCGTCGGATAGTCGCAGACAACCAAGAGGCGGTACGGCTCAGCCATCTCTTGCGCTTGCAGGTTGTATTCACGAATGGTGGAGAACTGCCCCCTGAGGTATTTCGATATCACCATTTCAAGATGCGCTGTATGTTCTTCGAGTCGACTCTCAATCTCACGCGCCGAAGTGCGGGGTTTCGTGTCGACTAGGCGCTCATCGAAATCAGCAAGGTGGAGGAACTCGGCAAACGATCTGCCCATCGCCACTGGATCGAAGATGGACAGATTGAGTTGACCAGCCGGAATTCCAGCTAGTGCGCGGAGAACGATGGAACGCGCTAGTGACAGGGCGACCTCTCTGTTCTCGGGCAGCGCTTCTATGGCCAAACACTGGGTGGTTGGGAAGTCAATTACGCACGGCACTTCAAATGGCAACAATTGCGGAACCACCGATTCGAATCGGCCGAGGCGGACGAGGCCATGCTCGCGAGTCATTGGCGCGAGTCCGTCACCTTCGATCAGTGCTGCCCATGATTTTCCTAGATCACCGAGCAACTCAATACCAAAAGCAATATCGGAGCGCGTGCGGTCCATGAAATCTGTCAGCTGATGGTCACGGAGCGCAGATTCAGCCTCGAATTCGACGGTCAGGGATTCCGTCGATTGTTTGAGCGCGTTCTCGACATGTCTTCGGCGCAAATCTGACAGTGCGTCGAGCACACCCTTCATTTCCCACAAATCACGACGAAACAAATCGGGGATCCGAGGCTCGGGCTTGGATCTGCCAAATACACGTCGTTGCCCGTCTTCGTAGTCTTCCCGAAGCAGCTTGTAGTCAGCGAGCTGCTTATTGCAACGTTGCGAGCACTTGGACCAAGTTTCTTCAGCCTCACGGAGGCTATCTGGCGCAGTGGCTGCCACATCTGGCGATCCGCCGATGGCGCCGTAAGTGGTCCAAGCCTGAGAGTATCTGTCAAGAAGTGCCGGGTCAGGCGAAAAACGACAGGCCTCGGTCTCGGCTTCTTCGCTGGCGAGTCGCAGTTTCTCGTCCAGCAGTTTTCGACTATTCGCTGCAGTAAGAAGAGATTGCCGATATTTCTCCCGTGCACCGGCCACCAGTGCCGCCAATTGTTGAGGCTGTGACGAAAGCTCGACGGAAGCTTCACTTGGTTGCACGGTCCTTCAAGATATCTGCGATAGGTCGCCAGCGACCATGTTGCGGAAACCAGATGGGGCGGAAGGCCATCCCGACTCCGGCAATCCCAACTGGCGCCTCCTTCCAGTCACGGGACTTTGACGTGTCTAGGTCGACTAGGCGATGGCCAGCTCGGACCTCTGACCAGGTCTTCTGCTTAACCGAAGTTCAGGGCTACTTCCCGCAGTCGAGGTCCGGCCGTTCCTCGCAGACCCTTATAGACCTACCGAACGAATAGGACGGCAAAGAGCGCTCCACCCGCAATGAACGGGGCAAAGGGCATGCCGCCGCGGCCGACCGATGATCTGACCGCTCTCAACGCAACGACGACCAGAGCCGCCCCGAGGTATCCAAGGAGGACGCCCGTAATGACCTCGCTCCAGCCCATCCATCCGAGGTAGAGCCCGACGATCCCAGCCAGCTTGCAGTCCCCCATTCCCATGCCGCTTGGAAAGATCAGCGCTAGGGCAAGGAAGAATCCGCCTACGACGGCCATGGCCAGTCCCGCTCGGATCGGTGCCATCCACTTGCCTGACCCGATGCTGGCGAGAAGCAGGAGCGCCGGTCCAATCAGGTATGCCGGAAGGATGACTCGATTGGGCACTCGCCGCGCCGCCAGGTCTGTGGCACTGACCAAGCAGGCCACCGCACCGAAGTAGAGAAACGCCGGAAGCGCAGACGACCAACCGAAGCGCCACACCATGCCCGCTTCGACAGCTGAACCCGCAACGCCGGCCGCCACGATGTGTCCGCTCTTGAGGTGGCGCGTCACCGATACGGAAGTGGTCACGACGCCTTCGCAACTGGCCGGATTCTTGTCGCCCTGGTCTCTGTACCGGTAAGGGAGTGGTAGAGGCGGCTGGTGGCGTCTTCGACCTCGAGGTCCAGAGCGCTCAACCGACCTTGTAGCAACCGCCACGTGGCGGCCACAGTGCCCGGACGATTACGGGCGGCCTGGAGAACCATCAGTCGTCGGTATGGCTCCTCGGCGTAGCGGTCCATCTCGATTGCTTCCTCTAGCGCCGCGATGGCCCGCTCAGGATTGCCGGCCTGGTCTTCAATCTCCGCCAGTCGCAGCAGCGCATCGAGGTAGCGGCGATGAAGGTCTCGGCGGATCGGCTCAACCCATGGGTAATCACTACCGACCAAGAGATCGCCGGTGTAGGCGTCGGTGGCCCGACGCAGCGCCGACCCGATTTCCACGTCGTCGGTGGCCCGAGACGCCTCGCCAAGGGCGGACTGGAATTCCCACAGATCGCATTCGATGTCATCCGCTACTGGGAGATAGTGCTCGCCGACCTTGGAGAGGACTTCAATGGCATCGTGTTGTGGATCGTTGAGGCGCGTGCGTAAATCACCCAGTGCTCGCCAGAACGCCTTGTGGATCTCCCCGGGATCCGTTTCGGGCCACAGGGCCTCGATGGTCTCCTCTGATGTAGCCCCATCCGGCCGCAGCATGTACCAGGCCAACAACATCTTGGATCGTCGACGCAGTCCGGTTTCGATCGGCTGACCGTAGGCAGTGACGCCGTAGGGACCGAAGAGCTGGACCGTGATCGCCCGCGGCGTGGCGTGGTCGACGGGGTCAGTTGTCGGCCACTGTTTGGCTACGGCCGCAACGGTGTCATTGGGTCGTTCGTCTTCGTGCCTCTCGGGCACCAAGGGCTGAGACGCCTCGTCGTCGGCGACCTCAACCGGAACCGCCCCGTTCGTGGCTGCGACTCCAGTGACGCTCAACGTGTCCTCAATTAGCGGCAGCTCATCCGCCTCACATTCACGACGGCTCTCAGCGAACGCTCCCAGCAGTTCCAACGCTTCACCGGAGTCGAGCCCGAATGCCTCGACGCCGTCGAGGCAGGTTTCCTGTTCGGGGCGCCCCTCCACGGTCACCACACGATCACCGTCAAGGACCAGTCGACCGTCAGCTGCATCGTTGGGACCGAGGAACACGACCGCAATCCCAAGGCGAGGCAGTCCCTTGAGCATCGCGCTCCATCGACCAAACGATTCCTCGGGAACGTCATCGACCAAAGCCACCAAGAGGGGAAGAGGGTTCTCGGGGTTCTGATCTCTAAACGTCTTGGCGTCAGGAGCGTCCACGGCATCGAATCGCCGAGTACGTGCGATTACTTCGGCTTCGATCACTCGAACCACGCCGTCGGTGTCGAGCGTCTGACGGAGAGCTTGGAGAATGGGCAAACCAGGCAGAAGCGATTCAGAAAGAGTCGTCGTGAGGGCGACTTCGGCTGCACCCGGTCCCGCGTGCACGAGAAGTGCGCTGACAAGGGCCCGTAGGACGTCATCGATAACCGGTCCCTCGAAAGCAACACCCGAGAGATCGGTGACCTCGATGGTAACTGATGCATCATCTCGAACTCCGAAGTCGATCCTCCCCGGGTCTTGTCGGTGCTCGGTGCAGGGATCCACGGCCTCAGGACGCATGATTGGGTCGCCCTCATTGGCCTTCTCGACAACATCTTCCTGGTCGTCGTCCTTCGACGGATGCCACACGAGTTGGCGAAGTGTCGGCTGTGGTGGGTCTGGCACGAGGTCAACCCCGGCTTTCGGAGTCGAGTAGCGGTAGGCATGACGCCGCCGCAATCGGCCCAGCGCCACCGCTGAGAGCAGTCCAGCTACAAAGGAAGCTCCGATCACCGATCCTGACGGCAAGCGCACCTGGTTATCGCTCGACGTGGCCAGAAGAGTCGTCGCTGGCTTTCTCGCCGAGGGAGTGATCTTTGGGATCGTCGGAGTAGGCGCTGCCGCAGACGTCGGCCCGGGCTCGGACGGGCTGACCACTGTGGTGGGCACAGTGGGTGCCGCGATTGGAGCGACTGGCGTTGCCGGAGCAGGAGTAGCTGTCGCCGAGGTCGGAATAAGCGTTGAGCCGACAGCTGCTGCGTCGGCCGACCCAGGCAGGATGAGCGTCCATCCAGGATCGATCCAGTGGGGGTCGGTCAAGGTCAGCCCGCCCGGCTGGCTCCGTCCCTCGTTGAGATCGAGGATCTCAGACCACCGCAACGGGTTACCGAGTTGCCGCTCGGCGATACCCCACAGGGTGTCCCCACGCTGGACGACGTAGGTCGTCGTCGGAGCCGCTGCCGCCGGATTTGATGCCGCTAGAGCAACGTCCTCCGTCGGTTGAGCTGGAGCCGACGACGATGCCATTGGCCAGGAGGCATCGGCAAGGGTGGCATTCACCACCATGGTCGGCACCGGGCGGTTGGCTCCTGTTGAGGCCAGTCCAGCCAGCGATCCTGGGCTTTGGTGGCCGGCACGAGGGGCCAAGGCCAAGACGGCGAAAATCACCACTGCCAACAGACGACCGGTCATCGGCTGGAACAAGCCAACCACCCGGAGTTGGCGGGCACTGCGCCCGGAGAGAGCCGCTGGAAGTTCCACCACCACCGAGACAACCAAGACAGCCCAGGTGATCCACACCACGGCGGCCAGTGCCTTGATGAGCACCTGGTCGGGAATGCCGTGTTGATCGAGTCCACGATGCAGCTGTCCCCAACTTGGCACACCGTGCGGCAATGGCCACCCAATGAAGTGCCAGAGTGCCCACGGGATGCCGACAACCAGTGCCGCAAGGAATAGGAGTGCGCCGATGCCGCGCACCAATTGATTGATGCGGGTCATGGTCCGTTCCCCTGTTCGGCGGTAGCACTGCCCGTCCCGGTCTCACTCAAATGGTCAATGCCGGCGATATCGAGGATCTGGGTCTTCTGTGTGATGGAGACCTTGACCGTGACCACGTCGCCGTTCACGCTCACTGTGCCGGTGTGCCCAGCGGCGGCCAGGAACTTCTCGGCGTCCGCCGTGGCCAGCGCTGGGTCAAGGGTGATCACACCGGTGGCTCGATAGGTCGGGAGGTCAATGGCTTGTGCACCCGCTCGAGCAGCCGCTTGGGCTTCATCGATGGCCTGCACCTTGGCGCCCAGAGTCAGGCCGCCGTCGAGGACCAGACCAGCCATCAAAAGCAGTGCGAAGGTGAAGATGACGACGAAGGCCGTGACCATGCCGTCCTCCTCCCGGCACCTGACCCGCAGTCGAACGCCCCTCATGTCGAACTTCGGTATTGGTCGATCACGGCCACCGAACGGTTGGTCACTGATTCGGCCGCCGGCACGCGCAGTCCGGTCAACTCACCCAGGCTGACGGTGCACGTCACAGTCACCGCTACCGAGCCACCCGGCGTGAACTGGGCCGTGTCAGTAGTGACATTGAGCTGGGAACACGTGATGTGGTCGCTGCCGAGCGCTGAGGTAGCTGTCTGTTTGGCGGCCAGGACGGCGGTGGCCGGACTCCGGGCAATCGATGCTGCCCGAGCAGCCTGGGCGGCAGCCCCGTCGACCTCGATGCGAGCACCAGAGAGACGGCCGAGGCACACCACGAAAAGGAGCAGCAGGATCAGGAGAGGCGTGAGAAGCACCAGTTCGGCCGTGACGCTTCCCCGTTCCTCACACCGCATCCGGCGACCGAAAGTGAGGCGTTGAGCCGTTCGCTGCACTCTCATGGTCCGGGCGTCGGATTGGAATAGGACTCGGTCGGTCCGCTGGCCACGGCCCGGACCGGCAAGTTGAACAACCCGATGACGCTCTCGGCATGACCGGTCACCACCACAGTGGTGTTGGCCGCATTGCGAGTTGTCTTGATGTTCGACGACACCAAGACGCCACGACCCAACTGGTCGAGCACGCTTTGAGCCTGAGCTTCGCCGGCCGGACCGCTCGAACCCTGCAGGCGGCCGACCGATACTCCTTGTTGAGCCACTGCTTCGGCCACATGGGTGGCGTGTTCCCACAAGGCGAACTGGACGATGCCCATGATCAAGAGCAAGAGGAGCGGGGTGCAGATGACCAGTTCGGCGGCGGCCGAGCCGCGCTCGTCCGCCAACCGTCGACGAAAGACCCGCTTCCGGCGGCTGCCCATGGCACTGGTCACTTCGACTTCTCGGTCGCCTATCGAGCAACCACTCAATGACGTCGACCAGTTCGGTGTGCGCCCGACCTGCTTCGGCACAGCACGTTTCTTCAGCTGCCGGTCGAGATGCTGTTGGCCTTGCTGAGCACCTTGGCCGCAATGATGGCGACTGCGGCGATGGCCATGACGACCAGCAGGGCAATCACCACAACTGCCTCGGTGGAGTACCCGGCCTCTGGTTGAGCCCGCAATAATTGCCACCGGGTACGGAGCATCAGCATGTAGTGACGCAGGATCTTTAACTCAGTGAACATGACGATCCGTTCTCTTGCATAGGACTTCTTTCGTTTGGAAATCTTGAGTCGAGACTCACAGGCCGGCCATCACAGACCGGTCAGCACGCGTTCGACAGCCGGGTAGCCGATGAAGAGGAGAAACCCGCCCAGGAGCAGAACGACCGGCAGACTCATGCGCTCAGTGGCCGCTTGATCCTCTGTTTCTGCCTCGGCCAGTTCGTGGGTCCGCAACGAGGCTGCTTTGGCCGCCAGGGACGCTCGGACCTTGGCCCCTTCGGTGCCGGCCAAGCTCACCGAGGCGGCAAGTTCAGACAACTCGACGACTCCCAACTCGTCGCCCATCCGCCCGAGTACGGCCCAAGGCGTCTGGCGTGAAAGACGGGCTTCGTCGAGACCCTGCCGCAGGTATGAGAACGTCCATCCACTTCCGACGCTGGCGGCGTCGGCCAGTGCGGTTTCGACTCCACCACCACCGGCCAAGGCAACGACCACCAAGTCCAAGAAACTGCTCAGGGCATGGCGAAAGTCACGACGGCGCTTGGTGGCATCGGAATGGATGCCGAGATCGGGAATCAGGAAGCCGAGGATCATGAAGATGAGGGCGGCCCACAACGGCACTTCCAGAGGGAAGTGGACGCCACCCAACAGCAGCAATCCAGCCAGCGCCGGGGCAAAGAGCAACCCAACGATGCCCAGACTGACCTTCTCGGCTAAGTGACGCTCGGGGGTGCGATCGAGCACGGCGAGGTCCCGTCGCACCCGGACTGGGATCAACCAAGCGGTCTTGGCTCGACCGAGGACATCGGCTCCAGGACGACCCAACCGAGCCGCCCATCCGCCATCCGATGGCGCAACATAGGCAGGTACTGGAGTCGGTACCCGGCGCAGCTGCGCCAGCGCCACGGCCAGAGTCGGGCGCGACGGGTAGAGACCCCGCACGATGAGCAAGATGCCTCCGCCGACGGCGGCCCCACAGAGCAGGGCCAACATCATCGAGCCATCTCCGTGGTCCGAGCCACATGCAAGAAACGCTCCGGAGCGGTGGGCGTGGTCATCTTGGAAAGCCAGATGAAGCTGGTGGCGAAGAGGCCACCGACGATGAGCAACATCATTTGTCCGAGGCCCGAGTCATAGGGGCCGAGGTAGCCCCGGTTGAGCACGGCCAAGGCGAGGGCCAAGCCACCGGTGGCACCGACAATGACCTTGACCGAAGTTCGTGTCCGGGCGCGGCTGGCCTCGACCCGCAGACGCATGGTGGCCTGATCCCGGGCCGCTTGGGCCAAGGATCCCAAGAGTTCCCCAAGTCGCTGGGCCTGATGCTCGGCCGCCAACACCAGAGCAGCCACCACGAGGTCACAGGTCGGGTCCGCCACCTCGTCGGCGAAGGCCCGCAAGGACGGCGCCAGTCGCTCACTCTGTAGCCGAACAGCCAGGGTGGCCACCTCAGTACGAATTGGCAATGGAGCGACGGGGGCCGTGGCGACGATGGCCTGCTCGAGTCCTGCCGCGCCTGCCATGGTGTCTCGCAGCATTTCGGCCCACCCGGCCACCGCTTCGATTCGCCCGACGGCGGCATTGCGGTACTTGTTGCCGGCGAGGAGCCCGGGTAGGCCCCAGCCGGCCGCAGCGGCCAAGAGGGCGCCGACGGGCCACCCCGTGGCCACACCTACCAGTACCGCTGCCCCGACGGCCAAGCCCAGCCGCAGGGTGACACGCTCGGTCTTGGCCCGAGCCGATCGCAGCCCGAGTTGAGGTAGCTCGACGCCTCGCCAGCCGACAAAGGCCAGCAGGAGGCCGAGCCCAACAGCGACGCCACACAGGGCGGCCAGAGCGGTCACCGCGCACCGCCCTCGGTGTCCCACCAGCCACTGGCTCGCTCCATAAGAAGCGGGTCGAAGCCGACGGCCACCAGGTCGTCCAGGGTCTCGGTGCGGAACGGGGCGCCCGGCACGGCTCGACGGTCCGGTCCCGGGCGGAAGACCTCGTTGGAGATCAGCATGGCTCCCTCGGCGTCGATCACTTCTCGCACCGAGGAGACGAACCGGGTGTCGCCGTCTTGGGCCAGGAAGATCACGAAGTGCACCGCGTTGGCCACCAGCAGATTGGTGGCTTCGAGCGGGAGGCGTTCGGGTGCCTGAACGGCGTAGGTGGCCAGCTTGGAGAAAGCGCCCTTGGACGACGATGCGTGGAGGGTAGCCATCGAGCCGTCGGTGCCCTGCGACATGGCATTGAGCAGCGCCAGCACCTCTTCGCCTCGAGCTTCGCCAACGATCACCCGATCCGCTGACATTCGCAGCGCCCAACGAACCAACTCGGCCATGGTGACCTCACCCTCGCCCTCCAGGTTCGGCTCACGGGCTTCCATGGCGACCACGTCGGGGTGGAGATCGGGGTATCGATCAAGACCGAGTTCGAGCGAGTCCTCAATCGTGATGAGACGCTCGGCGGCCGGTATGTCGGCCGCCATGGCTCGTAACAACGTGGTCTTGCCGGACCCAATGCCGCCGCAGATGATGCAGGATTTCTTGGCCAACATGGCGGCCCGGACGAACTCACGCAGCGCAAGGTCCAGCGTGCCCATCTCGACGAGGTCGTCGGGGTTGACCCGCAGGTAGCGGTGGCGGCGAATGGACAGGCTCGGACGTGCCGAGAGCGCCATGACGGCAAAGAGTCGGGACCCATCGGGCAACGACAGCGACAGGTTGGGGGCACCAAGGTCGAAACGTCGTTCCGACGTCCCGGTGCGAGCCGCCGCCGTGCGCAGCATCTCGATCAATTCAGCATCGGACTCGGCTATCGGATCGACCCGGGCCCGACGCCCATCCGCATAGCGAACCCAGACCACGTCGAACCCGTTGGCGTTGATGTTCTCGATCTCGGGATCGTCGAGTAGACGTTGCAGGCGGTGCATGCGGAACAGCGCATCAAAGACGGCCCGAGACAGCTCATCCTCGTCGTCGGACGAGAGCACAGTTGTGCCGTTGCCAATCGAACGCCGCGCCCGGTGCTCGAGCGCGTCAGCAATCATCTGTCGACCGAGAGCCTGTTCGTCGGCACTCCCAAGCACAGGTCCGCCACGAGACTGATTGGTCCGCTCGCGGGCTGACAGTCCGGCCAGCACTTCGGTCCGCAGATCAGCCACCAGCCCAACGTCGACCGTCACAGGCACAACTCCGCCAGCAACGCCTTGGCCGAGACCTCAGATCGCTCCAGACGTCCAGGGCGAATCCGGCGAAAGCGTGGAGTCACGGTTGGAGAAGGGACTTCGGAATCGCCGCTGTCACGCGGAGTACCGCACAGCTGTCCCGCCAGCGTGCGAACCGAACGAATCAAAGGCGCACGGTTCAACTCTCGTGACGTCACTGGCGTAGACACCAGCAAGGCTGCGGCATCCCGATCCCACGGCAGGCGAGCAAGAACGGGCACACCAAGTGCCTCGGTGACTTCGGAGTTTGAATAGGGGCCTTCGCCGATCAAGACGAGGGAAATGCCCTCCTGCTGATCCCGGTGAACCTCGATCCAGGCCGCCACAGCGTGGAGATCGGCCAAGGCGGGTCGAGTGGCGAGGACGAGGCGGTCGGCACTTTCAGCGATCGATTGAGGGAAGGCATCAGCCAACCTCCCGCAATCGATGACGATATCGGCGGACAACTCGCCGAGACGTTCCAAGAGCGCTCCCAACATGGCAATGGCGCTGGATGCCTGTTCGGGCAGCGCAGGACCAGCCAAGACAGCTGCGCCGCCCAGCAACTCATGGGTATGACTCCACACAACCTCGGGATCACTGTCCCGACGAGCTGCGGCGGCCAAGCTCACGGTGCCGGGCTCGGACGGCAACCCGGCCGTAGCGGCAAGCGTTCCGCCGGCTGGGTCGCATTCGCAAAGGAGAATCTGTCGATCGTCAGGCCAGGTGGCAGCCAGTGCCACTCCGAGTGTGGTGAGCCCGCAGGACCGAACTGAGCCCAGCGCAATGACGGTCATGGGAGATTCCCCTCAACCGGACTCAACTCAACCCAGCTCATCTCAACCATTGCTCGTGCCAACCTGGACCAAGCTGGCATCCCCGGCCGCAGCCAACGACGCCACCTTGTCGGCATCGCCACTCGAAACCCGCAGCGAGAATACTGTGGGGTTCTGTGAGTCAGCCGAAGGTACGTCAACCTTGAGAACAATCGCCGACACGCTGGTGGTGCCCGAAGAGGTCGAAGACGTGCCGCTGGCATCAGATGGCGCAACCACCGACGTCGGTGAGGTCACCGAGACGACTAGGACCCGATCTCCTGGGCCAAGGTCGGGCGGGTACTGTCCAACCTTCAGCCCTACGGCGACAACGTCGGATCCCGACGCCACAGGTGATGGCGAGCCCACTTCCCCACGAGTGAGAAGCGCACCAGCAACCAGCGGCACGGCCACCGGACGGCCGATGACGCTCGCTTCATTGCTGAACGGAATGACCGCCACGCCACTCCCGGTCGACACCTTCACGAGGCTCACGTCCCGTGCCGTCAGCACGTCCCCGGCCGCCACCGAGTGCGAGACCATCAGCACTTCTTCACGCGAGCCCAAGTGCAACGAGGCATCGGCAAAGGCCAGCGCACCGCCGACCACCAGGAGAACGCCAACGACGATCAGTGGAATCTGCCGCCGGCCTCGTATCGGACTAAGAGCCTGAGCCGGACGGGTGGCCGCCGCGGCCCGATGTCCGGTCGTGGTTGATCGCTCTGCAGTTGTGGTCATCAGTCGCCTCTCAGTTGCCCGACGCACTTGGCGTATTGATCGCCTGTGACTCGGTCACGCGAACTTGTTGCGTCGTGGTTGGTCCAGCGACCAGGCCGAAAGTTCCGCCACCTGGCGCACCGGCCGCCGTCCATGCCACTTGCCAATAGACGGTGGCCGTAACTTGGAACACGCCGCCGGGCTGACCGGAAGACGGTTGAGTCCATGTGTGCGAACAGTTGGTCGTGGCGGTCGGTGCGCTCGCGTTGTAGACGACACCGGGACCATCGCAGGTCACCTGGGTCCCATCACCCATGTTCCAGACGACTTTGGCGGGAATGGCCGCAGCGGTCACCACAACCGTGCCAGCGGTTGCGGTAGCTGTCATGTTTTGCCACGGACCGGGACCGATCCAAAGCCACGTCGGTACTCCAACGAGTTGCGTCTGCCCTGACGGAGGAGCGGACTGAATGGTTGGAGTGGCAAGCGTCAGCTTTGATTTCGCCAGAAGGGCGAGGAGTCCCACGTTTGCGGCTACGGGTGCCGGTGGCGCCACCACCCATGAGAATGGCAAGGGGTTGGTCATGCCGCCACCGGGACAAGTCCACTCAAGCCAATATCCGGGCGTAGCACCGCCGACTCCCAGAAGTTGTTGCATTTGGGCTGGCGCAACGGTCTGCATGCAATCGCTCATGAGAGGCGGGAGCGACTTCGATGGTGAATTTTCCCGCGAGGTCACTGCAGCGGTTGTGGGCGTCGCCTGACCCTGACCTGCCTGCACGGTGATCTGCCCATTGGCAACGGAAGCGTTTGCACTCGTATTCGAGTAGCCGTCTGCTGCATTGCTGGCCCCAGCAGAAGTCGATATTCCGAGCGCGGCTATCAAGGACATTGCGCAGAGTGCACCCATTTGAATCAGGATCCGCCGGAACATTTGCCCTCCGTCACCGACTGCTGCGCAACTTTCCATGTTCCGCCGGCGAGTTCCATAGTCGCTTTGACCCCGACGTTTTGGGGCTTGGTAATGGGAGGTACGAGCTTGCCGGTCTTCACGTAGACGTATTCCGAACTGCTGTATGCACAATCGACCACAGTTGCTGTGGTAGCCGTGAGTGAGGACACCTTCGGATGGAGCTGAATTGATCCAGTCCCAATATCGCCAGCGTGCTGGTCGCCCAGCAGCTGAGCCTCTACCTTTTGGAGAAGCGGTTGGGCCATTGTGGCCGGGAGAGATGGGTCAAAAGCATTGGCCGTCTTGAGCGCGTGCGTATACGCAGCCCATCCCGCTCGGTACGCATTGAGCACCGCTGTGTCGGTTGCACTGAGTGTGGTGGTTGTTGTCGACTTCGCTGTCGACGTGGTGGCCGATTGCGCATTCGCCGAAGGTGATCCACCGCAAGCGGAAAGCAGGAAGGGAACGCCCATCAGAAAGCCGATGGCGGTTGCGGAAGCACCCTTTCGACCAAGTCGCATGTGAGAAGACCTCTTATTCCATTGGTGGACCCCCCGACCCAACGGATTACCAATACAGAGGACTTCTGTAACTGTCTCTGCCCAGAACGGCCATTTACAAACGGCTGTTTGTCGCAACGAGCGCGGCGCCGAACATTCGTAGGCACGGACACATGTGTTCCAATTCTTTGTCATTGCGCTACGAATCGCCGAGCTATTCACGCGTTAACCGGGCGTGTCGCGCCAACGAACGTGTCGCTTCCCCACTTTGCGCCGACGGTGGTGGGAAACGATTCGACACGTACATCGGCGCCAGTGTGCGGGGCATCGACCATCTGTCCGTTGCCCACATAGATGCCCACATGGGAGACATCAGTGGCACTTGCGCCAAAGAAGACGAGGTCGCCCGGTTCGAGCGATGAGTCCGCCGCCAGCAACGGTCCGGTGTTGAACTGGTCCTGGGCTACCCGGGGCAGGGTGACGCCGGCTGCCTTGTAGGCGGCCTGCACCAGACCAGAACAGTCGAAGCCGACGCCAGTCGTTTCGCCGCCCCAGACATAGGGCGTGCCGACCTGGGCTAACGCCCAGTCGACCGCCACTCCGCCGGCCGTACCCGAGGCGACGGTCTGAGCCTGGGTCTGCCCGTAGGTGGCGGCCAGATTCAGGACGTCGGTGACGTAGGCGGCCGAGTGGTTGTAGTCGAACACCGCGGCGCTGAGGTTGGCGCCGCCCGAGGCCCCATTGGCACAGAGCATGCGGGCCGCCGCGTAGACGGCGTCGGTTGCGTCGTACGGGCTCGGGGGCGCCGCCCCGCCCACCGGTACCGGCAGGTCGTAGGCGGCGAACGTGGCCGGTTCGAACTGCATCGGGCCTTCGGCACCCGCCGAGTTGGCGCCTGAGTGCACCCCGGGCAGGTTCGATGTCCCATTGGAGGTCTCGACCGTTCCGATGGCCGCCAACACGGTCCAGGGCAGTCCGGGGCACGTGGCTGCCGCACTTTGGTAGAGCGCCAGCATGGCCGGGGGGATTTGCGAAGTGGCTGCAGCCGACGGTGCGGCGTCACCCCCGCCGAGGAGGGAGGCGAACCCGGCCCCCGCACCGGCGGCGACAACCAGAACCAGCATGACGAAGCCGGCCACGCCGGCCGCCACCTTGCCCCCCACGTTCCCCTGGCCACCAACGCCGGCGCTCAACGGCCATCAATCGTGGAGGCGTGAGCGATCATGGCGTCGAGCGCACCGGAGAGTTCGATGAGCCGCAGTCGGGGGCCGTTGCTGCCAATCGGCAACCACACCGGTCCGGCCGGCTTGAAGTCGGCCGTCTTGGATGCATCTGCATGTGAGTTGTCAGTGCGGGCGCAGGTGGCCACCACCACGCTGCGATGGGTCAGCACGCGGCGTGCTTCGCGTTCGCGGCGAGGACTCGGGAACGAGAACAGGACCCAGGTCCGATGTCCACTCGCCCGGTCCAGCTTGGCGTAGCCGTCGAGCTTGGCCGACAAGCGCTGGAGCCGCTCGGTGGCGTTGTCGTGCTCAAGCAGGAATGGAAGGGTGCTTCTTTCTTGGATCCAGACCCCGTAGCCGTCGGGTCGGACGACCTCGCCCCATTCGCGGGCGCACCGGCGCTCGGACCACCATTGGTCGAGATGACAGTCGGGTTCCGTGCGCGCCGTGCGCATGAGCGAGGTGAAGAAACCGTTCAGTCCCTCGAGGTGACCGAGGCGCTGGCTGATGGCCAAGTCGTGGACCAGGTTCTTGCGCCAGCCCAGCGCCTCGGGATCGATCTGTGCTTCGGCGGCGATGAGGGCTGCACCGAGCGGACCGAGAACCCAGTGGAACGGACTGGGGTTGCCCCCAGTCCGATTACGAAACCGGCTGAGGACGCCCATGGCACAGAGTTCGGTCAATCGAGTTTGCGCCCGACGTATGCCGGTGAAGCCGACATCGGCAACCTGAGCGGAAGTAAGCACCCTGTGGTCATCGAGCAGACGGCAAAGCATGCGATCACGTTCAGTGAGACGATCGAGCACCCCAACGAGACGACGGTCCAGATCGGACACACCGCCAACTGGCACACCGTCAGCCGTCACACCGTCAGCCGGCACACCGCCGCCCACTTTCGACGCACTCATGACCAATCACCCCCTAAGTCCGCCCTCCTGGACGACCCCCCGACATGGCCTTGACCAGGGTCTTCGTCTCGCTCAGTGGGGTCGTTTCCAGGACCGACCCCACTGGCGACCCCGGAGACGACCCCACGGACGACGGTGGCTCCATCCGCTTCGGCCGACAGCTCCCACTCACGGGTCTCAGCGTCGTGGGGCTCATAGGAATCCGTGTCATCGGAGTCCCTGTGATCGGGATCCGTGTCGCCGGCTTGGCTGTGATCGGTGTGATGGCTGATCGGCTTGGCGCGATCGGTCAGCGGCGTCGTCGTGCCATCACCCTCGGGACGGGCGTGCAGGGCCCGGTTGGCCTTGCGAATAGCTTCGGCCCGGCCAGGCTGAACCGCGGCGACCGGCCGGGTACACAGGGTGAACGCGGCGGTCTCCTCACCGTCGACGACCAATCGGGTGGCTGCCGTGTAGGCGCCGAGGTGCGTCAGATCGTGCTCGGAAACCTCCGGGGCGACGTGGCGGGAAAGCACATGCGCGTCCTCGGGGCTCATGGAGAACCAGACCTTGGAACGTGCGTTGGCCGAGACCGCTTCGCGCAGCTCCCTGGGCAACTGGCCCAGGTGCTGGTGGGCCAGCACCATGGAGAGCCGGTAGCCGCGGGCCTCGGCCAACATCTCGTCGAAGCTCCGCGGCAGGTTCAAGAAGTTCTGGCACTCGTCGACGACCAAGGTGGCGTCGACCCGAGCCGACTGGCCGAGGCGAGCCCGATGCAGTGCGGTCTGCCACACCTGGGCCACCACGAAGCTCCCCAGCAGCTTGGCCGTCTCCTCACCCAAGATGCCCTTGGGGACCCGGACCAGACAGACCCCGCCGTCGAGTACATCGCCCATCTCGAAACTCGACCCAGGCCGGCCGACTACCGAACGCACGAAGTCCCGGAGCAAGAAAGCCCGCAGCTTGTTCATGAGCGGCCCGATGACCTGCGCCCGGTTCGACTCGCTCATGGCCTCATAGGACAGCCAGAAACCACCGAGCCCGACGGTGTCGTCGACCACGGCGGCCACCCTGGGCGCCCGGAACTTGTCGTCGCTCAAAAGCCGTGGCACATCGGCCAGGCAGGTCGGCGTTCCGGTGGCCACGGCATAACGCATCAGGGTGAGGCAGGCCGAGCGGAAGATGTCGTCGGTCCGCGGTCCCCAAAAGGCGGCAAATATGGAGCGGAAGATTCCGACCAGATTGTCGACCACCAGGTCGGGGTCTGCCCCGTCGAGCACGTTGAGGACCGGCGCGGCCAAGGGATCCTGGGGATCGATGAGCACGGTCCGCTCCTCGGAGCCCTCGGGAAGGCGATCGCAGAGATCAGTGATGAGGTCTCCCTTGGGGTCGATGACCACCACACCGCGTCCTGCTTCGACGTCGCCCAGCACCAAATTGGTCAGCAGGGTCGACTTGCCCGATCCCGTCGCCCCCATGACGTGGAGGTGGAAACGAGCGTCAGCCACACTGAGCGACACCGCCCGTCGACCGCCGGCTTGGGCGTCGCCCAGCACCTTGGGCCGATCGATCGGAATCACGGCTTTCGTGGCCGCGGTCTTGGGCACGGCCGTCGTCGCGGCCTCATTCGTTTCGGCTTCGTCGTGTGCCGTCCGAGCCAATTCCAGGCTCTGGGCCGCCGAGCTGAATCGAGCCACGGCGGGCGGCGGGGCGACCGCGCGGGCACCAGCGCGCGACAAGCCCGGCACGCTGATGTCGGTGGGCAGATGGGCCAAGGCGGCCAACTCGGCCACCGAGACCAGATCGCCCTTGCCGAACCGCCGACCGGCCAGGACCTTGGCCGAATTGGCCAGGCGTCGTCGGACGAAATGGTTACGACCCGAGAACAAGGCGAACGAAGACGCCACGGCATGGGCTCGTCCGGCCAGCCGGGCCTTGGTGGCCGGGCCGACATCAGAGGTGGCCACGCCGTAGCGGACACTTATGGCCCAGCAAGGCTGACCCGACTTCTCCAAGATGTCGGCCACTTCGCCGCTGCGGCTCGGATCAACTTCGCTTGCCTTCGCCGTCGGTCCGGGGGTGACCAGGTCCATGAACCGAGCTGTCCGCGTTGTTGGCAGTCCAGCCCGCCGAGCCACGGCCGCCTTGTGCAACGTGGCCAAACGTCGTCCGGTGACCGGGCGGGCCAGGATCTGCAGGCAGGCTGACTCGCCTTCGACGAAACTGGCCAAAGCGCCCAGCAGCGGACGGAGCGGGTCGACCTTGTGGTCGGTCTTGATCGGGAAGTGCTCAGGACGGGACAGGCGCAGCTGCCCACCGGTGGAGGTGCCCGAACCGGTCAGCGGCGGAGTGGCGACCACCGTGGTCGTGCGGGCGCCGGGCCAGGCCGCCTCGATTGAGCGTGAGATGAACTCGACCGGAACACTGCCGGGCACCCAGACGGCCATGGTCAACCCGGCGTCTGATGACGTGATCTCGAAGCCCAGATGCGGTTGCCCGCTGATGAGGCGACGCCACCCGGGACGGAGCAGCGCCACCAGGTTCATCCACAAGGTAGAGGCGCCATAGGGATCGACGTCGGGCGGAGCCAGGATGACCACCAAGTGCGCGCCCTCGTCGAAACGCAGCCCTCGGATCTGGCGGAGCGAAACAAAGGCGATAACCGAGGCGAGGACCACCACTACGAGCAGCGGTGCCCAGGTCGCCGCCAGGTGCCCCAGCTCCACGCGAAGCAAACGCAAGAACGCACTGGTCTCGGCACCAGGGTGCAAGAGGTAGTGGGCCAATGGACCCGATGGTGGGCGAGGAACCGGAATCGGTTGCGGTACTGGAACTGCCATGAGTGGACTCGCTTTCAATGCCGCGTTGAGAGACGTTCTGGTTGAGGTGGCTGCTCAGAGATCGGGAATGTCGTCGAGCGACTGCTCGATACCTGTCTTGCAGATGTCGTCTTCGGCCGGACTGGCCAGCGCAGTGAAGGCCACCCGGTCGACACCGGCCGCCAACAGACCCTGACCGCGAGTGGCGCCGAGGAGATAGCCCCGCTCACCCGCTGAAAGACCGAACGACTCGGCCAGCACTTCGATGCTCTGAGGCGCTTGGCGCAAGAGAATTTGAGTGGCCGCGTTGGCCACCACGGCCTGACCGAGAGCCGAACCCAACAGGTCACCGGCATCTTGGGTCACGACGGTGAGCCCAGCCCAGTGCTTGCGGGCGGACTTGGCCATGCGGAACAAGAACTCGGCCCCCGACGGTTGGGACATCAACAGCCATGCCTCGTCGACCACCACCAATCGACGCTTCCGATCGGTCGGGTCGCTGACCCGCCGCCAGATGGCGTCGAGGGTCAGCATCGTGCCGGCCGCCTTCAGTTCGTCAGGTAGATCTCGAAGTGAAAACACCACCAGGTGGCCGCTGGGACGAGTCGTGGTCGGCCCGTCGAAGAGTCCGCGGTGCGACCCGCTGACGAACGGTGCCAGTCGTAGCGCCAGCGTGCGCGACGCCGGGTCGGTGTCGACGCCCAACGAGGCAGACAGGTCGCGCAGCAATGGTGCGGGTCGGACGTGACTGCGTGGGTCGGAGGTGATCCCGACCGCTTCGTAGGCGGCCAGGATGCCTCGATCGAGGGCGGCCGTCGTGGCCGGATCGAGCTTCTCGCCAATGAGCACTGCGATCAAGGTGTGGACGAACAAGGCCCGGCTGGTCAACGGATCAGGACCCGGAGGGAGGTCGAACGGATTGATGTGCACTCCCGGCGCGCCGAGGTGCAGATACGCCCCACCGACCGTTTCGGCCAAGCGGCGGTATTCGTCCTCGGGATCGACGACTGAGATCTCGATACCGAGATAAAGGCTGCGCAGCGCTTCGAGCTTGGCCAGGTAGGACTTGCCGGCCCCCGACCGGGCCAAGATGACTGAGTTGTGGTTGTCCTGGGCGAAGCGGTCCCAGAGCACCAACCCCGATCCGTTGGTGGAGGTCCCATAGAGGACGCCGGTGGTCGCCGAGAGCTCGGCTGACGCAAACGGGAACGAGGCCGCCAGCGCTTCGGTGTCGAAGCTACGCCGTTGACCCAGTGCGTCGACCCCGAGCGGCAGCGTCGAGGTCCACCCCTGGAGGGTGCGCCACGTAGTCGGCTGGGCGTCGAGCAACATCGACGAGCACAGGGCGCGCACCCGAGTGCACTCCGCCTCGAGTCCCTTCTCGGAGCCGGCATGCACTGTGAGATAGAGGCCAACCCGGAAGAGCTTCTGCTCACCACGAGCCAACCCCGCCGCCAGCTCACGGGCGTCCAGTGCCGCCACTTCGACCTCGGGATCGATGAGTCGCCCCTTGGTCAAGTCCGAGCGGCGTCCAGACTCGAGGCGGGCCAGCTGCTTACGCAGGCGGTCCGCCGCCACCTTGGGCGGCACCGGCTCGAGGTGCACAGAGACGTCGAGCCGGGCCGGATGCGCAGTCAGGGGCTCGAGCCAACCGTTGCCCACCTCGCGGGGGTAACCGACGATGGCGAAGCTGGCACACCAGCCCTCCCCAACGCGCAGCGACCGAGGCAACACTTCAAGACCGTCGGGACCGAAGGGTGAGGCAACAGCAACGGGTGGCCGACGCAGGCCGCCTCCTTTGGCGGTTCCAGAGAAGACGGAGGCGAGAACGCTGTTCATTGGGGTGACTCCTTCTGGCTCGACGGACGCAGGGTGATGGGTTCGGTGATGCCGCCCACACCGACTGGCCGATGGGCGCCGGCCGGGTCGAGCGCTCGGGTGACGCAGGCCATAGCGGCCGAAGCGTCGAGGACGACGAGGGTGACCCCGGCCGCAGCCAACGACACCGTGGCTTCGTTGGCCCGACGACCAAGCCGCCCCGCTGCGTCATCTCCGGCTGGCTGACGCAAGACAACGAATACCTCACGCCGGAGCAGCTCGGAACGCTGACCCAACTCGACCAGGAACTCGGCGTGCGCTCGGGCGGCGACTTCGAGGGCTGGATGGGGCAGGTCGGGGGCGGCCCCGAGCAACGCAGCAATGCTCGGCGCCAGGTCAAAGGGCTCGGCCCGCACCACAATCTGCGCCGACTCGGACAAAGAGTTGAGCCAGCGGGCGAAGCCACTGACGAGGGCCTCCTGCTCCGGTGGCGTGCGCAGCGAAAAGGTGACCGCACTGGCCCGACAGATAATGGCCAAGCCGTCGTGTCCGAGATCGATAGCGCCGTCAACGTCGACGCCGGTAAGCGGCAGGCGCAAAGGTTCTGGTGCCGGACCGACCGATGAGGCAATCAGTGCCGGCGCCGAAGTGACATCGTCGGGGGCCGGCACCAACCGGTGCGGGGCCCGGTGGTGATGCCAAGCCGCCCGGAGCCAGCGATCCGCCGCCACTCCTTCGAAGCGACCGAGGGCGACGGTGAAGACCACAGTGGCAAACGGGACGGCGGCAATGCCGAAGGCAACCAGCGGCACGAACGCACGCGTGGCGGCATAGACCGCCCACAAGATGACCCCAGACCCAGCCAGCATGACCAGCTGTCGGGCTGTCATCTGGCCCAGCAACTTGTCTTCGCGCTCGACGTCGGCCGGAATGCGTACCCGGGCCTGCTCGATGTCAGTGTTCCGCTGACGGGGACTCATGCCCCGACCCCGGCGGCCAGGAGCTTGACGCCCTTGAAGACGATGACGTCACGGGCCACCTTGGCCAGACCCGAGTGCCCACCTGAGCCCGAGAACACCACCCGGCTCACCCACGATGGGATCTTGACCAGGACCCAACACATGGCGGCTGAGACCAAGAGGTCCACCACCCCGCCGCTTGACGTGATGCCGAGGTTGGCCGCGCCACCCGAGCCCAGAAAGACTCGCAGCGCGGTGACCAAGACGAGGGACTGAGCCACCTGAACAGCGAGGGTGCCAAAGAAGCAACGCCACCACAGCTTGGCCAGCCCTTCGGTCTGCGGCAGGGCGTGGCAGACCAAACAGATCGGCGCGGCCACGATGAGAAGGACAACGAGGGCGAGGCGGACGATGTAGGTGGCCAGCAACATGACGGCCAGCACAGCCACGACGGCGCCGAGGAGGACGACGAACATCCCGCCATCAGCGAGGGATCCGAGCACCAGTTGGCGTAAAACGACGGCGGCTTGAGTGGGATCAACCCCTTGACCAAGCACGGCTTGGGAAAGTGAGTCGGCAGTAGAGATGGCCAGACCGGCCACGCTCAGGCTGGCGTTGATGGCGATGGCAGCAAAGACGATGCGGGGTAGGACGTCTTTGATGGCGGTGCGGGTCTGGATCGTCTCGTGCCCCATGACGATCGCCGCACCCACCAAGATGAAGAGGATCAAGAAGGCATCGGCCATGCCTTCGGTCGTCCGCCACAGTTCCCCGACCCGTCCCTGACTGGTGACGTTGGGGGTGGCGAGCAAGGTATGCCCGAGAAGGTTCAGCACAGGGTTCAGCGCCGCGGTGACGAGATCACGGAACCAGTTGTCGATTGCTGCCTCGATGTGACCCGTGATGTCGAAGAGACCCGGAGAAGGTTGGGTACCGCCGCTGACCGCGCCGCCGCTTCCGGCGGCCGGCGTGGTCGGCGTAGTCGTGTTCCCTGGACCGACATGAATGCCGGGGCCACCGACATCGGTGGACGAACCCGAATCAGAGGTGGTCGGTGTCGTGGTGGTCGGGGCGGATGCACTCGGCGCAGCCGTTGAGACCCCAAAGCGTGCAGCGGTGAGTTGGGAGGAACCGGACGTCACCTCGACTCGGTGGACGGCGGGCTTTGGTCCGGGGTGGGTCAAGGAACCCAGGGCCATGACGGCGACCAAGCCAGCGATTGTCGCAATCGCCCACCGGTGACTCATCCACCTGCGACCCAGTAACCGTCGACTGGGACGCCAGGACCACGGTCGGATATTCACCCCGACACCACCGAGGCCAAGATGCTGACGAGCAGGGGGGCCAAGATGGCCAGGGCGTACCCGACCGCCGCGGACTTCAGCGCCGTCTTGGCCTTTTCGACCTGACCGGGGTCACCTCCGGCGGTGAGATAACGCACCCCACCGATGGTCAGGAACAAGGTGGCCAGCGCAGCCAGGAAGCCGACGATCCAGTCGCGCAGATTGTTGATGACCGAGTTGAGCGTCGGCGCAGCAGTGGCGGCAGCCGAGGCCGGTGTAGCCACGAGAACCACCAACCCGACGGTCAGTGCGCCACCCACCACCAGTCCGGTGAGCCAGCGACGACGATCGCCACCGCTCCTCCGTCGGATGGTTGTCGGTCGCCCCGAATCGGAGCTCCCTCCTTGGCCCTTCAAGAACCTTCGAAATGTCGTGGTGGCCTCCTTGGGTTGGTCCCGGGATGGGGAGCGATCAGTAAGGGGATCGGCCGGCGGGTCCACTCGGACCGGGTTGGGCACTCTCACCTCCATCACGTTGGTGTCGAGCGACGCATCTCCGGTCGCCGGTCCAGTGAGCGGACCCGCCGGGGACGATCTCCAACTGAAGAACAAGGGGCAGAGGCCACTTTGGCGACAACATCAAATTGGAGATATTCATCACCCATCAACCACTCGGTGAGGACGTTCTCGGCCCGCAGCCGCCGTTGACGCAGCGCCCGATAGCTGATGCCCTGGGTGGTGGCGAGTTCGCCCAGGTCGACATCACCGATGCGAGTAGTGCCGATCAGCTCGGCGTCCCGCGCCGAGATCACCCCCGCTCGGACAGCCCGGCCGAGGACCAGATCGGGGTGCCCCCAAGGCCGCCGGGGTGCCGACGACACCGGGTCATTGCCCGGACCGGCATGTTCGGCCACCTCGCGGCGGATCAGGCGACTGGCGCCGTTGTGGGCCAACCACGTCAGCCGGGCGGCGATGCGGGCCCGAGGAAGTTCGACCTCGGCCACTGCTTTGAGGAAGCACACAAGCATCTCGGCTTCGATGTCTTCGGCTTGGTCCGGAAATGCTTTGGCCATCGGGTAGGCGGCGCAACGCAACCCCGGCAGCAAGACCCCGGCCAATCCGATGGTGGCCGACTCCGAATCGCGCTTTGCCGCGGCCACCAGAGCGTTGACGACGGCGTCTCGCACTTCGTACTCCGTAGAGGGGTGCAGCAACATGGCCATCAGCTCATCGAGTGGAATCTTGCGGTCAGGCAGGCCGTCGATCTCGGTGCCGTCAAAGGCCAGTGGGTTGGGTCCTGCGACCAGGAGATCGAACGTCTTCTGCAGAGTGTCGAACGGAGAATCGCTCAGCGTGCGTCGGGGGGCCATGTGTGGCTCCTTTCATTGGGAGCCGTCATTGAGGCATGGCAACTACCCCGCTTTTCCCCCGTTTTGACCCCGCTTCGACCCCGCTTTCCACTACCCCGTTCGCGGGGTAGTGGCCGAGCCGACGAGCCGTACTTCGAGCATTTCCCCTGCCCAGTGCCGCGGGGTAGTCGGATCGACTGCCGCGGGGTGGTTGGACGCCGTCCGCAGAAGTAGCGCGCCAAAAGAAATCTTGACGTGGCCTTGCAATGACATTCCGGGCCACCCCCCTTCGCCACTACCCCGCGCGCGGGGTACTACGGAGAACGGACTACCCCGCGCGGCGGGGTAGTCCGTTTCAGGCCCATCTGGTCCAACTCTGCGGCGCTCCATTCCGACGCAACGGGCCCGTCGGGAGCCGGAATGGCGGACTACTTGGGCGACGAGATCCGGTAGCGGCGGGGCTTGTCCGAAACCAGCACCACGTCGCCCCGCACAGCCATTGCGGCCAGGGCGTTGGAGATGGCGCCACCGGAACGATCCAGCACCTTGGCCAGTGCCGAAGGTCCGAAGGAATCCTTGGGGTGGGCGGCCAAGTGGTCCAGCACCATGATGGCCAGGACGCCCTTTTGTAGGCGACCGTCTGCGGTCGGCGGTGTGGCAGCTGGTGCGCCCGCTGGTGCCGCAGGGGCGGACTTTGACGGCCCCTTGGCGCCCGCCTCGGTCACCGTGGGAGTACCGGCGGACTCGGAACCCTCCGGCACCAGCGACCAACGGTCCGAGAATCTCTTGCCGTCCTCCCACCCGCCGGGCGTGCGGACTGCCTTGCCTTCGACCTCCAGGACGGCCAAGTATCTGGTCGCCGTCGACTTGCCGATGCCGATGGCCTCGGCCAACTCAGCCGCCGTTGCCTGGGGGTAACGAGCCAACCCCTCGAGGATCGACTCGTTCGGGCTCTGCGTCGGTTTGGCCATGGTGATTCCTCTCATCGGGTGACGGGTCCTTAGTGACTCCGTGACCCAGGACCTACCTCTCAATCGACCTTGGTCTCAAGGCACTCATGGGCCCAATCCCCGAGGGTCGTCCGACCAGTGGCCAGAAGTTGTTATGTCGCCAAAACGACCTCTACCCCCTGTTTTCTGGGTGACGCTTCTCCGGTCGTGGGTTTCCCATGACCACGACAACGACCCCCCGCAGTTCGCAACCATCCAACGTCCCATTGGCCATCTGGCCCGTGACCCAGACCACCGCCCAGTACCAGCGGGCCGGTCGCTATGACCCGGAGTGTTCGGCCCATCCGGGCAAGATGTTGCCCGAGCTGGCTCGGCGCATTGTCACCGAGTACTCATCATCCGGCGACCTCGTCGTCGACCCAATGGCCGGCATCGGCACCAGCGTGGTCGAGGCTGCACTGCTCGACCGCCGGGCCGTCGGTGTCGAGCTGGAGCAACGCTGGGCCACCATGGCCGAGTCGAACTTCGATCTCATGTTGGCCCGACCCAAGCGGCGACTGGCCAAGGTCCACCTCGGCGATGCGCGATACCTCCCCAAGGTGCTCGGCAAGCTCTCGGGCACGGTCGACCTGATCATCACCTCCCCGCCCTACGGCTGCGATGCCGGCACCATCGACCGGGAAGCATGGCGGACAGGAGGATCGCTGTGCTCGCCTGACAGCTTCAACTACTCAGCCGACAAAGCCAACCTCGGGCATGCCCGCGGCACGGCCTATGAGGTCGCCATGTCGGAGATCTACGCCGCCTGTTATGCGGCACTCCGACCGGGCGGCCGGTTGGCCGTGGTCACCAAGAACACCCGACGAGGGGGCCGCACGTTGGACCTGGCCGGCCTCACAGTGGCCTTGGCGGGAGCGGCGGGGTTCTCCTACCTCCAGCACGTGATTGCGCTGCACGCCGCCATACGAGACAGCGACCTCGTACCCCGGCCGTCGTATTGGCAGATCACTCAAGTCCGTCATGCCCGCCAACGCGGCGAACCCGTCCATCTGGTTGCCCATGAGGATTTGACCGTCTTCCTCAAACCACTTGCCACAACTACTTCAGGAGATGCCCATGCCAACTGACCTTCCCCTATCCGTATGGCCGACCGCCCAGTGCAATGCCCGGACGCAACGTAAGGGCCGCTACGTCGAGATCTCGGGTCATCATCCGGCCAAGATGCTGCCCGCTATTGCTGCTCGGGCCATCTCCACCTACACCGAACCTGGTGACTTGGTACTCGACCCCATGGCGGGCATCGGCTCGACGCTGATCGAAGCCATGCACCTGGGTCGAGATGCCATCGGGGTCGAGTATGAGCAGCAGTGGGCCACGCTGGCTCGGCTCAACCTCGAACACGCCACGAGCCAGGGCGCGACTGGCCACGGAGAAGTCATCTGTGGCGATGCCCGCCACCTGCCCGGCGTCATTGATGCGTCCGCCAGGGGGTTGGTGGCACTGGTGCTGACCTCGCCTCCCTACGGGCCATCGCTGCACGGCCAGGTGGACGCCAAGCCCGGACAAGGCGTGCGCAAATCGCATGACCGGTACTCGACGGACCCGGCCAACCTGGCCCACGTCGGTCTGGCCGGACTGCTCGAAGCCATGGGCACGGTGTTCATCGGCTGCGCCCGAGTACTGCGACCCGGGGGCATGGTGGCCATGACGGTGCGTCCCTGGTGGCGTCATGGCCAGCTGATCGACCTTCCGGGTGCATTGGTTCGGGTGGGCGAGGCATCCGGCTTCGTCCTCTACGAGCGCAACGTGGCGCTACTGGCCGGCCTGCGTGATGACCGCCTGGTACCGAGAGCCTCGTTCTTCGCCCTCGAGGCGGTCCGCAAAGGCCGAGCGGCCGGCCTCCCTCGGCTCGTGGTCGCGCATGAGGATTTGCTGGTCTGGCAACTGGCAAAAGTGCCCACCGGCAAAGGTCCGGTGACGACTTGAGGTCAGTGCCAAAAGATGGTCTCGTCGACCAGCCATGCCCAACAGACAAGACAACTCCGACAGAGAGCCACAGCCCAAGTTGCATCGATTCGGCCGGCAATCCCGGCGAGGAGGTAACGCTCGCCCGGGCCAGGTTGCTCTTCTCTCCGGCCGAGGCCGCCGAGGTACTCGGGATCGGCCGAACCAAGTTGTTCGCCTTAGTCGGTACGGGCGCCCTGTTCTCCATCCGCATCGGGGTGCTCCGGCGTATCCCGGTGACGGCAGTCGATGCCTATCTGGCCGACCTCAAAGGCAGCGTGACCTTGCCGGTACTACCCGAGGACACACCACCGCACGAAGTCTCCACGAGTGCGAGAAGGGATAGCCCGTGACCACTAGTGCCAACGACCAGAGCAAGCGGGCCAACGGCGATGCTCGCCCCTACTTCGATGCGGCCAAGAACATGTGGAAGGTGGCGGTGGAGCTGGAGTCCAAGGACGGCACCCGGCGCCAACGCAAGATCGTGGCCGCCAAGACCCCGGTGGCCGCTCGAGCCCTGGCCCGTCAGACCCGCGAACAACTGGCGGCCGGGGTACCGGTCACCCGGGAAAACCACACGGTGGCCAGCTACCTCAAGTGGTGGGAGTCGGTTGTCCTGCCCGGCACGGTGTCCGAAGGCACAGAGACCACCTACAAGGGCAACATCCGCCTCTACATCATTCCGTCGCTCGGCAAGGTCCGATTGATCAAACTCACGCCCGGCCACGTCACCGCCATGATGCGAACCATGGAAGCCAAAGGCCTCTCCCCGGCTACCCGCAACGGAGCCAAGAAGGTGCTGGGTCGGGCGCTCCGCCGAGCGATGCAGGAAGAACTCCTCCATCGGAACGTGGCCTACATCGCTGACGGCGCCCGCTTGAACCGCACCGAACGACGCAGCTTCACCCTCGACCAAGCAAAGACGGTGCTGGCTGCCTTCAAGGAGGACCGTCTGGCCGCTGGGTACGAGATGACTTTGGCCCTCGGACTCCGCTTGGGCGAAGTCACCGGGCTCTCCTGGGACGACATCGATCTCGACACCACGCCCCCCATCCTCGCCGTGCGTCGACAACTCCAGCGCCGCCCCAGAAAGGGTCTCGTGTTGTGCGACCTGAAAACCCCCAAGAGCTTCCGCACGTTGGCCATCCCCGATCACCTGGTGGCCACGCTGCGGCACCACAGGGCCACACAGGCCGCTGAACGGCTCTCAGCCGGACCACATTGGGAGGACAACGGACTGGTGCTGACCACGCCGTATGGGCGGCCGATAGATCCATCAAACTTTCGGCATGACTTTGCCAAGATCACGACCGCAGCCGGGTTGGGTGCGTGGACCATCCACGAATTGCGACACTCGGCCGGATCACTACTCTTCGCCATGGGCGTTCCGATGAAGGTGATCAGCGAGACCTTGGGCCATTCTTCTGAACGGGTAACGAGCGAGATTTATGTACATCTCCAGGCTGAGCACCGGATGGTCGCTGCAGACGCGATGAGCCGCGCCCTCTGGGGTTAGCAAGGCGCAGCCACAACAGTGCGCTATCGAATACTCAGTCTCTACCTCAATCGGACTCTTCAGTGGCGCCGGCATCGCCAGACATTTGCTCTCCATCGGTGTCGAGAATCCACTCCCGCGGGATTAAGGCATCGCCATCCCGCCAGCGTTCCACGACGCAGTCCTGAAACCATTGGTCATCAAAATCAGCATGATCTAGAGCGATCAGTTGGAGTGCACCCTCTTGTGTCAATACCTCGTTTTGCATCAACTGGTAGAGATCCTTGGTGTGCTCTCGATCGGTGTCGCTGAGTTCATCAAGGTCGCCACCGGACTGTCGGTCTGAAGGGAAGAAGGCCTGGCTGGGCTGGTCAATTAACACGAACCTAGGAACCGGTCGAGATTGCTGGATGAAGAATCTATGCAACGAGATATAGACGGCCAGGTGATAGCCAACCCAGTTCAACCCACTGCCTATGTGACCCGCATCGAGGTATGCCGGACCCGCTGGAGTGTCTGCCACAACCGTCAGGCGATTTGCGTCCACTCTTACTCCGCCCTCGGAATGCTCAAGACCCAGGCCCTGGGCAATAGCGGTCACGTCTCGACTGATGCGTGCGATGGCCGAGTCGACCAGCGACCGTAGAAGAGCGGGGTCAAGCGATGCCTCGAGTTCCCGAACTGTTGATTGCAGCTGGGCCACTTCGCCTCGCAGGGCATCCAACTCCGTCGAATCAAGGCTGATGACTGATGCCAGATATTCCGCGATCTTGCCGCGCACGTAGCTTTGGATGTTGACGCGTTGACGCTCACGGGCAACCAGATCGCTCGTTTCCGCGAGAGCGGAGAGGGTCGAATTGAGCTCAGAAATTCGGCGCAATGATGCATCTCGCTCTTCGAGCAAATCGGATCTTGCCTTCTCAACGCGCGGTCGGTCACGGGCTGCCAGCTCCAACCTTCTCGAAACTGCGCCTAGCTCGGCAGATAGAACTGCGTGCTCCGCTTCGCCTTCGTCAGAACTCATCGCCGATCCGCAAACGGGGCATTGGGATTCATTCGAGTCATCAGGAATGAGTCCAATAGAAACCAATCGCGCACGGTGCTCCCCCAATTCCGTCGCGTAGCCGGTGGCAACCTCGCTGAAACTATCCAGTCCGCGGAGTTGCTCGACGACTTCCCGAGCGCGCTCTCGTTGGTCGGCCAGTTCGAGTCGAACACTCTCGAATTCGCCGCCCTCGTCACCAGCGATCGCCGGCTCCAGAGTCCGATCGATAATCGACTGGAGGAGCGAACGAGCTTCGTAAATGTTTAGGTCATGGGCACCGTCAAGTTCATCCGCCTGCAGGAGTCCAACATCATTGGCTTCAACGAGCAGCCCACGCGCCCGATCCACGCCCTCGAAGTTCTCCGCCTGGGCACGATTGAGGCGCTGCTCTGCAACGCGCAGCAATCTTCGCTGCTCGGTGAGTCGCTGACGCCGACGAAGCTCGTCGAGCCCTTGTGCCCCCAGAAAGTATGGGAGCGTGTCTCGTATTGCCTGGGGCTGCCATTCCAAATTCTGATGATGAAACAGCACTGCTGGGTTGGCAATCTCACCTTGCCCCTGGAAGCAGTAGAAGAGCGAATGGACGAAATTCGCCGACAGGGCTGAACGAGTTTGTCCGATGGCAGGAATATTCAGATTCTCTTCGATTCCAATTGCCGCAGCGAGATACTCTCGAAGCTCAGAAGCAGTGGTGTTTGGTGCAAGAGAATCGAAGTCGGGTACATCGTCCGGCTCAATAAGCAACAATGCCGCCGAAACATCTCCGGACCCGTCTACAGCCGGACGGCCAAGGAACAGTCTCTGATCACCCAGTCGAACCATCATCCCGTACCAACCCACGGTGTCCGCGATGGGGCCAAAAGGCACGTCTGGGCGGCTGCTACCGAGGCAATAGCGAAAGATGTTCGTGAGACTCGATTTCCCGGTCTGAGAGTCGCCAGTGATCACGTTGAGCTGACCCAAGCGAAAATTCACATCTCGACGATCTCCGGCGCGCGAGAAAAGGACGAGCTTCTCAATCTGCATCATGGGCGCAAACCCCAAATAGCAAGGAGTGTGGCGACGTCCGACTGTCGAGCGAACCAGCGCCCCACGAATTTCGCTGCCACCATGCACCCCAACACTTCAACGGACTCCGCCTCGCTGTACCCACGCGGGCGCCTCTTCACGGTCCCGGCGCCTATCCGTCCGTCCTCGCTCGTCAGAACCCCATGATGAAGTCCGAAGCGAATGGCCAGGCCGACAAACGACCGCATCCCAACGACCCGCGTGCCCAGCTGCGCTAGGTGGCGCGGGTGTTCTCGGATCCATGTCTGCATCTGTGCGGAAGCCATGGTCGGCAGGTCATCTCTAGTTGCCTTGTGCAGAACTAAGGGCACAAGGAGGAACGTGAGCGGAACTGGAATGTTCGCACTCGATTCCTTCTCGTAGTCGCCGGCAGCCTCGCGGAGAATGCGCGCTAGAAACGCCGGATTGAAGAGAGCAACCTCCTCCGAAGATCCGATGTCAAGGATGTTGGTCATGCGACACCTTCCACAGGACCAGCAAGTTCGGGCAGAACTTGCCGAATGCGCTCCAACCACGCTGGGTGCCACCCGATCTCCAAGCGGTCCGATAATATGTGAAGAGATCCGTTGGCAACGAACTCAGCTTCGACATGAGTACGAATTCGCGGCAACGTACTTTGGTCCAACCGAATGAATCGATCCCTGGCCTTGGACTGGACGGTCGATTCGTCATCTTCGGATTCGTCGTCAGTGTCGGGGAGGCAGAACCTCTTCCATTCCTCTTTGAGCCGGGTTTCGTAGTCCTTCAATTCACCAATATGTAGGAGCTTCTCCCGTTCCCATCGTGACCGCTGGGCAAAGGCGCGATTGTGGTCGTAGATACATTGCCGAAGCCTCGCACTGCCAAGAGCAATGAGACGGAGCTGATGCACGAATACGCGCTCGTCGTCAGTGACTTCGTCCTCATTGGGCTCCGGCATGTCGTAAAAGTCGATCGGAAGGTCGTCGTCTCTGAGTTGTTGAGACAATTCAAGGAGTTTTGATTCCACCTCGCCACTCACAATGCGATCTCGTTGGCCTAGTGCCACCCTCATCAAGTGGTCGAAGACCGTCGAAAACCACCAACCTCTCAACCGCTCGATCAGTGCAGCACGATGGGATGCTTTCGTCGACTTGCGCACCGCCAGTTCCAGTTCTGAGGCGAGGTCAGGTACGGCGGGTACCCCATCGATGAGCGTTACTCGGGAGAGAAACTCGAGGCGACCGTCTTCTCCGAGACCCAGAAACGCCTGATAGTAGAGCTGGTTAGCCTGATTCTCTGATGTCCTCGCTACGGTCACCAGACCGGTAGCGGCCTGAGTCAAACTGCGGTCCTTGCCACCACGAAGGTAGGACATTGCACTACCAGCAGAAGCAGTTGCATTGGTCAGCAATGTGAGCGTTGCGTTTGATGGTCCTTCAACAATCCAATTGTTAAGTGTCTTCCACACGTCCGCGGACGAGTTGGTAAGTGCGGCTGTCCGATCGACCCGGTGCTTGGTCTGAAAGAGTTCAGCGGCATCCTCGCCGTCGTGGAACACGATGTCGTCCAACGTCTCGATGCTGACGTCAAATTCGAGTTCAACATCCAATCTTCTTAAGACAAGAAGAAGGGCATATTCGACCTGGGCGAGGTAACCCAGAGCGGATGGAGCAGCCGAGTAGGCATTGGTTTCGCCTTCCACTTGCTGCTGATCTCCCCCACTCATGGGCACGAGAGTAGCCACGCCGCGTCCATTCCAGCGTGGACCGTCGAGAGGGCCAGGCATCGGCACTGGATCGGCGTCTGCATACCCCCGGGACCGGTCACGGTGGTCGGGTCCCAGCAGATGACCTGTGCCGCCACGTCGGGGTGAGTCGTGTCGAGGTCGTTGAACCCGACCTCGACCTTGTAACCCGAGGATCGACGGGAACTGACCTGGGTCTTCCGCGACCGCTGCGTTACACCGGCCGACACCGCCCTGATCCACCCCGAGGGCCACCGTTACTCGCCCGACGACGCCATTTATCGCGCCGACTGTTGGGAGGCTGGGCAGTAAGGGACCCGCGCCCGCCTGGCTGGGCCTATTATCCACAGGCTGCGTCAAACTCGTGTGGGCTGGTCGTGGCCCCGGTACCACCAAGGGTATTTGGGCAAACATGAGGAGACGGGCGAAAACCAATGGCGCGATTGAGAGGGACTGATATCGGGGACGCGATTTCGGGGCACGCTGAGCGCCCTTTCTTTGATGGCATGGGCCGACAACCCAGAACGAGAGCGCGTCTGTAATGTCTGAGCCCTTCTTCGACCGTCCGATTCTGAATTCACCCTACGCGGTACCTGGTCGACACTGGGAGTTGGACGAGCAAGGGCAGCCTACGCTGCAAATCCTCGAAAGTCGGCGGACCGCATCGTTCATCTCGCCGATCCCGAAGCCGAAGAAGCGGAAGGGCAAGAAGCCTCAAGAAGAGCTGTTCATCTTTGACGAGGGCAAGGGCATTTCCACCCAAGAGCAGCAGTACGAACTCGCGGCGATCATCACTGAGGTACGTGGGCACGTCCAACGCTGGCGAGCGCTCCCGACCGAGCACTGGGGAGTCACACCTGAGACTGCGCGCCTGCTCCAACATTGGCGCCACCACGAGTTCGCCGGTCTTCGCCCCTTCTTCTGTCAGATCGAGGCGGTCGAGACCATCATCTGGCTAACGGAGGTGGCGTCGAAATCCACCGGCGGCAAGGGCATGCTCGAACACCTTGCGCGCGCCAACGCGGACGCCAACCCCGACCTGTCGCGCCTTGCATTGAAGCTCGCAACTGGTGCCGGTAAGACCACAGTGATGGCGATGATTATCGCGTGGCAGACGGTCAACGCCGTGCGTCGTCCGGGAAGCAAACAGTTCACAACTGGTTTCCTTGTTTGCACGCCTGGCATCACGATCAAGGATCGTCTCCGGGTCCTTCAGCCGAACGACCCAGACAGCTACTACAAGGATCGCGAATTGGTTCCGGGAGACATGCTCGTTGATCTCGGTAAAGCGAAGATCGTCATCACCAATTACCACGCGTTCAAGCTTCATGAACGTATGGAGCTTTCGAAAGGTGGCCGGGCGCTGCTCCAGGGTCGCACCGGGGACGAAATCAGCACGCTCGAAACCGAAGGGCAGATGATTCAGCGCGTCATGCCCGATCTCATGGGGATGAAGAACATCCTCGCAATTAACGATGAAGGCCACCACTGCTACCGAGAAAAGCCGGATGTCGAAGACCACGACCTGAAGGGTGACGAGAAGAAGGAAGCCCAGCAGAATAATGAAGCGGCGCGTCTTTGGATCGCTGGCCTTGAGGCGGTGAATCGCCATCTTGGCCTGAGTCGCGTCGTGGATCTCTCCGCGACGCCGTTTTTCCTCCGCGGGTCTGGGTACGCAGAGGGCACTCTCTTCCCATGGACTATGAGCGACTTCTCGCTCATGGACGCGATCGAGTGCGGCATAGTCAAGCTTCCGCGCGTCCCGGTCGCCGAGAACATCCCTGGCGACGAAATGCCAATGTTCCGCAATCTCTGGGAGAACATCCGAGAGGACATGCCCAAGAAGGGCCGCGGCAAGGGCGATGCCCTCGACCCTCTCAAGCTCCCAGTGCGCCTACAGACAGCGCTGGATGCGCTCTATGGTCACTACGCGAAGACTTTCACACTGTGGCAAGACGCCGGGATCAGCGTTCCGCCATGCTTCATCATTGTCTGCCAGAACACCTCAATCTCGAAGCTTGTTTACGACTACGTGTCCGGGTTTGAACGCGAGCAAGAAGACGGTACGCACCAGCTCGTGAACGGTCGACTCGCTCTCTTTCGTAACTTCGATGAGTCCACCGGCAACCCGCTGGGGCGCCCCAACACGCTATTGATCGATAGTGAGCAGCTTGAATCTGGTGAGGCGCTCGACCCGAACTTTCGAGCCATGGCGGCTGACGAGATCGACCGATTCCGGCGCGATCAAATCGAACGTACAGGGGATCCGGGGGCTGGTGAGAACATCAGCGACCAGGACCTTCTCCGCGAAGTAATGAACACTGTTGGAAAGCCTGGACAGCTCGGAGCGGGCATTCGTTGCGTCGTGTCCGTATCGATGCTTAGCGAAGGGTGGGACACGAACACCGTTACACATGTTCTAGGGATTCGCGCGTTCGGGACGCAGTTGCTTTGCGAGCAGGTGATCGGGCGCGCCCTCCGTCGACAGTCATATGACTTGAACGCCGAAGGTCTTTTCGACGTCGAATACGCCGATGTCTTCGGGATTCCCTTCGACTTTACAGCGAAACCCGTCATAGCTCCTCCGCAAACGCCACGCGAAACCGTCCAGGTCAAGGCGATCCGGCCCGACCGCGATGGGCTTGAAATTCGCTTCCCACGTGTCGAGGGCTACCGCGTTGAGCTGCCCGAAGAAAGGCTGGAAGCCGAGTTCGATGACGACTCCATTCTCGAACTCACGCCCGATTTGGTTGGGCCGACGATCACCCGTAATCAAGGCATCATCGGTGAAGCCGTAGATTTGAGTTTGGAAGGGTTGGCTGACATTCGACCCTCAACTCTGCTTTTCAATCTCACCAAGCAGTTACTGTGAATGCCGATCGAAACCAGGAGCGCGCGCCGGTCGAAAGCGGGAGCACTTTGGTCAGAAGCTACCTGGCAGCCTGAGGCTCGTCCACAGTTGAGTTCGGCTTGGGCCGGCGAGTTCGGGA
>Ga0182024_10003048_pt1 | contig 40594 bp, 44 predicted proteins | sample P32metaG_FD_120480 | JGI IMG/M metagenome (GOLD analysis project Ga0182024, IMG submission 120480) | Permafrost microbial communities from Stordalen Mire, Sweden - P3-2 metaG (Illumina Assembly) | ecosystem: Environmental > Terrestrial > Soil > Wetlands > Permafrost | place: Sweden: Stordalen...
GCCAGCGGTCACCTCGTGCGCACGCTGATGGAGCACGACCTCGTCGACGAGCTGCGGCTGATGGTCTACCCGGTCGTGCTGGGGGCCGGCGACCGCCTTTTCGGCGAGACCAGCGACAAGACATGCATGCGCCTCGTCGACACCAGGACCATTGGTGACAGCCTCGCCCTCCTCACCTACGAGGTCGTCCGGGACGCCGAGCTGGCTGCTGGGTCGAAGCAATGAAGGTCTGGAGCGATCACTCGAGAAAGGTCACGGTGCCCGGTTCGACGGACGTTTGTTAGGCCAAGCACAGTGCGGCGTGCTGGGATCCGTCATCTCCCGGACTGAGAATGCCGAGCGTCGTGTGGCGTTCCCGGTTCAAGCCCCACCTCGGAGAAGAGGCTCTGGACGCACCGGGAAGCGCGAAAGAAGCTGTCATCGTCGAGCCCGGGCGTGGCCTCGGCGAGCCAGGACGTGACCGTTGATTGGACCGGGAGAACCACCACATCTCAGCGAGATGTCGTCTCGTCGGGACCTCCGAGGAGGTCCATGGCCCGAGGCGTTTCGGATCAGTCACTGACAGGATCTGGACGGTCCGACCATCGACCACGGTGCACGCCATCACGCCCAGCGGCCTGCCCTTCGCGCTCCACGCCACAATCCCCGGCTCACCATTGACGAGGACGCGCTGCGCAGTTGTTCTAGCACGCGCCCAGGCTGCACCATAGTGGCCACCTCGGTCGCTCCGATCTTGACGACCACGCCACGCGCGGTGTGGGTGCGCGCAAACCACGTCCGGGTCGAGCACCCGCAACAGCCCTTCGAAGTCTCCTTCCCGCATTGCCGCGAGAAACGCATCGACCACCGCGCGCTGCTGCTGCCGTTCATCGGTGGAACGATGCGTGCCCTGCATCTTCCGGCGGGCCCGGCTGGCGAGCATCTTCGACGCGTCCGTGGGTCTGCCGATGATCTGACCGATCTCCTCGAACGGCACCGAGAACACGTCGTGCAGCACGAATGCCAGCCGCTCGGCGGGGCGCAGGGTACCGAGCACCACGAACAGCGCCAGTCCGATCGAATCAGCGAGCAGCACCTCATCCTCGGGCCCTCCGCCGTCGTCCTCGGTTACCTCCAACTCAGGCAGCCGGTCGTCGTACGACACCTCGGGCTTGGTCTTGCGCGAGCGCAGCATGTCAATGCAGATCCGGCCCACCAGCGGGGTCAGCCTGCCGCCGAAGTTGTCGATCGCGGCCGCGTTTTGACACGCAAGCCGCAGCCATGCCTCCTGCACCGCGTCCTCTGCGTCCGCCTGCGACCCGAGCATCCGGTAAGCCACCGCCACAAGGCGCCCGCGCTGCTCCACGAAGGCTGCTGCTACGGCTTCCTCCGGCAGAGATCCGGTCATGTTGTTATCTCCCACGAGCGAGTGCCGTCATAGGTGATGACCGGCCCGGACGGGCCGAGGTAACGGACAAGGAGAACTTCATGAACCTCGCACGTAATGCGCGAGCCTCGAATGCCGCCCGGCGATCCTGGATCGGTGAGTCGTGGTCGCAGCATGCGATCCACGACACTGATCACGGACGATCGGCGGGCGCCGTCAAGCTCAAGAACGCGGCTTCAAGATCTCCCTCGCCAACCTCCAGGTGACTGACCGCATCGCGGAGCGGGAAGAGACCCCAGACGGTGGCGTCGGCGTCTCCGGTGTGGAGCGTGACAGTGCGTCCGTTCCTCTCTACGGACGTCACCCCCGGGAGTCTGTCGAAACGGTCGGTGGCACGGTCCAGCACTTGAAAACGAACCACGCGCCCGGCTCCTCCAGCGGCTTTGACTTCTTCAGGTGTACCGTCGGCAACGATGCGCCCTGATCGCATGACCACGACGCGATCAGCATGGTGGTCAGCCTCTTGGAGATAGTGCGTAGAGAACAACACGGTGGCGCCGCGGCTCGTGTCGGCATGCAGCCCCGCCCAGAAAGTCTGCCGCGCTCGGACGTCCATCGCCGCCGTTGGTTCGTCGAGCACAAGCAACTGTGGATTCCCGATAGCCGCCAACGCGAAACGGACGCGTTGTGCCTGACCTCCAGACAGTAGGTCGGTTCGACGCCGCAGCAGGTCACCGATACCCGCCATACCCAGGAGAGTTGATTGGTCGACTGGACCCCGATACAGACTGCGGAAGAAGCGTATCAACTCTCCCACGCGAACGCCGGACATCAACTGGTTGTCTTGCAGCATGACTCCGACCTGACCCGAGCGGGTCGCCGAATTCGGAGTCGACCCGAACAGGCGCGCGGATCCGGAGCTGGGCTCGAGGATGCCGAGCAGGAGGGCGATCGTGGTGGTCTTACCAGCGCCATTCGGCACCAACAGGGCCACCGTCGAGCCTCGGGATACCTGCAGGTCGACTTTTTCGACAGCCATGACCTCCCCGAACCGCTTACTCAGCCCGCCCAGGCTGATCGTCTCGTTTGCATCGACCTCCACGGCCGCTGGCTCTGTCGCCCGTCGCCGGGGGTGCCGTTGCGCAGCAAGGGCAAGGAGAGCCAGTCCAGTGGTCCAGGCGGCGAGCACCACGACGTTGTCCGCGGTCGGCCGGCCGCCGGACGCAACCTCCCAGCCAAGCGCAGCCTGGTTGTATGACGGCAGTGTCATGGCCACGTCGCGTAATGTCGGCGAGAGTATCCCGGGAGGCACCCACAACCCACCGAGTGCGGCGAAGGCGAAGTAGAACCCGGTGCTCAGCGCGTAGGCGACGGTGCTGCTCGTCAGCGACCCGATGGCGATCCCGAGTGCGATAAACGGGAGTGTGCCGACCCAGAGCAGCACCAGCCCTGCGGCCCACTGCCCAGCGCTGAGTTGGACGCCGTGCGCAAGCACGCCGGTGATCCCAACCGCGACGATTGCCGGCAGAGCCACCAACAACCCAGCCGCAATCCGCGCGGCGAGAACCCAGAGCGGTTGCAGCGGCGTGGTGCTGAGAAACGTTAGCCAGCCACCCTCGCGATCGCGCGCGAGCCGCGGGGCGGTTGATGACAACGCTGCCCACATCGCGCCGAATGTCGCCATCGCGACCATGATCTCGACGCTGGCCGGCAAGCCGAAGGTGTCAGGCGCACCATTCGTCTGACCGCCGAAGACGGCCGCAAACAGGAGGTAGAATCCCACGGGCGCACCGATGGCGAGCACGAGATAGCGCACGTCGCGCACGGTTCGGGCCAGCTCCAAGCGGAGGTATCCGATCACCGATTTCCTCGCTGCGTCGCGCCGGAGTTCACGAGACGATTCGCGGTGGCCCTGCTGTGGGCCGCCTGACGCACGGCGATCTCAGCTTGGGCGCCGACCGCCGCAATGATCCTCTCTAGGACATCAGCGAGGAGATCGAGTTCGCGAGCGGAGTATCGGGACAGCAATCGCTCTGTTTCGTTCATCAATCCGGCGAAGGCTAGCCTTCCACGCTCACGACCCTGCTCCGTCAGGATGACGAGAACGCGGCGGCGATCTTCCGGATCCGAACTCCGGCGGAGATCGCCGATCCGCTCGGTGCGGTCGATGACTGCCGTAACCGCTGAGGTACTCAATCCTGCGAGGGCGGCGAGCCGACCCGCAGAGATAGCCCGCTCGCGACCGACGATCTCCAAACAACGCAAATCAGTTCGGTGCAGGCCAAACCGGTCCGCGACCGCTTCATCCAGGCGGTCCAACTCTGTGCCGAGCGTCCGCAGCGAACGGCCAACACCGCGTCGCTGAGGTCCCGTCGACTGTACGTTCTTCCGAAGATCGGACATTCCTATCAATGTAACAGTTTCCAGCCTCCAAGAGGTGGATGCCTGTGCGACACGCGTGCGGGCCGTTGACGCGCCGCAACAACCTCAGGCCGTCGGGGGTGCCAGGCCCTCTGACAAGATTGGCCCAAACTCAAAAGGCGCGAGCTCGTCCCATGATCCAAAGCGGTACTAAGGAACTTATCCTGAAACCTTCGAACCGGTACAGCGCGCGCCGGCGACGCCGGGCGAAAGGCTCGATGAGCTGGTTGCGGTCCAGCACGCGATAGATGCTGGTACGTCCTGGAATTCCGGCCACACCCTGGCGGCGCAGCTCGTGGACCAGGCGCCACGGCCCCCAGCGCGGATTGCGACGGCGCAGGTCACACACCATGCGCTCCATCCCCGCCGAGATCTGGTGCGCACACTGCGGCGGTCGCCGGGAGCGGTCGACCAGTCCCGCCATCCCCGCCTCGCGGTACCGCCGCAGCCAGGTGTGCACGGTTTGCCGGCTGACTCCATGTCGCATCGCCACCTCGGTGACGGGAAGGCCATCCTCGAGCACCTCCAGGACGACCCGGTAGCGCTGTTCCACAACGTTCAACTCCACAAGCACGAACCTGGTCCCCCGATCGCGCTCAGTCCTTGCGGACGAGCGGACTGGAGGGAGGTCGGCTGTGTCAAGCATCAGGCGGACGCGCCGCAGACCGTCAAGCATCTCGTGGACCCGCGGTGTCAAGTATCTGCCGGACTTCTACACGAGGTGAGCGCGGTGAAACTGTAAGCGCTATGTATGCGCTGGGCTGCCACAATCTCTTACTATGAGTAGCGGCATCCAGCGTCAACCGTGGGGAATGATGCCTTTTGCAGGAAAAGTCATCATTCCTGGTTAGAGCACTACACCCTGTGGCGCGCAGGCGCCCAACACACCTCGCAACCTTCTCTACGCGAACTCACATTGCGCGTCCGTCGGGGAGACAGGACTCGAACCTGCGACCCCTGGTCCCCCAGACTAGTACTTATTTAGCTCTGACTACCTGAGTTCAGAAATAGTGGTTTTGTGGCGAATTGGTTGGAATGACGACTAGAGCAGGTGCGATGGAGTCTGTTGGAATTCCGTCAACACGCACCTGCGCGTACTGGACATTGCTTCCCTCCCCCATCGCTCTGGACTTCGGGGCCTCGATGCCGACGGGGCCGCTGGGTCGTGCGGAATCGCAATCCCTCAGATCCGTTGACCAAACAATGCACAGAATCGCCGGCCCCGACGCCATCGCCATCGCATGCGCGCTGGCTGGCTGCTCCCATGTGGGATAGGTCTCCGCTCCAGAGTATCGTTTCGAAACGAGCCGCCCTGCCCGCCAGGTCCACCGGTTACGCATCTGACGAAACGAAGATTACTTCGACATGGAGTCCACCGCCGGGGCGCGGACGTGCCGTGATTCTGGCGCCGTGGGCTTGGACGATTGCTTGGACGATCGCGAGGCCAAGCCCATGTCCGTCGGCGTGGCGGACGCGCTCCTTGCCGGTCTGTTGGAAAGACTGAAAGGGTCGCTCGACATCGGCGGGTGGGACTGGCGGGCCGGTGTTGGTCACCAAGATCGTCGCTCGCCCCGGAGCCGAGCTCGTCGACATTTCGACCCTTCCTCCGGTCGCGTTGTGCCGCAGCGCGTTGTCAACCAGGTTTGCCACCAGGCTCTCGACCAGCTTAGGGTCGCCCAGCGATCGGGCCGCGCTGAGGCTGGCCTCGATGCGGATCCCTCGGCGCTCCGCCTCGCGCCTGCGGCTGACGAGCATCGTTTCGGCGACCTCGCCGAGATCGAACGGCTCCCACCGCTCGACGCCCCGCTCGCTGATTGCGAGCGTGAGGAGCGCATCGATGAGCCGTTCCTGTTGCTCGCCGACTTGCAGCACCTCTTCGCACGCCGCCCGCAGGTCCTCCGTACTGGCGCGGGGGTCGGCGAGCGCCACCTGCAGCAGCGTCCGCTGGCCTGCGAGCGGGGTCCGCAGCTCGTGCGAGGCGTTCGCCACGAAGTGGCGCTGGGACTCGAAGGACGCTTCGAGTCGCCCGAAGAGCTCGTCGAGTGTGCTTCCGAGCTTGGTGAGTTCGTCGTTGGGGCCCTTGAGATCGAGTCGCCGGTGCAGGTTCGTGGCGGAGATCTCCTGGGCGGTGGTGGTGATGGCGCGCAATGGTCGGAGGAATCTGCCGGCGAGCCACCACGCGCCGACTAACGAGAGGACGGCGGCGACGAGCGCGATGGCGGCGGGCCCGAACTCGAACAGGTTGGTTGTTGCGGCCGGTTGAACGCCGGCGGCGGCGCTTGCGCCGGCCCGTTCTGCTGTACTGCGGTACAGGAGGTTGGTGGCGAAGAGTGCGGCGGCCAACACGCCGAGGAAAAGTCCCGAGTACAGCAAGGTGAGCTGCACCCGCAAGATGGGCCGCCCCGGGTGGAATACAGACATGACCTTCTGACGCAGGCCCATCACAGCTCTTCGATCCGGTAGCCGCCCTCGCGAACGGTATGGATGAGGGGCGGGTCACCGAGCTTGGCTCGTAGCCTGCGGATGGTCGTTTTGACCGCGGTGGTGAAGGGATCGGTCGCTTCGTCCCAGACCCGTTCGAGGAGTTCCTCGCTGGAGACCACCCGGTCGCCCGCAGCGAGGAGGCATTCGAGGACGGAGAATTCCTTCGGGCTGAGCTCCAGGCGGCGCCCGGCACGAATCGCGACCCGGCGGCTGCGATCGAGTGTGAGCTCACCTGCTTGGAGTGCCGGTGGCGTCGCGGGCGTGGAGCGACGCCCGAGGGCGCGGACGCGCGCCACGAGCTCCGAGAAGTCGAACGGCTTCGGGAGGTAGTCGTCGGCGCCCAACCCGAGGCCGTCGACCCGATCTTTGACGGTGCTGGCGGCGGTGAGCATGAGCACTCGGCTCTGCGAGCGCTCAGCCACGATCCTTCGGCACACCTCGTCACCATGGGTTCCGGGCAGATCCCGATCCAACACCACGACGTCGTAGCGAGTGGCAGCGAGGTGACCGAGCGCGTCGTCGCCGTCGAGGACGACGTCGACGGCCATGCCCTCGCGGCGAAGGCCGGTCCCGATCGAGCGGGCAAGGACCTCGAAGTCCTCAACGACGAGCACCCTCACGACCTTTCTCCAGTCCGCTTCCAATGGATGGTGGTTACATCCGGCTGGGGTATGGGGTGGGATGACATCGGTTCAACGATGACAGGGGACAGGTGTCAACACCGTGTCAGCGGCTGACACCAGGCTGACACCCGGCATGTCCTACAACCACCTTCGAACGCCATCGCGACGAAGAAGGACGGAATTTTCACGTGAGCGACGCGACCATCGAAGTCACCAGCCTGTACAAGCGGTTCGGTTCGACCGTCGCCCTCGACGGCATGACCTTCACGGTCATGCCCGGCAGGGTGACCGGCTTCGTCGGCCCGAACGGGGCAGGGAAGTCCACCACCATCCGGGTGATCCTGGGCCTCGACGCCCCCGACGAGGGCCGGGCCCTGGTATCCGGACTGTCCTACCAGCACCTACGCCACCCGCTCCGCCACGTCGGAGCGCTCATCGACGCCGCCGCCCTCCAACCCAGCCGCTCCGCCCGGAACCACCTGCTGTGGATGGCCCACTCCCAGGACCTCACCGCCAGCCGGGTCGACGCCGTGATCGAGTTGGTCGGTCTCGGCTCAGCGGCGCGTCGCAAGGCGGGCGGCTTCTCGCTGGGGATGCGCCAGCGCCTCGGCATCGCCGTGGCAATGCTTGGCGACCCCCAGGTGCTGATCATGGACGAGCCGTTCAACGGCATGGATCCGGAGGGAATCATCTGGATGCGCCGGTTCCTCCGATCGCTCGCCGGTGAGGGACGGGCCATCCTGGTCTCGAGTCACCTGATGGGTGAGCTGCAAGACGCTGCCGATCACGTCGTGGTGGTCGGTCGGGGCAGAGTTCTCGCCGACGCCAGCGTCGAGGAGTTGGTCTCGCGCGCGTCGGGCGACCAGGTTCTGCTTCGCACGCCGGCGCCGGCCGACGCGGCCATGGCGCTGCAACGCGCTGGCACAGCCGGGACGATCATCGACGGCAACACCCTGAGCGTGTCCGGGCTCGCAGCGCAGCGCGTGGTGGAAATTCTCGGCGAGGCGCGCGTGCCCTTCTCCGAGGTGACCGCCCAGCGGGCGACCCTCGAGGATGTTTACCTTCAGCTCACCCTCGGCGAGGCGGAGTTCCAGGCTGGCGCGGGTCGGGAGGCGCGGGGATGACCACCACGAGCGCACCGCCGCGCCCGACCGGCAAGCCCGAGCGCCCAGGCTTCAAGGCTGTAGTGCGAGCGGAGTGGACCAAATTCCGCACCGTCCGAGGCTGGGTCGTCGGGCTTCTCGTCGCCACCGTCCTGTGTGCGATGTTCACCTTCCTCGTCGCTAACGGCAGCCACGAAGGTGGCTGCACCGGCCCGCCGCCGCCCGGTTCTGGCCCGAACTCTCCAGGGTCCAATTGCTATACCGGCCACCCCTTCGTCCCCACCGGCCCAGATGGCGAAGCGGTTGCCGACAGCTACTACTTCCTCAACCAGGCGGTCACCGGCAACGCCACCATCACCGCCCAGATCAGCTCACTCACCGGCGTGATCTCGACAACGCCGGCCAATGTCGCCTCCTCGCAGACGAGCACCCGCCCCGGACTGGCTGCCTGGGCCAAGGCCGGGATCCTGCTCACCCCGAGCACGAACCAAGGATCGGCCTACGCCGCGGTGACCGCAACCGGCAGCCAAGGCGTTCGCTGGCAATACGACTACACCCACGATAGTCCCGGCCTGCCCGGCTCGATGACCGACACCTCCCCGCGCTGGCTGCGACTGACTCGCAACGGCGACGCGCTCACCGGCTACGACTCCACCAACGGCACCATCTGGACTCAAATCGGCACCACCAGCCTGGCAGGACTTCCCGCCACCGTGACCGTCGGGCTATTCGTCACCTCGCCGGTGTCATTCCAAGACTCCAACAGCGGATCCCCCACCCTCGCCACCGCCACGTTCGACCACGTCAGCATCGAGAGCCACGGCGGCGCGGGCGCCTCGGACGCCTGGCGCGGCCAGAGCATCGGGAACGGCTCGGCGAGCTTCTATCCGACCCTCGGCTCCGGCAGTTACCACCGCTCCGGTAACGCGTACGTCGTCAGCGGCTCCGGCGACATCGCCCCCGGCGTCGGCGAAGGGCTCCTCGGCGCCGACACCGCCGCCAGCATTCTTCCCCTCGGGCTCATCGTCGGGCTGATCGTGATGATCGTGCTCGCGACCATGTTCATCACCACCGAGTACCGCCGCGGCCTCATCCGCATCACCTTCACCGCCACCCCCAACCGGGGCCGGGTCCTCGCAGCCAAGGCCGTCGTCATCGGGGCCATTGCCTTCGTGACCGGAGCCGTCGCCGCAGCAGCCGCCGTGCCACTCGGCGAACACATCCTCACCGCGAACGGCAACTATGTCTTCCCGGCCGGCACCCTCACCGAACTGCGCGTCATTGTTGGCAGCGGAGCCGTGGTCGCCCTCACCGCCGTGGCGGTCATGGCTCTCGGCACCATCCTGCGCAACAGCGCCGGCGCCGTCACCGCAGGCATCGTCGTGTTCGCCCTGCCCTACGTCATCGGCTCATTCCTCTCCGGCAGCGCCGTGGAATGGCTTTACCGCCTCACCCCGGCCGCCGGTTTCTCCGTCCTCCAAACCCTCCCCCACAGCCACGCAGGTGAGCTACCCGTACACCTTCGCGAACGGGTACTACCCGCTCGCCCCGTGGGCCGGCCTTGCCGTCCTCGGTGCCTACGCCGCGCTCGCCCTGGGCGTGGCCGGCATCTTGTTGCGCCGCAGGGACGCATGATCGAGGCGCTGCACGCCGAATGGACCAAGCTGCGCACCCTGGCTGGCACAGGCTGGCTGCTCATCGGAACCGTCGCCCTGACGGTCGCGGTGAGCGCCGCGGTCGCCGCCACCATCCACGTCACCGCCGACGGCGGTCAGGACCCCACCAAGCTCAGCCTCGCCGGCATCGACCTCGGACAGGCGGTTGTTGTCGTCTTCGCGGTCATCACCATCTCTGACGAGTACGGCAGCGGCATGATTCGCGTCACCTTATCGGCGGTGCCGCGCCGCCTCATCCTGCTCGTCGCCAAGGCCGCGAACGTGGCGGGCCTAGTGCTCCTCGCCGGGCTCTTCGGCGTGGCCGGCTGCCTCGCGATCGGGCGCCTCATGCTCCCATCGGGCGGCCTCAACCCGGCCCACGGATACGCGCTCGTGTCGATCGGCGACGGTTCGACACTGCGCGCTGCTGTCGGCAGCGTGATCTACCTCGTCCTCATCGCCCTGCTCAGCCTCGGCGTAGCTACCGTCATCCGCGACACCGCGGTTTCGATCGGAGCGGTACTGGGCCTGCTCTTCATCCCGCCCATTCTTGCCCAGGCAGTCAGCGACCCGTTGCGACAACACCTCCTGCAACTCGCCCCCATGCCCGCCGGTCTAGCCAGCCAAGCCACCACCAACCTCGGCTCCCTGCCCATCGCCCCGTGGGCAGGACTCGGCGTCCTCGCTGCATGGGCGATCGCGTCGCTCCTCATCGGCGGGCTGCTACTACGGCGGCGCGACGCATGAGCGCCACGGTGAGGTCCTCGCACCTGACTCGGAGCGCGGGCATCCGAAAGTCGAGTGCATCCGTACGCGCCGACCACATGTGCAGCGTGCCGTCGCAGGCTCCGCTACCAAGTCCTCGACGAGGCCCGCGACTCGGTGTCCCACAGAGCGTTGACCGTTAGGCTCCGCCGAGCCGAACGCGATGGCCTCGTCGTGCGTCACTTCGACATCGGGGCGTGTCGAGATCTCCACCCTTAACAAGCCCACTGGACTCCGCCGATCCCTTGGCGAGCCAACCGGCTCTTCCAGGTGGTAATTCGCCGCTACCAGCGCGGGTCCATCGCGCTCACCTCCAACTGGAGCCTCGGTGACTGGAAGCGCCGTCGACGGCTCATCCCCTTCGTCCTCATCGCGGGATATGTCGCGGGGTGGGCAGCCAGTCCACTGCTGGGTAGCCGCACACCATCGGATCTTGATCTCTTCTTCTGGCCCTCAGCTGAACTCGCGGCCCACGGCCATCCGTTGCTCGTGTACTCGGCACCGGGCATCGATGACAATGGTCCTCTCGGCCTTGTTCCCCTGGTCCCAATCGTGCTCATCGCTAATGCCCTGGGCCTGGCGAACAATCTTCAAGTCCGTGCAGGAATGGCATGCGTCGTGGTTGCCGTCTTCGCGCTGCTGCTCGGCACGGAGGCGCTGCGGCTGCTCGACGGAGCACGCGGCGCCACCAGGTGGCGCCTCGCCACGATGTGCGTTTTTCTTTTCGCGCCGGCTCTCGTGATCAGTGGGTTCGATTACGGGCATCTTGAGCAGCCGATCGAGTTGTGGCTCGTGCTGCTTGCTCTCAGATACACCGCCATGGAGCGCTCTGTCGTTGCCGGACTCGCGCTGGGCTTGGCAGTGCTCACCCGGACAACGGCCGTGCTCTACATCCTTCCATTCATATTGCTACCAATGGCGACACGGCGTTGGAAGCCTGCCGCATCCCTGCTGGCAGTTACAGGGGCCGTCGTGATCGGTGGCGTAGTCCCCTTCTTGGTCGCGGACCGCACGAACGTCGTGCACTCTCTGTTGACATATCGTCCCGATCTGCCGATAGGGGGCGGCTCGCTGTGGGTCGCCATCCGCGGGACCGCTACCGCCGGACTCGTGCAGCACGGCGATGTCTACCTCATTGTGGCCGTAGTGGCAGGACTGATCGCAGTGACGATCCGATTCCGGCCTACGATGGCGATGACCACGGCTGGCGTATGCGGCCTGTTGAGCGTCGCCGCCGCGTGTTTTCCTATGCTGGCCAAAGCCGTCTATCCGTACTACCTGCTGGAGCCCTATGTCTTTGCGGCGCTCTGGTGGCTGGCACGGCCGGGTAGCGCTCTGAACTGGCGGATTGCCGCCCCGCTCTTGGTGACCGCCGGCGCATCCCTCGCGGAGTTGGGAAGGCCGCTGCCCATGTCCAGCTTCGGGGTGTTCGAGGGAGTCGTTTCTTCCGTCATCGTCGCGACAGCCATCGTATTGGTCATGGTTGACCTCTGGTTCGGTTCTGCGTAGCGCCGGTGTGCCTCGGCTCGCCCAAGCAGCGACGAGAACGTCGACGCCGACAAAATCGAGGCTGGAGGGAGGCCGGCTGTGTGAAGCATCAGGCGGACGCGCCGTACACCGTCAAGCATCTCTTGGACCTGCGGTGTCAAGTATCTGCCGGACTTCTACAAGCGCTGGCGACGGTTAAAACTGTAAGCGCTATGTATGCGCTTGACTGCCACAATCTCTTCTTTTGAGCAGCGGGATGCGGCCCCATCTGTGGGGATTGATGCCTTTTGCAGGAAAAGCCATTATTCCTGGTGAGAGCACTACACCCCGTTAGCCGACAGGCGCCCAGCGCACCGCGCACGAGGCCACCACGGGCGCATGGGTGACCATTGCCGCTCGATTTATTCGACTCGACCCTCCCCGGCGCCTGGAGCGGAAGACGGGCTCGAACCCGCAACTTCAACCCTTGGGAAGGTGACGGTCCGTTTTTGTATTCAGTCGCGCCCCGAAAACCTCTCAGGATGTCTATCCACCCCCATCTTCGACCGCGACCACATGGCCTTCGCCAGTTACCGTCGGCCAATCAATTGGAGTAGACGGTGGCCACCTGAACTTCGATGCTCGGCTCCTGCAAACCTACGGTCCGCCGTGCTCCACTCACCGCTCACCTCTAGCGCCGCGTCAAGTAGCTCTCCGAGGTTGTAAGCACTCCACCGTTCGTGTCCGCCAAACCGGGGCAGGCCCAGAGGTTGCTGCTATGAGGCTGAACCGTCGGCCCCGCGTGACGCCGCAACAGTGATCGAGCTAATCGAGAAAGTCGGCCAGTCTCTCGATGTGAGAAGTGTGGCGGAGCTTGCGTAAAGCCCGAGTCTCAATTTGGCGAATGCGTTCGCGAGTGACCCCGTACCGCTTGCCGACCTCCTCTAAGGTCATCTCGCGGGCGTCGACGAGCCCGAAGCGAAGCTGCAGGACCCGCCGCTCACGCGGGGTCAACAAGTCGAGGGCGTTCTTGACCTCGGAGCGCAGCAGGGTCAGTGACGCTGCCTCCGCCGGCGCAATCGCTTGTTTGTCCTCAACGAGGTCGCCCAGTTCCGCATCGTCCCCCTCCCCAATCGGGCTATTCAGCGAAAGCGGCTCCCTGGAGATCCTTACCACCTCGCGCACCCTCGTGGCCGTGACCCCCATCTCCTCCGCTATCTCCTCGTCGTTGGGTTCCCGACCGAGCTCCTGCAACAGAAGTCGCGATATTCGAACGCGCGCATTGATCACCTCTACCATCGGCACAGGGATACGGACCGTGCGGGATTGGTCGGCCAGCGCCCGTATCACCGCCTGGCGGATCCACCAGATCGCGTAGGTCGAGAACTTGTAGCCTCTTCGGTAATCGAACCTCATAACCGCGCGCATCAAGCCGGTGTTGCCCTCCTGGATGAGGTCGAGGAAGGGCATCCCGCGGCCGATGTACTTCTTGGCTATGGACACAACTAAGCGGAGGTTGGCCTCAGTCAGCTTGTCACGCGCCTCGTTGTCACCCAGCTCGATCAACTGCGCGTATTCGATCTCCTGTTCCTTGCGTAGGAGGGCCGTTCGCCCTATCTCCTTGAGGTACATCCGGGTTGAGTCATCGAGCGAGATGGCGTCGACCGCCTCAGCGTTCGCCTGGTCGCCCGGCTCGTCATCTCCGGCGTCATCCTCGCTGTCGCTGACCGCGATGCCCATGTCCCGGAACACCTGAAAAAGGCGCTCCAGCTGGTCGGATTGCGTCTCGTTCACGCCCAGACCGTGCACGACCTCGTCCGGGGTCAGATGCCCTTGCTCCTTGCCCCGGATGATGAGCCACTCGGCGGCGGCGACGCGCTGGTCATCGACCGTCGTCGCGCCCGTCATTTTGGCCTCTCCATGACGGCCCTGCCTTGCGCTCCGAGACGACGCGGCTTCGCTGGCCGAGCATTCGGCCGCCTCACATAACACCCACAGTGACGGCGAACGTGGCTACCGAGCGGGCCCCGGGGACGGTCGAGCAACATCCGCCTCAGTTGGCGGGATGCGCAAGCCGACGACCGCTTCTTCGACACCATAATCGAGCGACACAGCTGCCTTCTGAGACCCAAGCGACTCGTGTCGGGCACACATGAAGCGGGCTTCGATCGTCATCGATCGAAGACCTCTGGTTCCACCTTCCAGACCGCTCCAAGCTGTCCCCACAACGTGCAATTGCGCCCGGCGGTCCGATCCTCGCGAGGCGCGCTTTCCCTCGGTGGTGCGGTTGCCCGAAGTGGGATCGAATCATCACTCCGTGCCGGTGTGGTTGCGCAGCCATCGCTACGGCCGCGGCAACGCTCAACCTCACGGTGATTCACTCGCGTGATGTTTCGAAGAGCACTCTTCATGACCTCGTAATGGCGTTCGCTGTCATTGACGACCGAAGAGTCGCTGGAGACCAATACGCTCCGCCAGACAGCAATCGCCTCGGCCTCACGTGTTCGCTGATGTACCGGAGAAGAGGGCATGCATGTCCTCCAGCATCCTGTCCGCGAGCCGCAGGAAGCGCCGAGCGCGCCAAGCCTCCAACGACGGATCACTACCGGTGAGCACCGGCACCGCGGCTTCCTTGATCGTAAGCAGCAACGCCTCGAGGTCGCCCATCAGCGAGATGACGCGCGGTAACGTCTCTTCCGTCTCGATCTGCCACTCGTCCCCTGCAATTGCAGGGATGTTGACCCCCGCAATGTCCGCAAGTTGGGTGGTCCTATTGCCCGTCGCGCCGGTGCGGTCCTCGGTCGTGACGAACGCTTCTCTGTGAAGCTGCGCGGTCACCCCACACACAACTCTGCGTTCTCCGCGCCAAGACCAACGGCGCAACGGCCGAAGATCCGCACGTTGGCAGCACCGCACAGCCCGCTGGACGAGCGCCCAGCAAATCGCATGCGCATGCCCTGAACCGTCTCTCCGGTTGACTCCGTCATGGCGATTCCTCTTGTACGCAGACAACCTTTCTGAACGGTGAAGGCCGTACCTTGGAGCCTCCACTCCTGCCTTTGTTATGGGCGAAAGCGGGGCGAGGTGGGTGGCTGGCATCGATCACTACGACGCGCTGGCGATCACCGACCAGCGCCGGATCGTGTGGACTGCCGGCGTCGACCACTTGCTCATCCGTTACAACACCCACGGGGCCAGTGGACAGGACCACGCGGTAGCCATGGTTGATGACGTCTCGGCCACTCTCGTTAAGGAACCACCCTCCTGACATGACTCCGTGCCAGGTGAGTTCCGGCACGTACCCGCCGGCGCTAACCGAGTCGAGCGTGCGGGATAACAGCCTTAAGATGTCTATCCATCCCCATTTTCGAGCGCTGCCAAGTACCCATCGGCGGTCACCATCCGCCGATCAGGTTGCGTGGACGTAAGTCATCCGAAGTCGACGGCGGCGTAATCCAGGGTCAAGTCCCCGGTAGTGAGTGAAATCGGTGGAGTTATCACAGCGTTCTTGTCGATCAAACCGCGGCACGCCCCAGAACGTCAGAAAACCGACAGGAACGATTCATACCGTGGGCGTATGTCTGAGCAGACCTCGCGCATTGCACAGCGCGACCGCGGCCTGGCCCGAGCCTCGGAACTGCGCATGACATGTGTGGTTGGCGCTGCCGTCGCCACAGCGGTTCTCGCCGTCTTCGCCGCCAGCAACATCCCTGGGCGAGCGAGCGGATCGAGTGCTGCCAGTAGTGCGTCTGGCGTCGGCGTTTCGTCGCAGTCGGGGCTGCAACCACTCCAGGCCCCCGCTCCAGGCGGCTTCGGCGGCGGCCAGGGCGCCTCGGCGCCGATCGTCGTTTCCGGCAGCTCGTAATGCCACTCGTCTGATGGCGTCGAATCCGAGTGTGCTCTGGTACGTGACCCGAGCCTCCGGCCTGGTGTCACTGCTGCTCCTGACCGCGGTCGTGGTCCTTGGCATTCTTCTCGGCGCGCGCTGGGCATCGCCGGATTGGCCGGTATTTCTCTCCCAGGCCATGCACAGGTTTCTGTCGCTGACCGCGGTTGTGTTCATCGTCCTCCACGTGACCACCGCCGTTCTGGATCCCTTTGCTCATCTCGGCCTCAGCGATGCCTTCATCCCGTTCACCTCTGCGTACCGAACGTTGTGGCTTGGATTGGGGGTCGTGGCATCAGAGTTGATCGCGGCCCTGGTGATCACCAGCCTGCTCCGCGCGAAGCTCGGCTTCCGTACCTGGCGGGCCATCCACTGGCTCGCCTACGCGAGTTGGCCGATCGCCATGGTGCACGGGCTCGGAACGGGAACCGACGCGCGCGTCTGGTGGGCACTGCTCCTCGACGCGGGCTGCCTTGGTGCCGTTGTCATCGCCATAGCGATGCGTCTGGCCAGTGGTCCGCTGCGGTGGGTCGCCGTCAGAGCGCTGGCGGGGATCCTGACTGCCGCGGGCTCAATCGCGCTGGGAATCTGGACCGTCACGGGTCCGATGCAGTCGGGCTGGGCGCGCGCAGCGGGAACCCCGACGGGTCTTCTGGCGGGACACGGCGCGTTGTCCTCTCCGCCTACATCATCGGGCTCGAGATCGAGCCAGGCCTCGTTGCCGGTCGGATTGGCGGTCCGCCTCCGGGGGACGGGGGTCCAGAACAGCGACGGGTCGGGCACGATCACGTTGGTCGAAGAGGGCACCCAGAACCTGCAGATCACCCTCAACGTCCCCGCCGACGTGGGCGGCCCGATCCAACTCAGGGTTACACAGGGCACCTCCATCGTCTGTTCAACAACCGCAACGTTCAATGGTCAGGTGGTGGCCGCCGTCTGTGGGGCGACCCAGGTAAATCTTGAGTTGGGTTCTTCTGACGATGGCGGCATTCGGGGCACGCTGACCACGGCGGCAGTAACCCCATGACCACCGTTGCGACACCGATCGGTGCGCTGCTCACCGGGGCAGTGAGTGACGCCACCGAGACCTTGCAAAGCCACCTCCGCCGATTTGGCCGCCCACCTGCTGATCCGTGGCGGACGATTGCTTCACTCGAACGAGCCGACTTGCGAGGGCGTGGCGGCGCTGGATTCCCCGCAGCGCGCAAGTGGAGGGCCGTGGCCGATCACGCCGCGAAGGGCCTGCCTGCGGTGGTGATCGCCAACGGTTCAGAGGGCGAACCCTGCTCAAGCAAGGACCGCCTGCTGCTCCGGATCAGACCACATCTCGTACTTGATGGGCTGCGACTCGCTGCCGAGGCAGTGGGCGCGACGGACACGTTCGTCTATGTTTCGCATGGCGACCGCGACACCCTTCGCGTGCTCAGAGATGCGATCAACGAGCGGGTCCAGCACCTGGAGGGCGAACGGAGACCGACGTTGGTGGCGGCGCCCCCGCGGTACGTCGGCGGTCAGGAGACGGCCGTGATCGCGCGCCTCGAAGGCAAGCTTGCCCGTCCGACCTATACGCCGCCGTTCCCATTCACCCAGGGCGCATGGGGCAGGCCGACCCTCGTCCACAACGTCGAAACGCTGGCCCGGATTGGGCTGATCGCGCGTGATCTGGACAGCGCCAGCCTTGCCCTGGTGACTGTCAGCGGGGCCGTTGTCGTGGGCGGCGTCACCGAAGTCGTCGTCGGTACTCCGTTGGGTGCTGTCGTCCAAGCAGCAGATGGGGTCATTGGTACGCCACTTGCCGTCCTGGCCGGGGGCTATTTCGGACGCTGGCTTCGAGCTGAGACATGCTGGAACTTGGGTTTCGGCACGGACGTACCCTTGGGAGCCGGTGTCCTTGCCGTGGTCGACAGCGAGCACTGCCCGATTGCCGAGACCGCCCGCATCGTTACGTATCTGGCTGGTGAGAGCGCAAAACAATGTGGCCCCTGCGTCAACGCGCTTCCGGCGATTGCCGACGCCCTCACCGCCCTGACATCGCGTCGCCGTGCGCTTCCTCGCGTTGAGCTGCTGCAGCGCCGCAGCCAGGAGCTCGTGGGCCGTGGCGCGTGCCGCCATCCCGACGGCGCCGCGCTGCTCGTCCAGAGCTTGCTCAGCGTCTTCGAACCTGAGGTCGGGCTGCACGTGCGCAACGGTCCATGCGGAGCGTGTGGCGCACCAGCACTCCTGCCCATCCCATCATCACGCGGAGGGTGGCGATGACCCGGTTGGCGATCAACCCCATCGCCTGTCGGGGCTTCGGCGTCTGCGCCGAACTCTTGCCGGAGGAGGTACGCCTTGACGAGTGGGGATATCCGATCATGGAACGCCGGCAGCTGGGCGTCGAACTCCTCGAACACGCTCGGCGTGCCGTTGCGGAGTGTCCAACCATGGCTTTGCGGCTCGTGGATGACACTGACGCGCGTTGAGTTGACGCGCCGCGCTTGCGCTCTGTTCAGCTCGTCGCGATGGGCAGGGTTTGTTTGGGGCTGCGGTCAGCGGTGAGCCGAGTCCGCGCGCGAGTACTGGCCGTGTCGGTCACGCTGGCGATGTTGCTCACAGCATGCTCGTCGGCGCCGCTACTCGTGCCGGTGGCTACCGCGCCGGCGGCGACGACTGCGCCAATTCCGGCTCCCCTCGTATGCCTGCTTCCGGGGCAGGGCGCGGCCTTGCCAGCGTTGCCCCCGGGCGTTCCCTTCACCGGCCACCTGCTCATCGCCGAGAGCAGCCGCAAGAGCCGGATCCTCGAGATCAACCCGAGCGGCACCGTCACCTGGACCCTGTCCACAGCCTCGCCGCCGCTGGCGCATCCACTCGGTGCGCCCGACGACGCCTTCTACACGACTGGATGCACGGCCATCGTCGCCAACTCCGAGTATGGCCAGGGTGCGCTGGCGGTGAATCGGCTCACAAGCGCCGTCCTGTGGCAGATCGGGAGCTACCTGCGTCGCGGTGATAACCTCACGCACTTCAACAATCCCGATGATGCGGTGCCCGCGGCCGATGGAACGGTGTGGATGGCCGACATCAATAACTGCCGCCTCCTCCATCTCAACGGGGCGACCGGTGCGCTGATCGGAATGCTCGGCGGACACGGCTGCTCGCATAATCCGCCGTGGCAGTTCTCGGAGCCCAATGGGGCGTTCCCCACGAGCAGTGGATCGTTGGTCGTCACCGAGATCAGCGGCAGCTGGGTCACGTGGCTCAACCCCAACGGCAGCGTGCGCTGGAGCCACCGTGTGCCGGCAGCGTATCCGTCAGATGCCCTGGCGTTGCCGGACGGTTCGGTGCTGCTCACCGACTACTCGTCGTTCGGCGCCGTCCTGCGGGTCGCCGCCGACGGCACGGTGGTCTGGCGCTACGCCCCGAGCGGGGCCGGGCAACTGAACCACCCCTCGATCGCTATCCCGCTGGCGAGCAACCGGATTGCGATCTGCGACGACTTCGGCAATCGCATCATCGTCGTCGACCCCACAACGTCGCGCGTGGTCTGGGAATGGAGCGGCAACGCCGCCTATCACCTCCTTCGTCCCGACGGCCTCGACTACCGACCATCGTGAACCAGACGCTTTGATGCGATGCGTCATCTATGGCCTACCGAATCTGGCGAGGGAACCCTGAACGTCGCGAGTGACATAGTCGAGTGCAGGCCATCGCACCTGAGGTTCGCGTGGGGGCCACAAGCATCGTCGTCAGGGTTCCTTAATGCGGGGGTCGTAGGGTCAGCGACGATGCCATGTCCCGCCGAGCGCCAGCGGTCTCGACCCTCTGGGCTCCAGTCATCACCGCCCGCCGCTCTGGCTCCTCTCCGGGCGCCATCCGCCTGCCCTAGCGTCGGACAGGTCCTTCTTCGACTCAGCATTTTGGTAGAGGCGGCGTTCGTCGACTCAAGACGGGAGAGGATCGCCGGGCTACCCGGCTCGACGGGAGCCAAACGTCCATGCGTGTACTGATCGCTGAGGACGATGCGCCGCTGCTGTCAGTGCTGACTCGAGGGCTCCGTCAAAACGGGTACGTCGTCGACACCGCTGCGCGGGGCGACGACGCACTGCATCTGCTCATGGTCAACGAATATGCGGCTGCCGTCCTCGATTGGCGCATGCCGGGCCTCAGTGGCATCGAGGTGATCGCAGCCATCCGTAAGCGGGGGCAGACGCTGCCCATTGTCCTGCTCACCGCTCATGACGCCCCTGCGGATCGCGTCCACGGCCTGGACGCCGGCGCCGACGATTATGTCGTCAAGCCATTCGACTTCGGCGAGCTCCTGGCCCGCCTGCGGGCGCTCCTTCGCCGTGGCACAGAGGGCGGTTCCGCTGTGCTGCGCTTGGGCAATCTGGCGCTTGATCCGGCGACGCGCGACGTGCGGATAGGGGATCGCGATTTGGGTCTCACGCCGCGGGAGTATGGGATTCTCGAACTGTTGCTGCGCAGAGTCGGCACGGTGGTCTCGCGGCAGGGAATCATTGACCATGTGTGGCCGGAAGGCGACCCAACCTGGAATGCGATTGACGTCCACGTCGCTCGCCTCCGCGCCAAGATGGCGGGGGGATCGACGGTGCACATCCTCGCGGTGCGCGGCGCCGGATATCGGCTCGTTGGGCCATGAGCGCGGCACCTCTACACAGTCGCGCCATCCGGACGGCTGCGATCGCCACATGTCTCGTCGCCGCCGTGCTGACCGCCGTCCTGACCGCGACAGATCTCCTCGTGGAGCACAACCTCATCGATGGTGTCGATCAGCGCCTCGAGGGACGCCTCGGCACCTTCGACGCCGTTCATCTCGTAGCCCCCACCCTTTCGACATCGCTCGACCACGACTTCGATGAGCCAATCCTGGCGTGGGTGATTCGGCCCAATGGCACGACGACCTCGACGGTCGGCACACCTGCTCTACCGACAAGTCTGCGCACCACAAGCGCGTTCACCGAGGCCAGTGTCAATGGCACGGACTTCCGGCTGGAAGGAATGACCGTTCCTGACGGTGAACGCGTGGTGGTAGCGGCCAGCCTGTCCGAGACGTCGCGAGCAATGGGTAACCTCGTGGTCTCAGAACTGATCATCGGGCCGCTCCTGCTCATCCTCGTTTTCCTTGGTGCCCTGCTGGTTGGTCGCCGCGTCGCCGGTCCCGTGGAGCGCATGCGACAGCGCCAACTGGCCTTCACCGCTGACGCCTCGCATGAATTGAGGACGCCGCTGAGCGTGATCCAAGCGGAGTCCAGCCTCGGTCTGTCAGGAGATGACCGCGATCTGCGCGCCGCCCTCGGTCGTGTCGCCACCGAGGGCGTGCGGATGCGGAGCATCATCGAGGATCTGCTGTGGCTGGCGCGCTACGACGCGGAACCATTGCGTCCTGAGTCGGAAACGCTCGACCTGGCTACCCTGGCCGCCGTCGCTGCGGATCGTTTTACCGCAATTGCCCAGCAGCGAACCGTGCACATCGATGTGGACGTCCCGTCGGCGCCGGTGCTCATCTCGGCGCCACCTGAGTGGGTGCATCGACTGGCGGCCGTCCTCATCGACAATGCGTGCCGCCATGCTCGCGTCGGGGGGCGTGTGCAGGTGCAGGTGCGCCAGACCGACCGCCAGAGAGCGCGTCTCTCCGTGTCAAATGACGGCGAAGGGGTGCCTTCGGGTGAACTGACGACAATCTTTGCGCGCTTTCATCGCGCCACTTCCAAGGGTGAGGGAGCCGGGCTCGGTCTCGCCATCGCTGACTCGGTCGTCCGTGGCACCCACGGCGTCTGGCACGTTGAGAATCTTCCCGGCGGCGGCGCGCGGTTCGAGGTGGCGTGGGCACACGCTGCGAAGACACAGTAGGTCACCACGAAGTGGATTGGACATGTCATAGCCGGGCCGAGGCTCGGCAGCGAGCGGACTGCGACAGTCAGGTCAACACAGGACCCCGGCATCAGGGCTGTAGCGGCGCCGGCGAAGTGGCGATCCGCTTGTGCCGATAGTCATAACCTCAGAGACTCACGCTCCTCCAGCTGATCGCCTGGCTTCCACTTCGGGGACTGATCGACAGGCGGCTGACGACTCCAGCGTCTCTCATGCGCCACAGCGTCGGAGGAGTCGACGCCGGCGGCTCGCCGCCCGGATTATGCTCCTGGTGTTGATCGCTGGTGTGACGGCCTTCGACATCAACCTGGCCACCGGGCCGAGTGTCAACAATGCCCCCGCTGTCGTGGAGGTGATCGACCGCGCCCACGGATCGCAGCCCGAAATGATCGCCGCGACTGAGCGGATCGCAATCGCCATCGTGGCAGCCGAAGACGGCACCTTTTACTCCAATGACGGTGTCGACGTTCCTGATCTCTTTCGTGGTTTCTTGGGGTATCTCACGGGTACCGACGCCGGTGGCAGCACGATCGAAATTCAGCTCGCGCACATCTTGTATCCATCGCAGACAGACGGGTTGTGGGGCCGGCTACACCGCGTGTCACTCGCCTTGCAGTTCGACACCCATTACACGAAGGCGGCGATCCTGTCGATGTACCTCGCGGCCGCATACTTCGGCCACGGCTATTACGGGATTCGCGCCGCGAGCCTGGGTTACTTTGGTACTCCTCCCGGGCAGCTGAGCTGGGCTCAGGCGGCGCTGCTGGCCGGATTGGTGCAGGCGCCGAGCGCCCTTGATCCGTTTGGCCATCTCCCTGCTGCCATGCAGCGAATGGGCTACGTGTTGCAGCGTCTGGTGAGCGACGGTCGGCTCACGGCGGCGCAGGCGACTGCCATCGCGCGGTCTCCCCTGGCGCTCATCGTGCCGAGAGCGCCGAACGGCTCGTGAGCCGCGACCGATGATCTGCAACCAGCCACCCACAGGGCAGCGAGGTAGTGGCGCGGCCGTGCCATAGCGTTGCTCAGCAGGTGTGCGGGTGGTCAGCGTCCTGGCACGCGGCGATCATGAGGATCCTCCGTCGTCGCGGCGTACTCGTTTGATAGCACCGACGGTATCCTCGTCGTCCACCCCGGCAACTCGCCTGCTCGCACGCGCAACCAACTGCCCGCACGCCAGGTGGCCCGTCGGTTGCCCTTCACCATTTCGTAAGGGTGCCCAGGTACAAGTAGAACGGTCATGCCGGAGCCAATGCTCGACACCGATCTGCCCACGCCGTTACAGATCTGGTGGGAGACCGGGCGGCGCAACGGCGCTGCCGCGATGCGAGTCTTCGGAAACCGCGCACTGACGTCGTGGGCTGGGCTGCTGCTCCTACCGGGGTTGGCGGTGGTTGCCCTCAGCGGCCTCGTCTTCCGCAACTTCTGGCAGCTCCACTACATCGCCGGGCTTTCGCTCATACCCCTCCTGCTTGTGAAGCTTGGCTCCACAACCTACCGCGCCCTTTCTTACTACGCACGGCGTGCCGTCTATCGCGCAGCGGGTGCGCCGGAATGGATCGGGCGTCTCCTGGCTCCCGCCTTGATTGCGAGCACGATCGTCGCCATGGCCACTGGTATATGGATGTGGTCGCAGCACAGCGAGGCGCAACCGTGGGCGAAGCTTCACGTGCTTTCGGTGCTTGCCATGGGCGCCTGTGTTGGGCTCCACCTGCTGCTTCGCACGCCGGTCTCGCTGCAAGCAGTCGCCCGAGACGGAGTCGCAGCGTTGCGGCACAACGCGCCCCGCATCCGCATTGCCCTGGTGGGGATAGCACTCGCAATCGGGCTTATCGTCGGCCTCGCCGGCGGAGCGCGATCCCCTTTCCCGAGTCGCTCGACTCGCGCCGGGCCCGAGGGGTCGACTGCAGCCCATCCCGGCTCTGACCTTGCGTCTGACCCGCTCGATCCGACACCTCGCTCGCTTTCGTGGGCTGGCTCCGTGCGAAGGGAACGTGCCGCGTCCCGTTCGATGCCATCAGAGTCATGAAGCAGCCCGATCAGCCTGAGCCTTGGCCCGACGGTATCGATGTCGTGGTTCTCCCTTGGCCAAGCAGGTACTTCGAGGGGTGCTTCGCCCCGGGTGCTGCGGGTCTGATATCAGCGCTTGAGGAGTGGGGCATCCAGAAACGACCCGCACGCATCTCACTGTCGGCCGCATTCGCCCCGACAGCCGCGACATTGAATGGCTTTCGGGGTCCTAAAGAGGATCTCGACCCAGCGCTGCGACGCTGGATCAGTAGCCAGAGCATCTCGGCATGTCCGTAGCGCGGCCGCCTGATATGGAGCGTGTAGGACAACGTCCCGGGCCGGCCAAGGGCGACGCTCAGATCGGGCGATCGTCACTCCGCCGTCAGAATCGCCGCATACCATCCTTGCAATGGGACTAGGGCAGGGCCGTGGCGCCGGCAAACGGTCGCGATCTCGGCGCCGAGGCTCCTCCACCCGTGCGGCGCCTGGCTCGCGCGACGATATGACCGGTCAGCGCGGTGCACCAACCGAGCCGTCGACCGACCACAACATCCCAGCCGGTATGGCGGCAGCCGATGGTGCCGGCATGGTCGTGGCGATCCCTCCCATTCGTCTGGGAGGGCAAGCGACCGCCGCCGTCCGGCGCTCGCTCCGCGTTCCTCGTTCCTGGGGACTCCGGCCTACCGACGTCACGTTGATTGTGTTCGCCAACGCCGCGCTGATCGTCGCCATGTGGGTGCGTCACGGGCAGCTGCCCAACCTGGGCAACGCTGGCGCGGTGCTGTCTGCGGCCGGTCAACTCACCGCCCTGCTCGGCACATATTCGGCGATCGTCCAAGTGGTGCTGATGTCTCGGAGCCCCTGGCTGGACCAGCTCTTCGGCATCGACCGCATCGCCGGATGGCACCGCTGGCTGGGATTCGCCACCGTCTTCCTGATCTGTGGACACGTGCTCTTCACGACGGCCGGCTACGCCGTCAGCAATGGCCACTCCTTTGTTTCCGAGACGTGGACCTTCCTCACCACCTACCCCTACATGCTGATGGCCTATGTCGCCACCGCACTGTTCATCGTCATCGCGGTGGCCTCGGTCCGGGCAGCCCGGCGTCGACTCTCGTACGACAGCTGGCACTTCATCCATCTCTTCATCTACCTGGCGATTGCGCTCAGCTTTGGTCACCAGCTCGCCGTGGGCACCGACTTCGAGCGTGACCCCGCCGCGATCACGTACTGGGTGGCTCTGTACGTGGTCGCCGCACTGCTTGTCCTCACCTTCCGGGTGCTGATCCCCGTCCGCATGTCGGTGCGCCACCGGCTTCGGGTTCACGCCGTGGTTGAGGAAGCGCCAAGAGTCATCTCGATCTACATTACCGGCCGCGACCTCGCGGACCTCCCAATGCGGGCCGGTCAGTTCTTCAAGTTCCGCTTCCTGGCCCGGGGAATCTGGTGGCGGGTCCACCCGTTCTCGCTGTCCGCAGCACCGAATGGTGAGTACGTGCGCATCACTGTGAAGGAGCTTGGCGATTTCACCAAGGCGGTGCGCAGCCTGCGACCAGGCACGCCTGTGATTGTGGAGGGCCCGTACGGGATCTTCACCACGTTGCGTCGCCGGCGCCCGCGGGCGTTGCTCATCGCGGGAGGCATCGGCATCACCCCCCTCCGGGCTCTGCTCGAAGAAATGCCGCAACGCAAGAACGGCATCATCCTGCTCTACCGCGCACGGTCGTGGGATGACGTCGTTTTCAAGGCCGAGCTCGACGAGCTGGTCCGGGCGCGCGGCGGCGAGGTCCACTACATCATCGGCCGTCGGGGAACGGAGATTCATCTGTATCCGCTCGCGCCCAAATACCTGCGTACCGTGGCCCCCGACCTACGCGAACGAGACGTCTTCGTCTGCGGTCCCAAGGAGATGATCGAGGGTGTTGACGAGAGCTTGGCATCCCTTGGTGTGCCTGTCGAACAGATCCATCGCGAGCGGTTCGCATTTCTTTGACCTGAGGTTCCAACATGCCTATTCGCGCTGCCGTCACCATCGCCGCCACCGTGATCGGCCTCTTCCTGGTGGTGAGCTTCCGCACTCCACCGCCCAACAGCGGCTCTGGAGTGGCGCTGCTCCCTGCACGGTCGCAGCCCTCAGCATCGAGTACGCCGCCGGCCGTCACGCCGTCAGGGGCTCCGCCGTCTGGCGGCCGGACACCTGCAGCGACCGCAACACCCGGCGTGACAGGTCTGAAGAGCGGTTCCTTTACTGGCAAGGACTTCCCCAACTTTTACGGCGATGTCCAGGTGCAGGTCATCGTTGCTGGCGGCAAGATCACCGACGTCAAGGCGCTGCAGTACCCGACCGACCGACCGCAATCCGCGTACATCAGCTCCGTGGCGATCCCCTACCTCCACGACGAGGTGCTCAAGGCGCAGAGCGCTCAAATCGACATCATCAGCGGCGCCACGTTCACCAGCGACAGCTACGCGCAGTCCCTGCAGTCAGCGCTGGCCTTGGCCTGAGCTGCATGGTGACTTCCCTAGCATCTCCGCCGAAGACCGTACGCGCCGAGCCCGTCATGGGCACAGTGATCACAGTCGACGTGCGCGATGCCAACCTGCCCGAGTGGGCGATGGACGCGGTCTTCGCATGGTTCCATGAGGTCGACGCAGTCTTCAGCACCTTCCGCACCGACAGCGAAATCAGTCGTCTGTCGCGAGGTGAACGCCACGAGGATGAGTGCTCACCCGACGTGCGAGAGGTCCTCGCCCTCTGCGAGGAGGTCCGACTCTGCAGCAATGGCAGCTTCGACGTCAGACGGGGTGGCGCTATCGACCCCCTCGGACTGGTCAAGGGCTGGTCGGTGGAGCGGGCGGCGACCATCCTTGCAACGGCCGGGGCCCGCAACTTTTTCATCGACGCGGGTGGTGACGTTGTCGTGCGAGGGCGGCCGGAGTCAGGCCGAACGTGGCGTGTGGGGATACGACATCCCGAGCAGGCCGATCGCGTCGCCGCGGTGCTCGCCATCTGCGACGTCGCCGTCGCCACAAGCGGCACGTACGAGCGCGGCGAGCACATCGTGGACCCGAGTAGTGGCTCGCCCGCTTTCGGGCTCCTGAGCATGACGGTCGTGGGCCCTAGCCTCACCTTTGCCGATGCGTATTCCACCGCGGCATTCGCTATGGGGGAGCGCGGCGCTGCCTGGGTGGCTGGCATCGACGGGTACGACGCCCTGGCGATCACCACTCATCGTCGCACGGTATGGACGCCAGGTCTGGAAGAAATGATGGTCCGCGATCAGGCTTGGATTCCAGACGACGGTCGAACGCGATGACTGACCGGCCGAAGCCGCCGACAGTAGCTGAACGGTTGGCGTTCGATGCTGCAACTGGTGGGTCACCCAAGCGCTTCGTAGATATCTGTCGCATGGCCGGCCGAGAGCCGGAACAACTGCTCAACAGCTTCGACTGGGATCCGTGGCGTTGGTTGTTTAACTTCTCGCCATCGGACCTCGTGACGGACGCTATGCGACGCGAGTCATTCCCGCCGGAGCTGAGAGCGAGACTCGAAGCCACGCGAAGATACGTCGAGGCGCCAAGATGGCGGCGCATGTTCATCCGTCGGTAGACGTTCACGTTCAAGGGTGGTGACCATGCGAGCAACAAATAGTTGTTATTGGGTTGGGTGGTGGCGGCGCATCCGAAGGGACCGTCGCACCGGTTCCTGATTACGAAACGATGCCGCAGCCGCTCCTACGGCCAGCCGAGGACGTCCTCACGGGCCCAGACCGTGAGCACGGAGCCCGCCGCCCCGGTACTGGCCATAGCAGAGCGTTCATCAGCGTTACGCTCCCGCCGATGATGCCGCCCAATGCGGAATCCCGTCCAATTCCATGCGCGAACCCTAGCTGCCGCCGCCCGTTCTACCCCAACCGTGGCGATGCCACCTTTTGTTCGGCTCGGTGCCGAATGGCCGAAGTGACTGATCGCTCAGGTAACCCCCTTGGATGGATTGACGTGGAAGGCCAGATCGAGCCATTCCCGGGCGTGGCGCTGGTCGCCCGCATTCCTGATGAGAAGGGCGAGCTGCGCGACGCCATGAGACTCACCTACACGACCCTGGATGCCGGAGAGGTGGCCGAGACCATCATGAATACCGTCCGCGCCATGCAGGATGAGGGGCTCGACGCAGGATTCGGAGATCTCTCCGAAGTCTCAGAAAAGCCGCTTCCCTACCTCGAGGTGGAGGGCCGGAAGGGTCCCCCTCGCGTCGTATTGAGCTTCTGGCTCCTTGGCAAGGGCGGCGCGCGAAACGTCTTCCGCATGCCACACGCGACCAAGGACGCTACGGAGCTGGCCGAACTGATCTATGGCGTCGCCGATCGCGTGGCGCTCGGTGTCGCCGACGAGGGCGCGGGAGCCGCGACACTCCTCGAAAAGCAAGGCAGCTCGTCTGAGGATGACGCGGACAGCGGCTGATCGGGCAGCTGTGAGACAGTCGTGGCCTCCGTGAGGGACTCCACCCAACCCCGCGTTTTTGTATCGGGCGCTGTGGCCGGGAACGTGGCAGCATTTGCCCACGGCGTGCCAATACGCAACGAGACGTTTCGCGTATCTCAAGCCTCGCGTCGGCTGCCGTCGCTAACGTGACCCTCGGGCCGCCCGGTCGATCGCCAGCTCGAATCGCCGTGGTGCGGACGGCGTCACGACGAGTCAGACTATGGCAGGTAGCGCAGACCCTGTCGCGGTGAGCGCGGCGACGAGCAGCACCCGTTTGATCGTTGTTGCTTCACAGCGCTTAACGTCAGCGTTACGAAAGGATTGGAGCCCAGGCTAGAGATCCCATCTAGGAGAGTCGTCGCCAGTCGGTCCCCCCCTTGGAGGCGGCGACTCTCTATTCTCACACCGCGAAACTCGGGTTTGGACACGCCGGGCCAGACGCGCTAAAGATCCGTGCCAAAGGCTTGATGAGTTCGAACCCGATCCACGGCGGTAGACGTACCTTTTCTCGTCGTCGGACCTGATAACGGACGAGCTGCGACAGGATCGATTCCCGATGGCGGTGAGGGCGCGTGTCGACGCCGCACGGAAATACCTCGAGGCAACACGTTTGTGCGGCGACACATCGTCGGCATCTCATCCGCGGGCGGAGTGGTTGCACCATGCCGCAGTCGAGCAGGAAAGCGGCAGGCGAGTCACAGCCGTTGCCGGCTCTTGCGTCCGTCTTCGAGGGTCGCAGCCGTGCCGCCGAACCGGGTCGTTGTCCGGATGTCAGTCACCGCCCGGGCTCCTGCCTGATCAACCGTTCGTTCCTCGCGAGACCTGCTCATGCGCTCTCACTTCCCGACAGTTTCGCGCCGGCCGCTTCGCCATGGTCCGGTCGCCGGCCGCAGCAACCAAGGTCGAATCCCGGCGGTCAGAACTGGATGCTTACGCGGTGAACCAGCGTGCAAACCCCTCAATTGTGGTTCCGATGCCGATCCGGAGTCGCGGCAGCTGCCACAACCCGGAGGTCGTCTCCAACTCGCTGGCGACTCGAACGTCGAGAACCCCACCGACGTACCCATAGCTTGCGAGGGTGGCGAACATGGGCGCTTCCTGTGCTCCCCCCTCTGTGGCCAGCGGCCACGGCCAAATCCCCGTGTACGCCAGGAATTGCACAGGCGCGCCCGTCACCTCCTCGAGAGATGTCTTGGTCTGATTGGTCAACCTGTTCAGCGTGCTCGTACTCGCACCGAACAAGGCCTGGGCGTCATTGAAGGTATGGTCCTCGACCGAGAAGCCGGTGGTCGCAAGGTCCTGGATATCGGAGGCGGAAAGGTACGTCTGCGGGCCAACCTTCTTGCCAATCAGACCACTGCACGGAAAGAAGACGGCGGTAAATCCTTCTCGCCGCAGCACGGGCACCGCGTTATACCACGGGCTCAGGCGTCCGTCGTCAAACGTGATGATCACCGAGTTTGGTGGTAACGGCAGCCCGTAAAGCAGCCCGTCCGCCAGATGCTGCAGCGAGATCGAGGTTGCGTGAATGCTTGCCAGGTAGGTCATCTGCGCCGCGAACTCCACGGGCAAGGTGGTGAGGCCGATTTCCAGCTCCCATCCATAGGTCGACGGCTCAATCGAGCGCGGCGGCACCTGGTCCACCAGGTGGTACATGAGAATCGGCACGTCGACGTGCTCGTCCGGGACCGTTTGCGGAAGGATGATCGGAGCATCCATCGATGTTGGCCCCTCGCCGACAACCTCTGGTCCAGTGGGCCGGACGGCAATCTGCAACGCGGTCATCGAGAAGAGACGAGCCACGCCGTCTGGTCGAAGCCGTTGGGGGGAGGCAAAAGCCACCTGGACCGGCACGCTCCACACATTTGCGAACTGCACGGATGGGTGTTCTGGTTCGGTCCACAGCGATTCCGGTGACACCGAGCCAAGGCTCATTGCGGTTACCTGGCCGCTGAACTTGGCTCGGAGCATGTTCGTTCTCGCCGCCTCAGATGGCCACATAGCCTGCGTCTCTGGCGCGAGCTCAGCCCACTGCGCTGCGTACTGGCCGGCGACAAACTGGGCGGCGAACGTCCGTGCAATCGCAAGTGCTGACGGCGGAGCGGTCACGGGTCCGACGGTACCAACTGCCGGGTGCGGGGTCGGTGTGGGGGTCGGTCGTGCGGGAGTGGCGCAAGCGCAAACCAGCAGGGTGCTCGCCAGCGCGACGAACGTGATAGCCGGACACCGCCACCGCATACTCCTATTGAAGCGAACTGGCAGGTCCAGTGGGACCGCTAGCGCACCACGGTCACGAAGGTGGGTGCCCGCTGTCGTGAAGCGCATCGGGCCGTGACGACGGAAAACATCCGAAACACCTAACGACCGTCAAGGCTCGTGCCCCAGGAGTCCGGCGCGCTGCGTGACCTGGAGCGTCCGCACTCTGTGACGGCGCACCTGCCAGGCAGCATTGCGTGTAGCTTCATGTCGCCTTCTACCGTTGCATCGGGTGCCGAATAGGGATCTGGACGCAACCGGAGACGAGCATGTTCATGAGCCGCGGGAGACTGAGGATCGTTGCGACGCTCACAGTCGTCCTCGTCACGGCGTGCGCGGCTGCGGCGCCGCGTCCAAGCCCGACTTTGGCTACGCCGTCAGGCACGCCCACCCTCCCTCCTTTCCCAACGCTCGTACCAGTCGCTGCCAAATCCTTGACCAAAACGATCTATCTCACCTTTGACGACGGGCCAAATCCCACGTGGACGTCGGCCATCCTCTCGCTCCTGGAAGAAGCTGGGGCGCACGCGAGTTTCTTTGTCATCGGTCAGAACGCCGAACGCTGGCCGTGGTTGGTGGAGCGTGAGGCGCAAGACGGCGATACGGTTGGCGACCACACCTGGACGCACCCGAACCTCACGGACCTCTCGGCGACTGCCGTCTCCGCAGAGCTCGCTCGGGACAAGAACTTGATCGCCATGCTGACCGGCGCGGCGCCGACGTTGTGGCGGCCTCCGTATGAGGCGTTCAACCCGTCCGTCGTGGCGATCGCATCACGACTGGGCATGAAGATGCAGTTGTGGAGCGACACGACGGGGGATTGGCAGCTCCCGGGCACCGAGGTCATCGTTTTGCGTGTCATGGCCGCCCTCCACAACGGGATGGTGGTGCTCTTGCACGATGGAGGCGGCTATACACGGAGCGAAACGGTGGCTGCGGTCGCCATTTTGATCCCTGAGTTGGAGGCGGCCGGGTACCGGCTCGCCGCGCTGCCTCCTCAGGGGATCGGCTGGTAGGACCGCCCGGGGCCCTGGGATGCAATGCCCCGTGCCGCACAGCGACGAGCCCTCCGCTCGGCGGCGTGCGCGGGAGTCGGAAACACGACGATAGCCAGTTCTGTGCCCGCCTGGCCTCCCGTACTGCCAGGGATCCTCAAGTATCCAGATCCCCGAGCACCCTCAACTTCGCCTTGGCGGTTCTTGACGGCCATCGAGCCTCCCGGCAACTGCTAGGGGGCTCGATCCTGCCGGCTGTCGCGGCCCCACGGCGACTGACGTCTCTCAGCGGATTCCGAGAGAATTCTTGAAGGTGGTCGCCAGCCGGCAATGCGACCGTCATGTCATGCAATGCAACAAGTGCAGAGCCAATATGCCACCCGTGCCGCCACCCGATGATCGTGTCGAACGGCGAGACCGTGCCATGGCGCTTCGCCGCAAGATCATGGCAGTGGCCGGCGCCGTGGGGGGTCGAGCGTGTCGGTCTGGTCGGCTACCTCGTCGCAATAGGCACGCCACCAAAGACTGCGATCCCGGCAGCCTCGGCCGTGCGCACCGTTACCACCGTCATCATGGTCGGTGACGACGGCGCAACCTCAAAGACCACGACCACCAAGTTGGCGCCGGGAACCGCCATCGCAGGCACCGCGGCCAGCGCTGTCACCGCTACGGGCGGATCGACAGTCGTCAAGCAGCCCTAATGAGCGCGTTGATCGTGCCGAGACGATTCCCTCTCAAGTGCTGCTCACGTGCTTCGGGTGCCACCCGCGCCGCATTGCATAGCAGCCAACATCCGGCTACATACTGACCGGAACTTCCCTAACCCGAAACCCCCTCCCTCCTGAGGAGACCCCCGGCACCGGTGCTGGGGGTCTCTTTTCTCGCTCGGCAAGGTGGGCGCATGCGCCAGTACTGGAACAGTCCCCACGCCAATCCCTTGCGCCATGCGAGACGATCCTCGATCACCGTGAGTTTTCCTGGATCTTAGAGAGGTCCTTGGTGGCATGGGGCCTCTTTCTCCTGTGGCCATCGCGACGAGCGGAGAAGGCGATGTGAGTACAGCGTCGCGGGTACGGGAGGATGCAGTCCAAACCGCGTATGCTCCGCGCGTGATTCCGCAACGGCAGACAAGGGTTGCCGCATCAGGCGGTGTCCTTCTGGCGCTCGTCGGCCTATTCATCGGCCACACACTCGAGTACCTCCGGGTCTGGGGGACCGCCGGCGTCGTCGCGTCGATGACCAATCCGGTGCACGCTTATATGCTCCCGGTGGCCGGCGCGCTGGTGGTCCTCAGCGCCGTCTTCGCGGTCCGCCTCGCGCGAGCGTGGCAAGCGCTGAACGAGCGCCTCGATCGCGCTGCCGCAGGCGTGCGCCGGATCTGGCGCGGACGCGCCGCCGACATGCCTGTCGAGCGAGCGGCGCATTCCTCGCCGGGAGCTCGACTCGCGGCCATCTGGCTTCCCCTGGCGGCGGCGCAGATCGCCCTCTACCTCGTCCAGGAGAACGTCGAGGCGGTGGCGAGCTCTCGGCCGGCTCCCGGCCTGGGCGCCATCACCGGGATCCACTGGGCAGCGCCACTCGTCCATCTCTACGTAGCGCTCCTGCTCGCCTGTCTCGTACGCATCTGCCAGGTGCTGCTCCACCGGCGCGAGGTCGTCGTCGAGCGGGTGGAAGCGCTGCTCCGCGCCATCGTCCGGCGCCGCCGGACCCTTGCACCTGCTGTTGCTCGACCCGTCGCCCGCGCGGTCTCACCACTCGAATGGGTGGGATCGCATCTCTGGCAAAGGCCACCGCCACTGCTCCTCGACATCTGACCGGCGTCTGTGAGTCTCTGGCTCACCTTCGATCGTTCACGAACTGAGGAGATATCAGGTGGCGAAAAACAGCCTTCGTGCGTCCGCACTCATCGCGGGCGCCCTCATCGCACTGGCGACGTCGTTCGCGGCCGCGTCAGCGCACTACGTCTTCACCGCCGGGAAGTATCGGATTGCGATCGGCTGGCAGAACGAGCCGTCGTCCGGATCCGACACCTATGTCGGTGCGCAGAACGCCATCCAGGTGTTCATCGACGTCGCGTCGGCGACCGATCTGCACGGCACACCGGTGAGTACGCTCAACCAGGATTGCACGCATCCGGACTTCCAGGTGACGGTGACAGTTGGCACCACGACGAGCAGTCCCTTCTGCCCGGCTTTGGTCTACGACACGGACACCGGCAACGGCCGAATGGACGAGTACGACTACCCCATGATCCCAACTGTGGTCGGGGCGTACACGTTCCACATCTTTGGCACGATCAACGGGATACCGATCAACACGAAGGTGACCTCGGGGCCAACGACATTCGATTCGATCGCGGACTCCAGCTCAGTCGAGTTCCCTGTTGCGGTGCCGGCAGTTGCCGCCATATCGACGAAGGTCGACTCGGTGAATCAGCGGGCGGCGATTGCGCTCGCGAGCGCGCAGTCGGCAGCAGCCACAGCGAGCGACGCGAAGTCCAGTGCCTCGAGCGCCACCATTCTCGCGATCATCGCGATCGTCGTCGCCGTGCTGCTCAGCGCACTCAATCTGGCGATCGGACTCCGCCGCCGGAGCACCTAGGTCGTGCGCGCCCGGTCGGCGCTGGTCGTCGTGGCAACGCTTGCGGTCGGGGCAGCCATCGGGCTGCCCTTGACCGTGGCTGCGCACGCGCTCCCGCAGAGCGCCATTCCGCCCGAAGGTGCCGAGGTGCAGACCGCCCCCAAGGTCGTGGAGATCACCTTCGGTGAACCACCGGACCCGAAGTTGTCGAGCATCACGGTGGTCAACAGTTCCGGGATCAGCGTCGACTCCGGACCCACGATAGTGATCCCCGGTCAGCCGCTCGAGCTGGAGGTGCCGGTTAAGCCGATCGGAGACGGCGTCTACACGGTGACGTGGAAAACCGTGTCCGAGACCGATGGTCATCTCGCCACGGGCGCCTACGCGTTCGGCGTCGGAGAGTCGGCAGCGAGCGCCAATGCGCACGCGGCGAAATCGGTGGTCTCGCCACCACCGTCGATCCTTGCGGTGGTTGCGCGCTGGCTGTTCTTCATTGGCGTCATGGGAATCGTCGGCATCGCGGCGACGTGCCTGATCTCGCTGCGTGATGTGCCCGGGTTCACGCGGCGAATGCTCGGCGGCGCGTGGCTCCTCGGCGCTGTTGGTGTTGCCGGCATCATCGAGGCTCAGCGCGAAGCGGCCGGGGTGAGTCTGCCCACGCTGCTCGGCACATCCCTCGGGATGACCGCCATCGAGCGGATCATCGCGATCGGCGCAACCGGCATCGCGGTGGCAGTCGCGTGGCGCCTTCGCGCGACCGTCGCCCGAGCCGGCGTCGCTGCGGCTGGGATCGGAGCCGCCGCAGCAATGTGGGTGGACGTTACCTCGAGCCACGCCGGCGCTGAGAATCCGATCGCCGCCAACCTGCTGATCCAGTGGGCGCATATCGTTGCGAGCGGAGTGTGGATCGGCGGGCTCCTGGTGCTGATCCTCGCGGTGCGTGGTCAGCCGTCCGACATCAAGGGAGCCGCGGTCCGCCGCTTCTCGACGACAGCAGGGATCGCTATCGTCGTGGTCGCGTTGAGCGGGACATTCCGCGCCGTCATCGAGATCGGCTCGATCGGGCGGCTGTTCAGTACCTCGTTCGGCATCCTCGTACTCGTCAAGGTGGCCCTGTTCCTCGTGCTCGCCGGGCTGGGTGCCGTCAATCGCTTCGGCAACGTCCCCCGAGCCTCGACCGTGCTCCGTGGGCTGCGCAGAGTCGGTTCCACCGAAGTGGTCAGCGGCGTGGCCGTGGTGCTCGTCGCCGCGGCGCTGGTCAATGTGGCGCCACCGGTCGCATCCGCGGCCTCGACAACCGCAGCCACGACCAGTCAACTCGTGGTCACCGGCAGCGACTTCGCCACCACGGTCAAGGTGCGCCTCACGGTCTCGCCGGGCAGCGCCGGGTTCAACAACTTCGATCTCCGAGTCGCCGACTACAACACCGGCGCGCTCGTGCGTGCGACCTCAGTACAGCTTGAATTCACGCAGCCACTGCGACCGCAACTCGGCCAATCGACGCTGACCCTCAAGCGTCAATCCGACGGGACCTTCGCCGCTCGCGGCGGCAATCTCGCGATTGCCGGCATCTGGGAGGTCGCCGTGATCATCGAGAATGCGACCACTTCCACCGAGGTGCACCTCCAGCTCACGACGATCACGCCCGCGCCGATCGTGACCGCCACCCGCTTCAGCGGACTGCCGACGCTGTACTCGATCCAGTTGCAGAACGGCTGGCTTGCCCAGGTCTACCTCGATCCCGATAAACCGGGCGCTGACGAATTTCACGTCACCTTCTTCACGAACTCGAACGAGACGAGCGAGATTCAGATCACGTCGGCGACGTTCGGGATCACCGTTCCCGGCGGCACCCCGACAATCCTGGTGAGCCGCAGGCTCGATCCGATCGGGCACTTCGTCTCCGACGCGACGGTGCCGGCCGCGCCGACGCGATTCGACATCATCGCGACCACGGAGACCGGCGTCGCCATCACGACCTACGTGACCATCACTCCCGGATCATGAGAAGGCGCCGCTTCATCGTCGCCTCCCTAGCCACCGTTCTCCTCGCCCTGACAGCCTGCGACACGACGCCGCCTCCTGCGACGCTAACGCCCTACCCCACCTACTCAGGCAGCCTCAGCCAGCGGCCATCGACGCCGGTGAAGATCACACTGCTCTCGCCCACCAAGGGGGAGGTGGTGCATGGGACGTCGGTGCTCGTCAGGGTTTCGGTGACGGGTGGCGTGGTGACGAAGGTGATCACGAGCCAGATCACGCCGACCAAAGGGCACGTGCATCTCTACCTCAACAACCAACTCATCTACATGAGCTACACCCTCGAGCAGGAGATTCCCGTGCAACCCGGATTGGAATACACGATGTACGCCGAGTTCGTTGCTCAGGATCACTTTCCGTTCTACCCGAGGGACGTGACGCCGACCGTCTTCTTCACTGTCGCCCCGGCGACGTGAGGCGCTTCTTCACGTCTATTGCTTTGGGCTGGGAGCAACCCGAGCAAAAGGCTTCGACGTGCTGGTTAACCCGGATGCGACAGGCGATGCGTGCACAGGGGTCTATGCCGTCAGAAGCGCGTAGACGAGGAACGCTCCATATGCGCTTAATAGCAGCACGGCACCGCCGCGGTGGAGACCGCGCATGAGGAGAATCAGCGCCAGAACGCTCATCGCGAGGAGCCAAACGACGTAACTGGTAGGAACTGAGCCGCGAAGGCTCGGAAACACTAGGATCGGTATGGCAATCCCTGCAACTAGATTCAGTGTGTTGCTGTTGAACGTTGCGCTGACCACGGCGGCCCCGCGACCGTCCATTGCGAGCCGCACGGTGTGATGGAATCCGCTGGAATCGCCGATAAATACCTCAGCGCTCTTCGACAGAGACCTTCGCCTATTCCCTTGAGCTTCCGGCCTTCCCCAGGAGGGATCACGGCTTAGCAAACGTGTCCGTCAAACCGAGGCAGGCCCACTTCGGGTGATTTGGCAAATGGCATACTTGCAAACTCATAACTAAGAAGAGGGGTATCTAAGTCATGACGGTTGCTGAAGCCGCAGACGTACTGGGCGTCTCCACCCAGACGATATACAACTACATCTATGCTGGAAAGCTTCGGGCGCGGAGGCCGGCCGAACGCTACATCCTGCGCGAGCGCGACGTGGCTGCCCTCGCGACGAAGCGTAAGGCTCGACGCTAACTGGCCTCGAGGCGAGCCTATCGCGTTCGCGCCATACCGCCAGGGTCGTTGAAATGGTCGCGGGCAATGCATCGCCATGATCCACCATCGTGCGACCCATCGCCGGCGCGATCACAAGAGGCCGAGGAAGGGACTCGACGACGACGAATGCAAGGGGGTGCACGGCCATGCACGCGAATACGTCGCGGCAACCGTTCGGCGGTGGTTGACTGCATCGGACTGCATCAGGGTGCACTGGTGTTGGGGTCACCGTTGGGGTCAACCGACGTGACCACGCCGGTACCTGGACCCGCCCGTCAGCCGCTGCTGACCCCGGCGTGACTGCAGCGATCGCATCGACGATCTGTGGCCACACGTGGTCGGGCAGGGCATGGCCCATGCCCGGAATCATGATGAGCCGGGCGCGCAGTAGGGCCGCCGCCGTCTGACGTCCGTTCGCGGGTGGCACCAGCGGGTGGTTCTCTCCATGGATGACCACGGTCGGGATGGTCAGCCGTCCGAGCCCGCCGTCCTGTCCGGGGCAGCGAAGATCGCCGCGAGCTGACGCATGGCACCGTCGGGGTAGAAGCAGCGGTCGACAGCGCGTTCCGCATCGCTGCCCGTTCTTCGTCGGTGAATCCTTTGGATGGGGCCCGCTCGGAGCGCCCCATCGCTGTAACGGAACGTCAGATCTTCGGGCGCGGAGCCCACGTCCTGTGACCACCGCAACCTCGAGCCAGCGGTCATGGCATCGGCTTCACGACGTGGAGCGATGACGTTGCTCTGGCGGCCATGGACCCGTTGCAGCCGCCCCCCTACGGTCGTGATGCCCGCGACGACGTCAATCGCTTCGTTCCGCCGGGCTCATCGGCATCATCGGGGACTCGACAATGAATGGACCGGAAGACCAGCGCAAACGCAGGGACAGGAGGCCGCTCGGTCTCATCGCCCTGATCGGCGGCACCATCGCGGCCGCCTGTCTCATCGGTTTCGGGGGCCTCGCCGCCTGGACCGTGACCACCCAGAACGCGGGCAACGCCTTTGCTGCCGGCAGCGTTCACCACACCAACCTCGCCAAGCTCAACGGCGCCGGGGTGGGCACCTCCTGCACCGACCAGGCGGGCGTGTGCGGAGTCATCTTCACGCTCCCCAACGCCAAGCCGGGCAGCTCGGTCAGCGGCACCGTGCAGATCACCAACAACGCGGGCTCGCTGCCCAGCACCTTCTCGCTCAGCCTCTCTTCGTCCAGCGGCGCCCTCTGCGCCAGCCTCAACGCCAGCATCACCGACGACGAGACCACTCCGCAGAACTTCTACAACGGCACCCTCTCGGCGATGGGCGCGCAGAGCCTCAAGTCGAGCGCCGGCAACGCCAGCTGGCCCGCCGGCGACACCGGCACTTACACCTTCACGATCACGCTTCCCGCCAGCAGCGCCACCACCGACATGGGCCAGACCTGCACCGCGGCCTACACCTGGACGCAGACCAACAGCTGACCCAGATTCGCGAGGGGCAGGGAGGCCGGTCCGCCGACCGGTCTCCCCTTGCCTGTCAACAGCCCAGGAGATCACCAATGGCCAAGAGCGCATCGAGCCTGCCGACCGGCGTCGATGATGCCGGCTTGGGCTCGCGGGTGCGGCCCTCTGACGACCCCGCCGGCGCCACGCCCACAGCCACGATCCGCGCCCCACTGTGCGGCGCGCTGCGCCACGGCGGCAACCTCGCCCTGGCGGCGCTGGCCACAGTCCTAGTGGTGTTCACGTCGCTCATCGTCGCCGGAGCGGTGACCGGCCACCACTTCGAGCAGGTGATCACCGCCAGCATGGTGCCGACCATCCCGGTGGGCTCGCTGGTGGTCACCGAGCATGTGACCGCGAGCAGCCTGGTGGTTGGCAACGTGCTCGTCTTCACCAAGCCCAGCAACGTCAGTGAGGTGATCGTCCACCGCATCGCCAGCATCACCCGGGCCGGTGACGGCTCCATCCTGGTCCAGACCAAGGGCGACGCCAACCACGCGCCCGATCCCTGGCTGATCAAGCAGAGCGCCGGCGGCGCCGCCGACCGCGTCGTCTACGTGATTCCGGGGCTGGGGACGGTCGCGTCCGAAGGGCGCAGCGTGCTCATCCTGGTGCTGCCCGCCCTGCTCATCACCTACCTGGTCAGCTGGTCGCGCCGTCGCTACCACGCCATGATCGGGACGCAAGCCTGACCATGCGCGGCCGCCGCCGCTGGGCCGTCGTGCTCACCGTCGTGGTGGTGTCGCTGCTGTGCGCGCGCGGCGCGCAGGCGGCGTGGGGAGTGGTCACCAGGAACAGCGGCTCGTCGTTTGCAGCCGGGAGCATCGCCGCCCCGACCGGGCTGACCGTCGCCGCAGTGGCGTCGCCGCCATCCAACAAGCTGACCTGGACGCTGCCGCCGGCCGCCAATCGGGGCAACGGCCAGACCGTCACCTCCAGCGTCGACGGCAGCGCCTACTCCACCATCGCCACGCTCTCCGGAGCTGCGGTCGCCGCCACCGACAGCCCCACCCTGGGCGACACCCTCTACTGCTACAAGGTCACCACCACATGGTCGCTGTGGACCGCGCCCACCGCCGCCTCGTGCCCGGCGCCGGCAGCGCCGCTCGCCGCCATCAACGCGGGAGGCGGCGCCTCAGCAACCTACGCGGCGGACACGGGATTCTCGGGAGGGAGCACCTACAGCACGGGGTCGGCTATCGACACCAGCCTGGTGCCCAACCCCGCGCCCCAGTCGGTGTACCAGACCGAGCGCTACGGCAACTTCACGTACACCGTGTCTGGCCTGACCCCCAACGCCCCCTACCACGTGCGCCTCCAGGAGGCGGAGATCTACTGGAGTGGGCCCGGCAAGCGCTCGTTCGATGTGAAGATCAATGGCGTCCAGGTGCTCTCCGGCTACGACATCTTCGCGGCCACCGGAGGGCAGTACCGAGCGATCGCGCTGACCTTCGCGACCACCGCCGACGCCGGCGGCGCCATCGCCATCCAGTTCATCACCCTCAAGGACAACGCCAAGGTCGACGGCATCGAGATCCTCTAGGCTCGACGGTGACCGGCCGTGCGGCTGCGCTCAGGCTGCGCGCAAGTGCCACAGCAATTCGCTCAACTCGGCGCTGGTAGCGCGAATGCCCTTGGAGAGTTTCTCCTGCGGCGCGCTGTTCTCGATGCCTACCCTCGCTTTGGATGTGCTGGTGAACAACGTCAGCGGGTTTTGGGCGCACCGGCATCCCACGGTCGACGGTCCGATGGCACTCAGCCCTCGCGGACGAGCGGACTGGAGGGAGGCCGACTGTGTCAAGCATCAGGCGGACGCGCCGTACGCCGTCAAGCATCTCCTGGGCCCGCGGAGTCAAGTATCTGCCGGACTTTCACACATGGATGAGCGCGACTGTGCAAGTCCACCTCACGCTTGACATATGAGGTCCACCTCATGCTTGACAC
>Ga0182024_10003049_pt1 | contig 40592 bp, 39 predicted proteins | sample P32metaG_FD_120480 | JGI IMG/M metagenome (GOLD analysis project Ga0182024, IMG submission 120480) | Permafrost microbial communities from Stordalen Mire, Sweden - P3-2 metaG (Illumina Assembly) | ecosystem: Environmental > Terrestrial > Soil > Wetlands > Permafrost | place: Sweden: Stordalen...
AAAATCGGCAGCAGGCTCGTGTAGAAACTCCCAGGCGCAATGACAACGGCGTCGAGACTGCGAATGGCCTCCCCGACCACGGGACGAATGGCCACTGACGGGTCGAGCCAGAGGCGTTTGATGGCCCGGCCGTCCGCCTGGCCGGCGTCGACGAGCGACTCGCCACGGGACGTGGCGCCGTCGAAGTGGTCGGCGCACAGGGTGGCCCTCTCGGTCGTGATCGGCCAGACGCGTCCCTGACAACCGAGGAGCGCCCGGAGCGCGTCCACGGCCACGAGAAAGTCACCCGTGTACTGCTCCATCATTGAGAGCAGCAGGTTCCCGCCGGTGTGACCGGCCAGCTTGCCGTCGGCCAGCATCGGCAAGCGGGCCAACAGAATCTCGCGCGCTTCGACCTCGTTGCGCGCGAGCGCCAACGCGCACTTCAACACGTCCCCGGGCGGCAACACGCCCAGTTCGTCGCGGAGCTGACCGGACGAGCCGCCGCTATCGAACATCGTCACGATGGCGTCCAGGTCGAGCCACGGGTTGCCGCGGAGCCCGCCGAGCAGGCTGGGCAGACCCGTGCCGCCGCCGAAACATCCCACACGGATCACCCGCAACCGCATGCCCTATTGTTAGACAGGCTCGCGCACGTACCGACTACAATCGCGTGATGGCGCCGTGGCTCTCCCCGTCGACCCAGCCCCGCTTCCAGCGTCTCGCGGGCGATCTCCGACGGGTCTTCGATCGGCGCTTCGTCGCGCTCGTCGCCTACGGGCCGCATCGTGGAGCCGTCTTTGCCACGCGCATCGAACCGGCCGATCTCGATGCCATGGCGGCGCTCGTGGAGACCTGGCATCGCGACCACCTGGCGACGCCGCTCGTGCTGACGCCCGACGAACTCGGCCGGTCACTCGATGCGTTTCCGCTGGAGTTCCAGGCGATGCTCGATCGCCACGTGCTCATCGACGGCGAGAATCCCTTTGCGGGGGTGCACGTCGACACGGACGACCTGCGCCGGGCCTGCGAGGTCCAGGCGAAGGCCCACCTCGTGCATCTGCGGCAAGGATGGCTCGAAGCCCATGGACATGCCGAAGACCTCGCGCAGCTCGCCGCGCGGTCGGCCGGGCCCTTCCGGACGCTACTCGCGCACGTCGCGCGCCTCTCCGGTGAAGCGGCCGACACGGACGAGGCCCTCGTCGCCTTTGGCGAGCGGGCGATTCAACTCCCCGCCGACCTCGGCCGGGACCTACTGACGGTCGACGAGCGACCCGAGGCTGGGGCGCGCGTCGCTGCCCGCCTCGGCGACTATCTCGCTGCGACCGAACGGCTGTGGGTGTTCGTCGAAGGATGGGCGCCCCGCTGATGCGACGCCTCGCGGCGGTCGCGCTCGCGGTCGCCGGGTGGCTCATCGTCCCGCTCGGCGCGTCTGGCATCGCGTCGGCGACGCTCGGGGCGCGCCAAACGCCGACGCTGCCCTCGCTCAGCGCCCCGGTCAACGACTTCGCCCACGTCATCGACGCGACGGCCGCGCAAGAGATCGACGCGCGCATCCGCGCGCTGCAGGCCGCGAGCGGCGACGCCGTGGTCGTGGCCACCGTCCCGACGCTCGAGCCGTTCGGATCGATCGAGGAGTACGCGGTAAGGCTCTTCGAGCAGGCGAAGATCGGACAGCGAGACAAGGACAATGGCGTTCTCGTGCTCGTCGCCGTGAAGGAGCACAAGGTCCGCATCGAGGTGGGATACGGCCTCGAAGAGTTCATCACGGACGGCTTCGCTGGCGACACGATCCGCCAGATGATGCTGCCGGAGTTCCGACGGAACGACTACAGCGCGGGGCTCCTCGCCGGCACGACAGCCGTCATCAATCGGATCGCGGATGCCCGTGGGGTGACGCTCACGGCGGTTCCGCGGCCAGCGCCGCGCCAGAACGTGGACGGCTCCGGATTGTCAACGCTCGCGCCCGTCGTCATTTTCCTGCTGGTTTTCATCGTGTCACGCGTCCGGAGCGGCGGCGTCGGCCCACGCGGTCTCGGTCGCGGTCCGTGGAGCGGGTGGGGCGGCGGCGTCGGGCCGTTCATCGGCGGGCTGGGCGGTGGGTTTGGCGGCCGATCGGGTGGGGGGTTCGGTGGCGGGTTCGGAGGCTTTGGCGGCGGCAGCAGCGGTGGCGGCGGCGCTTCCGGCGGCTGGTGACCGGCGGGATGTACAGTGTCACAAGGAGCGACTCATGACGACAGGCGCGTGGCGCGGATCGCGGCGGTGGCTGGCTCTGGCATTCATTGCCCTTGGCGCCGTCACGGGTTCGAGTTGCTCGTACAACAAGTTCACGGCCCAGGAAGAAGCCATCAAGGCGCAATGGAGCCAGGTCGAGAATGAGTTGCAGCGTCGCAACGACTTGATCCCGAACCTCGTCGCCACCGTGAAGGGCTACGCCCAGCAGGAGCGGACCGTTTTCAAGGACGTCGACGACGCGCGCGCCAAACTCGGAGGCGCGCAGACGACGGAGGATAAGATCGCCGCCGCCAACGCGGAAACGAGCGCTCTCTCCCGCCTGCTCGTCATCTCGGAGAATTATCCGCAGCTGAAATCCGACGCCCAGTTCATGAGCCTGCAGGACAACCTGGCCGGAACGGAGAATCGCCTCGCCGTGGAGCGGATGCGATACAACGATCGCGTCCGCGAGTACGACACCGCGCGCCGGCAGTTTCCAGGCAACCTGACAGCGAAGATGTTCGGCTTCAAGGAATACCCGTACTTCGAGGTGCCCGCGGAGGCGAAGGCCGTGCCCAAGGTCGACTTCGGCACCGGTGCCGGCAGCGACGACTGACGATAGGGCCCGGACGCGCGTGAAACTGGCCACCATCCTGGCGGGGACGGCGCTTTTCCTCGTCCTCGCCACCGCCAACGCGGGCGGGTACCGCTACGGCGTCTCGGACCAGGCGTACTATGCGACCGCGGTCCTCAAAGCCCGCACGCCGTCCCTCTTTCCACGCGACTCATCGATGTTCGCCCCGCAGTCGTCGGTTCTGGCGAGCGACAAGATCCTGGCCGCCCTGTCTCGCGCCTTCCGCCTCGATCTGCCCGTGCTCTTTGGCATCACGCAAGTCGTCACGCTCGTCGCGCTCGCTGGCGCCGTCGCGGCGTTCGGCCGCGCGTTGGGTTTCTCGTGGTGGACCACCTCCCTCTTCCTCGCGCTGCTGACGCTGCGCCACCACATCACGAAGACCGGCGCCAACACGCTCGAAGGCTACATGCACCCTCGGATGCTGGCGTTCGCGCTTGGCCTCTCCGCGCTCGCGGCCGTCCTCCGGCGACAGCCGGCGCTTGCCGCGGCCGGTCTGGCCGGCGCGGCCCTTGCGCATCCGACAACCGCCGCGTGGTTTGTCATCGCCGCAGGCGTGGCGGCGTTCGTCGACCGGCCATCGTGGCGGTTCCCACTCTTCACGATCGGCGTCGCACTCGCCCTCGGCGCGGCCTGGGCGGTCACCATCGGTCCGCTGGCCGGGCGCCTGGTCACGATGGATGCGACCTGGCTCGCGGTGATTGCGGATCGCGACTATCTGTTCTCGTCCCGCTGGCCCGCGTACGCGTGGGTGGTGAATCTCGGCTATCTCGCGTTCATTGTCGCGACCTACACGTGGCGGCAGGCTCGCGGTCACGCCGTCCCGGGCGAAGGCGCGCTCGTCGCCGGGTGGCTCGGACTGGTCGCGGTCTTCCTGGCGTCAGTGCCGTTCGAGGCGCACGATGTCGCCCTCGTCATTCAAGCGCAAGTGAATCGCGTCTTCTGGCTGCTGGATGTCGCGGCCACCGCCTACGTCGCCTGGTGGCTCCTCAGCGGGCCGCTCGGATCGACGCGCGCGCGGCGCGCGGCGGTTCTGGGCCTCGTGGTTGCCCTGTCGACGGCGCGCGGCACGTACGTCCTCACCCACGGCGACGGTCGGCGCCTCGTCGAAGTGGGCTTACCCGACACCCCATGGACGGCGACGATGACATGGCTCCGCGAGCAGTCGCCGGCGTGGAACGTCCTGGCCGACCCCGCCCAAGCGTGGAGGTACGGATCGAGTGTTCGCGTCGCCGCCGCTCGTGACACGGTCCTTGAACTCAGCAAGGATCCAGCCCTGGCGATCTACTCTCGGGCGACCGCGCTGCGCGTCGCGACGCGCGAGCGCGCTCTGACGGGCTTCGACGCGTTCACCACGGACGATTTCCGGCGGGTCGCGCGGCAATTTTCGGCCGATGTCGTGGTCACGACCCGCCAACAACCGCTCAACCTGCCGGTCCTTTATGAAAATGCGGGCTTTGTGGTCTACGACGCGAGATGATCGCATCTCGATCGTTCCCGCCCCCGTTCGTTCCGCGGCCGGGCCTTGCCCATGGGCACGCGATGACGATCGTCGCCTGGGCGCGGCCGCGAGCGTTTCCCGGGCTGCCACCGCGGGAGACACGGCTGATTCGCGTCACCGACGACACGCGGGTGCTCGCCCACTGCTACTGGCAGCCCGAGCGCGCCGGTCGCCCGACACTCCTCGCCCTGCACGGGCTGGAGGGATCGAGCGACGCGCACTACATGCGCGGGCTGGCCGCCAAGGCGTGGCGCCGCGGCTGGAACGCCGTGCTCCTCAACCAACGCAACTGCGGAGGCACCGAGGGCCTGACGCCAGGGCTCTACCACTCCGGCCTGACGAACGACCCCTGGATGGTCATGCGGACGCTCACACGCGACGACGGCGTGGGCCCGTTCGGGGTCGTCGGCTACTCCCTTGGCGGCAATCTGGCCCTGAAGCTAGCGGCCGAACTCGCGGACCATCCCGACGTCCCGCTCGCCGGTGTCGTCAGCGTGAGCGCGACGCTCGAGCTCGAGACGTGTGTCCGCGCCATCGAGCGCCCCTCGAACTTTCCTTATCAGTGGAACTTCGTCCGGCACATCAAGGCCAGGATGCGCCGCAAGGCGGCGTTGTGGCCGGGCCGCTTCGACCTGGCGCCGCTCTCGCGCATCTGGACGATCCGCGCCTTCGACGACCAGTACACGGCGCCGCTCAACGGCTTCGGCGACGCCACGAACTACTACCGTCACGCCAGTGCACGCCGCATCATCGAGCGCATCCGGATCCCGGCCCTGGTCCTCAGCGCGGCCGACGATCCGTTCGTGCCGCCCTCGCAGCTTCAGGATGCGGCCCTCCTGAGTCACCCGCACCTGACGATCCGCGTCGAACCGCACGGCGGCCATTGCGGATTCGTCGGGACGCCCGCCGGCGATGACGGCTACTGGGCCGAGACTTCGGCCGTGGAGTTCCTCGCGTCGGTCATGCCGTCGTAACCCCGCGCCGCCGAAGAATCTCGAGGAAGGCTGCGGCGAACTCCGGCCCTTTCCCCTCCTCCTCGTGCTTGAAGTACACGAACACGACGTCCCACTGACCCGCGCGCTCCTCAATGCGCGTCGCCCACCGCTCCAGATCCGCCGGTTGGTAGCCTTCGTCGCGGAGGCGAAAATAGCCGTGGCGCGCCGTCGGCCTCACGGGCGTCGTCTTGTCGCCGAAGTCGGCGATGCACAGCGCGGCGCCGTGGGATTCGAGGTGTCTGTACACGACGTCGGAGAGCCACGACTCGTGACGAAACTCGAACGCGCAGCGCAGGTCTCGCGGCAGCGCGGTCAAGAACTCAACCAGCCGATCGGGGTCGGCCCTGAAGGTCGGCGGCAGTTGGAACAGGAGCGTGCCGAGATGCTCGTCGAGCACGCGCGCACTCTCGACGAAGCGCGCGACGTCCTGAGCGCAGTCTTTCAGCTTCTTCTCATGCGTGAGGCGCCGCGGCGCCTTGAGCGTGTAGGCAAAACCGGCGGGCGCCTGATCGCGCCACCCACCGGTCAGCTTCACGGTCGGCATGCGATAGAACGTGTAGTTGATCTCGACCGTGCGAAAACGCTCGGCGTAGTACGCGAACATCTTCGGCGCTTTGATGTCCGCCGGATAGAAGGTTCCCCGCCATTCGGGGTAGTTGTAGCCGGACGTCCCGACGTGCACTCGCATGGTCACCTTTCGTCGTCTGATCGGCGGGGTCCCCTGCACCCCGCCTGGTGCGCCTCGCTCGTGGGACCCCAACGCCCCACGCCGCTCGGGCGCGCTTTCATGCGCGCTTGCGGGATCGAACGGCCGCCAGTGAGAGCACCGCGCCGCCCCAGGCGACCAGCGCCGCGAACTGTGGCCACAGCACGTCCCATCCGACACCCTTCAGGAAGATCCCGCGCACGATGACGAGAAAATACCGCAAGGGGATGAGGGTCGTCACCCCCTGAATGGCGGCCGGCATGTTCTCGATCGGGAACACGAAACCCGACAGATAGACCATCGGCATCAGGAAGAAGAACATCGAGGTCATCATGGCCTGCTGCTGGGTCGATGAGATCGTCGAGACGAAAAGACCCAGACCCAGGGTGCACAGCAGGTACGCCAGGCTGCCCGCCATGAGCAGCCAGAAACTGCCGCGCAACGGCACTTCGAACCACCAGGTCGCCACAACGGTGACGAGGAGGACGTCGACGACGCCGATCGCGCCATACGCGGCGAGCTTCGCCAGAATCAGATCCCACCGCCCGAGAGGCGTGACGTTCAACTGCTCGAGCGTGCCGACCTCGCGCTCGCGGACGATGGCCATCGACGACAGGTTTGCCGTCACGACCAGCAGCAACATCGCGATGACCCCGGGCACCATGAAGTCGCGGCTCTCGAGCTCCGGGTTGAACCAGACCCGCACGCGTCCGTCGACGCCGGTGCCCGCCACGCCGCGCGCGGTCATCAGCCCGGCGTTGTATTCATCGACGACGGACGACGCATAGCCGAGGGCCAGACCGGACGAGTTGGCATCCGTGCCGTCCGCCAGAATCTGCACGGTACGCGCCCGGTCGGGACCCGCGCCCTCGAGGGCGTCTCCCAATCCCGCGGGCACGACCACCGCCAGCCACGCGCGGCCGAGGGCCAGGTCGTCGTCCACCGTCTTCGAGTCCGGTTCTTCCCGGACGATGTCGAAGTACGGCGAGGCCGCAAAGCGTCCGATAAGGGCGCGGCTGTCGGGCGACCGATCGGCGTCGACGACGACGATCGGCACGTGCGTCACGTCGGTCGTGGCGGCATAGCCCAACAGCGTGAGCTGAATGATCGGTGCGACGATCACCAAAAACAGCAGCCGCGGCATCTGCAGCAGCTCGAGATACTCCTTGCGCATGAGCGCGCGCAGGCGGCGATTCATCGGCGGGTCAACCGGGCGGCCGACAGGCCCAGGGCGGCCACCGCGTAGAGTACGAGCGCCGCGAGCGACGGCCAGATCTGCCCGAGGCTGAGGCCCTTCAAGACGACGCCGCGAAGGGCCACCAGGAAGTATCGCGCCGGCACGACCCACGTCACCCACTGCAGGACGACCGGCATGCTGGCGATCGGGAAGATGAAGCCGGACAGAATCAGCGTCGGGAGAAACGCCACGAGCGCGCCGGCCTGAAAGGCCACCTGCTGCGTGTCGGCCACGGTGGAGACCAGCAGGCCCGTGCCCAGCGCGCCGGCGAGGAACACCGCGATGAGCAGTGACAGGGTCAGCCAATTGCCGCGCATCGGCAGATCGAAGAGCGCCATCGACGCGAGGACGACCAACATCGCTGAGACCTGGGAAATGACGAGGTACGGCAGGGTCTTGCCGATCACGTAGGCCGGCGTCGAAATCGGCGCCATGCGGATCTGCTCCATCGTCCCGGTTTCCTTCTCCTTCACGATGGATAGCGCGGTCGCCACGACCGCGCTGATCATCGCCAGGTAGGCGATGAGACCGGGCACGAGAAAGAGCGAGCTACGAAGCTCGGGGTTGTACCAGGCACGGGTCGCCACCTCGACCACCGCGACGTTAGTTTCGGGGGTTCCCTGGGCCCGGTTCGCACCGGGTGCGGCGGCCCCGAGCACGGCCGTGGCGTAGCCGAGGACCGTCGTCGCGGTGTTGGCGTTGTCGCCATTCAAAATGATCTGCACGTCGACCATCGTGCCGGAGCGGATCTTTCGCGAGAAGTCCGAAGGAATCACGAGCACGGCGCGGGCCCGATCGCGATCCATGGCCGCGCCGACGTCGGCGTCCGATCGAATCGACGTTGAGACGTCGAAGTAGGTCGACTGCACGAAACTCGCGATCAGTTGCCGGCTCTCCGGGGACTCGTCCCGGTCTTCGACGCCCAGGGACACGTGGCGAATGTCGAAGTTGAGCGCGTACCCGTAGAGCAAGAGAAAGAACGCGGGCATGAACAGCAGGACGACCAGGGTTCGTCGATCCCGGCGAATCTGACGGACCTCTTTGATGGCAACAGCCCAGGCAGCCGTCATGCCGCACCTTGCCCGACCACGTGGTCGACGACATCGAGAAACACGTCCTCGAGCGACGGCACGACCGGACTGATGCCGCTCACCGTGACGCCGGCGGCCGCCAGATCCGTCCGAACGGTCTCGACCGAGGTCGATGCGCTGCGAAGGACGGCGTGGACGGCGGTGCCGAAGAGACTGGTCTTCTCGACCGACGGCAACCGGTCAAGCGCCGTCATGGCCTGCACCGGCGAAGCGGACCGAACTTCGATGATCGGCCGATCGACAAACGCGGCCTTGAGCGCGCTCGTCGTGCCGAGGGCTGCCAGCCGGCCGGCGTGCACAATCGCCACGCGGTCGCACCGCTCGGCTTCGTCCAGGTAGTGCGTCGTCACGAGCACCGTCGTGCCGTGCTGCGAGAGGTCGTCGATCAGGCGCCAGAACGCGCGGCGCGAGATGGGGTCGACGCCGCCGGTCGGCTCGTCAAGAAAGACAATGGGCGGCTCGTGCAGCAGGGCGCACCCGAGCGCCAGTCGCTGCCTCCAACCAGCCGAGAGGTCGCGGGCCAGATCGCGCTGCCGATCCTTCAGACCTGCCAAGTCGAGCGCGAACACGCGCCGCTCGGCGAGGCGACGGCCGGTCAGCCCGTAGAGGGCGCCGTAGAACTGGATGTTCTGGTCGACCGTCAGCAGCTCGTACAACGAAAACCGCTGCGACATGTAACCGATTCGACGCTTCACGCCCTCCGGATCGGCGGCAACATCGACGCCCCCGACGTACGCCCGGCCACTCGTGGGCTTCAAGAGGCCGCACAGCATGCGAATCGTCGTGGACTTCCCGGCGCCATTCGCGCCGAGAAAGCCAAACACCTCGCCGCGTGCCACATCGAAGGTGAGGCCGTCGACGGCGACGAAGGCGCCAAAGCGCTTCGACAAGCGATCGACGACGATGGCGGAGGGCTCGGCCATCAGCGGTCGCCGACGGCGTGCCGCAGACGCGCCTCATCCAGACGCGCGGCCGCAGTGAACTGCGTCTGGTCGAGCACCGCCTCAAGCAGCGCGACTTGCGCGTCGAGGACCTGCGTGCTCGTGGCGACGCCGGCCCGGAACCGCTCCGCGACGACGCGGTGGGCCTCGGTTGCGGCGGTCACAGCCTCCGTCGACGCCGCGACGGCTGACCGATCGGCGTCCAGATCCAGCAGCCGTTGGCGAAGCTCCACGCCGATCGACGCCTCGATGTCGTCGATCTGCCGGCGAACGGCCTCGGCCTGGGCCGTGTTTGCGGCGGCCTCGGCGTGGGCCCGACCGCCGTCCCACAGGGACCAGTTGACGTTGACGCCCAAACTCCATGACGTCTTCCATTCGTCGGCGCGCGGCACGAAGAGCGGATTCGGCCGGGCCGGCTCCACGGTGCCGAACGCACCGACCATGGGGCGGAGCGCGGCTCGTGCAGCCTCGGACGACGCATCCAAGCCCGCGGCTTGCTGGCGCAGCGCGTCGAGTTCGGGCCGGCCCTGGCGCGCGCGCGCGATGAGATCCGGCACCGGCGCGGCGGCGAGTGCGGCCGCCGTCGGATCGGGCTGGTCGACTGGTGAGGTCGTTGCGATCGGCTGTCCGAGATCGGCGCCGATCAGGCGGTCGAGCGAGATCTCCGCCAGCGCCGCCGCATGGCGGGCCTGGACCAGCCGCACCGACTCGAGGGCGCGCTCCGCTTGCGCCGAGAGCAGGTCACTCGGCGGCAGGAACCCGGCGTCGACTCGCGCCCGCGCATCCGCCACCGAGGCATCGGCCCGTTGCAGGGCCTGCTCGAGCACGGTTGCGCTTTGGCGCGCCGTGACCAGGTCCCAGTAGGCCGTCGCGATCTCGAGGCGCAAGTCGGCCTCGGTCGCACGCCGATCGGCGTTGGCGGCCGACTCCCCGTCCCTCGCGGCGGTTACGAGCGCGGCGACGCGTCCCGCCGTGTACACCGGCACGTCGGTCTCGGCGCGCACCTGATAGTTATCCGGGATGTCAGGAAAGATGGTTTGAAAGGTGCCCCCGGGCAACTGCAAGCCGAACGCTTCGACGTGATTGGTGCGGGTATACCCCGCCGACGTCGCGACCACCGGCCGCGCGCCGGCGGCCTCTGCAGTGACGGTCGCGGCCGCCGCGGCCTCCTTGGCCTTCGCCGCCGCCACGCGAGGCGCCGCCTCGAGCCCACGGCGCACCGCTTCGTCGACGGTAAGCGGCAGCGGCGCCTGCGACTGTGCCAGGGCGAGACGCGGCACGAACGCGACCCCGATGCACAACACGGCCCCTTGAAGAATCCTCATGGCGTCACACTCCGCTTCGATTCCCGGCCCGCACTTTCGAGTCGTTCGATAAACACGTCCTCGAGCGTCGGGGGCATCGCTCGCACCGACGCCACGGTCACGCCGTCCTGCGGCAATCCCGAGGCGACCTCATTGGCTTCGGCCGCGTGGTCGATTCGCACGTGCAGGCGATCGCCGAACAACTGCACCCGCCCCTCGCCGAACCGCGCGCGAAGCGAGCCGAGCGCGCGGCGCGGCGGCGCCGCCACGATCTCGGCCACCAGACCGTGACCGGACGCCTGGAGAGCTGCCGGCGTCGCCAGCGCAAGGAGACGCCCCTCGTGCAACAGCGCGACTCGGGAACAGCGCTCGGCCTCGTCAAGGTACGGCGTGGCCATGACGATGGTCAGTCCCTGCGCCAGAAACTCGGCCAGCAGCTTCCAGAACTCGCGGCGCGAGACCGGGTCGACGCCCGTCGTCGGTTCGTCGAGGACGAGCAGCGGCGGCTCGTGGACGAGCGTGCACGCGAGGGCCAACTTCTGTTTCATACCACCCGAGAGGCGGTCGGCCAGGCGATCGCGGAACGGCAGGAGCCGCGTCAACTCGAGCAGCCGCGACCGCCTCGCCTTGAAGTCGCTGACGCCGTGCAGGCGGGCGAAGAACGCGATGTTCTCGTCGACGGAGAGATCGCCATAGAGGCTGAAGCGTTGCGAGACGTAGCCAATCGCGGCGGTGGCCACGTGCCGCACCCGCCACGGATCGACGCCCATGACCCGGACCGAGCCGGCATCCGGGCGAATCAGGCCGCACGTCAATCGAAGCGTGGTGGTCTTGCCGGCGCCGTCGGGGCCGATGAGGCCGAACATCTCGCCTTTAGCGATCCCGAGCGAGATACCAGCGATCGCGGTCGTGGCGCCGAACCGCTTGACCGTGTCGGTGAGGGCGACGATGGGGTCGGAGCCCGTCATTGATTTCCGGGATTTCGGGGACTGCCGCCGCCGGCAGCGCCCGTAAACCGGACTTCCACGGGCACCCCTGGCTTGAAGAGGCCCTTGGCGTTGTCGACCGCGACTTTCACGCGATAGACGAGCTTGGCGCGTTCGTCCGTGGTCTGCACGTTGCGCGGGGTGAACTCAGCCTCGGACGAAATAAAGGTCACGCGGCCGTCCACGCGATCCCCCGCGTCGGTGGCCACGGTCGCGGGCTGATCGAGGCGCAGGCGCGGCACGAAGGGCTCCTCGACATACGCATTCGCCCAGACGTGGTCGAGGTCGAGCATCACGAGCAGCGGCGTGCGCGGGCTGACCAGCTCGCCCGGCTCGACGAGCCGAGACGAGACGATGCCCGCGAGGGGCGCGGCGATCACGGCCTCCGCGCGATCGTTCACGAGCGTCGCGATCGCGGCATCAGCAGCCGCCACTTTCGCTCGAGCGGCCTCGATCTCCTCTGGTCTGGAACCCGCTTTCAGCCGATCGACGAGGGCGGCCGCCGCCGCGCGTCGGTCATCGGCGGCCTTGAATGCCGCCTCCGCGCGCTCGCGCCGCTCCACCGCATCGTCGTACTCCTTGCGCGACCCGGCGCTGGCTTTCAGGAGTTGATCGAATCTCGCTTCGTCCGTGCGCGCCGACGTTACCTCGGCGTCGGCCGAGCGTCGATCCGCCGTCGCGGCCGCCACCTGGGCCTCGGCCTGCGCGATATCCTCGGGCCGACTCCCGGCCTCGAGCAGCCGCCACTCGGCCACGGCTTGTGCGCGATCCGCCTTCGCCTTGACCAGTGCGAGGTCGGTCTCGGTCGTGTCGAGGGCGACGACGACATCGCCCGCCGCGACGCGCTGACCCTCCACGACCTTGACCGCCGTCACTCGGCCGGCGACCTTGGACGAGACCTGCACGTCCGTCCCTTCGATGTAGCCGCTCGCGCGCGGCGTGTCGTCCGGTGCCGTGCGCTGGCAGGCGCCGGCCATCGTGGCGACGAGCGCGATCGTCGCGGTCGCCGCTAACAGTCCGTTGTGCACTCTCATCGCGTCCTCCGAGTCGTCACGGCTTCAAGTGGCTTCAGGGCGGCCAGCGTCATTCGCTGGACGTGTTCGGCGACGGCCTCCCGGGTGATGGCTGGCACCGGCAGTGGCACCGGCGCTCGCGATCGCGCGCGCGCGCGCGCCCGGTCCCGAATCGGCTCGGTGGCGGCCGCGAGCAACAGCGGACCGACGATGCCAAACTGGACGATGAGGGGCGCGACGTCGCGAAAGTCCCCTGCCGCTCGCCCGTCGGCGAGGATCTCCGCGAGGGTCGCCAGCACGCGGCCGACTTGTCTCAGGACCGAATCGTCCACCTGGCGTCCCCCGTCGGCGATTTCGCGAAGCCACATCGGCGGGAACCGGGGTTCGGCGAGGGCGGTCTCGTTGATCGCGCGGATGAAGCCGGCGAGCTGCTGGTCGGGGGGGCCGGCGGCGGCTCGGACGAGGGCGACGCGGTCGGCGACGGCGGCGAAGAGGTCGCGGAGGATCTCGCGGTAGAGGGCGGCCTTGCTGGCGAAGTGGTAATAGACCATCGCCTTGGTGACGCGGGCGCGGGTGGCGATGCGGTCGACGGAGGCGCCGGCGAAGCCGCGGGCGGCGAACTCGTCGGCGGCGGCGGCGCGGAGCCGGGCCCGGCTCGCCGCCGCATCGCGTAACTTACCACCCATTCAGTTAATTTAACCGATCGGTTAGTTCAATTGCAAACCGATTCGGGCGCACGCTGCCGGCGCGGGCCGGCGCCCGGTCACAACAAATCCTGAAGGCGCTGATGGCCGGACCGGCTGACGGGCAGCCGAGTGCCGTCGGACAAAATCGCGATCCGGCTATCCTTGGCGTACAGTTCCACGCGCGCGAGCCGATCAAGGTTGAGAAGGTACGACCGGTGGATCCGGACGAACCGGCGCGGATCGAGCTGCCCTTCCAGATCGCCCAGCGTCTGCTCCTTGAGCAGCGTCCGTCCGGCCGTGCGAAACGCGACGTAGTCGTCCTGCGCCTCGACATAGTCGATCTTGTCGACCGCGATCACGTGCACGTGCGCGCCGTCGCGTACGACCACGCGCTCCAGAAGCTGGCCGGGCCTCGCGGCCGATCGCAGCGCCGCCGCCGTGGGCCCGACGCGCGCCTGCCGTCCCCGGACGCGGTCCAACGCCGCCCGCAGGCGGTCCCGCGAATACGGCTTCAGCAGGTAGTCCACTGCATGGACCTCAAAGGCCCGCAGCGCGAACTGATCGTAGGCCGTGCAAAAGACGACGGGCACGCCCGGGCCGATCAGCTCCAGCACCTCGAAGCCATCGAGCTTGGGCATCTGCACGTCGAGCAGCACGACGTCCGGCCGCAGGTCGCCGATGAGCCGCACGGCGTCGAAGCCGTTGCCGCACTCCCCCACGACGCTGACGCCGCCGATCGCGTCCAGGTCGGCCCGCAGGGCGAGGCGCGCCGGTTCCTCGTCATCGACGATCACGGATCGCAGCACGAGCGCGTTATCTATCACGGGCCAGTCCTCCGTCCCCGACACCCTCGACGGGCAGGATCAAGGTCACCTGAAACGTCTGCGCCCCGGGCTCGACGGTCAGGGCCGCCTCGTCGCCGTACGTCGCCTGCAGCCGGCGCCGCACGAGGGACAACCCGAGTCCCGTGCCGGGCCGTGAGCCGTCGTCATCGCGGGGATTCCTAATCGTCACGACCGCACGGGGCCCCACACGACGAGTCGTCACCTCGACGGTCCCGCCCTCGAGCCGCGTGGCGATCCCGTGTCGGACGGCGTTTTCGACGAGCGGCTGCACGATGAGGGGCGGCACCGGCGTCCCGGCGCTCTCCACCGCGACGTCCGTCCGGAGACGAAGGCGATCGCCGAAACGGACCTCTTCGATACGCAAGTACTGAACGGCCAGGGCGACTTCACGTTCGAGCGAGATTCGGCGCGTACCGCCCAGGTTCAGGCAATCGCGCAGGAACTCCCCTAGCATCTGGCACATCACACGCGCTCGATCCGGCGCCACCGTGATCAGCCCTGAGATCGAATTGAGGCTGTTGAACAGGAAATGCGGGTCGAGCTGCGCACGAAGGACCGCGAGTTCCGCGTCGCGCTGCGCGACCTGAAACTCGAGCGCGCGGCGGCCCGCCGCCGCCGACGCTTCGAAGGCGCCGATGAGGTACGTGATCGCGAGTGCCAGCAAGTAGGCCAGGGCGCCGACCCCGACCAGCATCGGCACCACCACGCGCGGATTCGCCGGCGGCAAGGATGTCCCACCAGCGGCGAGCGTCGCCCACCACGCCCACCCCAAGCCCGCCCAGGCGCCCGCCGTGACGAGCGCCGCCGACACCGCCGTCGTCGCCACACGCACGAGCGGCGTGTCGGCCAACGGCATCGCACGACAGATGTACCACGCTGAGAGCGAAATCGGCGCCGCCGCCAGACCTAGCGGCACGCCGAAGAGCATGGCTTCGACCCAGCCGGCGCCGAGCAGCGCCCGTGACAACAGGCCGACGGCGACGCCCACGCCGCCCCACGCCCCGAGGAACAGTTGCCATCGCTCGCGGCCTGCAAGCAAGGGGTGCATCGTCGGGCCAGTCTACGTCTTGACCTCGACGCCGCCCATGAGCACGACGCCTTGAATCACGAGGGTGTTGGCGGCGCCCTGGGCGCCGGTGCTGTGGTCGGTGACACCGCCCATCACCACGACCGCGTGGTTGACGACCGCCCAGTCCGGCGGCACGGTGATCTCGATGCCGCCCATCAGGACGAATACCTCGACGGCCGCACTTCCTCCAGCCGTGGTCGCGGGTCGCAGATCCATTTCAACACCGCCCATGATGGCGACAAGATCGGCGCGACTGAAGGCTGCCGACGTCACGCGGCGCCGGACCCCGGACCAGAACGCCACCGCGGAGGCTTGCGAGGGGCCGGCGTCGTTCCCGACTGTGACTCGCCTTCCGGCAGCGGCTGGATCGCCCGCCGGCTCACGCGCGCGCAGAAGGAAGATCACGCCGAGCGCCATCAAGGCGATCGGCCACCAGAACTCCACGTCAACGGGTATGCCGACGAGTCTCGCGTAAGTCCAGGCCCCCGCACCCACCACGACGATCGCGCCGATGGTACGGCCGCGGGACGTGTACGCCTGCAGGATCTTGACGGCACCGAGGACCAGGACCGCGAACGGAATGTATGCGCGCTCGATGGGGTGCACGGGGAAGCCGAGGTTGTACAGGAGCAGCACTGCCCCATAGCCCACGACCAGCACGCCGATCACTGAACGCCACACGCCGGACGTCGATCGCGATGGCAGCTGGACGCCAATCACGCCTCGTGCCGGACCCGTCTCCATGTCACTGTCCTCCGCAGGTCTGGCCGCGCCGCGTCAAGAGCATTGCGAGGCCGCCAGCGATGATGAACAGGGGCCACGACCGGTCGAGCGTCAGCCATCGATTCTGGTCGAGAAGCATGATCACGCCCACGGCCAGCCACCAGAAGCCGGGAAACGATCGGCCGCGACGGGTGCGCACCTCGTGCCCCGGCTTGTCTGTCACGACGGTGTCGCCGACCGACGACGCGAGCTGCGCCAGCCCCGCGACGATGAGCAGGACGGGCCACATCCGCGCGAACGACGGATGCCACCGCCAGCCCAGGTCCCATCCCAGCCGATCCATGAAAAACAATGCGCCGAGCGCGATGAGCGCAATCCCAATCCCCACGCGCGAGGACTGACGGTGGTCCCTGACGAGCGGCGCGTTCTCGGCCTCCCGATCCGTGTCCATGTCGATACCTCAGAGCCCGCGGCTCAGCGCCTGGGCCGCGGCCACCGGGTTCGTCACGACGAACCACAGGAGGCCGGCCGCCACTACTGTGGCCAGCATGCCGATGCAGGCGATGCCGATGAGCCAGATGGGATGGCGTGTCATAGAGCCCTCGCCCGTGTCACCTCCATGAATACGGCGTCGACGCTGGCGCGTCTCGCCCATTCCGGCTAACGGCAGCTCTCCCCCGGCGAACGACGGCGGCCCCGGCGAACGGAGCCCGGACACCGGTACTCGCTGCCCGTATTCGCACGAGTGCTGTTGCCAGGTACACGTCTCATCGGTGGCGACTACAATTGCCCTATGTCCTTCTTCTCTCGCAGCAGCCCGGGCGCCCCGGCGCCAGTGCCCGCCGGCGCCTCATACGAGCCCGATCTCGGCGCGGCCGAGCCCCTGGTCTCGCTCCGCAGTCTCGAGAAGTCGTACGCGCACGGCACGAGCCGCACGTGGGTGCTGCGCCGGATTACGCTCGACATCAAGGACGGGGAGTTCGTGTCGATCATGGGACCGTCCGGCGCCGGCAAGTCCACGCTGCTGCACATCATTGGCATGCACGACAGCGCCTGGACGGGAGAATTCTATTTTGGCGGCCAACCGGTGCACCGGCTGAGCCCGAAGGACCGCGCCCGCCTTCACAAACAGCACATCGGCTTCGTGTTCCAGAGTTATCACCTGTTGGATCACCTCACGGTGTACGAAAACCTCGACGTGCCGTTGTCCTACCGCGACATCAAGAAGTCGGAGCGGGACAGCATGGTCTGCGACATCCTCGATCGCTTCAGCATCGTCGGCAAGAAGGACCTGTATCCGAATCAGCTTTCCGGCGGCCAGCAGCAGCTCGTGGCGGTCGCGCGCGCGGTCATCGCCAATCCTAAAGTGATCCTGGCCGACGAGCCCACCGGCAACCTCCACTCGAGCCAGGGCCGTGAGATCATGGAACTCTTCAAGAGACTCAATGACACCGGCACGACCGTCGTGCAGGTCACGCACTCGGAGACGAACGCCGGGTACGGGTCGCGCGTGATCGAACTCAAGGACGGATGGGTGACGAATTAGGGCCCGGACGAGAATAGCGGTGCCCTTCATGCGTTTTCGCACGGCGTGGTTGGTCATGCCAGCCATGGCTGTCGCGCTCGCGGCCGGCTGCAGCCAGCCCGCGCCCAAACGATATCCCCTCCACGGTCAGATTCTCGCGGTCGACGCGGCGCACCAGCAGCTCACCGTCAAGCACGAAGACATTCCTGGCTTCATGCCTGGGATGACAATGAGCTACCCGGTGGCCACACCGTCCCTCATGCAGGGCCGGACGCCGGGCGAAACGATCACCGCGACGCTGGAAGTCTCGGACATGACCGGACGACTCGTCCAGATCGAGCACACCGGATCGGCGCCGCTTCCCGCCGGCACCAACGCGGTCGCGATGGCCTCGGCCCTGCTGAACGTCGGCGACCCGATGCCCGACGTCGCGCTCATCGATCAGCGCGACAGGCGACGGTCGCTCGCTGAATGGAAGGGCGTGACGACCCTCATCACCTTCGTCTACACACGCTGCCCTCTCCCGAATTTCTGCCCACTGATGGACCACAACTTCGAGACCCTGCAGCGGCGTCTGTCGGCAGACTCGACGCTCAAGGGCCGCGTGAAACTCATCAGCGTGTCGATCGATCCGACGTTCGACACGCCGCTCGTCCTCGCGGCGCACGCGGCGCAGGTCAAGGCGGACCCGGCGGTCTGGACATTCCTGACCGGCGACGTCGGCACGATTGATCACCTGGCCGCCCAGTTCGGCGTCGGCGTCCTGCGCGATCCGAAGGACGCGACGAACATCACGCACAACCTACGCACGACGCTCATCGGGGCCGACGGACGCCTCGAGAAGGTCTACTCGGGCAATGACTGGACGCCGGAGGAAGTGCTCTCCGACCTAAAACATGCGGGAGGCTTGAAGGCTTGAAGGCGGTGAAGGCTTGGAGGCTTGGAGGCCTGAAGAAGGCTGGAGGCGTCGAGACTAGTCCAGATCAAAATCTCTGGACGGCTTCGTGACGGGTTCGTCCTTGGCCGCCTTGAGCGCTTCTTCGAAGCGTTTCGATAAGGCGTCTCCGCGGGTCCGTTCAGACTGGACGGACTGCTCGAACAGGGCGTCGCGCCGGGCCTTCGCTTCCGCGAGGATGCTGTGCGCCTCGTCGAGTTTCGGCTTGTCCTTGCGCTCGGGCTCCACGTGCCGGACGACCCGCTTCAGCCCCTCGTCGATAACGAGCGTCGACTGGCAGCAGGGGCACGTCACGTCGAACTCGGTGCGGAGCCGAGTCACGGGTCAACCTTCCTCTTCGTGGTCGGGGAGGGCGGTTGGGAGAGGCCGCGTCGCCGGCCGCAGGGCCTCGCGGTGGTCGAAGACCGGCAAGCCCGAGACGTGAATCGCCATCGTGCACGTCTCCGCCTTCTGCGCGATGACGACGGTCACGGGGCTGCCCTCGACACCCGGCCGAAAGGCGACGACGCATCCGCAGCCCAAGCGGGCGCTCGCGACCTCATGGTTGGCCGGGGGGACCGGTTTGGGGCTCAAAACGTCGCCCTCACCTGCGTCTCGAACCACTCGCGCGTCTCGGCGCCCATGTGCTTGGCGACGACGGTCCCGTCGGCACGGATAATCCACGTCAGCGGCAGGACGCCCTCGGCGTCATAGACGTCCATCAGGTCATCGTGACCTAGCCCGACGAGGAGCGGATAGTGCATCGGGGTCGCCTTGGCAAACTTCGCGATGGCCGGCAAGGTGTCGTCGTAGGAGATGCCGACGACCGCCAGGTGCCGAGCACGGTACTCGTCGACCAGGGCGTTGAGGACCGGCATCTCGGCCTTGCAGGGCACGCAGTAGGTGGCCCAGACGTTGATGACAAGCGGACGGCCCTTGAATGTGGCGAGGCTAACGTCCACGCCGTTCGCGTTCTTGAGCACGAAATCGAGGCGGGCGTGTTCGGGGGTGGGGTCGGCCTTCTGATGGCTCGCGGCCGAGAGGCCGGTCGCGGCGAGGAGCACGAGAGCGGCTCCCGCGACTCGGACACGCGCTGACGATCGCATGATCACCACATTACTACATCCACCCCGGTGAAGACGGGAGGGCGGGTGTCCTCGGGAGCGCACGGCGAGCGCACTCTCCGCGATGGGTTGGCTGGCCTAAATCGGCCAATTGCGGCGGGCACGCCCTTTGCTCGGCTGAGGGACCAATGTCCCCTCCTGATGGCGACGTTCGGCGGCCCCGCCGCGACGGCGCCCAGCGGTACGCCAGTGTAAGATTCGGAGGATTGCGCACGTCTGGTTCCGTGCCTCGTCGAGGAGCATTTATGCGCTTGTCGCGCGTGGTTCCGATCGTTCTGGGCCTGGCGACGTTCGGCGTTGTCGGGCTGGCCCCTGTTACTCTCCGGGCGCAGACGCCGTACGTCCCGTACTTCTTCAAGCTGCGCCCGCACTACGACACGTTCGACTGGCATATCTACAAGACGGATCACTTTGAAATCTACTTCTACCCGGAGATCGAGCAGCACCTCCAGCGGGTCTCTTCCTACGCCGAGAGCGCCTACCAGCACATCAGCTCCGAGCTGAAGCACGACATGCCGAACAAGATCCCGATGATCCTGTTCAAGACGGCGAGTGAATTCCAGGAGAACAACATCTCGGGCGAGCTGGATCCGGGCGTGCTCGCCTTCACGGAGCCTGAGCACGGCCGGATGGTGCTGCCGCTCGACATGCCGGCCGAGCAGCTCTACGAGCTCATGACGCACGAGATGACGCACGCGTTCATGTTCGACATCGTGCCGCGCGGCATCATCGGGTCCGACCTGCCGCTCTGGGTCGACGAGGGTCTGGCCGACTACATGGCTGGCGCGTGGAACCCGACGGACCTCATGACGGTGCGCGACGCCGCGATCACCGACTCGGTGCCGAAGATGAGCAAACTCGAGTTGCAGCCGATCACGTCGGGCCGCGAGCCGTACGAGTTGGGCCACGCGGCGTTCGAGTTCATCGAGTCGAGGTGGGGCAAGGACGGGCTCCGGCAATTCCTGTTCTCGCTGCGGAAGAGCGTGCTTGGGAGCGGCCAGACGGCGTACGAAGAGGCGCTCAAGCTCCGGCCCGATGAGTTCGACGAGCAGTTCGACCGGTACCTCAAGGACCGGTTCAAGCCGTTCCGCGACAAGGAGCGGCCGAGCGACTACGGCCGCAATCTGGCGCCGGATCCCGAGAAGACGCCGTTCGTCGTGGTCAGCTCGATCGAGCCGTCGCCGTCAGGCGACCTCATCGCTGCGTTTGCCGGCAACGCCCACGACTACCAGTACGACATCGTCCTGCTCTCCACGCGCGACGGATCAGTCGTGCGGAACCTGACGAAGGGCTTCGACAAGGATCGCGGCTTCGAGTACATGGCCCCGGCGGGCGGCTTGCGCGGCAACATGGTGCCGTGGTTCGCGTGGGCGCCGGTGGGCGACCGCATCGCGTACTTCGCGAAGACGGAAAAGGAAGAGACGCTCATCATCCAAAACGTCGTCACCGACAAGATCGAACAGCGGTTCGACCTGAAGAGCGTCGACTCGCCGGAATCGCCGACGTTCAGTCCCGATGGGAAGACGATCGCCTTTTCTGCGCTGCGCGGCGGCGTCTCCGATCTGTTCAGCATCGACCTCGCGTCGGGCAAGATCGCGAACCTGACGAACGACCCGGTCGCCGACTACGCGCCGACGTATTCGCCCGACGGCAAGACGATCGTCTACGCCGTGCACGCCGGCGGCAACGACAAGCTGTATCAGCTCGACCTGGCGTCCGGGACGAAGAAGCAATTGACCTTCGGCACGCACGACGACACGTGCCCGCGGTTCTACGACGACCACACGCTCGTCTTCACGTCCACGGCGACCGACCCGAATGTGATCCTCCCGCCCGAGGTGGCCAAGAACGGGGATGTGCCGAACGTGTGGACGCTCGATCTGCAAACGAACGAGCTGAAGCAGTGGACCGACACCGCCACAGAAAACGTCTCGCCGATCGTCTTGCCGCAAGCCACGGGCCCCGCGAAGGTCGGGTTCGTCACCTATTACAAGGGCCAGTGGGGCGTTCACGAGATCGGCCTCACCGGCAAGCCGATCGCGACGGCTCAGACGTCGGACTTCGGCGCACCGGGTCCGGTCATCGACTTCCAGCCGCCCATCACCCAGCCGCTGATGCCGGACAACATCCACAAGAAGGGCACGTGGGAGAAAATGTCCCTCCAGGGCCGGCCTCCGATCGGCCTCGGCGTCACGAGCGGCGGCAACTTCTACGGCAACACGCAGATCACATTTGCGGATGTGCTCGGCGACAAGCAGGTCAGCTTCTACGCGCAGTCCATCGCGCAGTTCCGCACGACGGCCCTGCAGTACACCAACATCGAGCATCGGTTCCAGTACTCGTTCCAGGCGTTCGACGACGACGAGTTCTACTACGGCGATAACGCCGCGCTGTTCGAGCCGGGGGTGGCAGCGATTGTCGCGGCGGACCCGCAGGCGCTGGCGCAGTTTGAATCCAGTCAGCGCGGCGGCACGGCGACCCTGATTTATCCATTAAACCAATATCAACGGATCGAGCTCTTCGGCGGGTACATCCACCTCTCGGAGTCGTACACGGATCCGACGGTGCAGGCGGCCTTCCTCGCGAGCGAACAGCAGAGCGGCATCAACTTTCTCGCTAACGGGAGCATGCTGCCGCTCGGCATCAGCTTCGTCCACGAAACGACGATCTACCGCGACTACGGCCCGCTCGCCGGCGATGCGCTGCGGGTCACGTTTTCCTCGGCGCCGCCCATCACGAGCAGTTGGGTCAGCCGCGAGACGGTCGATCTCGACGCGCGCTACTACAAGCGGATAGCGGCGAACGGCGTGCTCGCGTTTCGCCTGCGGGGTCTGGACAGCTGGGGTCCGGATCCGACCTACCTCGCTTTCGGCGGCAACTCCGAGATGCGAGGGTATCCGTATCTGTCCTTCGCGGGGCAGAAAGCGTTCTTCGCGGACGTCGAGCTGCGCGTGCCCCTCATCGAGGCCATGCTCACACCGCTCGGCGTGCTCGGCGGGCTGCGCGGCACCCTCTTCTTCGACGTCGGCGGCGCCGCGCTGAACGGCCAGCCCTTCACCTTCCTCTCCACGAAGACCGAGGAGTACCAGCCGACGATCGGCTACACGGAGGACGCGCTAGGCAACCTGACGCCCGTCCTGGGCAACGCGCAGCAGATCAGCGGCTTCCGGCTCGTGGACGGCACCGCCTCCTACGGCATCGGGCTCGAGAGCTTTCTGCTCGGCTTCCCGATGCACTTCGATTTCTCATGGAAAACCCTCTTCAACCAGGCCTGGGAGGACGCCCTGTACACGTCGGAAGCGGCGGCGGCCGGCATCGCGCCCGGGCCGAACGGGCTGTCACCCGGGCACGTGTTCTTCCGGAAAATGCAGTTCGGCTTTTGGATTGGCTACGACTTCTAAACGTCCAGAGGACTCCTTCACCGAGATGGTGCAGGTGGTCCTTCCGAACGACGCCAATCCGCTCGGGTTCATCCTGGGCGGGACGGTCATGCACCTCATCGACATCGCCGGGGCGATCGCCTGCCACCGGCACACGCGGACCATGCTCGTCACGGCCGCGGTCGATGGCCTGCAGTTCCTGCACCCAATCAAGGTCGGCGACCTGATCATCCTGCGCGCCCGGGTCACGGCCGCCTGGACGACGTCCCTCGAAGTCCGGGTCGAGGTCTATAGCGAGGGCACCCTCACGGGCGCCCGTCAGCTCACGAGCATCGCGTACCTGACGTTCGTGGCGATCGACACGAGCGGCAAGCGCTGCGTCATTCCGCCCCTCCTCCTCGAGACCGACGACGAGCGGCGCGTGGCCCGGGAAGCCGACGCGCGCCGCGCGGCCCGGCTCGAGGCGAAGGCGGCGCTCCAGTAGCCCTCACGTACCCGTCTTGAGTCGAACGCGGCGAACGGCGTGGTCCGGGCCCTTTTCCAAGATCAGCCACGCCTGATCGCGCGTCGGTCCGATGTTCTCGCGCAGGTTGACGCCGTTGATGGTGGTCCAGAGGTCGCGGGCGGTCTCCCGAGCCTCGTGGTCGGTCAGCCGGGCGTATCGGTGGAAGTAGGACTGCGGATCTTGGAATACGATCTCGCGAAGCGCGAGGAACCGAGCGATGTACCACTCCTCGATGTCCCGCTCGTTGGCGTCGATGTAAATTGAGAAGTCAAAGAAGGCCGACACGGGCACGCGGCCGGGCCGCTCGGTGCCCGCCTGCAGGACGTTCAAGCCCTCGATGATGACGACGTCAGGACGATCGACGGTCTGCACCTCTCCAGGCACGATGTCGTAGGCCTGATGGGAGTACACGGGCGCACGGACGGGCCGGTCGCCCCGCTTGACGTCTGTCAGGAACTGGATCAATCGCCGAACGTCGTAGCTCTCGGGGAAGCCCTTCCGGCCCAGCAGGCCTCGCGCCTCGAGCGTGTCGTTCGGGAAGAGGAACCCGTCGGTCGTGACCAGATCGACGCGTGGAGCGCCGGGCCAGCGGGCGACCAGGGCACGCAGCACTCGCGCGAACGTGCTCTTGCCGACCGCGACGCTGCCGGCGACACCGACCACGAGCGGCGACGCCGCTCGCGCGACCGGGCCGGCACCGGCCGGCTCGGAGGCGAGAAAGGCCCGGACGGCTCGATCGATCTGCCCGGCCTCGTTGAGGATCAACCGGAGCAGATGGGAGACGGGAACGTAGATCGTCTCGACGTCGCCGAGGGACACCGGCTCATTGAGGCCCTGGAGTTGGACGAGTTCCGCCTCGGCCAGCGTCAGCGGCGTCTCAGCGCCGAGCCGCGCCCACGCGGCGCGGTCGAAGTCCAGTCTCACTTCTTGTAAAACGCGACGTTCTCGGTGATGTAGTCCTTCCACTTCTCGGGCACTTCGTCGAGCGCAAAAATGGCTTCCACCGGACATGCCGGCACGCAGGCTCCGCAGTCGATGCACTCGTCGGGGTTGATGTTCAGAATCTTCGCCGATTCAAACGTCGGCTCGTCCTTGCGAGGATGAATACAGTCGACAGGGCACACATCTACGCAGGCGCTGTCCTTCGTGCCTATGCAGGGCTCGGTGATGACGTAGGCCATTCGCTCCTCCGAAAACGGTCGTCCAAAAGGCGGCCTGGACGCGCCGATCGGTCGCTCGCATTGTACCGCACCGCCTCGACCCGACGACAGCGCCACCGAAGGCCAGGGGGTAAGATGCCCTCTGGGATGATGGGCGGCGGGCCGTGCGGTCGATGCATGTTCGTGGGCAGCGCGGCGCTCGTCGCGGTGGTCGGCTGTGGCGTCGCTGGTGCTCAGACGCTCGAGTCGATCGACCACCCGGGCCGCCTCACCCTGGGTGGGGACGCGACGGCGACCGTCAGCCCCCCTGATTCTGACGCGTTCTTCAATTTTACCAACTACGATCAAAACGCGCTTCGCTCGGTCCAGGTTCGGCTGGTTGGCGAGTGGCGCTTCTCCTCCTCGGTCTCGTTCCTGGGCGAACTGCGCGCCCAGAACGGCGACGGCGTCGATGGCGCGGCCTGGTACTTGCGCTGGCACCCGTGGGCAGCGAGGGCCTTCGACGTCCAGGTCGGGCGCATCCCCCCGGTCATCGGTCTCTTCGCCCGCGAGCCCTACGGTCGCGACAACCTGCTCATCGGCGCTCCCTTGGCCTACCAGTACCTCGTGCCGCTCCGGCCCGACGCGCTGCCCGCGTCGGCTGACGATCTGATCAGCATGCGCGCGCGGGGATGGCAACCCAGCTTTCCCATCGGGTCGTCCGCCGTCGGCCCCGGCATCCCGCTCGCGTCGGCCTTTAGCTGGGACACGGGCGCCGAAGCCCATTGGCACGTCGGCCGGGCGGACCTCGCCGGGGCGGTCACCCGCGGATCGGTCTCCGTGCCGGCCGTCGGATCTGACGTGAACGGTGGTGCCACCTGGTCAGGCCGCGTCGCCGTCGCCGGACCCGGCGGCCTGACCGTCGGCGTCTCCGGCGCCCGGGGCCCGTGGATCGAGTCGTCCACGCTGTCTTTGCTGCCCGCAACCCTGCACGCATCAGACACGGAGACCTTCGTCGGTGCTGACATCGAATTCGGCTGGGGCCGCTGGCTTGTTCGCGGCGAAGAACTGCGGTCCGTGTTCGACATGCCGCTCGTCGACGCCGACAACCCGGACGCCCGGCTGGCGGCGTGGTCTGGGTACCTCGAGGCCCGCTATCGCTTGCACCCGCGCTGGCAGGTCGCCGGGCGCGTCGAGCAGCTCGACTTCAGCACGATTCAGGGCACGCTCAACGGCGGCCTGCCGACCACGTGGGACGCGCCGGTCGAACGCCTCAGCGCCGATGTCGGCTATCGTGCCCAGCGCCAGTTGGAAATCCGGGGCGGGTGGCAAATGGACTGGCGGGACGGCGGCCGCGTCTCGAAGCGCGGCTATCCGGCACTTCAGCTCCTCTTCTGGTTCTGATGCGCCTGCCTGCCACGACACTTGCCCTCGTCACGGCGGGCGCGCTGGGGCTCGCCGGCGCCGGCCGGCAAACGGACGTCGACGCCGGCACCATTCGAGGCCGCGTCATCGAGACGAGTGTGGCGCCGATGGTCGGGGCCAGACCCATGGTGGCCGACCTCGGAAGCGCCGCCCGGGACACGACCGATCGACGCCGAGCGGTGGTCTACGTTGATCCGGCGCCGCGCCCGGCCCTCGAGGAGTTACCCGCCGGTCACGCCCGCATGGACCAACGCCACGAAGAGTTCATCCCGCACGTTCTGGCGGTCACCGTCGGCACCGTCGTGGACTTTCCCAATGACGACACGAAGTTCCACAACGTCTTCTCGCTCTCGCGGGTAAAAACGTTCGATCTCGGGCGCTACCCTGTCGGCCACTCCAAGTCCGTCCAATTCGACAAGGCGGGCATTGTCCCGATCTCGTGTGACATCCACACGCACATGAGCGCGTACGTGCTCGTCTTCAACCACCCCTACTTCGCGGTGGCCGACGACGACGGCCGGTATGCCATCGCGAACGTCCCGCCCGGTTCGTACACGCTGAAGGTGTGGAGCGAGGACGGGCGGACGGACCCACGGACTGTGGTCGTCCCTGACGGCCAGAGCGTCGAGTGCGACTTTCGGCTGGAACGATCCCGATGAGCCTGCTCTCCTCGCTCACGAACCGCATTTTCCTTGGCAGCGCGATTCTCGTGACCGTCGCAATCGGGGTGGCCGTGGACCGCGTGAACGTGGCGGAGACAACCCAGGCTGACAAGGACCTACGCGACGGCGTCGATGGGGCGGCGGCCCTCGTGAACGACTACGTCGTCGCGCGGCAGGGCCAGTTCCTGAGCGAAGCGAAGCTCCTCGGCGATCTGCCGCTGCTGACGAACGCCATCGCAACCGACGACCCGCCCACGGTGCAGGGCGTCGCCCGCGACTACGCGGATCTGCTGGCACCTGATCTGCTGGCGCCTGACCTCTTCCTGGTCCTCGGCCGCAACGGGCGGGTGTTTGCGCGCGTGGGACGCCTGCCGCCCGAGCTCGTGTCGACCGGGGCCGTCGTCGCCGCGCGACCGGTCGATGGGAATCCGACCTGGTTCTGGCCCTATTCCGGCGGTCTATTGCTGGTCACGGCCCTGCCCACCGGCGGCGGCGCGGCCGCGCCGCTCGGCTCCCTGGTGCTCGGCTTCAGCCTCGACCAGGCCGCCGTCGAGAACATCAAGGCCCGGACCAAGAATACGAGCGACATTGCGCTCGTCGCCGACGGGCGCGTTCTGGCGGCGACACTCAGTCCTCGCCTCGCAAACGCGCTGCCTGCCTACGCCGGCCGGCAAGGATCGTTCGACGTCACCCTGGGCCAGGACGAGTTCATCGGACGCGTACAGCCGCTCGGCGCCTCCGGCCAAAGCGCCGGCTCTCCGGTCGCCATCGTCCTGCAAGATCGCACCGAGCGCTTGGCCGGCCTGCGCCTCCTCCAGCGCGACGTGCTCCTCGCCGGCCTCGCGGCGGTCCTTGTGGCCACGCTGATCGGCTATGCGATTGCGCGAACGGTCACGCGCCCCCTTCGAGCCGTCACGGCCACGATGCGTCGAATGGCCGCAACCGGTGATTTGACGCAGCCCCCACCGGCCGAGGGCCGCTGGGACGACGAGGACGCACGGCTCCTGGCGCGGACGTTCCGCCAGATGACCGCGGCGCTCGACCGGTTTCGCCGGGAGGCTGCGCAACGCGAACGACTCTCGTCGCTCGGCCGCCTCTCCACGGTCGTCGCGCACGAAGTGCGCAATCCGCTGATGATCATCAAGTCGGCGGTGCGAACGCTGCGCCGGCAGCCGACACCCGAAGTCGCCACGATTGCGGCCAGCATCGACGAGGAAGTCAGCCGACTGAATCGTGTCGTGACGGACGTCCTGGATTTCGCGCGGCCGATCCAGTTCGATCTCGCGCCAGCGGATCTCGTCGACATCTGCCGCGACGCGGCGCACGCGGCGCAGGCGGGCGCCGATGATGTGACGGTCGCGATCGAGGTCGCCGAAGCGCATGCGCCCGTCCTGACGGATGCGGACCGTCTGCGGACGGTCCTCGTCAACGTGCTGTCCAATGCGCAGCAGGCGGTCCGCGCGCGCAGCGGCCACGCGTCCGGCCCACCCATCCGGCTGCAGACGATGCGGAACCCGGCCGGCGGATGGCGGATCGAAGTGGCCGATAAGGGTGCCGGCATCTCGCGCGACGATCTGCCCCGCCTGTTCGAGCCGTTCTTCACGACCCGGCGGACGGGGTCCGGTCTCGGCCTCGCGCTCTCACGCAATATCGTCGAGGGTCTCGGCGGATCGATTGCGATCGACAGCACGGTTGGTGTCGGCACGACCGTGCGCATCGACGTGCCAGAACGCGCGGCGGCGCAGGAGGTACCGGCGTGAGACGTGGATCCATCCTGGTCGTGGAGGACGAACCGAAGATTCGCCAGGCGCTCGTCGACGCGCTCATCGATGAGGGGCACGACGCTGTGGCCGTTCCAGGCGGCCGGCAGGCTCTGGCGCTCATCGCGGAGCGGCCCTTCGACCTCCTGGTCGTCGACAACCTCATGCCCGAGATGACGGGCCTGGAGCTTTTGCGGGAAATCGTCTCGACCGCCGGTCACCGGCCCGAAGTCGTCATGATGACTGCGCACGCGACCATCGAAAGCGCGATCGATGCGATGAAGCTGGGCGCAGCTGACTATCTCCAGAAGCCGTTCGAGATCGACGAGTTCCTCGTGGTCGTCCGGCGGGCCATCGAGCACGAGCGCCTTCGGACGCAGCACGACTACCTCATCACGGAGCGCGAGGAAGAGTACGACCACTACGGCATCGTCGGCCGCAGCCGGGCCATCGAGGAGATCGTCCGGAGGGCCGCGACCGTGGCGCAGTCGCGCAGCACGGTCCTCATCACGGGCGAGACAGGCACGGGCAAGGAGCTGGTGGCCCGCGCCATCCACGACCAGAGCGCACAACGCGAGATGCCGATCGTCAAGGTCAACTGCGCGGCGTTGCCGGAAACGCTAATCGAGTCGGAACTCTTCGGGCACGTCAAGGGCGCGTTCACTGGCGCCGTGTCGACCAAACGCGGCCGGTTCGCCCTGGCCGACGGCGGCACGATCTTCCTCGACGAGATCGGCGCCGTGGCGCTCCCCGTTCAGCCGAAGCTGCTGCGCGTCCTCCAGGAGCGCGAGTTCGAGCCCCTCGGATCGGAACGGACCGTCAAGGTCGACGTGCGCGTGATTGCGGCGACCAATCGCAACCTGGCCCAGTTGGTCGCCGAAGGCCGCTTCCAGGAAGACCTGTACTACCGCCTGAACGTCATCCCGATCGCGATGCCGCCGCTTCGGGAGCGGCGTGAGGACATCCCCGTCCTCGTCGACTATTTCGTTCGCCGGCACGCGACGCGCGCCGGCAAGCGGATCGACGGCGTCGCGCCCGACGCCATGGCGGTGCTGACCGACCTTGCGTGGCCCGGCAACGTCCGCGAACTCGAGAACACGATCGAACGGGCCGTGGTCCTGGCAAGCCAGCCGATTCTGCAAGCCAGAGATGTCGTCCTCATCGGGTCGGTCGCCCCGCCCGTCTCCGCCCTTCCCTCCCTCAACCTCAAACAAAACCTCGAGTGGGCCGAGCGCGAGACTGTTCGTCGCGCCCTCGACACCACTCGCGGCGTGAAGAAGGACGCGGCTGAAGCGATGGGCATCAGCCAGCGCGCCATCAGTTACTACCTCGCCAAGCATCGCCTGTCGGCCGACGAGTAGGAGCGCGTTCGGAACTCGTCCAGGCGGGTCCTGCCGCCGAACAGCCCCACCCGGTGCTCGCCGCCAAGCCGCCCGTTACGGGCGTGGGCTCCGCGCCGGGCGGGGCGGCCCCGTTCGGCGTCACCCGCCTGGACGAGTTCCGCGCTCTCAGGCCTCTAGGCTTACGTCGGACGTAAGCGATTACGTGCGGCGTAAGGGCGGTCACGCGTCTCGGCGCGGATCGTGCGACAACGGCGGCGCGGCCGTGGGCATCAGCCTTGCTCTCAGTCGCCTGCAGAACTGCTGCGCAGGCCCCGGAGGGGGCGAGGTGGTGCTGTATTCAAGGTGATTGGGGGACCGACGGCGACTCGGCAACGGTGCCGTTCCGAGACGCTGGATACGATTGCCCGGATACTGCCTCCCGAGCCTCGCTCCCTCCGGTGCTTGCGCGCGTTACCTGGAAAGATCGAGGAGCGCGGGGCTTGGCCGCGCGATGAAGGACGCCACGCGGCTGGTGCCAGGGTAGCGCGCCTGGTACCGGCTGACGGCTCGCTCCAGGACCCCAGTCGCTTCATCTGAGCTCGCCAGGGCCCAGACGCTGCCGCCGAACCCGGCGCCAAAACTCGTCGCGGCAAACGCGCCGGCTTCGCGGACGATCGTGACGAGGGCGCTCGTCTCCGGGATCTGGTTGCCCAGCCAGCGTTCCGCGTCGCTCTGGGATCCGGCCGCCAAGTCGTGTAGGCGCTCGGCGTCTTGGTCCTGAAACGCCGACAGGGCCGCCGGCACGCGCTCGTCTTCGGCGCCAAAGTGCGACAAGCGGCGCGACAGCTCATCCGCGCTGAAGTCCGGATGGGCCGAGTGGGCTATGAGCTGCCGCAGGGCGTCTTCGGCTCCAGGACCCGACTCAAGCGCTGCCGCCAGTGTCCGAGCCGGGCCGTGCTCTCGGGTCCACAGATCGAGAAGGGCGTTCGTTGCGAGCGACGCGCGATTGTACCGTTCGCGCGCACCGCCGGCCTTGTCCGCTTCGATGCCGCTCGAGACGACGAGAAACCGCCAGGCCTCCGGCATCGCCGCATCACCCTGGTGCACGACGGGCACGTACGCAAAGGCGCTGACTTGTCCGCCCTGGCACGTCAAGATGGCCGTGTGGTCTTCACTCCCGCCGTGAGTCCCCACGCCGGACGCACTCGCGAGGCTGCCGAACGTCAAGCCGTTTTCGACGGCACCCAGATAGCCTGCGAGGTCTTCCGTCGTCCGGATCGAGGCCCGCCACTCAGGCCGCCCACGGAGTGCCGCCCGTTCGATCAAGGCAGTCGCCAGACCCACGACGAGCGCGCTCGAGCTGCTCACGCCGGCCGCACGCGGCAGATCACTCGCGATCGCGATGTCGATCCCCAGCGCCGAGCCCGGGAAGTTCTGTGCAAGCCGCCGAGCGACCACCGCCACATACCGATGCCACCCGCCATACTCACGCGCCGTCTCACCAGGGTCGATCTCGATGCTGCCGCCGTACCGCGCGTCGATCACGCGGACGACGGCGTCGTCCCGCGGAGACGCCACGACGGCGAACCCGCGCGGGACGGCTGCGACGAGCGACCGGCCGCCGGCATAGTCCGTGTGTTTGCCGAACACCTCGATGCGGCCTGGCACGAACCAGGTCCATCGCGCTTCAGCCGCGAGCGCGCCGGTGGCCAGGGCGACAAGGCCCGCGCGCGAGGTCGCGTCCGCACGACCGAAGCCTCGCTCTTCAAATTGTTCTGGAGCAATCGGCACGCGGCGCCCTCAGTACTCGTAGACGCCCTTGCCGACTTTCTTGCCGAGCCGGCCCGCTTTGACGTACTGCGCGAGCAGCGGGCAGGGCCGGTACTTCTCGCCCATCGATCGATGGAGGTACTCGAGAATGCTGAGCCGCGTGTCGAGCCCGACAAGATCGACGAGCTCGAACGGCCCCATCGGGTGGTTCAGGCCGAGCTTCAGCGCCTTGTCGATGTCGCGCGCACTCGCGACGCCTTCCATGAGCATGTAGAACGCCTCGTTGCCGATCGATGCGTTCACACGCGTGGTGATGAACCCGGGCGCCTCGCGCACCAGCACGGTTTCCTTGCCCATGCTCCGCGCCACGCTCTCGATCGTCTCGAGCGTCTCCGGGCTCGACTCGAGCGCGCGCACGATCTCGATGAGCTTCATCTTGTGGACGGGATTGAAGAAGTGCATCCCCGCCACGCGCGACGGACGGGCCAGCACGCCCGCGATCTCCGTGATGCTCAGGGCCGACGTGTTCGTCGCGATGACCGCCTCGGCCGGCGCGAGTCGATCGATTTCGGCCATCAGGCTCAACTTGATCGCGACCCGTTCGGGAGCCGCCTCGATCACGACGTCGACGCCGCCGAGCGCAGTCGTCAGGTCGTTCGTCGTCGTCAGGCGGGCCAGCGTCCGGTCGGCATCCGCCGCGGTGCCCTTCCCCAGTTCCACGGTTTTCCGGAGAATGCCCTCGACCGCTCCACGCGCCTTGGCCAGCTGCGCGTCAGACACGTCATAGAGCCTGGTGTCGTAGCCTGCTGCCGCGGCGGCATGGGCGATGCCATGTCCCATCGTGCCGGCGCCGAGCACGGCAATCGTCTTCACGGTCATCGGGCCGATCCGTTCAGAATCTCTTCGATCGTCGCCGCCGCGGCGTCGACTTCCGCCTCGGTGTTGTAGAAATGCGGCGCGACGCGGATGCCGGCGCCCGGCCGGTAATCCACGATGACCTGCCGGCGAATCAACTCGTCGGTCACGGCCGCGCCGTCCGGCACGTCGAGCACGACCGAACCACCGCGGTCCCCGTCACTCGTCGGCGTACTCAGCCGCCACCCCCGCCGTTCTGCGGCGTCGATCAATCGACGCGTGAGACGGAGCGAACGCTCCCGGATTGCCGGCACCCCAATCTCCGCGACGATTTCATATCCTGCCCGAGCCGAATAGAGCGCCGGCACGTTCGGCGTGCCGCTTTGGAACCGTTCGATCGTTTCCGCGTATCGAATGGCTCCTGTCTCGAAGCCGAACGGCGCCGTGTGCCCCGCCCAGCCGACCACGGACGGTCGCAACGTCGAAATCAGGTCCGGCCGGACGTAGAGGTAACCCGCACCCGGCCCGCCGCACAGCCATTTCACGGAGCCGCCGACGACGAAGTCGACGCCGAGATCGGCCACGTGCATCGGGATCGTCCCGGCCCCCTGATACGCGTCCAGCACGACGTAGGCGCCCACTCGATGGGCTTTCTCGATGACCGGACGGACATCCTGAAGCGCGCCGCTCCGAAACAACACGAGCGAGAGGGGGACGAGCACCGTCCGATCGTCGATCGCGTCGACCAGCCGACCGATGGGCGCCTGGATGGCATTCTCCGAGGGTACGACGACGACTTCTGCGCCGAAGCGCCTGAAGCCCTCGAAGAGATAGTGATTCGTCGGAAAATCGAGATCTTGCAGGACGATTCTCCTGCGCGATCCCGCATAGGAAAAGCACGACGCCACGATGGACTGTGCGACTGTCGCGTTCTGGTGCATCGTGATCGTGTCGGGGGCGGCGCCCAGCGTCGGCGCGAGCACGTTCCCCGTCTCATGTCCAATCTCCCACCAGCCCTCATGCCAGGCTCGGACCCCGCGACGGTCCCACTCGTCCGCGAACCGCTCCAGGTAACGCCTCGCCCGGGTCGGCATCGCACCAAGGGAGTGGCTGACCAGGTAATTGCAGGTCTCGAGGATCGGAAACTCGGACCGCCACGACAGCAAGGCGTCGGGGCGGGGCGTAGAGCTTGGTGCGTGGGGCATGGGACTGGCGGCGTGGGGCACCCGGCGACGCCTCAGCTCAGATCGACCCAGACCGTCTTGGTCTGCGTGTAGTGCTCGAGGGCGTGCATGCTCATCTCGCGTCCAAAGCCGCTTTGCTTGTAGCCGCCAAAGGGCACCGCGGTGTCATAGACGTTGTAGGTATTGACCCAGACGGTGCCCGCCTGAAGTTTGGACGCGACGTAGTGGGCCTTTTTGATGTCGCGCGTCCACACGGCGGCGGCCAGGCCGTACATCGAGTCATTCGCGCGGGCGATGGCATCGTCCACGTCGGTGAACTCGATCGCCGCCAGGACCGGGCCGAAGATCTCTTCGCGAGCGATCGCCATCCCCGCCGTGACATCGGCGAACATCGTCGGCTGCATGAAGAACCCCTTGCCCGTGCCGATATCCGCCCGGCTGCCCCCGGCGACGAGCGTGGCGCCTTCGCGCCTCGCCGTCTCGACATAGTGCAAGACCTTGTCGAGCTGGGCCCTCGAGGCGAGCGCGCCGAAACGCGTCTTCGGGTCGAGCGGATCCCCGACGGTCATCTTCTTCGTCCGCGCGGCGACCTTCTCGATGAATTCGTCCTTGATCGCGTGGTCGACGAGCAGGCGCGAGCCAGCGGCACAGACCTCGCCCTTTCCGTAAAAGATCCCAATGGTCGCGCCGCGCACGGCCGAGTCCAGATCGGCATCGGCGAACACGATGTTCGGCGACTTACCGCCCAGTTCCAGGGTCAGGTGCTTGACGGTCTCCGCGGCGGTCCGCATGACGCCCCGGCCGGTCGTCGTGTCGCCGGTGAATGCGACCTTGTCGATGCCCGGATGGGCGACGATCGCCTGGCCGGTGACCGCGCCACTGCCCGTCACGACGTTCAGCACGCCGGCTGGAATTCCGACCTCCAGCGCCAGCGCCCCGAGGGCGAGTGCGGTCAACGGCGTCTGGCTCGCAGGCTTCAGGATGATCGTATTGCCAGTCGCCAGCGCTGGCGCGACTTTCCACACGGCGGACAGCAGCGGAAAATTCCACGGCACGATCGCCGCGCAGACGCCGAGCGCCTCCCGGAGCGTGTAGACGAGCGCCCGGCCCTTCACGGGCACGGTCTCGCCATGGATCTTGTCCGCCCAGCCCGCGAAGTACTGCAGGCACTCGACGCAGGCGGGGATTTCAATCTGGCGCGATTCGAAGATGGGCTTGCCGTTGTGAAGGGTCTCGAGGCGTGCGATCTCGTCGGCCTTCTCCATCAGCCTGTCGCCAAGCCGCCACAACAGGCGGCCGCGATCCCGCGGCGAGAGCTTGCCCCACGGACCAGCGAAGGCGGTCCGCGCAGCCTCGACGGCCGCGTCGACGTCGGCGGCCGTCGCTGCTGCGACGTCCGCGATGACGGCCTCAGTTGCCGGATTGAGGACGGCCATTGTCGCTCCGCCCGACGCGTCGCGCCATTCGCCGTTGATCAGCAGCTGCTTGCGACCCAACTCAGTCACGAGGGATTCATTTTAGGCCTGAAGGCTGGGAGGCTCGAAGGCTTGGAGGACTATGCCCCTGTGAACTGCGGAGGGCGCTTCTCGAGGTTCGCGGCAATGCCCTCTTTCGCGTCGGCGCTCTGGAAAAGCAATTGTTGCAGCTCTCGCTCCATGGCCAGCCCCTCGCCGAAGCCCGCCTCGATGCCGGATTGAACGGCTCGCTTGATGCGGCCGACCGCGAGGCTCGCCTTGTGCGGCGGCGTGAACTGCCGCGCGTAGACGACCACGGCGTCGAGGAAGGGCTTGCCGGCGAGTTGGTCGTCGCTCCAGACCTCATGGACGAGACCGACGGCCGCCGCCTCGTCCATGGACAGCAACCGCCCGGCGACCATCATCTCCATCGCGCGCGACTTGCCGACCAGCCGGGTCAGGCGCTGTGTCCCACCCGTGCCCGGCAGTACACCGAGGGCCACCTCAGGCAATCCGATTCGGCCGGCGTTCTTTCGCGCGATCCGCAGGTCGGCAGCCATGGCGATCTCCAGGCCGCCTCCGACCGTATGGCCGTTGAGGGCCGCGATGACGAGCTTCGGCGTCTGCTCCAGGCGATTGAGCGTCTCATTGGCGTGCAGGCAGAAGTAATACTTGAAGTCCGGATCGGCGTCCTTGAGCATGCCGATCGTGGCGCCTGCGCAGAAGAACTTCTCACCGGCGCCGGTCAAGACGATCACGTGGACGTCCCTGGCCATGCGCGCGTCGAGCACGGCGGCGTCCAGCTCGCGCATCATGTCGTAGCTGTAGGTGTTGGCCGGGGGCTCGGTCAGCGTCAGGATTCGGACGCCGTCGGTTGTCGCGATGGCGATCTTGGGCATGCCGTCACGCCTCGGTGCGCACGTACTCGAAATTCACGGGTTTCCCTTTGATGCCGCGGGTGGGCGGCGCGATGTAGTTCGCGAACTTGCCGGTCTCGTAGATCGGCTGATTCATGATCGACATCAGGAACGCCTTGTCGGCCGGCACGGGCAGCCATTCGGCCTTCCGGCGCGTCCATTCCTCCTCGGAGAGCATCCGGCCCTTCGGGTCGAACCGGTGGCCCGCGAACTGGCCGATCCCGCGGTTGAACTTCCGGTCGGGCAGCTCGAGGCGATCCGACAGCCCGTGGCGCTCGAGGATCTTGTTCCATCGATCGACGCCGGCCTGACAGTCCCCCACGTACCAATCGCGGAGCACTTCGTTCATCGCGTTCCGCATCGGCACGTCGACGGCCTTGGGCCGGCCGTCCTCGACCACTTCGAGGTGATACGTCTCCTCGGCGACCGTGTGGTCGTCCCACTTCGCCTCTTCCGCGCGGCCCTTCAGGCCGTTTGCGAAATAGGCGGCGGCGTTGGTCGAGATCTCGTTGCCGTGCAAATCGAGGCTCAACGAGAACCAGAGATTGATGTGCTTCTGCAGCGTCGGCAGGTCGATGCCGCCGAGCGGGCGGACGTCTTCTGAGAAGCCCGCCTCCTTCATGAGCTGGGCCGTGCGCTCGATGATCCGCGCGATGCCGGTCTCACCCACGAACATGTGGTGCGCTTCCTCGGTCAGCATGAACCGCGTCGTGCGCGACAACGGGTCGAGCGAGCTCTCCGAGAGCGACAGCAGCTGCGACTTGCCGTCGCGGTCCGTGAACATCGTGAACATGAAGAAGTCGAGCCAGGTATCGATCGGCTCGTTGAACGCTTCGAGAATACGCGGTTTGTCGCGGTTACCGCTCTGGCGCGCCAGGAGATCTTCGGCCTCGTCTCGACCGTCCCGGCCGAAGTACGAGTGCAGGAGGTACACCATCGCCCACAGGTGCCGTCCCTCTTCGACGTTCACCTGGAAGAGGTTGCGGAGGTCATAAATGCTCGGACACCGATGGCCCAGCCATCGCTGCTGCTCGACGCTCGCCGGCTCGGTGTCGCCCTGCGTCACGATGAGACGCCGGAGCTGATTGCGGAACTCGCCCGGCACCTCCTGCCACACCGGCTGGCCGTAGAAGTCGCCGAAGCCGATGGTGCGGTTCACGACGGGATCCGCGAGGAAGATCCCCCATCGGTATTCGGGCAACCGGACGTACTCGAAATGCGCCCAGCCTGCCGAGTCGACACTCACGGCCGTGCGTACGTAGACCTGGTGGTACTCCTGGAAGCCCTGCGGCCCCATATCCTTCCACCACTTGATGTACTGCGGCTGCCAATGCTCGAGGGCGCGCTGCAGGCCCTTGTTGAGGTGAAGATCGACGTTATTGGGAATGCGGTCGGCTGAGATCATAAGAAAAAACCGGGCGGGGCGGCCCCGTTTGGCGTCACCCGCCTGGACGAGTTCTGAAACGCGCTGTTACGTTCGCCCATAGTCGAATTCGGCGCGGTCGGCGGAGCCGTAGGTCGTGAGCGCCCCCTTGGGGCCGACGGCGTTCGGCCGCTGGAAGATCCAGTTCTGCCAGGCCGAGAGGCGGCCAAAGATTTTCGTCTCCATCGTCTCGGGCCCGACGAAACGGAGGTTCGCCTCCATCCCGGTCAGGGCGTCCGGTGAGAGCGCCGTCCGGCCCTCGATCGCCAACCGTACCTCGTCGTCCCAGTCCAGCTCGTCCGGCGCGAAGGTGACGAGTCCGGCCTCGAGGGCTTGCCCAGGATCGAACGGACCGACGTGCGCCAGGACTTCCGCGACCCGATTCGGTTCACCGTAAAAGCGCGACGCGAGGCGCGACAGGCCGTTGCTCATCGGCAGCGCACCCGCGTTCATCGACGACAGGTGGATCGCCGTTGGCCGGTCGGGGTCGTTCAGCATGTAAGACCGGTCGGCGGCCAGCGCCAGCTCATACAACGTCCCGGCGAACGCGGAGCCTTCGTCGACCAGCGCGAAGAAGCTGCGGGCGGACAGGTCCAGGCGCTTGAGCGTTCGACGGATCATCCCGATGACCTCGCGGACGAACCAGTGCGAGGCGTGCTCGCCGAGCGCGGCGTCTGCTCCGAGCACGAGGGCGGGATCGCCGGCCGTCCGCAGCACGACGGTGCCGATCGCCGGTTCGTTCACGCGCAACCGCAGGAGGACGTCATCCAATTCCCGACACACACGCAACGGCCAGAACTGATCACCTGCCGCCAGCATCGCGTCGGGTGTCACCTCGACGGGGCCCACGGGTCCGCGAACCGTCAGGGTCGCCACGCGCTTGCCACGATCGAGCGCCAGCGACACCGATGAGTACTCGAGCGCGTCGCCCGTCTCCTTGGGACTGAGGGGGCCGAGGATCACCCCCGGGCCCGTTGCCGGGCGATCCGACTGGGCGGCCAGCGCCTTCGCCCGTGTCGCGACTACCTCTTTGAACCGGCTCGACGGGCAGGTCGCGTCGACGAGGCGCCATTCGACCGCGCGCTTCCCTTTCACGCCTTCGGCCAGGGTGCCAAACACATCTGCGAGATCCCGTCGCACCCGGCGCTTGTCGACGATGCGCGTCAGGCCGCCGGTTCCGGGCAGCACGGCCAGCAAGGGCGTTTCCGGCAAGCTCACGGCGGAGTTCGAATCGTCCACGAGCAGAATCTCGTCGCACGCCAGCGCGAGCTCGTAGCCGCCGCCGGCGCAAATGCCGTTCAGGGCGGCCAGGAACTTGATCCCGGACTGCGCGCTGGCGTCTTCCATCGCCAGTCGCGTTTCGTTCGTGAACTTGCAGAAGTTGACCTTCCACGCGTGCGTCGACCCGCGCAGCATGAAGATATTCGCGCCGGCGCAGAAGATGCGCTCTTTCAGGCTGGTGACGACGACCGCGTGCACTTCCGGGTGTTCGAACCGGAGGCGCTGGATCGCATCGGCGAGTTCGATGTCGACGCCGAGATCGTAGGAGTTGAGCTTGAGGCGATAGTCCGGGACGAGGCCGCCGTCTTCCTGCACATCCATCGACAGCGTCGCCACGGGACCGTCGAAGCCGAGCTTCCAATGCCGGTAGCGGCTCGGATGCGTTTCGAACGACAGCGGACCAGGAACCGTTGCGCCCATGGCGTGGCTTCAGCGTACGTGCCGGTCCGGACGGCTGTCAAGGCTTTATAATGCGTCACATCAGCACTTACACGCTATATACTGCATGCCATGGAACGGGCCCGCCGCGCGCCGCGCACCTTGCCCCGGCCCGATCTACTGCAGATCGTCAGCCGGCGGACCCGACAGTTGCGCCAGGCCCATCGGCTCACGCTCCGGAGTCTCGCGGAGCGGTCCGGCCTGTCGCTGCGGTTCCTGATGGAGGTCGAAGGCGGCCGGGGCAACATCTCCATCCGGCGCCTCGGCGATCTGGCGGCGGCCCTCGGCGCCACGCCCGCCGACCTCGTGGCGGCGCCGGCGAGCGACCGTCCCACGATCGTGGCGCTTCTCGGCCTGCGCGGCGCGGGCAAGACCACCGTGGGTCGACGGCTGGCCAGACGGCTTCGAGTGCGATTCGTCGAACTCGATCGAGAAATCGAGGCCAAAGCGGGTCTGGCCCTGGGCGAAGTGTTCACGCTCCACGGCGAGGAGTACTACCGACGCCTCGAGCACGACACGCTCGTGGATCTGCTCGCGGAACCGCGTGCGATGGTGGTGGCCGTCGGCGGCGGGCTGGTCACCTCCGGTGACACGTATGCCCTGCTCCGGCGGCACGCGAGGACGGTCTGGCTGCGGGCTCGACCGGAAGACTACTGGGCGCGCGTCGTCCGGCAAGGCGACCGACGTCCGATGAATCAGCATCCGCGGGCGGAGGAAGCCCTTCGTCGTCTCGTCGAGCAGCGCGATCCCCTGTACGCGAACGCGGACCTCACCGTGGACACCTCCACGCTGCCCGCGGCTGCGGTGGTCCAGCGCATCGAGCGGGCGCTCGTGGAAGGACGGCTTGGAGCCCTCAAGGCCTGAAGGCTTGGAGGCTTGCAAGGTGCAAGGCTGGGACCTTGCGCTGGGTGTCGATCTCCCCCCTCGGTGTACTACTTGATGTAGGATTACTAGCTGTTTGTAGCCCGGCGGCACAGCCGGGCTCCCCTGCACGTGTCATTTCAGGAGCTTCCATGAGCACGGAAACTAGACGCCACCCACGGTGGCTGATCCTTATCGGTCTGCTTATCGCCGCCTCCCCGCTTGCGATTCACCTGGCGGCTCAGGGACGTGGCGGCGGCGCGCCGCCACCTGCACTTTTCAACAAGCCAGCGGATCCGCTTCTCCAAGGGTTCCACTGGCGGTCGATCGGCCCCACCGGCCAGGGTGCCCGCATCGACGATTTCGCCGTGGACGAGAAAAACCCGTCCACCTACTACATCGGGTACGCCGTGAGCGGTGTGTGGAAGACGGTGAACAACGGCACCACGTTCGAGCCGATTTTCCAGACGTACGGCGTCGCGTCGATTGGAGACCTCGGGCTCGCACCGTCTGACCCGAACATCCTGTACGTCGGCACCGGCGAAGCCAACAACCGCCAGACGACGACGTTCGGCAATGGCCTCTGGAAGAGCACGGACGCGGGCGCGCACTTCGAGCGGGTGGGTTTTGAGAATTCGCAGTCCATCGCGCGCATCATCATCCACCCGAAGGATCCGAATATCGTCTGGGTGGCGGTCGCGGGGCACCTCTT
>Ga0182024_10003050_pt1 | contig 40586 bp, 40 predicted proteins | sample P32metaG_FD_120480 | JGI IMG/M metagenome (GOLD analysis project Ga0182024, IMG submission 120480) | Permafrost microbial communities from Stordalen Mire, Sweden - P3-2 metaG (Illumina Assembly) | ecosystem: Environmental > Terrestrial > Soil > Wetlands > Permafrost | place: Sweden: Stordalen...
CCCAGGTCCGTGGAAGCTCGGGAAATGGGGTCCGGTCTTCGGGTGGATCGCCATTGTGTGGGTGGTCATCATCTGCGTCTTGTTCATGCTCCCCGCGTCAAAGCCGATCAATGCCGATACGTTCAACTACACGCCAGTGGCGGTCGTTGCCGTCATCGGCTTCGCCGGTCTCTATTACGCGTTCTCGGCGCGCAAGTGGTTCAAGGGCCCGAAGATTCAAGGTACGCCCGAAGAGCTGGCGGCTATCGAGCACGAGCTCAGCGTTTAGTTTTCCGAGTCCCCTCCATGACCGAGCGTTTTCGGTGATGGAGGGACTCCTTGCTTTACCCCGACCGTTGTCAGACTCCCATTGAGGAGTCGCCATGGCATTGATCGAGAGCATCGAAGACGCGGACTCGTGTTGGCGCGATCTCGCCGACGTCCTATCGGCCGGTATTTCGCGCGTGCTGCTCTACGGACCGTCGGGCACCGGCAAAACCTACGCGGCGCTGCATCACAACGTCGGCAGTTGTCCCGCGGAGCGATTGGTCTGCACGGAGGACTTGACGTCCGGTGAGATCACGGGCACCTGGATGCCCGTCGGTGAGAACCGCTGGGAGTGGCGCGAAGGCCCGGCGATTCGAGCGTGGCGTGGCGGGGGCGGATTGGGCGGTCGACTGGTCGTCGACGAAGTCGACCGTGCCTCGGGTGACGCTCTCAGCACCCTGCTGGCGATGACTGACTCTCCGGAATCGGCGCGTTGGCGCAACCCCGAAACCAGCGAATGGGTACGGCCGGGTCCGCAGTTCTCGGTCGTGATGACGTCCAACTGTGACGACCTCGACGAGATCCCCGCGTCACTGCGCGACCGATTCCCCGTGAGTATCCGTATCGACCAACCGCCCGCGTCGGCGCTGGCGAGTCTCAGCAGCGATCTTCGCGCGCCGGCCCGGGCCGGGTCACTCGGACCGGCGAGCCGGCGCGTCTCGCTTCGGCGCTTCTACGCCTTCGACGAACTGCGACGACACCTCGGTCCCACCCGGGCCGCGCAGTTGGTCTTTGGCGACGACGTCGGCACCAGTGTGCTCGACGCGTTGGCGATTGCCTCGCTCGCGTGAATGAGGTAGTGCACCCGGAGCTGGTGACCGGTCGCGACGACGGATTCGTCAATGCCCCGTGGACCGTGAAACCGGGCTCGACGCGACGCGGCGAGGCGAGTTGCAACTTGACCGAGCGGATCCTCGAGGTCCCCCTCGGACACGACGCCACGTCTCGAGTCGTGCGGGCGCACGAGTTGATGCACGCTCGAGTGAGTCCGCACCTGATCGAACATTACGATGTGCTCGAAGAGCTGTCGCCGCGAGCCCTCGAGTGCGCCGAGGAACTGCGCATCAATACGCTGATCGCTCGCCTTGACTTTGACGTCGTGCTGTTGCGAGACGGGTCGGAGAAGGACGGCGCCCGACGGATCGCCGAGAGCGACGACTGGTCCGAAGCGATCTGCTTTCTCATGGCCGTGCTCGGTACCGGGGGAGAGAAGGAGTACCTCGCCGGGATCCGACGGGTCGCGCCCTCGTGGATGCCGGGACTACGCGCCGTGCGAAAGCGCGCCCTGGGACTCATGGACTCCTTTACGACAGGGGCGCTCGGGGCCACGCGTTTGAACGAGGAGCAACTTCCGAGTGGCTACGCGAACGCCACCGTGGTGCTCGCTCGCATCCTCACCCAATCGATGGTGGCGCGACCGCCGACCACGCCGGAGGAACTTCGCGCCTTTCGTCGCTCCCTCGAGCCGGGTGGTCGCCGCCCACCGACCGGTCGATTCGCAACGTTGACGTTCGACGAGACGGTGGCGATGTCGCCTCGTCCGAGGGGCGCCGGGGTGCGTCGCGCGCGTGCGAGTACGAGCGGTCCGACCATGCGTTATCCCAGCCGACTACTCACCGACGATCGCAAACGAGCCTTCGCGCGGCGTACGACGCTGCACGGCGGTATCGTCATCATCGACCAGTCTGGTTCGATGGACATTGACGACGCGTCGTTGGCGGCACTGCTTCGTCGAGCACCCGACGCCTTCGTGATCGGATACAGTCACCGCCCCGGCGACAACGGATCGACACCGAACGTGTGGATTCTCGCTGATCGAGGATCGGTCGCGACGAAAATTCCGTCGGGCAACATCGGCAACGGTGTCGATGGCGCGGTGCTCGCCTGGGCGCTGCGTCGCCGTCGAGGGAGTGAACCGATCGTCTGGGTCACCGATGGTCAAGTCACCGACTCCCACGACCATCCCGACGATCGACTGACCATCCAATGCGCCGAACTGGTACGGCGTCACCGGATGCGACTGGTCAGAGAGCTCGGCGACGCCGCTCGAGCATTGTCCCGGGGACGATCAGCCGGTCGCGCCGATTGGCCCCGGTTCGGGCGATTGGGCCGGAAACTCCTGGAAATGAAGGCAATGTAGTCCCACTGTCACAGCAGCAATTTACAGTTGCAACGAACACCTGTTCGCCTTAGACTATACGAACAGGTGTTCGTGAAAGGGGTCGGCCATGGCGGCAGTTGAGGTAGTGGAGTTCGAGGAGTTTGAGGATCTTGTTCAGCGGCCCCACCTACGCCTGGTGAGCACGCCCCCGGTCTTTCGCACCGGTCCGTCGTTGGCGAATCGCCGCGCCGCTCGGGCCCGGATGATGAAGCGCCGCCGCCGTACGCTCGTCGCGTTCGCACTGTTGCTCGGACTGGTGATCTTGTCGTGGCCCGGACATGCGTTCGGGGGAGAGACCGGCGCGGGACTCCCGACTGATCTGGCCAACAGTTCGGTGCTCGCGTCAGGAATGAATTTCGTCGTGCAGCCCGGTGACACCGTCAATTCCATTGCCCGAATGATGAATCCGATCGACCCGAACCTGGCCCGGGCCGACCTCGTTCGTGAACTCGATTCGTCGGTCGTCGTGCCCGGCGAGCGCATCCTAATCCCCTAAATTTCAAGGGATTTGGGTGTATCCTCAAGGCATGCGCTGTCCCTTCTGTTCGGCGGATGACGACCGCGTCGTTGACTCGCGCCTCGCCGAAGACGGGGTGGCGATCCGGCGCCGACGCGAGTGCTCGAACTGTAACCAGCGCTATACGACCTTCGAACGGATCGAGGAGATCGGCCTCTACGTGATCAAGCGCTCCGGTGACCGCGAGCCCTTCGATCGAGGCAAGATCCTTCGCGGCATGCGAGCCGCCAGCAAGAACCGTCCGGTCGACGAAGAGGCCCTGGAGGCGCTGGTCACGGCCATCGACGAATCGATGAGACTGCTCAATCGCGACGTGACCAGCGAAGAGGTAGGGATGGCCTCACTCGAGGCCCTGCGCGACGTCGACGACGTCGCCTATGTCCGATTCGCCTCGGTCTACAAGGGGTTCGAAGGGACCGACGACTTCGCGCGCGAAATCGGCATGCTGGTAAAGACGACCGCACCCAAACTGCGCGGCTGATGCGCGCGCTCACTCTGCGACCCCAGTGCGCCATGGCAATTTACGCCCACCCCGATGACGCCGACGTCGCGGCCGGCGGACTCCTCGCCCAGTGGGCGCAAGAGGGTTGCGCGGTACACCTCGTCGTGGTCTGCGACGGCGACAAGGGCTCGCACGTGCTCACGGCGGACGCCGGTGCAGTGCGCGAGGTTCGAGGGGCCGAAGTGGAGTTCGCGGCCGATCTCCTCGGCGCCACGACCGTGACGAGACTGGCCCGACCGGACGGCGAGGTCGACAACGACGTGGACCTTCGCGCGACGTTGGTCGGTCTCATACGTCAGTATCGACCGGAGGTCGTGATCGGACCCGATCCCACCGCGACGTTCTTCGCCGGCGTCTACGTGAACCACCGTGACCACCGAGAGACCGGTTGGGCGCTGCTCGACGCGGTCGCTCCGGCGGCGGCGATGCCCCTGTACTTCCCCGATCAAGGCGAGCCCCACCAGGTGGCCAGTCTGCTCCTCAGCGGCACGCACGAACCGGACGTGGTGGCCGATATCACCGGCACGATCGACACCAAGGTGAAGGCCGTCTTGGCGCACAGTTCGCAGTTGCCCGACGACGCCGAGGCCATTCGCGAGCTGGTTTACGGGCGGGCCGAACAGGCCGGGCGCCCCGTCGGGGCGCCGTTCGGTGAGGCCTTTCGCAGTGTTGAACTCGCTTTCTGAAAACCCCTCGGTCGACGACGCGCCGATCTTGCACGTCGACCTGGACGCCTTCTTCGCGTCGGTCGAGATCCTGGACGATCCCACGCTGCGTGGCAAGCCGGTGGCCGTGGGGGGCGGCGGTGCGCGCGGGGTCGTCGCCAGTGCGAGCTACGAGGCCCGTCGCTTCGGCGTTCGCAGCGCTATGCCGAGCGTGATCGCTCGGCGACGTTGTCCCGACCTCATTATTCTGCCCGGTCGCTTCGATCGCTACGAGGCGTACTCCCGACAGTTTCACGACATCGTGCGCGACCTCACTCCCGACTACGAACCGCTGGGACTCGACGAGGTGTTCGCGAATCTGTCGAGCCTGCGCCGTTTGAACGTGCGACCACTGGAGGCGGCGGGCGAACTTCGCCGTCGAATCATGGGCGAGCTCGGTCTGCTCTGTGGAGTGGGACTCGGGCGTAACAAACTCTTCGCGAAGTTGGCCTCCAAGGAGTCCAAACCGACCGTCGTCGACGGCCAACTCGTGGAAGGCGCCGGGGTGGTCTGGGTCAGTCCCGCCCTGGAGAAGAAGTGGCTGGACGAACTCCCAGTGCGGGCCCTGTGGGGCGTCGGTCCAGCCACCGCAACCAAGCTGCACAAGCTGGGCCTGCGATGGGTGCGCGACTTAGCCAAAGTCGACGAAGCAACTTTGGGCGCCCACGTGGGGATGGCGATGGCCTCGACGCTCGTGGCGTACGCCCACGGCGAGGACAAGCGCGAGGTGACGGTCGATCGGGTCCTCAAATCGGTCGGTCATGATCAGACCTTCGCCAAATCGTTGAGCGGACTTGACGCCGTCATCGAGGCCGCGAAATCCCAAGCGGCGGTCGTCGCCCGGGCTCTGCGAGGTCAGGGTCGCGTCGCGCGCACCATAACGGTGGTCGTTCGATTCGACGATCTCACGAGCGTCAGCCGGTCCCAGACGCTTCCGTTCGGCATCGACGACGAGGTCGCCATTCTGGCGATTGCCGAAGCATTGCTGCAATCGATTGACCTCGCGAACTCGGTTCGCCTCTTGGCGATTCACGCGTCCTCGTTTCTCCAACGCGACGACAACAACCTGCAGTTGACCTTCGGCCTGGATCCGACGTCGAAGGACCCCCGCGAACAGGCTGAGGCGATATCGCGCGAACGACAGGTCTCGAACGAGGCCTTGCGCGACGCCGTCGATGAGGTTCGTGAGAAGTTTGGTCGCGCGGCGGTCGGCGCGGCGTCCGAGCTCGGCGACCACGGCATCGAGATCGCCACCCAACGCGGCAGTAGTGCGTTCGGTCCCGAAGAGTACCAACACGGTCCGTAAAGTTTGTCGCGTCACCTCGCGATAAGAGAAGGTGGCGCCACGCTAGGGAATAACGTGGCGCCACAGGGGAACTGCTGACAGTTCTTCGACGCGGCCCCATGATTCGGATGACGGACTCAGCGAATTAGGTCACTTTGGGACGGTTTCGAGACCTCCAAGTGCCCAATAATTTCCACAATCTCGCCGGGGACATCCGACGAACTCGTCGGCGTCGAACTAGAAGTGGACATGTATGGATGACATCCGAGAGGTGAGTGACGCCCAACTGGTCACGATGATCGCGCGCTACAACGAGGTAGCGCTGGCCGAGACGTACCGCCGACACGGCGGTGCGGTGTTCGGTCTCGCCCGTCGCGTCCTCCACGGCGCGGCCGAAGCCGAAGACGTGACCCAAGAGGTCTTCCTTCGTTTGTGGAATCAGCCCGAGCGCTTCGACGCTTCGCGAGGAAACTTGCGAAGCTGGCTGCTCACCCAGAGTCACGCGCGCGCCGTGGAGACGATCCGCTCACTCACCGCGCGACGCCAACGCGAGATCAACGACGCGCACAAGGCGGCGCGCGGCGCCTACGACATGCAACACGAAGCCTGGGACGTCGTCCTGGCCGAAGACGTGAAGAAGGCCCTCGGCGAGCTGCCCCCGGAGGAACGTCGCGCCATTGAACTCGCCTACTTCGAGGGCTATACGTACATTAAGGTTGCCGAAATTCTGAACGAACCGGAAGGCACCGTGAAGAGTCGAATCAGAAACGGAATGCGACGAATGCGCGCCACTCTCGTGGAGTCCGGGATCGAGGGAGCGGATCGATGATGAGTCACGACGAAGCGAGCGAACTATTGGCCGTCGCGGCCCTCCACGCCGTGGACGCGGAGACCCTGGCCGCCATCGAGGAGCACGCCGCCACCTGTCCGCGCTGTTCGAGTGAGCTGGACGCCTATCGCGCCGTGGCCTCGGCCATCGGCAACTCCGTGGAGGAACTACCCGAAGGACTCTGGACGAATATCGCCAATCAACTGTGGGAACGTCAAGGTGACACGACGGTCATGCCACCGCTGGTCGTCGGCGACCCGCCGGCCGAGGTCGTGGCCATCACCAGCGCCCCTCGATCGTCGCGACGAATGCGAACGGTCTTGGGAGCGGTGGCCTTCGCGGCTGCTGCGTCGATCGTCGTGCTCGCGCTGAGTCTCTCGGGCGCCCAGAATCACGTCACCAAATTGCAGAGCGCTCTCCAGACCGCCAGTCGCAGCGCCGTACAGCGCGCGATGGCGACGCCCGGTCACCAAGTGGTCAATCTCACCAGCGCCACCGATCAATCACTCGCCGAATTCGTGATGCTGCCCAACGGCACGGGGTACCTCGTGAAATCGAATATGCCGGCCCTGTCGTCAAGCGACACCTATCAACTGTGGGCCATCGTGAAGGGCTTGCCGGTTTCAATTGGCGTAATGGGTTCGTCGCCCGGTCAGGTGACGTTCACCATGGATTCGTCGCCGGGCCCGTCAGAGTTGGCGGTCACCGTGCAAAAGTCCGGGGGATCGTTGACGCCGGCGAAGCACTTCGTCGCGTCGGGACCCGTCGTAGCGTCGTAGGGATCTCGGCCGCGCGTACGCGAACGAGCTACTTCGGAGCTATTCGTCCGCTGGTTCGTCAGTGTGCTCGTGCTGATGTTCTGGCGCCGGCGCGGGCTCGGACGCCGGTGGCATCGGTGTTCGCCGACGCCCGAGGAGCCAAAGGAAGGCGGAGCCGACTTTGCCGAGCGGGTGATGGTGTTCGGACGGTCCGTGACTCGCGCCCGGACCGGACATTCCGTCGCCGCCGCCGCCGGTCAGACCGGCTAGTGGATTACCACTCGAGTCCGGATACTTGGACACTCGCGCCAAACGGCGACGCGCCTTGCGCGGCTTATCTCCCGTTGATCCCATGGTCCGACCTCTTTCCAGTCATTGATGATTCAGTTCGAGTGTCTCACGGAAGTCGATGGGGTGGCGTGTCGAGCTTGCCGATGCCCGACGCCAGTACGACGGAGTTCGGCACTTTCAAGATACCGTCCTCGGTCTGTAGCGTGACGTAGGTCAGACCAATGCCCAGCACCCATGCGTCGACGACGCCAATGGTGCCCGATCGAACACGGATGTGTTCGCCGACACTGAATGGTCGAGCGAACAGCAACACGAGCGACGCAAAAATATTGCCCAGGCTCTGCTGGGCCGCTATCCCGAGTACGACGCCGGCGAGTCCGAAGCCGATGATGAGGTGGGCTAACGAGACGCCCAGGAGTTCGAAGACCGCAATCAGGACGAGCAAATAGCCCACCCCGGTGGCGACGAGTCGCACGATGGCGGCGGCCGCCTCGAGCGTGCGTCGCGCCAGGAATCGGCCCATTCCGTCGGCCAGGCGACCCACGGCGTAGATGCCGGAAATAAGCAGTACCGGCACCGTGATCCAAGTGACCACGGAGGAATGGTGCATCGCTCCGTGACGACGATCGAACTCTGATTTCACGATGATGGCCGCAACAGCGATGGCAGCGGCCACGATGCCCGAGACCCACACCTGCTGAAGTGTGGGTGGCGTTCCACGAGGTCGTTTGCGGGCCATAGACCACAACCTTAATGATGATGACCACCTATTATCCCTGATCCCCGGTCGCTGCGCGCTGTCGCGGCGACCGGGGATATTTTCTTACCTGTTTGTTAGAAGAACCCTCTAAGGTCCGAAGTGACGGACCCGCCCCTGAAAGCTCTTGAGCAATCGGATGGAGTTCGCCGAAGGGTAATGCGTCGGGCCATGCCGAAGTGGTGGAGTCCGACGTTCGTTTCAAATGGTTGTCGCTGGAATATCGTTCAGCCGAAACTGAGCGAGCTACAGCGATCAGGTGGGAAGAATGGTGCACCAAGAGTTGCCATGATTGAAGTGATTTTCGCATTCGCCAGAGCGGTTGACTTAGTGAACTCGCGTTTCCTCCTTTAGACGACGAGCACAAGGCAGTGGCACTGTAGCAATGAGGAATGACTGACTCTCCGGACAACTCGGTGGTGGGGGACATCCATTCATACGACAGATTGAAGAGTCTTATCTGGTCACCATTGCTTCGTCGGGCACGCCCATGGATGACTCTCAATCGCTTGGTCACGATCTTCATCGCGTCGCTCAGCCGAGTTGTTAGGGTGGCGCCAGAAATGTATTTCAATCTGATAATTGAGAGGACCGCGAGTCAATGGCCAAATTCCTGAGTGACGTCAAAACACTTCGAGAGAACGCCCGCAAGAACCTTCGAAAAGGCTCGATCACTGACGCCTACGGCGCCGACTTGCCGAGGGTCCTCGAGGTCTTGAACCAATCGCTGGCGACCGAACTTATCTGCGTGCTTCGTTACCAGCAGCACTCCTTCGCGGCCCACGGACTCGATTCCGAGGCCGTGGCCGCGGAGTTCCTGGCCCACTCCCGAGAGGAGCAGAGTCACGCCGAGTTGATTGCGGCACGCATCGGTCAGCTCGGGGGCGAGCCCGATTTCAATCCCGACACCTTCAGTAGTCGGGCCCACTCGGAGTACAAGACGGCCGCCAGTCTCACCGACATGATCAAGGAGAATCTCATCGCCGAGCGCATCGCGATCAGCTCCTACAGCGAGATCATCGCCTGGCTCGGCGACGGCGACCCCACCACGCGACGAATGCTCGAAGAGATCCTGGCGGTCGAAGAAGAGCACGCCAACGATATGGTCAACCTTCTCGACGACAAGAAGTAGCCCGGCTTCGCGCCCATTGTCCTACGGCAAAGGTTGTCGGGCGGCCGCGCCGAACTTGACCGGCCCGTAGCGATGTCGAAAGGCGACGTAGACGCCGCCGCCGGCGAGAATGGGCAGCCAGTAGGTGACGAGTCGATAGGCCAGGGTGGCGATGATCGCGCTGGCGCTGCCGACGCCGGCCAGAACGAGCAGTCCACTGAGACTCGCTTCGACGATGCCCAGGCCGCCGGGCGTCAACGGCACCAGGGCGATGACCGCGGTAGCGGCATAGGCCAACAACACGAGCGGAGCCTTCGGACTAGCGCCGGTGGCGCGCAGTGCACAGAGCAACGCAAAGTAATCGAAGCCGATACGGCCGCCGATGAGCACCACGGCCTCACGCCATCGGCGACCGAGATTCGTTCGCACCAGATTTCGTTCGGCAATGAGTCGCTTCGGTAGGTCCTCGGTCTTGGACTTTCGTTTGGGGAGGGCGTTCAAGAAACGCTGCGTAGCGCGCGCGATCCAAGTCAGGAGACCATTGGTCGTGAGGAGGACGGCGCCGAAGGCGACAATGAGCACGAAGCCGACGATGCCGAGGTAGGCCGCGTGCTCGAGACCGGGACTCACGGGAAGACCACCAAGGATCGCGGGCATGATGCACACCGGCAGCAAGAACAGGCCCGCCAGTCCGATGATCGAGGACGCGGCGAGGCCGCCGGCCGCCGCGTCGGCGTTGATGCCACCAATCGCGAGCATTTGGAACTGCACTCCGGCCCCGGCGACGTCACCGGCCGGAAGGACGTTCGTCACCGCGTTGCCCACCATCAGAGCGGCGACCACGGTGAACCACTGCTTTGTTCGCAGGAGTAAACGCAACAACGTCATCGCGCAGAAGAAGCTCGCCACCTCGGCGGCCAGCATGAGCAGCAACCACGTGAAACTCAGATGAAAGAGCTTGGGCCACGCCGACAGAACTTTGGTGAAGGCCGGTAGCGCCACGTAGAAGGCGAGACCGGTGACGACGATCGCCACGACGCGCTTAACGGGGCTCGACGGTTTCTTCGGGGGAGCGATGTCGGTGATTGGTCTAATCTACGGGTTCGAGCGCGATGGAACCTCTGGGTCGGGTGATTCTCGATGAGGGCCGAGGTAGCGTCGTCCACGTGTCCGTTACCGACGAATCCAGTCCTGATCGCCTAGAGACGGGTGTCGTCACGGGCGACCGAACGGCGCGTCAGACCTTTCGACCGGACATTCAGGGTCTTCGAGCCGTCGCCGTCATTCTGGTGATACTGGCGCACGCCAGTGTGCCGGGGTTCGAGGGCGGTTACATCGGCGTCGACGTGTTCTTCGTCATCAGTGGCTTCGTTATCACGAGTCTTCTGCGTCGCCAACCGCCGCGACACGTGCGTCAGAATCTGGCGTACTTTTACGCCCGACGTATTCGACGCATCGTGCCCGCGGCCACCCTCACCCTCGTCGCGACAACCTTCGCCGCGTACTTTCTTCTCGGAACGAACTTCGTGCCCCAGTTGCTCGGCGACGTGCGCTGGGCCTCTCTCTTCTCCGCGAACTTTCGGCTTATCAATACCGGCAGCAATTACTTCATTCCCGGCGTCGCACCCTCGCTGGTCACGCACTACTGGTCGCTGGCGGTCGAAGAGCAGTTCTATCTCTTCTTCCCGCTCGTCGTCTTTTCTTTGACGTGGCTGACCCCGATCCGAAATCGCGCGACGTCGCTCGGACTTTTCTTGGTCGCGGCGATCTGCGCGTCGTCGTGGTACTCGTGGCACCTCACACCGATCAGCCCGACCGTGGCCTACTACTCACCGTTCACTCGATTCTGGGAGATCGCCCTCGGCGGACTGATCGCGTTGCTGCCCGGCGCGTGGGCCCGCCGGACGCCGCGCTTCAACGCGGTGCTGGCGGTGGCCGCCCTCATCGGGCTGGCCGCGGCGGTCTGGCGGCTCAACGTGACGAGTGTTTATCCTGGTGTGCTGGCCTGGTGGCCCTGCGGCACGACGGCGATTCTCCTCTGGACCGGGCAGGCCAGTACCCCGGGGGGCCCGGCGTCGTGGCTCTCGTGGCGACCGTTGCGCTACGTCGGGGACATCTCGTATTCCCTCTACCTGTGGCACTACGTATGGTTGATGCTCCCACTCCAGATGGTCCATCCTCCGACGTCACCGTGGGCTCGAGTCATTGAAATTGCGGGTGCCTTCGCCTGCGCCGTGATCTCCTATCACGTCCTCGAGAATCCAATTCGCAATTCGAAACGACTCGACCGCGACGGCGTGGCGGTGGCGCTCATGTTGATTATCTGCGTCGCTCTCTCGTGGGACGCGACGCTGTGGGTCGGACACCTCGCGCACGTCCACTGACGGCGTTGTCTCAACGATCGATGTACATCGCCGCTTCGGGCGTTACCTGCACGTGATAGACCTCGCCGATGGTGCGCGTGACGTAGGTGGAAATGACGTTCTCGCCGACGTAACTGAAGTGGATCCCGTCGGCCTCGCGCAACAGTGACGGAATATTGTTCACCCGGGCGGCGTCTTCGAACTGACCCTTCGCATTGGCGAAGAGCTCCCACGTCGGCAGGAACGTCATGCCCGGCACGGTGGTGGCCACCCTCGCGAACACCGAGTTCAGGAGCACCATTCCCTGGCGATAGCCGTTCGACTGCATGATCGGCATGCCGACCCAGAGTACGTAAGCCCCGGTCTTGGTGGCCGCGGTCGCCATCTTGGTGACGATCTCGGCGTAGGCCGTCACCCACGGCGCCGATCCGAACGCCAACACGTGACCGTCGACCTTGAGATTCTGTTCGTCGTTCGCACCGAACGTGATGATCACCAACTGCGGTTTGTTCTGAGCGAGCAGCACCGTTTCTTTATGCGGCCAGTTGTAGAACCACGGCGTGAGTAGGCCACTCGCGGATTTGTCGGCTTGCACGAGATGCACTTCGTGATCGTGACCGAGTTGGCGAGCGAGCCCCCAACCCAGATCGTTGCCGAGTGAGTCGCCGATCTCGAGCACCGTGCAGTGCCCGATCGCCGAGATCGTCGGCACCGCGGTCGTCGAAGACGTCGGTCCACTCGTCGTCGACGTATCGGACGGCGTAGTGGGAATCGGTGCGCCCGTCGAGAATCGACAGCCGGCGCCCGGCGGCTTGAACGCCGCCATATTGACGACTGGCAGCGGAAGGTTCTTCGAAGGTGGCGACGGTTGGGTGGTCGGCGTTGTGGACGTTGAGGACCGATTGGTCGTCGTGGGAACCGAGGCCGTCGTCGACGGTGTGGTGCGAAGTGTGGTCGTCGGCGCGGCCGCGGGGGAGCGTTGATCGTTCTTCAGTTGGTAACCAACGATTATCAGTATGGACACGCAGAGTCCCAGCACGACCCGCAGGGTCCAATTGGGAACAGCACCCTCACGAGTCGACTCACTTGGCATCTAAATCGAATGTAACAGCGCGTCCGAAAGTTACAACAAGAAAGGACGATGACGAATTGTGAAGATGTTCTCTACGGATTGACCGTGACGAGCGTGCCGATCGGCGTGAAAGGGTAAACGGTCTCGGCGCTCGCCCAGGGCATCTCGACGCAGCCGAGGCTCTGGGGGAAGCCGTAGGAGTAGCGCGGGAACTCGTGAAGTGCGTCGCCGCCGTTGAAGTACGAGACCCACTTGATACCCGGATCGCTGTAGTGCGATCCATCGGGGTTGGTGCCCGACATCGTCGTGGACAGGTATCGAACGTAGACCGGGTAGGTGCCGGGGGCCGTAGGCGCCACGGAGATGCCGGTGTTGACCGGCGTGGTGAACTTCACGTGGTTTTCGACGTAGAGCGTCAGGACCTCGGGCGAACCCTGTGAAATGCTCACGTAGTTATAGGTCGCGGGGTCCAACTTGTTGGTCTGGACCGCCGTCATCAGGTCGCTCCAGGTCGCCGCGTCGGCGATTCCCGTCGTGGGGAGGTTGTTGACGCTCTGAAAGTTCATGAGTGCCCCGCGAAGGATGACCCCGGCGACGCCGACGTGCCACTGCGATTGCAGGGCGATAGGCAACTTCGGGTACTTCCAAGTAAACGTGCCGATCGTCGGTTGCGACGGATCACTCTGTGGCGTGCTCGCGCTGAAGCTCACGGGCAAGTAGTTGAGCTCGGCCAAAAGCTGCTCTTCCCAGGTGGTGCTGGAGGCGACGGACGCGAGGCGTGGTCGCACCGTGGTGAAACGGCACGTCGACGTGCAAATCATTCGGGTGGGCAAATCAATGGTGTAGACGGCGGCCGGTTGCAGCGAGCCGGTTACGACGGCCTGTACTTCGTGGGTGCTGATCTGTTGCCATTCGGTGACGAGAAGCGGATGCGTGCGCAGGATCGGCAGATCCTTCACTTTCGTCGCGCCACTGAAGTGCAGTCGTAAGAGGGGCAATTGATTTGAGAGCGACGTCGGAAGGTTGCTGGTTATGACGAAGGACTTGACAGCGGAGGTAGCGGATGCGCCGAGGGCGGGAACCAGCGTGGCGACCAGAATCCCGACGGCGAGGGCAGTCGCGAATGCGATTCGTCTGGTCACTGATACAGAATACTGAAAGCCAGACCCTTTAAATCGCCGCCTACGATGGGAACGAACGAAGGAGGGGCATGGCCCTTATAAAGACCATCGGGGTGCTGCTCCTAATCGGGCTGGCGCTGTGGATCATCTTCACGGTGATCGGACTTCTGGCGGCCACCATCTCGACGATCTTCGAGTTCCTCATCATCGCCGCGGTCGTAGGCGCGGTGTACCACTACTTCAAGCACCAAAAGGCTCACCGAACCTGAGCAGTAGGATTGCTAGTTCTGGCGGCGTGGCCGAGTGGTTAGGCAGGGGCCTGCAAAGCCCCGTACTCCGGTTCGAATCCGGACGCCGCCTCCAGGTAGCCTTACCCGCTTTTATGCTTGTTTTCCTCCTGAGTGTGTCCCATTAGTTCTTCTAGTGACGCGCTCACGGTCAAGTTTGAAAGACCACTATGGCAAGCATCAGAAAACGAGGGAGGCGCTGGGAATTGAAGATATCCGAACGGCGCACCATCCGATTGTTTGTCCTTAAGACCTAAACCTTCATTAGCCTGATTGGTTAACTGAACGGTCCGACCTCTAAGTGCGGTCTAGCAATCATTAGACATCCAGCTCCGAGCGCAACGACGCTTGCGAATGGAAATTCATACCAAAGATGGAAGATGAAAAGCGGAACGAGAACGATGGCATGAATTCCAAAAATTAATACGCTCTGAACGGACATTGATTGCCATCGGTGCACAGTTCGATGCGCAATTCTACTCAACAATTGCCATCCGAACGAAAAAGGGATGACCATTCCGTAAAGCATTGTCAACGCCCGCAGGCGGCTGAGTTCCGAACCGTTGAGATGCCCTCCTCGCAAGATCAAGGAAAGGGAAACGAAAATTGTAAATTCAAAGGCGAGCGCGATCGAAAAACCCACGAGAAACACATTTCGCAATTTTCCGATAACTATTCTCCCGGCAAGAGCTTGACTGCTGAGTGGTCCCAAAAAGATGACCACGGACGCCGCCGATATAGTGAATGCCATCGTTCCGGCGCCCGCCCATCCAGGGCCGGCCCGCAGAAACAAGACTTGGTCTACGACTGCGTCACACTGGATAGCTCCTACGTATAGAAGCGGTAGCCACCAACTTTCGGTCCCTCGTTCTACTCGTTTGATCGTTGCACCGCGTCCAGCGAGCATCGCACCCAAGGCTTGCCAAACGGCACCAGCTGCATAACCAGCGATAACGTATCGAGCGGAGTGTGTCCCCTCGATACTCCAAATAAAGATGGTTGGCACAGGCGCAGTAATCGCGGCCGCCAGCGCATAAATTAGTCTTCCATTCTGAGAAGCGCGCTGTGATTCTATAATGAACGCGCTCGAAGCGAATATCAGTACAAGCCAATAGAAACCGGCGTCATGTGCAAAAATGGCGGTGACAATTAGCATCCCTCCAAAAAGTGAACCCAACGAAAGACGACGTGAATCCAATCTCCCTGCAGCCCATGAAAGAGATGTGGCTGTTCCGATGACGTTACTGATGACGGCAGCGACTGAAACCGCAATTACGATGTGATCTAGGGTTGCAAGTCCTAGCTCTCGCTGATAATAGAACCGTTCTCGAATGAAAGTTGTGGCGTAACTAACGGAGTTCGCTGCAACCAAAATTGTTGGCATATTTCGAACTCTGACCCAACGCGAATTCATTCCTTCGGCCTCAGAAATCGAAACGGAATCAACTTCGCTACGCCTACAATGAACTGGACAAACGAATCCCACAACCGTGCAAGGATGCCTATACTCGTCGATGACGACGCTGCAGTGTCGAAGTCATTCATAATATTCGAAGATTTAAATCCCGTCATGGGGCGAACGGATAGCATTGCTATTTGGTGCGTTGTTTCGCGGATGTTGTACCTCGGCCGAGGACCATTAGCCACATACCGGACACATATTTTTTGATAGTTTATGTGCCCTCACATCGACTAAATCTGACTCTGAAGTCCGTTGTGCCTAGAACTCAGGAGACACGTCAACGGATTGCGACGGAACCCTGATTTCACTGACCCTCCCCTTGACAAGAATCGCACTAAATCGCTCATGGGATGCAGAGAGCAATACCCCACCAAGCAACAAGAATTTCTGATTCGTTTCTGCCATAGTAGTGAGCCTCGATCTTCGCAGGCGGAACTTACTCGAACGCCATTTGGAAACAAAATTGTTGAACCAGCGGGCAGAGTCACGTTGCCCACTCGTCGTGAACAATTCTCAGACTCGAGTCGGGCTCGCGCTCAACCGTGGTAATGCTGGGACGGGAGGGTCGCCACTCTAGGTTCTTCGAACTTATGCCCCGAAGGTTCCGGGCTCCATCCTGAATAATTTCTATGATGCAACTAACTCGGTCAACTCGGACGGCCGGTCTCGGCGCTTCACAATCATGTCACCGGCAGTCTCTCTCTCATGAAGATCCACTAACAGAATTAATCGCAACTACCTCCAAAGACTGTCCATCCGTGGCTTGATTCTTCATTCGACCTCTCGGCCACAGCCTAAGAACAAGCAGCGCAAGTGACACATCCCATATGGCGGGATCATTGAACTTGCTAATAAAAGGTGCAAACAGGGTAACCGTCAGTAATAGCCCTGAAAACAAAGCCCCCTCCGCGGTCCTCCTCTTTCTCACGATTAGTAATGCCACCAAGGTTCCTAGCGCGTAAGGCCCAACGAGAACTCCCACAAACCCGAAGTCGCGGTAAAGCGGATCAAACCATGTATACGCATTGAATGCGAAAGGAATACCGTTAAAGGGACGAATCAAAGGGGCCGCTTCCCATCCCGGAATGGATTTTACAAACGGATAAAAGGTTGCCCATCCTAGTTTGCCGGACGGATCTGGAGGGCCTTCTATAGGTGATGAACCGGCCACCTCACTTGCAAAAGCAGGGACGCCGCCCGTGGAATAAACGTACACGGATGTAAATGGGCTCGCTGTCAAGGGCCACGACGTGTAGGGCAAAATGTACCCGTTGTTGCCTTCAGTCTTTCCCAACTCAGCGGCAAGCAACTGGAACGAAGCAATCGCGAGCACGGCTCCAAAGACAATCACCAAGCGACGTCGGAATTTCGTTCGCCTCGCAAGAACCCGGTTCTTGAGCTGCACCAAACCTTGAGGCTGGTAGATGAAATAGCATGAAGTCGTCCAGACCAACGAAATAAAGATGTAGGTTCTCCCCAGCGACAACGACATCGCAATGACTGTGGCGACCAACACGGCGGCCCTGCGAAATTTTGATACCCGAATGTTAACTAGCCACGGACATGCATATGTAACGACAACTAGAGGGCCAAGCGAATAGAGCAGACGCCCTGGTAATGCAAAACTAGTTACATAGTCCGTAGTGAACTGGGTTGAACGCACACTACCCGGGTGAAAAATGACGTTTGAAAGACCAAATACGGAAGATAGATTTAACAGATACCATGCGAAACCGACCAGAAACAGAAGTGGCACAATTGTTTGCGCTCCCGGGATGTCAATCCTGACTGGAACGATTTGAGATTTCGGGCGCTCAAATATTGATGGTGTCAACGCCCCCAAGTTAAATGCCAAGATTCCGGCCAGAATTATGAGCCAGGCTGACCCGCCTATTGGAATATAGTCAACCCAACCGAGACTTAAAAGGGTGAACGAACCTATCCAAGCTGCGTTGTGAAATAGAACCGGATTCGGCTGTCGACGTCGAAATAATCCAATTGTCGCCGTTACGCATATCAGCCCTAGCGCGGCGGCGAACTCGATCGCATGGTCACTCACATTCACCGTGCCATTGAGAACTGACACTCATGCATTGATTGTAATCTCATCCGAAGAGAAGGGTATCCATATTGACAGCGTCGGCGACGATTTGGTCAACTCTCTTAGTGTTCATTCGGACATGTTTCCTTTACAATCTTTAGAGTAAACACAATGACTTCCCAAACTTGCCGGACACTTCATTTAGGAGGAGCAACAATGGCAGTTATGATGATAGAACCAAGTCCCAGGAGTCTCGACCTCGGCACACAACGAGTGGTGTGAGAAGCACGAACTTTAGACCGAGCCCGTGCGACCTCGACGAAGTCTACTTTGTGAACGAGATTCGCTTGGTCCACAACAACATCGACGATTCTCACGGCTCGCCTTGTCTCATCAACGAACTGGCGAAATGCGGGTTCTGCACCAACCGCAAGCGCTTAGAGCGACTGGTAGCTGAATACGGCCTCTGCGTAACCAACTCGCGGAGCATCCGCGCCACTATTGCCGATCTCGGAGCTCCACGAATACCGGACCTCGTCATGCGCGACTTCAGCGTCGGTGAGCCGGGGCTTCCAACGTGTGGCGACATCACATATATCCTCACGAGCGAAGGGTGGTTGTACTTAGCCGACGAACTTGACCTGGTTAGTCGACGCGTCTTTAGTTACTCATTGGACGACAATATTCGTATCGAGTTAGTTGCCAATGCTCCCACAATGGCGATCCTCACCCGTGGCGGCGATCTAAAGGGATTGATCTTCCATCACGATCGCGGTAGTCAATTCATGTCGGGTGATATTCGCATAATCTTTGGGCATTGCAAGATCGTCCATTCGGCAGGCCAAACGGGCTTGTGCCCCTACAACGCCGCCGCTAATAATTCCTTAGCGACTCTCAAGCGAGAGTACGTTTACTTGTTTCGCCTAGAGTCACGAGCTCGCGTAAGACGAGCAACTGCCGGCAGGAAGAATCAATACATCGCTCCTCGTCAACATTCGTCAATCAACAACATGTCACCGAACGAGTGGGTAAAATTCTCACGCCAACAGATTCAGGCAGAATAACCATGTGCCCTGAATTTGAAGCACAACGAATGGATCCTTCGTCCGCTTTGCGTGCAGTAGCCATCTATGGACGGAAAGGAGGAAGTACACGAGTCCGTTTGTTCGACTGGTTGGACGCGACGGGTATCCCGTGTGTAGTGCATGACTATATGGGACTCAGCGACGCGAGACCTAGAACGTTTGTGCGCCACCCTGTGCGAGCATTGGCGTCGGAAATTCGACAGGCACGCGTCGCTCGGTCTCCCATTGACCACCTATTTTTGCAGCGTGAAGCGTCACCTTTCTCACGTGGCGCCCTCGAAGAACGACTTCTCAAGTCTGCCGCGTTGGGCGTGTACGACTTCGATGATGCCCTTCAATGGGATGAGCGAGGAGTCCTTATCGAGGTTCTAAGAAATCGTCATAGGAAGACAATTCGATGTATCAGTGCGGCGGACCGTGTGATTGCCGGAAACGAAGTCTTGGCTGATTTTGCCTCGTCCTTCTCCAAGGACGTCGTAATAATACCAAGTTGTGTTAACCAGCGTCGTTACACGAACAAGGCTTCTTTCGAATTGCACGATCCTCCACTTCTAGGTTGGATCGGGACTCCTGGCGGTGAGAAGTACGTACTCGGGATTGCGACCGCTCTTATGGAGATGAACCGTCGCACGGGAGCTCGCCTGCAAGTTGTTAGCGGCCGCAAATCATCGCTAGGTGCACTTGAAGGCATCGTCGATCGCTTTACATGGACAGAGGCGATCTCCGAGCGAATCATGTCGACATGGGATGTGGGAATCATGCCAATCGAAGATCGTCCGTTTGAGCGAGGGAAATGCGGATACAAGCTGTTGCAGTATGCCGCTTCTGGTTTGCCAGCAATCGCGAGCCCCGTCGGAGTAAACGAAGCAATCTGTCAGAATCTCGGATTCTTACCTGCTTCATCCCAGAGCGACTGGGTTGAAGCGTTCATGACCGTCGTCGATGCACCTAATAAAGTGCGCGAAGAGATTGGCAGGAAGGCACATGATGGAGTGGTTCGCATGTTCTCCTTCGACGCGTGGAAGGATCAATGGTTGGTTGCAGTGGGTGCAACATTGCCACGAACCTCGAGTAGTTAATATGCACCGGTCATCTGCACCGGACCGGTTGGAACGGAAGTTCAGCGTCGCCCCGCCGGACCGCCGCGAATCTGGCATAATCACTTGAAACCTAGTGTCCACTAAACCGGGGTACCACCAAGACGCGCCGTCGACTAATTTCACAATTTGGGCTACATTGTGATGCTTGAGATGGCTGCCGCTTGAAGTCTCACTAATTTTGCGTCGGCCCTTATTCTTCATCTCCGCTCGCATTTCGGAGAGCGTCAACACGAACTTTTCTGGGTATCCTATGCTGCCAACTATATTCCTCGTTAGCTGTTTTGGCCTCATTAAGAGGGAGTTCCATTGCAATTGAATGCAAAGTCGAAAATTATCGTGATTGGAGGCGGTTATGTTGGGTTGCCAACTGCTGCCATGTTGGCGAAATTCGGACACTTGGTGACAGTTGCAGAGATTGATGATTGGCGCTTGGATTTACTGAGAGTTGGAAAGTCACCACATTTTGAAGAGGGACTCGATTCACTACTAGCAGAAGGATTGAAGTCGGGATGTCTTGCCTTCACCGATTCGGCAGTCCATGCAGTAGTCGATGCCGATTTCATTGTGATCTGTTTGCCGACCCCGCAAAGCGCAAATGGATCAACTGACTTGTCGTTTGTGACGTCTGTCATAGAGGATATTGCTCCGAGGCTTCAAAGTGGATCTACGGTGATTCTGAAGTCGACGGTTCCTGTTGGGACAAACGCGAGAGTTCGAAAGTTACTTGCCCGTGAGGATGTGTCTGTCGTCTCCAATCCTGAATTCTTACGTGCAGGTTGTGCTGTTGCCGACACTCTCCATCCGGAGAGACTAGTCATAGGTGCAAATCGGGAGGAAGATGCTCTCAGAGTTGCAAATCTCTTTGCTGACACCGCGTCTCCAGTCTTTGTTACGGATCCTGCGACAGCGGAAGTCATAAAGTATGCAGCGAATTCGTTCTTGGCAATCAAACTTAGTTTCATTAATGAGATATCTCGATTTTGTGATTATGTGGGTGCAGATATTATGGGTCTCCTCGAGGGCCTTTCTCGTGACCATCGAATCGGCTCTTACTATATGCAGCCTGGGCCCGGGTGGGGGGGGTCATGTCTCCCAAAGGATACGGCAGCATTGATCTCCATCGCCGGCGATCTTGGAATCGAGTTACCTCTCCTTGCATCTTCAATCGTTTCTAATAATGATCAAGTCGACTTTGTTGTGAAGCGGGTCCTTCAAGAAATTGATCATACTCAACGCCCCATTGTTGGTATCTGGGGATTGGCCTTCAAAGCGGGTACTGATGATCGTCGCAGTTCTCCGGCGGTAAGAATTGCGAGACAATTAGTTGAATCCGGTATTACGGTACGCGGGTACGATCCGACGCTTACCGAAGGTATGTCACTTGATCTCCGTGGCATTGAGATAGCACAAAACCCTTACGAAGCGGTTAGAGACGCTGCGATTGTTATTCTCCTCACGGAGTGGCAAGAGTTTCAAGATGTTGATTGGAGCAAAGTGGTGGATGTGATGTCGGTCCCACTAGTTTTCGATGTTCGTCATTTCTTGAATATTCAGAACCTTAGAGACACCCAGATTCGTCTAATTAGAATTGGAACTCCCACCTTGAATTTTGATGGTTTGACCTTCCCAAACTTGCCGGACACTTAATTCAGGAGGAGAAACAATGGCAGTTATGATGACAGAACCAAGGACCCCAGCGAAACGCCGTGGCCGCCACTCCAAGGAGTTCCGCCGATACTCGGCGGAACTGGTCAGTGACCACCGCCGCATGATCACGAACGTTGCGAGGTCACTCGGCGCTTTCGGCGAACGCAAGGCGACTGAGTGCGTCCGGAGCGAATCGACCGCGGTGAGCAAGCGGGTCTCACAAGCACCGAACGGGCCGAGCTCTCCCAGTTGCGACGAGAATTCCGCCATGTGCGAGAGGAGCGGGACTTACTAAAAAAGCTACGGTCTTTTGGGTGAGGAGGTCCACTCGGTGAGCCATTTCCGTTGGATCAGCGTCCGAAAGACCGACGAACACATAGTGCGACTCGCCTGCGTGGCCCTAGGAGTCTCGCCCTCGGCACACGACGAGTGGTGTGAGAAGCACGAACCTAGACCGAGCCCGTGCGACCTCGACAAGGCTTACCTTGCGAACGAGATTCGCATGGTCCACAACAACATCGACGATTCTCACGGCTCGCCTTGTCTCATCAACGAACTGAATCTTCGCCAGTGATAGCTGCTAACTGAAGGGCTCCGGTACCGCTTGATGGAGTTCTCTTTATTGATACACGAACCGTCCTAGCCGTCCTAGCCGTCCTAGCCGTCCTAGCCGCCGTAGCCGCCGTAGCCGCCGTAGCCGCCGTAGCCGTGTCTCGCTGACTTTGCCGTGACGGCATTGAGGATGACACCTTTAACCGGGGCATCCACGTTTGACAAGAGTTCCAGGGCGCGCGCGAGCGTGCGAGCATGCGTAACCTCTGCTCTCGTAACGAGTACGACGACGTCAACGACTTGGGCGAGGACTATTGCGTCGGTTACGGGGAGCACTGGCGGGCTATCGACGAGTATGACGTCGTTGGATGATCTGAGGGATTCGAAGAGATCGCCAAGTTTCGTGGACCCCAGCAGCTCCGATGGGTTGGGGGGAATAGGTCCCGAAGGAATACAGATCAGGTTCGGAAACTCTTCGGAACCCACGGCCACGCTTTCGAGAGTCTCAGTGCCTGCCAACACGGAACTTAGACCTATGGAGTTGTCAGTCTTGAAAAATTTGTTAAGCCCCGCCCGTCGTAGGTCACCACTCACGACTGCCACCCGGGTGCCGCTTGAAGCCATCGTGACAGCGAGGTCGATCACCGTAGTCGTCTTGCCCTCGTTCTCCATCGGACTAGTGATCTGGATGACGTTGGTGCGTTTGGAGTCATAACCAATGAACTGGATTGCAGTTCGAAAACTGCGGTAAGCCTCTGCGGCAGCGGACTTTGGTCGCAGGGCAGCGATAATGGCGGTGTCCGGCTCATCCTTCCAGTTGTCGAAGTTCGGAATCTCTCCAAGAAGCGGCAGTCTTCCGGACACGTTATGCAACTGCTCCTTCGTTCGGATCCGGTCGTCGACGAAGTCCAAAGTCAGTGCAAGGCCAATGCCGATGATCAGTCCGAGGAAACCTGCAATCACGACGTCCGTCAGTGGCCTCGGCGAGATGGGACTCTTGTTGGGAGGCACAGGAGATACGGGGAGTGCTCCCGAAGGAACTTGGGTCTGATCGAGCCGGAGTTGCGTTAGGGACGCGACGACCGAGTCGAGTTGCGCTACGTAGTTTTGTAACTGGGTGTTTAACGCCGCGTTGGAAGCGCTTGCCGCACCATTGGTTGCGATCTGAGTTTCGATTTGACTGATTGCGGTCTGCAGCGTCGTCTGTTGAGTCTCCAGGATGGTCTCTTGTTGTCGTGTCTGATTCGCAAAGCGGTCGGTTGTGAACTTGATGTAGGCACTGACGTACTCGTTCGCGGCACGTGCCGCGAACGCCGGATTGGATGCGGACACATGCACGTCGAGCACCTCTGTGACGCCTGCTTCAGTCACAGTCGGCTTCGGTGCTGGTTGACCCAGGTCCGCCGACACGATTGTCTTCACGGCTGCACTCTGAACTAACTGAATATCTGTCGCGATGTCGATCGGCGTAAGCTCGACGGTACCGCCGCCTTGGACGACGTTCTGCGAGATCAATTGCATGCTTGCAGTCCCTCCGTAGACTTTCGGGCGCACCGCGTCAATGGCGAGAGTCAGTCCAACGGCGATAATGACGATGAGAATGATCATGAATTTACGCCGCCTAAGAACGTTGACGTAATCCAGAAAGTTTTTCACTTCAGATTCAGCGGAAGGCAAGGTCTTCACTTTCTAAGTTTGGATTGATCGTTTTAACTCATGATGAAGTTAGTAAAGATATCGTCAACGACTCGACCCAGACGATCGAACCTTCTGAATCAATCCTCCATCAAATCTAGATGCTCGCCAAATCCTACTCAGATCAACTGGACGTTCCTTCATTTGGTAGGCAGGGGCGTTACGGCATTGTGAAACTACGCCATATTGATCAAGCGTGGATCCACCGAAAAGTGTCTAGCGAACCGACAAGGGCGTATTTTTCGCTGTCGGGCATTGTCATTGAAGTTGATATAGGGATTGACCTTCGACACAGGCGTGGCGATCACAGTTCGTGAATTGTATTCGAGTCTTTTCCCAGTCTTCAGAATGTGTAGGCTGCTCGTCTCGTTGAAGTGAAAGTCCTTTGCCCATATGATGTTGGGCGCGATGGGCCCCATCGCACCGTCGGTAGGGAGCTTCTTCCTCGGCAAGGGAACTTTCAGGCCCTCCTCGCGCCATAAACGTAGCGGCCGCTCGTTATTGACGTGCCGTTCGGCCCCGCGAACTCCGCTATGCCCAATTCGCAAACTCACGTCCCGTGCATCTTTCGAACTTGCACAGAAGCGCGCTTAGTTGCTTGTCGTCAACGTTGTGGCTTGGCGGGCTTTGACGTCGGATGCAGCATGCGTGTCCAAAGAACATTCAGGTGCTTCTTTCGGAAACTTTGAACGGTGTTTCAAGCTCAACGACCGCTTGAAGACGACGGTTCGGGACAGATTACTGGGCAGCGTTTAGTTTTCACCTCATTCGCACTTTGTCTGGTCACTGAAAAAATTGATGCCAGCCTTGATAAGGCGCGCACTGTAGTGTTTCCAGACCGACCGACGGCAATTTTGTGAATGGCCAGTGATAACTGCGCCCCTATCCCCGGACCGATGTAACCATTTGTGGAGTCGGTCATCTTATTGAGCGCCCTGGTAATACTCGATCACGGCATGCTGCGACATCCGTGATTTTGACTTCCGACCCAGGAAATACACACAGCTGGCACCATCGATCGAAAACTCGGGATCGAGAAAGCGATCCAGTCGCGCGAGCCAAAACATGCTCAGCCTTGCGATAAGGCCAGCAGTTCGTGATCGGAAGAGCGCCCGCGTAAAGTGCTCAATCGACCAGACGAGTTGAGTTCCAGGGCCCGCGACAGTCCCTGAGGCAATAAGTTCAAAATCTCTGAAAAGATATCGATGTCCGCTGTCGGAATATCGCGTGAAATCGTACGCGCCCTCGTGCACTTGCTGAAGAAACGGTGTTTCAGAGTATACGATTCCCCCCGACCGCAGCACCCGGTGGATTTCTTGGACAACGGTTTGCGGCTCAAGCGCGTGCTCGAGCACAGCTTGAATGAGAACGCCGTCGACACTCTCATCAGCAAGTGGAATTCGCTGCCCATCAGCGAGAAACTGAACTATGGGACTCCAGTAAATGTCAAGCGCTAGCGTATTGATATCCTCTGCGGCGTAGAGTTCGTCAACTCCATTACCAATTGTTCCACCGCCAATCACGAGCACGAGGGGCTTCGCTGATGTGCTGGATTGTTGCCTAAGTAGTTTGAGCAACTGAGCAGTATTTGATTCGGCTCGCCGATTTCGTGGACTGTTGATTACTCGTATTAGACGTCGCAGTCGTGGATGGGTTCCTCGACGAATCACAGATGATCCAGATGTTGAGAGCACGTTGTCTAAAGACATGACGGTGTCATCAAAATCAATTAACACCGGCAATCCTCGAACAATCGGGAAGGGCTTTGAAGCATGTGGGCACGTCTCACTGGAACATCGAATGACGCTGTGCTCAACAATTAGGGAACTTGCGCACCTTGGGCAAATTAAGTTTCCATAACAAGTTTTCAGATCAATCAAACCCATTTGCTACTTGTCCTCTCGTTCAACTGGGATGGGATTCCACCATTGTGTATGGCGCGGAAGCGTAATTTGGCGTGGGAACGCGGGATACCGGTTTTCTTCTAAACCAACCCAATTCCGGATTTTGCGATCCGACTTCAATCCTCTTTCTTCAGCCACTAGAACTTTAGGTCCAAACTGCGAGGATATTGGATGGCAACAATGTGCAAGATTGGCCAGCGTCCGCCCACCAGAAGTTGCGGTAAGGGATGGGTGTCGGTTGGGTCAGGTTCCTGGCCCAGGTCGCTTCGTCTTCTCCTTGGCCGGTCCTCGTCGGAACCTAAAATGTGAGACATGCCGGACACTGGGCCACGGTCCCCTCAGGGGATGATCGCCTTGGCTTCGAATCGCACACCGAGGTGCCGTCAAACTCATGAAAGACCTTGGCGTATTTAGAGATACTCTCCAACTTTCACAGGTTGATTCACTCATGTCTTGGTTTCGAGCTGTTTTTGAGGAAAATTTTGGATGGCTACTATTTGGACACCATTTTAAGTATCTTTCGAATTCAGTTTGAAAGGATGAGAATTAATGTCGCAATGTATTCCGAACTCCGCACGCTCAAATTCAGATATCTTTGGCATCAACGAGAGATTCGCCGATCGACCACGAGATGTCCTCCGAATGTTCACATGGGATCAGTTATACAATTCCGCGCCGGAAGTTTCTGAATTATGTGCGGAATCGTAGGCCTGTTTGATCCACATCATGGGAGAGTGGATCAACTCACTGAATTTGCAATTCGAATGTCCGACACTCTGATTCATCGAGGTCCTGATGACGCTGGTCATTGGACGGATCCTCACGGCACTGTTGTGCTCGGTATGCGACGACTCGCTGTCGTGGATCTAACTCCGTCAGGTCACCAACCGATGATTTCCTCGGATGAGAGGTGGGTCCTTGTCTTCAACGGAGAGATCTACAACTTTCGAGATCTCAGAAAAAAGCTGCGTAGTGAAGGTGCCGCAATCCGAGGTGATTCCGACACCGAAGTTCTCCTCGTGTCGGTGCAGAAATGGGGCCTGGAACGAACTCTCGATGCCATCGAAGGGATGTTCGCAATTGCACTATGGGATCGACAACGTCGCGAGCTGCACCTTGTGCGCGATCGCTTCGGTGAGAAGCCGTTGTATTATGGATGGATCGAGGGGCGTCTCGCGTTTGCGTCGGAACTTAAAGCCATCGCTTCCGTTCCGGGCTTTGCTGCGACTCTGGACCGTGACGCGATTGCCCTTTATTTGCGACGGAATTGCATACCAGCGCCCTTCACGGTCTATCAAGACTATTTCAAGTTATTGCCTGGGCATATGATCACAATTCCAGCCGAGACTCGATCTGGAACCATGCCAATCCCGCGAGCGTACTGGTCGGCCCTTGCTGAAGTCGAAAGTGCGAAACTTCAGACTCTCGTCGGATCTACAAGGGAGTTGACCGACGAGCTCGAGGAGATTCTTTCACGATCTGTTTCAACTCGAATGATTGCTGACGTCCCCGTTGGCGCTTTCCTTTCGGGCGGAGTGGATTCAAGTCTCCTAGTCGCCTTGATGCAGAAGCAAAGCAACAAGCCGATTCACACTTTTACAGTGGGATACGAAGATCGTAGGTATGACGAGTCGGCTGAGGCTGCCGCCGTTGCAGCCCACTTGGGGACGAATCATTCAACACTTCAAGTCAGCGACAGAGATGTTGCTCAGGTGATTCCCCAACTGTCTGGAATCTGGGACGAACCATTTGCCGACCCTTCTCAGATCCCCGTTCTGCTAGTGAGCCGCTTCGCCCGTTCTGATGTAACAGTTTCTCTTTCAGGCGATGGCGGCGACGAACTCTTTGCTGGTTACAATCGTCACGCTTGGCTCGAAAGGCTGTGGAGTCGAGCGGATTCTCTTTCGCCCACGGTACGCCGAGCCATCGCGAACGGGCTAGGCCGTATTCCCCCTGGCGCGATTAATGGCCCCGCCAGCATGACCAAAATACTTCCGATTCGTTGGCGCATTCGAAACCCTTCCAACAAGATGATGAAGCTAGCGAAGATCCTTGCTTCGTCAACTCCCGAGGAGGCCTACTATTCGCTTGTCTCCCATTGGAGTTCGGCAGAAGAAATCGTTATCGGAGCCGGTGGCGGATACACGGGCCGCTCGGACTCTCGGCAGTGGCAGGCGTTTTCCGACATGACCGAAGCGATGCTTTGGATTGACCTCATTACGTACTTGCCCGATGACATTTTGACGAAACTGGACCGAGCCGCTATGTCAGTTTCGCTTGAGACCCGAACTCCCTTCTTGGACCGCGACGTGTTCCGCTTTGCATGGCGTCTTCCGATGGAGATGAAGTTAAGAGAAGGCACCACCAAATGGATAGTTCGTGAACTGCTTCATCGACATGTTCCCGCCGTACTGGTTGAACGGCCAAAGACAGGATTTGACTTACCACTTGAAGGATGGCTGCGCGGCACTCTCAAACCTTGGGCGGAGGAGTTGCTCAACGAGAGTCGTATACGGAACCAAGGTATTCTGAATCCAATTCCATTGCGCCGCGCATGGGAACTGCATCTATCTGGTCGCCGTGATCTCAGCAACGAACTTTGGGAAGTTCTAGTTCTTCAATCCTGGATTGATCAGTGGATGCCAAGTTTGAACAAGTAATTCACTCACCTTCCTTTGTGCGAATGTTCTAATCACCAAAAGTCGATACCCACTTCCTCGACCTGGTCGCGCTGTGGCTCCATAAGGATGCAGTTCCTATCGGCGAATACTTTAAAACATCCGACCCTCGAAGCGGCCCTGACGAGTCTCGACGCAAGAGACGGTTCGGCGCCGTGACAGCAAAACTTGACAGGTTGACTCGCTCAGCGCACAATGCAACGTGCTGTATGGCCCTTGCAGAGCAATCGGTGTGATTTGTCATGGATGCGCCGGTCGAAAGGACGACCTCGCAAAGCGCGGCCATTGCACAGGAACTGGCCGTCTTCGTCGAGTTGGAACGACGCTCCATCGGCAAACCGACTCAAACTGCGCTCACTGTGCGTTGGGCACAAGCGGTTCGCCTAGATCGTCCTCGCAGCGTGCCCGCAGACGTAGTTTCACGAATCCTCGCATTGCAACGCTCGGGGGCAAAGTGGGCCGCTATCGCTTCGGAACTCAACACCGAGAATGGCCCGACTGCTCAATGTCGGAAGCGTTGGTACCTAGCAACGATTCGTCTCGCTGCAACGGAAGCTGGCTTGGCTGCATGACCTGGCTCATGATTTCAGACACCTTCACAGGTGCATCAGAAGTAAATGTAACTCCGCCGAATGTCTTCGCGATCCGATGACACCGTCGTTGTCAGACCCGGTTCGCTCCAAGATCGCCGAGGCCGACGATCAAGAGACCAGACAATCTACCCAAAGCAGACGGGACCCCCGTATCCTCCATGCCGAGCGGGTAAACTGACCTCATGTGTACGGAAGGCTGCATCGAATTCGCGACCAGAAACATCTCCGAATTGCTCGTTGAGGATAAGTTCGTTCTCGAGGTCGGATCTTTAGATGTAAACGGAAGTATTCGTCGAGTTGTTGAGGGCTTTGGCCCTCGTAAGTACACAGGCGTTGATATTAGGAGTGGCCCCGGTGTTGATGAAGTTGTATCAGTGGAGGACCTACTTTCAACATTCGGGCCCGAAACCTTCGATCTGGTGTTGAGTACGGAGATGTTAGAGCATGTTCCTGACTGGAAATCGGCGGTACGCAACCTAAAGGGAGTCCTCCGGCCGGGAGGTACGTTACTGCTCACCACGCGATCACAGGGATTCCGCTTTCACGGGTATCCCTATGATTTCTGGCGCTTCAGCAGAGAAGATTTGGCGAATATCTTTTCCGATTTTGATGTAAAGGCGCTCGAAAAAGATTGGGACACGTCTCCTGGAGTATTTCTAGTCGCTACAAAGCCGCAGGCTTACACTCAGAGGCCTCTTGATGGATTGCTCATTTACTCAGCTGTTCGTCACTATCGAATCGCAAGGGTGACAATGCTCGATCGCATAGTGTCGAGGTTTGGTACTCGCGCCAAGATATTTCTGACTTCGATCTTGCCTGAGGCAGTTCTGAGGAGACTTCGTCGACAACATTTTGATTGAAGGAGCCGAACGCCTGTAGCCCGAAGATTGCTAGGCCGACCCGAGAGCCCAACGCTGTCAGCCGTACGCAAGGGGACTTACAAGTCCGGCCAGGAGGCTTGTCTCGCCCAACGGTGATCCAAGACCACGAGCTCCTGAAATCTGAAGCGAACGCTGGTCCCGTCTTCCCCTCTCAAGGACTTGTACCGCTGATCAGTTGATCCGCATGATGTATTGAGTGAATCCGTGGCTTCTTGGCGGGCCACCCTGACAGTGAGTTGATCTCATCCCCTCCCTCTTTCGCGAGGACTTTGTCAATCGCGAAGGCTCCAATGATCAGAGTGAGGCCCGCCGAGCATGCAGCCCTACGCATCCCGCGGATGCATGTCCTCTCCCGCGTAGGCGGAAACCAATCGGTCGAAGATCATCTGCTCGTGGTGTGAGGCAAGCGCTCGTTCCTTCGAGGCGACCCCCATCGCGGCAAATACCTCAGGCGAAAGGCTGACAAATTTCCGAATCGCTTGAGCCAATAAATCTGGGCGAGCAACTGGGACAAGAAAACCATTCACGCCCTCAGAGATCAATTCTCTACAACCTCGGGTATCGGTTGCAAGAAGGGGCCGGCCGGCCGCCATTCCTTCAATTAACGACCGAGGTACTCCCTCACGATAACTAGGAAGAACCACCAAATCGGTGGAGAGCATCTGTTTGAGCAATTGTTCTTGAGATATCATCCCGGTGCACCGAACGCGCCCCTTCAGCGCTTCCTTGCCAACAAGTTCCGCTACTTGTGCAGCCACTCCTCCACGGTCGCTCGGCAACTGCGCACCCACGACCGTCAGCTCGACGTCCGGCAGATTGACAAGCGCCTCCAGCAGATCGATGATGCCCTTTTCTCCGATGAGTCGACCGACGAAGAGAGCTTTTAGGCGCCCGTTCCGAGGTGGCATCGGAGGAATCGCAAACCATTCGTCTCCAACACCATTGCCGAGGTATTCGAGATGGGTCCTGTAGTGGAGAACTTGGACGTTCTCAAAGTCCTCGTACGACTGAAAGAGCATCAAATCAGTTCGATGGGCCAACGTTCGCTCGATGCGTTCAAGGACGATGTCTTTTGGCTTACCCGTGTTCCATAGATGGGCAAATCCATGAACGGTATAAAACACCTTCATTCCTGGTGGGAAGAAGTGGTGAGGGATACATCGGAACGGTAGTGCCACGGCGGGCGTGTGGAGGTGCACAGCTGCCGGTCGCATGTCGCTGAGTACTTTCACTAAGCGCCTACTTGCTTGAAGCGTTGCCACTGGATCGAGTCGACGAGGAAAATCCACATTGACCGGACGGAATTGCTCCAAGGTTTGGTCGAAGCCATTCGGACCTGGTTGACAGCCAACTCGGATGTCGAACCCGCGTTCCTGCAGCGCCTCCAGCTGAGGCTTCAGCAATTTGATCGCCGTGAATTCAACCGCTGCCAAATGAAGAATGGTATGAGAAAAGGGCTTCGTCACTAAATATTCTACATTCCCTCAATTGCTAGAAGCTGATTGACCATGACAATTCGCCCGCGACACGATGGTACAAGACGGGGGGTTCAAGACTGTCACGAATCCACTTGCTGATGAAGTAGATACCTCGACGAAAGACCGGCCCTCGATTGTTCGTTCACGAATTGTGAGAGCGAGACCTGGTTATCGCACGACTCCTCATTGAATTACAGGGTCTTCTGCCAGGCGACCTGCAGCGCGATTCCTTCCTTCAGTGACGTCGTTGGACGCCACGACGTCACTGTTCGGAATTTTGTGGTATCCCCACTCGTCCGCGTCTGAAGTCCCCGAGGTGTTGGAACGAACCGAGTCCTGAGTGGGACGTCGAGAGCAGCGCTTATTGTCGCTAACACGTCGCTGAGTGTAAAAGGCATTGACGATGAGATGTGGTAAATGCCCGCTGGTATTTTGGGGCCTAGAGCAACTTCGAAGGCTGCTGCCACGTCGCCAACGTATGTAAAGTCTCGTGCAAGTCCGGGCCGATTATGGATTGGTGCAATTTCTCCGTGGAGGCCAGCTTTGATGATCCGAAAGAAGCCCATGTCGTCGCGTTGTCCAGGGCCATACACGGAGTAAAGGCGCAGGATCACCAATGGACAATCCGATTTCTCCAGCGCCAAGAGCAGAGCGTCGCCGTCGGCCTTCGACGAACCATATGGAGAGCATGGAGCGATTGACTGTGATTCGTCACCGTCAGCAATCTCGCCGTAAACCGAGGACGTGGACGCTTGCACGAAACGTCTAACGCCGTGAGCTAGTGCGGCCTCATATAACTTCCCAGCAGCCGCGGCATTCACCGCTTGGTAGCGATCGGGGATTTCCCAACTGCGGCCCTGACCAGGTAGTCCGGCAAGATTCACTACAAAATCCACATCAACTAAGGGATTTGGCACACCTTCAACGAGGTCGGCTTCAATGAATGTGAATTGCGGGTGTCCTCGCTGTGAATCTATAACCTTCCTGCGATAAGTCGCCGGATACAAGTCTTCGCGAAAATCATCCACACCGACCACACCGTAACCAGCTTCAAGAAGGCGCCGGGTCACATGAGCGCCGATGAATCCTGCACATCCAGCAATGCCGATAGATGTCTCGGATATTTTTCCAGAAGGCACCGACTGAGATAATTCTTCAGAATGCATACTGACCATCTCCTCATTGTTAATTCGACTTTTCAGAACCTATCAATGTGGGCTCGTCTTGTGAGACTGACGTCGCCTCTCACGTCGACTCACCTCATGTGAGGGTATCCGTTCATTGTGCTCGACTCTAGAGTTTGAGAGTCTCGTCGATTGTGATCGCTGCGCGTCAGCGCGCCGGTACCTAAGGGTGACGTCTAGTCGACTCCAGCACACTGCGCACTCCGAGATGGCGCGCGCAAGATCTAAATCCACCGATATCGTCCAAGACCTCCCGTACCGAGGATTTTCTCATCGCCGTCATCTATGCCAGTGGTCGAGCGCAGCTCGCAATTCTCAGTTATTCAGCCGTGGCTTCGAGATACGGCATGAGCGCGTTGAGTCATTCTCCTACGAACTGCCTAACGTTGCGCTGTCGAACTTGGGTTCAACCTCGACGGCTTCGGGAGGTTATGTAAATGACAGTCATCGATTGCGTGGAGCTCGTTGCCCTTTGACGTTGCCCAGTCGGCTGAGCGTCTGAGCGCCCGATGGATTAGCCAACTGGAGAAGTTGTATCCTTTGGCGCTTGTCGCGCGCGGCTACGTGCCAGTCACCTTGCTCGGCGACAAACAGATGAGTCTGAGGGAGCGGGTCGCCGGTTTAAGGACGCCGAATTGATCGCTAAAACCATGTAATCCGAAGAAAATGCGGCGACGGTTCTCTTTAGGCCAGACTGACAAGTCAACTGTGTAACGCCGTTTTCGACCAACGAGCGTTACTCTATGAGCCAGCGCTCACCCGGGAGGATCTTAGATGCGAGGCAGAGTCGGTTTCCCTCGCCAGGTATGGATAACTCCCATCTACGACGCTGTCTCTTGGTCCACTTCAATCATTTTCGCCTCATTTCTGCGTTACCGAGTTGCCTCGAACATGAAGGTTCACTGGAGGGACGTGCTGATTGGTATAGGCGTCTGCGTAATCTCCCAACTTCTAGTCGGAGCGATCTTCATTTATCGGCATAGATGGCGAATTGGTTCGTTTGAGGAAGTGGTGACCGTTGCAGCCGTCGTTATTCCCGTCGGCGCGATACTGGGAATTGCATCAGCACTATTTATTCGATCAGGAGTCTCATACGGTGCTGTCATCGTTGCCACGCTGTGCGCACTGGTTCTGGCCCTTGGTGGTCGAGCGATGTACCGCCTTTTTGCGGTCGCCACAGGAATGAGACCGTCCGACGTCTCTAGCGATCGGGCAATCGTCTTTGGTGCGGGCGAAGCTGGGATCCAGGTAATCGAAGCGCTCCTCGCCAACGAGACGCCGCCGTTCCTTCCGGTCGCGCTGCTTGATGACAATCCGTCCAAGCGCCACCTTCGGGTTCGAAGCCTGAGTGTCGTGGGAAACCGTGACGACATTGGTAAGGTTGCCGAGCGTTTCAAGGCGACGATGCTGGTGATTGCAATTGCCAACGTTGATGCCGTCGACATCCTTGAAGTAGCGGATCGTGCCAGGGATGCGGGTTTGGAAGTTCGGATTCTCCCTCCTTTGTCGGAGATGTTTGCGGGGAAAGTTCGAGTTGGCGACATTCGGTCTTTGACGGTGGAGGACCTTATGGGACGCCGCGAAATTGATACGAATGTTGAGGAGATCGGCGACTATCTGAAGGACAAGCGTGTTCTTGTCACGGGAGCCGGAGGATCTATCGGATCCGAGTTGTGTCGTCAGATCACCAGATTTGTCCCGTCGTCACTGATCATGCTGGAAAGAGACGAGTCAGCACTACACGAGGTGCAACTGGCCATCGAGGGTCGTGCGTTACTCGATACGAGAAACCTCGTCGTCTGTGATATCCGTGACGCAGAAGCCCTCAATCGAGTATTTGATGAACATCGTCCGGAAGTTGTTTTCCACGCTGCGGCACTAAAACATTTGTCACTTCTGGAGATGTGGCCAGCAGAGGCTCTGAAGACGAACGTCTGGGGATCGATCAACGTCCTCGAGGCGTGCCATGACCATGGTGTTGAAATTTTTGTAAACATATCCACCGATAAGGCCGCGGATCCAATCAGCGTGCTCGGATACTCGAAGCGCCTCGCCGAGAGGTTGACCGCCTCGTACCACGATGGTGAATTCATTAGTGTCCGATTTGGGAATGTTCTGAACAGTCGCGGCTCATTTCTCCCGGCGTTCAGAAAGCAGGCGGCTTTCGGGGGACCGATCACCATTACCGACCCCGACGTGACACGCTACGTAATGACGATTTCTGAAGCAGTTCAGCTAACGCTGCAGGCAGCTGCACGCGGCAAAAGCGGCGAGGTTCTCGTACTTGAGATGGGCCAGCCGGTTCGAATCAGTGATGTAGCCAAGCAAATCGTCGAAGAGTTGGATACACCAATCGAAATAGTCTTTACTGGGCTTCGTCCAGGGGAGAAGTTGCATGAAAGTCTCTTTGGCGTCGGGGATGCTGACCCGCGCAAGATTCACTCTTCGATCACAAGTTGTTCGGTTCCCCCAATCGCTGCAGCAGCCTGTTGGTTTATCGAGGCCAATGCTTCACCCGAGCAAGTGAAGGAGGCGCTGAAGACTTTGAGTCTGACCGAATCGAGTCCACCGGTGCAGGTTTAAGTGGTGGTTGGTCTTAGGCGCTGCGGATCCCAGAGGTGCTGGTATCAACGCCGTTCAGATCCGGGTCGTTGGATGCTTCGGTATTAATTACCGAACAACTTGGACACCGAGGCGTCATTTAAGTCGATGGGCTCGAACTTGGCTTACGGCGAATCGTCGATTGCGCCTTGGACGACAACACGCGCACCGAACTCGTGAGGCGGACTCTCTCCGTGACGGTCGACATTCGAGGCGGCGACGCTAATGGGGTGAACATTCTTCACGATCGCGACAGACAATACATGTCGGGTGACTAGCGAACGCAGTGCGAACGTAGCGGCTTTGCTCAGTCGGTCGGACGCATTGGATCATGCGACGATAGCGCCGTCGCCGAAAGTCTCTAGGCGGCAATGAGGCAAGAGTTTATTCATTGAAACCGCTTCACTTCGAGAGTTGACGTTCGACGAACAATCACCGGATGGATTGACCGTTGCAATGCAGAGTGTTCGCACTCACTCAGCAACGTCATGGCGCTAATCGAGTGGCAGTTACAATTCGCTCGGAGTCAAGTTCAGGCGGCATCGGAATGCGTCCGGAATTTGCGGGGAAGGCCACAGTGGAATGCTTCTACTAATTGCCGTCTTGGGCGGGATCATCGCGAGCGCCCTCGTCACCGCCCTGACCCTCCGACTGCTTAGTCGAAGGGGAGTCTTTGACGTTCCTAATCGCCGATCCTCGCACCAAACACCGACGGTTCGAGGAGGGGGCATCGGATTGGCCTTTGGAACACTTGTTGCGTTGGCAGTCGCCGCCAGTTGGATTTTCGGGTCAGCAGATATCGCGCTGTGCGCCGCGGGCATTTCTTTTGGCGCGATTGGCTTCGCTGACGACCTGACCAGCGGGATTTCGGTTCGGACTCGGATCGTCCTTCAGTTAGTAGCTGCTCTCATAGTTACGACTTTGATCTGGAGTCACCATTCCTTCGGAGTTGTGCCGTTGGTGTTGGCGGGTCTCTTGGTGACCGTCTGGATAATCTCCTTCGTGAATGCCTTCAACTTCATGGATGGCATCAATGGAATCTCGTGTGCGGAAGGAATCGTTGCTGGTGTCACGATCGGTTTCATTGCTCGATACGAGCACCAATATGCACTGCAGGCTGCTGGGTTTGCTCTAGCCGCTGGCGCAATCGGCTTCGCCCCATTCAACTTTCCAAAAGCGCGCTTATTTCTTGGGGACGTTGGAAGTTATTTCATGGGGTCATGGATTGCGACGATGTCAGTTATTGGGCTGCAAGCGTCCATCCCCGTGGAGGCGATGCTTGCTCCGGTCTTGCTTTATGTGGCGGACACTGGATTGACTTTGGCGCGTCGCGTACTTAGGCACGAGGCGTGGCACGAGGCGCATCGTCAACACACGTACGAACAGTTAGTTGATCGTGGGTGGAGTCATAGACAAACCACTGGTCTAGTGTTTGTAGTCGTCACGTTGTCTTCGGCGTTGGGGTCAATCAGTTTGTTCGACTCTATTCAAGCGCGCCTCGTCGCAGACGTCGGGATTGCTGTATTGACGGTTGGATACCTGACGTTGCCGAGCATGATCGACCATTTTTGGGATGACCCTTCTAGTCCTGGTTATGTAGCGAGCGACGGATGATGACCGTTTCCATCTTGTCGCCTGTTGGCGAACTATCGATCTCTCGAACGATCCTCTCGACATTCTCTTAAATTCGTTCATTACTCTCGCACGGGCGTTTGAAGTGTTGCGCGTTACGGTGGAAACCGTCAAGTGACTTGGCCCCGAGGCGTTCAGAGTCGCGGCCCTTTGGTGACTTGGTAATCGATGAACACAGGGCATCTTCAAGGTCAGTTAGTTCGCCCCCAAGTGGTGCTGTCGCACGCAACGAGAATGGCGATTTTCTCCTCATCGCTAGAGTTTTGTTTTGTTGATTGAGCCACAGGGCCGATGTTGTCATTCACGTCACGATTTAGGCCACCCGAACGCGTGCTGGTGGGAAAGGTCAAATTCACTTTTCTCGAGTTTCACTTATCTCGCCCTAAAGCGATCAATTTTACGCTATGCAACTGCCTAGGACCTGAGAGTCAGAAGGCTTAGCCATGGCATTATGGGTGGGTGAATCGACGAGACTCTTTACTGCGTCGTCCTAAGTGGCCATGGGTAGTCGGAGGTCTCGCCGTTCTTTTGATCATGGCGGGCTTGGCCGCTTATTCGGCGCTGACCGCTCGCTCCCATGCGTCACGCGCGCTCGCCGAGTTTCAATACGTCCAGCGCAACCTTTCGAGTGCTTCGACTACATCCGGGCGCGCCAATCTCGAGGCGCACCTCGAGACGGCACTACGTGAGAGCCAAGCGGCGAGCAACTCGCTGACGTCCACCGTGGTGCTCGGCGCGGTGCAATGGATCCCCTATTTCGGTAGCGAGATCAAGGGGGCGTCGACCTTGTTCGCCGACGCGTCCACTGCGGCATCGAGTGGAGTGGACATTCTCCATGCGCTCGATACGTTTCAAACGAGCGACGCCGGTGGCGACATCTCGAGCGTCAGTCTCACGGCATTGCAGCGAGAGTTGGCTCTAACGACATCGAAAATCACCTCGCTTAATCGGCCCGTCGGGAGCCTCTTCGGGCCGGTCGGTCACGAACGAGCAATGTTTGACAAAAAAGTCACGCGCGCGGTGAGTGCGTTGAAGAACGTGAGAAATGGCCTAAGTGTTGGAAGAGAGATTCTTGGCATTGGGGGATCATCAACGATTCTCGTGCTGCCCGAGAACAACGCGGAGATGCGCGATCAGGGAACCATCCTTTCCTACAGTCTCGTTCGCACGCGCGGCGCATCGTTCACGGTCCTTCGTTCGGGCTCGGTGGCGAGCATCAACCTCACTTCACCGCTGAACGTCCCGGCAAGTCCCGGCACGAAGGCATTTTTTTACCCTGCGGGGGCAAATGAAATCTTTCAGTCCGTGAATAGCACGGCAGACTTCTCGTGGACGGGAGCAACCGCCGCAGCAATGTTCAAGAAGGTGACCGGGATTACGGTGAATGCGGTCGTCGCCCTGGATGTCCCGACGATGGCCGCCCTCGTGGGCGTGACCGGTCCACTGACGATTCCCGGTATTCCCGAGCAGCTCACCGCGGCCAACTTCTCAACGGTCGTGCTGCACGATCTCTACGCACAGTACCCGGTCGGCACCCAGGTCCCGCGAAAAACAGAGCTGAACGCTATTGCGACGGCGCTCCTGCAACGACTTCGTTCCGCTCATCACGATCAGGTGTCGTACCTGCGCGCACTTACTGGAGAGATCCCCGGACGCCACCTGCTGCTATGGAGCGCGGATCCTTCCGTCGAAAGAGCCATTGTCCAGCTCGGTGCGTCGGGAAAGATTGACACGGTGCTGCCCAAGCGAACCTTCCACGTTGCCGTCGAGAGCGCGGTCGCGGCGAAGTTGGATTACTACGTCTCGGTTCACGAATCCTTCAACGTGACTGTCCAACCTGGTGGTGACGCTTGGGTCGCGACCACCGTTACCGTGCACAACGCCGCGCCCGCCGGTCAACCTCCTTCGTACCAGCTAGGCCCGGACAACATCAACTCCCACGTACCGGGGGAGTACGTGTCCAATATCTGTCTGTGGTCGCCGGCGGGCTCAAAGGTCATCGGCGGCAAGTCGGAGTCGGGCCTCGTGTTGAACGGATTTTCGACGGACGTTTTCGCCCAACACTCGACGTCGACGCCTTTCTCGACCTACCTGCCGCTCGCGGTTGTTGGGGGTAAGTTCGTTCTGCATCTGGTTCCCCAGCCGACGCTCAATCCAGCGACGGTGTCAGTTTCGGTTCACGGCGTCGGATGGTCTGTTTCGGGGCCTACGGGCTCATTTTCACTACCTCGTCCCACAACCTTGACTTATTCACTCGTCGCCGTCCCGTAACTTAGAATAAATTTACGTTGCCAGACGGACCCACTCAGTGCGTGGTACCGTTCAATCAAGTTCCTGTTGGCGAGTATGAGCCAATGAGGAGGGAGGCCTAAGTGACCGGTCGAAGGATTCTTGCTATTCCAGGTGTCTTGGCCTTGGTATTCGCGACGACGATTGGCGTCGGCATCACCTCGGCTGGCGCGACAAAGTACCCACCGCCGACCTTTCCGCATGGCCTTCACTGTGGTCATGACCATGGTTTCGGCAGAGGGGGCTTTACCGAATATATAAATATTTTTGGTGATGGCTTTCACGGCAAGCCGTCAATTGTCAGTAACGAAGGGGGAACGAAGTTCGTCGTCATTCACGACTATGGCAACGAGCTCGTCGTCGAGGTGACGATTGCTTTCGGTACGCCAAAGGGAACGCACGTATTGAACATTACGAATCCCGATCACACTTCGTGCAAGTTGCACTACACATCCAGGTAATCACTATCTTGCGTTAGCCTCAGCACTGGTTCAATTCGAAAGAGCGGTCTAGTGCGGCGGCGTTCCTACTGTCCACACTGAGCCATCGAAGGCGACGGCACATTTGACCGCTGGTTTCTCCGGTTCGTTCGGGCGGACTCTGCGGAAGGCTTCCAATCGCTTCAGTAGTGAGGCTGGACACTCCCGCGCCAACTCATAAGGGCCTCTTGAACGAACGAACTGACATCGGCTTCAGACAGCACTCGACGTAGATCAATAGCCTCTAGCGCTGCCCGAAAGGCGTTCTCGGTGCTGGTTCCTAACGACTGGCAGAAGGCTTCGATGGCCGCCTCCTCGTTGTTCTCGTAGGACCACGCCGCGCGCAAATCGCCGCGACGGATCGTTTCGAGGTAGTCATCCACAATCTCCTCCGGATCGGTGTTCACTGCTAACAACAGAAGCAGTGAGATCATTCCCGTTCGATCCCTACCTCGCACGCAGTGAAAGAGAACCCCGCCCGGAGGTGCTGAGACAATCGCCGAAAGTGCGGAAACCGCTCGATTCGGCATGGCTTCGAGATGCGGAAGGAAATAGAGGGCCGTCCTCGCAAGACCGTTGGGCAGATAGTCACGCCAAAACTCGTCGTCGAACCCGTTGAGTTCAACCGTCACGGTGTGAATCCAACTCGGCCGTTCGTTTCGATCGCTTGCGCGCTCATTAGGATCGCGAAGATCGACGATCGTTCTGATTCCAGCTCGATAGATCTGCTCCCAGCCGGCCAGCGTTATTCCGTCAACGTTCTCCGAACGATAGAAGACACCTCGTGGCGTAGTTGTGCCATCGAGCCGACGAAGCCCGCCCAAGTCACGAGCGTTCACGAGTCCATCCACGTAGAGAGTTCGCTGAGAAGACCCTTCAATGTTATTCACGCTAAAACTATAAACACGAGATCGGTCGTGTCTGAAGATCGAACTGGGCGAGCGTGTTTCTCCCATCCTTTATTGCCGTCGACCGCGGGTCCAGAAGAACCGAGCACTGCGTGCCCACATGGGCCAGCGGGACAAGGATGCCTCCATGCCCGATGCCGTCATCGTCGCGACCGGCCGCGATTGCGTACCTGAGCGGAGGAGGTCCCCGCTACATGCCATCTGCGCATTCAGCTCGACGGAGTCGTCGCCGAGGCGACATTCGAGTAGCCCGATGATCCACCGGCGTCGACCGCTTGCACCTCGTAGTAATAGGGGGTGCCGGGCGAGAGCG
>Ga0182024_10003051_pt1 | contig 40556 bp, 38 predicted proteins | sample P32metaG_FD_120480 | JGI IMG/M metagenome (GOLD analysis project Ga0182024, IMG submission 120480) | Permafrost microbial communities from Stordalen Mire, Sweden - P3-2 metaG (Illumina Assembly) | ecosystem: Environmental > Terrestrial > Soil > Wetlands > Permafrost | place: Sweden: Stordalen...
AACGCGTTCTGCTTTGGCGCGGGCGCGGCGGCGTTGGCTGCCATCGCATGCAGCTTGCTGCCGGCGTGGCAGGCGATGCGGATCGAGATCGAGACGGCGCTACGCGAGGGAGGGGCACGAACTTCTTTATCGCGTCGCGCTGGACGGACGCGGAGCATTTTCATCCTGGCGCAGGCTGCCGTTACGGTGATGCTGCTGGCGGTGGCGTCGCTGCTGACCATGAGCTATCGCGCGATGATGTCCGCCGACACGGGCTTCGCCCATCGCGACGCGTTGTCGATGAATGTGAGGGTGACTGGTCATGGACGGGAGACGCGGGCGCTCTATGGTGAGTTCGTGAAGCGATTGCGGGAGGCGCCGGGAGTCACGTCGGCGGCGGCGCTGCTGCTTCGGCCACTGGAGGGGACCATCGGGTGGGATGTTCCTTATGAATTCGAGTTCGAGGCGGGAGCGAGAGACAGCCGCGTGCTGCCCAAGGAGAACTATGAAGTGGTCACGCCCGGGTACTTCGCAACGGTCGGGACCGAAATTCTGGAAGGGCGCGATTTCGACGATCACGATACGGAAGCAAGCGAGCCGGTGGCGATCATCAGCCGCGCGCTTGCGGATCGCATTCGAGCGGCGGGGCACACGCCTATTGGTTATCGCATGCGGCTGGGTTTGGGCGGGCCGCGCTGGCTGAAGATTATCGGGGTCAGCGCCGATGCGCGGTATCGAAATATTACCCAGAAGGGGGTGGACCTGTTCGTGCCGTACCTACAGGCGGCTCCGCCGACCAACTACGTGGTGATTCGGGGCACCGTGCCGGCGCAGGACCTTGCCGCGCTGGTGCGCACGACGCTCAAGGGGATCGATCCGAATCAGGCGGTCGCGGGGATCGCGACCATCGGCGAGTTGATCGATCGCAACGCGGCGCGGCATCGGTTCAATATGATTCTGCTGCTGTGGTTCGGGATTTGCGCGGCGATTCTGGCGGCCACGGGGGTTTATAGCGTGCTGGCGGAATCGATGGCAGCGCGCTTGCGCGAGATTGCGATTCGCACGGCGCTGGGTGCACAGAAACCTCGCCTGGTGCGGCAGATGGTGATGGGCCCTCTGGTTTTCGTGCTGGCCGGAGAAGCGCTGGGAGGGGGTCTGGTTTGGGTGTTCGGACACGTTGGATCGGAGCTGCTGTACGGCGTTTCGGCGCGAGATCCGGTGGTGCTTGCGTCGGTCGCGATTTTCCTTTTTGGTGTTTCTACGGCCGCTGCGCTGGGGCCGGCGTGGTCCGCGGCCGGCGTCGATCCGGCGGCGTCGCTGCGGGCGAGTTGATCTTGAGGAGGGTCGCGCGAAAAATGGGGACAGCCCGCTGAAGTCCACGCGTCGCAAAAGGCGCTCCTTGGGACAGAGGCGAAAAATGGGGACAGCCCGCTCAGTCCACGCGTCGCAAAAGGCGCTCCTTGGGACAGAGTGGGCAGTCCCCATTTTTCGCGCGCTCATTTTTATAAACTAGAGACGAGATGCTGTTACTTGCTGCGGTGGCAATGGTGGCGATGCCGGACTGGGTTCCGGCGCGTTGGTTTTCGAAGGATCCGGCGACGTTGAAGCTGGTGGAATCGACTCCGGTGAATTGTCTGCTGATGGAGAAAGCCAACTGGTCGCCGGAATTTACGCGGGCGGCAGCGGAGCGGGGAATCGCCACGCTGGGCGTGGTGACCGGCAACGCGAATGCCGCCGATGTTGCCGCGGAGGCGAAAAAGGCGGGGCTGACGGGACTGGCGGTCGAAGGGGCTTTTGCCAATGTGGCGAGCGCGGGCAAGGTCGATATGCCGGTGGTGGAGCTGGTGAATCGCGCGGAGATGAAGTTCGGGTCCGACGCGAAAATTCTGGCGACGAAACAAGGGATGTGGCCGGGAATTCGCGCGGAGCAGGACGGTCTTATCGCGGCGCCGACGGGAGCTCCGTGGATCGACACGAACACGGGTTTTTTGCGATATGCGCGGGTCTCGACTCCCGCTGCCATCTGGATCGCGAACCGGGTTCCGGCGAAGACGCATCTCCTGGTGACGGCGTATCTGGCGGCCATCGGCGATGCGGGGATGACGGGCGCTCGCTGGGTGCTGGATTTCGACGACCAGTTCGCTGGAGGGTTGTCGAAGGGCGATCCGACGGCGCTGAAGAACTGGGCGGTGATTGTCCAGCATGTGAAATTTTACGAGGATCACAAGGAGTGGCGAACCTTCGCCATGCGGTCGACTTTGGCGCTGGTGGAAGCGCCGGAGAGCGGCGCGTTGATCTCCGGAGGCGTGCTGGACATGATGGCGACCAAGCATACGCCGGTGACGCCGATTCCGGCGGGCGGATTGAACGGGAAGTCGCTGCTGCATTCGAAGATGGCGGTGAATGTGGATCCGGAACTGCTGAGTGCGAATCAGAAAGAGGCGCTGAAAGCATTCACGCGCGCGGGTGGAACCTTGTTGACGGGGCCTCCAGGATGGCGTTTCCCTGCGCTACAGCCGGATCAGATCACGCTGGACAAGAAAGATCTCGAGACGCTCGCCGACATCTGGCATGAACTGAATTCGGTGACGGGCCGCGACAACCTGGGCGCGCGGCTGTTCAACGTGGGCAGCATGTTGTCGAATTTATTGGAATCGCCCGACGGGAAACAGGTCGCGCTGCAACTGGTCAATTATTCGGATTATCCGGTGGCGGATATCACCGTTCACGTGCTGGGAAAATTCAAGCGCGCGACGCTGATGAGGCCGGACGCGGGGCCGCAGAAGCTGGAAGTGTACGAAGTTGAAGAGGGCACGGGCATTGACATTCCGGCGCTGGGGGCGCTGGGAACGCTGGTTCTGGAGCCGTGACCGGCGGCCACATCACGCCGCATCTGGTCCAGCCTGTGATGAGGAGGAATTCTTTGAAATGAGCGGGAGCTTTCGCGCTGCTGCCGCGGCGCTGCTATTAGCGACGATGCGCATCTCGGCGCATCACGCATTCGCCGCCGAGTACGACGAAAACAAGCGCGTCACAGTCTCCGGTACAGTGACGAGATTCGAATGGACTAATCCGCACGCGTGGCTGTACGTCGACGGAAGGGACGAGAGCGACAAGGTCGTTCGCTGGAGTTTCGAAATGGGCAGCCCCAACGGCCTGCTTCACCGCGGCTGGAGACGGATGGAGTTGAAGACGGGCGATCAAGTCACCGTGGAAGGGTATCGCGCGAAGGACGGCAGAAACGTGGCCAATGCGGGTGCTGTCACCATGCCGGACGGGCGGAAGCTGTTCGGGGGCTTCCAAACCACACCCGGTGCTCCCGTCAGGTAGTTTTATTTCCTCTGGACAATGACCACGCGCGATACGGTTCCGGTTTCGTTGGGGCTGACGTTCAGAATCAGCATGCGCTTTTTTTCACCGTCCTGGGCCTGAATCATGCCGCTCTGCTCGCCGCTGGAAGCGACTGCGATTGTGAATCCGCTTCCCTCCAGCTTTGTCTGGTAGAACTGAACGATTTCCGTGGCCTTGTCGCCGCATTTGAACGTCGCGATGGTTTCTTTATCGCCTTCGGGGGCGACGGCCGAGGATACGATTTCGGGAGTGGTGCCGGGATAGACCGGCATCCAGTCCGGAATCCCCCTAACAAGTGTCGAGGCAGGCTGTTCCGGCGGCGGAGGCGGCGGGTTTTCGGCTGCTTTCGGCTGAGCGGCCGGGACAGGAACCAGCGTTTTCGTCAGCGGATCGAACTTGAACGTGAATAAAGTGCCGTTCTTGTCCTTGAGCGTGACCGTTTGCCTGGCGCCATCGACGGAAGCGAGCTCAAGGTCCGGCCGCATCTTAGCCGCCATGATTGAAAAGGCCTGGATGGGATTGCTCCTCATCTGGCTCTCGCTATAGCCGTTGGTGTTGGCGTTGGCGCCGCCGGGAATCAGCGCCACAACAATGACGACCGCCAGCACAGCGCCGCCGCCCATCAACAGAATGAGCTTCTTATCTTTTTTCCAGTCGGGCTTCCAGTTGAGGTTCTTCAGCAGAGCCGCGAAGCCTACTTTTGATGAGCCTTTCGGTGATGGTGAAGGTTCCGTGCCAGTACTGGACATATGCCTAAAGGGATAATCGGCTCCGTTGCCCGGAAGCTTTATGAAGGAGAACGAGCAAAGCTTGTTCGGCGCTGCCGGATTGCTCTGGCCTGCCGGCCACAAAGCGTAATAGACTGTAGCTATGACACGTCGCGAGTTGCTTGCCCTTGCTGCCGGTGCTCCGCTTCTGCGGGCGGCGGTTACCCCTGCCCCTCCGGTCGTCATTGCGCCGACCTCGTATACCGATAAGTTGGACGACCAGATCATCTGGATGTTCGATCAGCTGGGAGGCGCCGCCAAGCTGGTGAAAAACAAGACGGTGACGATCAAGATGAACCTCACCGGCAGCCCGACGCTGAAATTTCAGGGCCACGCGCTGGGCGTGACGCATTACACGCATCCGGCCACAGTGATGGCCATGGTGAGTGTGTTGGACGGCGCGGGGGCGAAGCGCATCCGATTAGTCGAAAGCGCGTGGGGCACCGGCGGACCTCTCGAAGATTATCTGCTCGATTCCGGCTGGAATGTGCGCTCGCTCAAGAGCGTTTCGCACAAGCTGGAGTTCGAGAATACCAACGCACTGGGCCTGGGAAAGAAATACTCGCGACTGAAGGTGCCGCGTGGCGGGCATATTTTCCCGTCGTTCGACCTGAACCATTCTTATGAAGACACCGACGTGTTCATGTCGATGGCGAAGCTGAAGAATCACGCCACGTGCGGGATCACGCTATCGATGAAGAATTGCTTCGGCATCACTCCCGCTTCGACCTACGGAGACGACGCGGGAATTCATGAGCCGAACGAGAAGCCGACCAAGGGGCGCGGCGAGATTTGCCACGCGGGTAAGCGGCAGCCTTCGGCGACGGCGGCGGCGGAGAACGACCCGACGACCAGCCGCGATCCGGGATATCGCATGCCGCGCATTGTGGCCGATCTGGCGGCGACCCGGCCGATCGACATCGCGTTCATCGACGGCATCGAGACCATGTCGGGCGGGGAAGGTCCGTGGGTGCGCGGCGACTTGAAATACGTCAAGCCGGGTGTGCTGATTATGGGCACCAACCCGGTGGGCACGGACACGGTGGGCGCGGCGGTGATGGGTTACGATCCTCGCGCCAAGCGCGGGACGAAGCCTTTCGAGACGTGCGACAACACGCTGCTGCTGGCCGAAGAGCTGGGCGTCGGCTCGGCCGATCTGTCGCGCATCGAGGTGCGCGGCGCGCCCATTGCGCAGGTGCGCTACCAGTTCCGCTGATCGCACATGCCGCAAATCTCGCTGCCGGTCATCCCCAAGCTGACGTTCACTTCGGTGATCGACATTGTGGTGGTCGCGATTTTGATTTATCAGCTGCTGGTGATTATTCGCGGGCGGCGCGCGGCGTACGTTTTGAGCGGCCTGTGGGTGTTGACCATCGTCTATCTGATCGCGATGTACGCGCATCTGGAACTGCTGCGCAGCGTGCTGGCAGGACTTGCGCCGTACACGGCGATTGCGCTGATCGTGATGTTCCAGTCTGAATTGCGACGCGTGCTGGCGCGCATCGGGCGCAGCCGGTGGCTGGGATTAGGCGGCCAACTGGAGCGCCGGGAAGCGGTCGACGAGATTCTGCTCGCGGTGGAACAGATGTCGGAGATGAAGACCGGCGCGCTGATCGTGGTGGAGCGGGACATCGGCCTGCGGACGTTCATCGAGAGCGGCGTGGCGCTGAACGCGAACGTATCCCGCGATCTGCTGTGCGCGATTTTTCATCCGGGCGGCGCGCTGCATGACGGCGCGGTAATTCTGCAAGGGGAACATATCGCGGCGGCGGCATGTTTCCTTCCGCTCACGATGAATCCGGGGATGTTGCGGAAGCTCGGCACCAGGCATCGCGCCGCCATCGGCGTGACGGAAGAGACGGATTGTCTGGCGATTGTCGTATCCGAAGAGACGGGGCACATTTCTCTCGGCGCGCGCGGCGAACTGGAGCCCGACGTCTCGATCGATCGGGCAAGGGAGCGTCTGACGATGGCTACCTCGGGCCGCCAGCGGGACCGAGCCGCGGAGCCGCAGTGGAACGGAGCGGAACCGTGAGGCTGCTGACGCGGCACTTCGGCTGGAAGCTCGGATCGCTGACGCTGGCCGTGCTGCTGTGGTTCGCGATTCTGGGTGAGCCCGAGCTGGTAACCACGCACACGGCGCCGATCCTTTATAAAAGTCTCCCGCAGGGGCTGCTGATCGGCAGTGACGCGCTGGATCAGGTGCGCGTCGAATTGCGGGGGCCGTCGGGAAAATTGTCGCCCGATCGCCTGGCGGAGATGGCGGTGCTGCTGGATCTGGCGGATGTGAAGGGACCCGGTGAGCGGACGTTCACGTTGTCCGATGCCGATTTTCATTTGCCGCAAGGCGTGACGTTCCTGCGCTCGGTGCCCTCGCAACTGCGGGTACGATTCGCCAGGCTCCTGTCGCGCGAGGTTCCGGTGAACGTTCGCATTTACGCGCCGCCGCCGGCAGGCTATCGCATTGTGAGCCAGCAGGTGGCGCCGGACAAGCTGCGAATCGCGGGACCGGAGGGTCGCGTTACGGCGGTGACCAGCGCGGAAACCGATGCAATCGATTTGAGCGGGATCACCGGGAACGCGGAAATCAAGGCGAACGCGTTCATTTCCGACCCTCAGGTCCGATTTGAAGTTTCGCCGGTAGTGACCGTGAAACTGATCGTCGAGAAAAACGAATAATGAGAAGACTGTTTGGAACAGACGGCATGCGCGGAGTGGCCGGCGAGGCTCCGCTCGATCCGGCGACGACATTCGCGGTGGGAGCGGCGCTTGCCAAGTGGATCTGCCAGCATCACCTCGATCCAGAGGTGGTGATCGGCGAGGTTGTCATAGGAATCGACACGCGCGAATCGGGACCGGACATCGCCTCCCATGTCGCCGGTGGACTCGAAAAATTCGGCGCGCGGGCACGATTTGCCGGATTGATCACGACTCCGGGCATCGCGCACGTCACTCGCACCGGCCCGTTCGCGGCGGGCGTGATGATTTCGGCGTCGCATAATCCGTATCACGATAACGGGATCAAGATTATCGATCACTCGGGTTTCAAGCTTCCCGACGAGCAGGAGCACGCGATTGAGCGGGATATTTTTGCGTTCCTGGACCGGAGAGAAACGCCGGAGCCGGTAACGTTGACGACCGATGAAGGGCTCGATCAGGCCTATATCGACGATCTGGCCGCGACCCTGCCGGACGGCCTCGGCGGCTTGCGGCTGGTGGTCGACGGGTCGAACGGCGCGGCGACCTATCTCGCTCCGGCCTTGTTCGAGCGCCTGGGCGCGACCGTCGATCGCATCCATTGCGAGCCAGATGGAAAAAATATCAATCTGCACTGCGGCTCCCAGCACCTGGAGAGCCTGCGCGAGCGGGTGATGGAGACGCGAGCCGATCTGGGCGTGGCGTTCGACGGGGATGCCGACCGCGCGATGTTCATCTCGCATTCGGGAAAAGTAGTGGACGGCGATGCGGTGATGCTGGTGACCGCTCTGCCGCTCCACGCGAGGGGACGATTGACCGAAGTGGTCGCGACGGTGATGTCGAACCTGGGCCTGGAGGTCGCGCTGCGGGCGCATGGCATCGGCCTGGTGCGAACTCCGGTGGGAGACAAATACGTTCTCGATGAGATGGTGAAGCGCAACGCGCCTTTGGGCGGGGAGCAATCGGGACACATTATATTTCGCGACTACGCGACTACGGGCGACGGATTGCTGACCGCGCTGCGCGTGGTGGAGGCGATGCGCCAGTCGGGCCAGGACCTGGATGCGCTGGCGTCGGCGTTCGTTTCCTATCCGCAGCTGCTGGTGAATGTGCGCGTGAAAGAGCGTCGCCCGCTGGCGGAGCTCGAGAGTGTCAACCTGGGGATTCGGCGCGCGCAGAGCGAATTCGGTGAAAGCGGACGCGTGCTGGTGCGATTCTCCGGAACCGAGCCGCTGGCGCGGGTGATGGTGGAGGGTCCGGCTCTGGACCGCGTGACGTTTCATGCCCACGCCATTGCCGACGCGATCGGCAAGGAACTGGGGGTTGCGTGAAGAGCCGCCTGAAAAGGCGGCTGCCGGCTGAATAGCCGGCCCCACATGGGGTTACACTGATCGTGATGATTACTTCTATTCTGCTTGCCACGCTGCTCGCGCAGTCCGGGAAACCGAAGCCTCCGGGTGAGGACTGGGTTTCGATTTATAACGGCACGGACCTCACTGGCTGGGTCAACGTCGGGCATGAGAAATGGGAGCCCGAACCGAACGGCGTTCTGCACGGCATCGCCGTGACCAAGGATTACGGGTATTTGCAGACGGAAAAGAGTTACAAGGATTTTCAGATGTCGTTGCGCTTCAAGTGCGAAGGCGACGGCAACAGCGGAGTTTTTTTTCACACCTGGTTCAAGCCCGGCACGGCCGACGTGACCAAGGGGCCGCAGTTCGAAATCGATTGCACGCTGGGGAAACACACCGGGGGCGTCTACGAGCAGAAGCGCGGATGGATCGTCTGGCCGGCGCCGGAAAACGAATCGGTGGTGCGGCTGGGGGATTGGAACGAGTATCTGCTGATGGTGGTGGGCAACCACTATATTGCGCGTTTGAATGGCGTAACCATGGTGGATTACACCGATCCTAAGCCCGAAAGCGACGACGGGCCGATCGCGCTGCAACTGCATTCCGGCGGCAGGGGCAACATGCGTTTCAAGGACATTATTATTCGAGACCTGTCGCATCGGTGAGGCTGTTTTACTGCGACCATTTCGAGATTCCTCTGCCGGACGGGCACAAGTTTCCGATGGCGAAATACCGTTTGCTGCGGGAGCGCATCCTCGCGGACGGTTTCTGGAAATTGGAACCGGCGAATCTTGCGCCCGTTGAAGCGATCAAGCTGGCGCACGATCCGGAATATGTCGACCGGTTCGTGAGCGGAACGCTTGCGCCGAACGCGATGCGGCGGATCGGATTTCCCTGGTCCGAAGGATTGGTGACGCGCACGCTCGCGTCGGCCGGCGGCACGCTAGCCGCGACCCGCGATGCCATAGAAACCGGATTCGGCGGAACGTTGGCCGGTGGGACGCATCACGCGTTTCGCGCGGAGGGATCGGGATTCTGCGTGTTCAACGATGTCGCGATCGCGATCCACTGTTATCGGCCTAAGCGGGCGGCGGTGGTCGACCTCGATGTTCACCAGGGAGACGGTACCGCGCATTTTTTCGAAGGCGATCCCAACGTGATGACGATCTCGCTGCATGGGGCGAATAATTTTCCGTTTCGCAAGCAGCGCAGCACGATCGACGTTGAACTTTCAGATAAAACCGGCGATGAGGAGTATCTTCGTGCGCTCGATTCCGTTCTGCCTCGTATGATCGAATTTGAGCCGGAGATTGTGTTCTATCTCTCGGGCGTCGACGCGCTGGCGAGCGACGTTTTGGGCCGGCTGGCGCTGACGGCGGAGGGGCTGAAGGCGCGGGATATACGCGTGATTACGGAGTGCCATCGTCACGCATTGCCGCTGGCGATCACGCTCGGGGGTGGATATTCCAAACCGATTGAGGTGACGGCGGACGCGCATGCGAACACGTTTCGGGTGGCGGCGGGGATTTATGGGCGCGAGCGGTAAAGCGACACGAATCCCCGGAGTTCGGTCTCGTTGAGATCGGAGATTGCCCAGAATGTCATGCCGTTGGCGGACCACGTTTCCAGATGGTAGCCGTTGCGCGTTTCGGAAGCGTCGGGGGCTGGCGGCGACGGCCAGGTGAACAGGTTGATGGTATGGTTCCGGCGCCCGTAAATGAGCGCCGCCGCGGGATGGCCGTCGAAATATTCCAGGCGTCCTCCCAGCAGTGGGAACCCTTCCAGGTCCTTTACCGGCGGAGCGAAGTCGAGTTTGCCGTTGAACCACGGCTTCACTGTGTGCTGGTCTGACGATGGCACATCGAGAAGATGAGTTCCGGACAGAGAGCGGAGATGCGCGGAGAGGACATCGGCGGCGATCAATTGCTGGGGATCGACGCGCGAGCGGAGCATCGCGATGTTCCACGCGACTGAGGCCATCAGCAGTACGGACGCGGCAATCGCCATCCATCGCCAGGGAGACGGAGTAGAAATATCCCGGCGCAGGCTTTGGCGGATTTCTCGCTCCAGCCCCGCGGGGGCTTCGTAGTAGCGCGCATTGGTGCGCACAATGCAGGACGGGCAGGACAGCAGATGCGCGGCCAGTGCCGGATCGTTCGCCTCCATCAGGCGACGGGCAGTTTCGCAATTCATCGCTGCGCTCCTTCCATACATTGTTGAAGACGCTTGCGGCCTCGCGCCAGGCGCGACATCACGGTGCCGACGGGGACCCGCGCAATCTCGGAAATTTCCTTGTAGGACAGTTCTTCCAGTTCCCGGAGCACGATCGCTTCGCGGAATTCCAGCGGCAATGCCTCCAGGCAATCGTTGAGCGACCCGAGAGCCGCTTGGTTCAGCAGCACCGCTTCCGCATCGGGAGATTCGCCGCCGCCGTGGATCTGCTCGTCAAATTCCACTGGCTGCGTACCGCCCTTTTTCTTGAGCCAGGTGAAGCAGGTGTTGCGCACTACGGTGAGCAGCCAGGCCTTCGGATCTCGACCTTCAAAAGTCTCGAAGGAGCGGAAAGCGCGCAAATAGGATTCCTGCACCAGGTCCTCGGCATCGTGGGCGTCGCGCGTTAGCCAGCGCGCCAGATTGTACGCCGCGTTGAGATGAGGGATGACGCTTTCTTCAAAAAGAGCCAGTTTCCCGGCTGGATCCATAGCGATTTTTCCTGGCCTGATAGCTCGCGTTCCGGCCGATAGTGCGGTCGCAGTCATTGTGACATAGGGGAGACTCCGGCGGAGGCGGTTTTATTCCCGCTCATTTCGTAAGGCGCGCCGCCGAGCTTTGGTCCACTCGTAAATCAGAGTTCTTTCCTCCTCTGACAGGCGTGCTTCCGGATGCAGGAGAAGATAACGCGGGAGGGGCATTTGGCGATTTCGGACCTCGGTCCCGATGCGCGCCAGCAAATCTCGCTTTTCGTCAGCCGGATATTGGATCCACATAGAGAAATCCAGGTGCCGGCGGGCCTCGGCGACGTCTTTCTCGATGGCCCAGGACAGCGGCGGAAGGTAACTATACAGAGGCCAACTGGTCTGCTGGGAGTGGCAGTTCAGGCAGGCCCTTTCGAGCAGCGGGAGGACTGCGGCGTCGGCAGCCAATTGAGAAGGCCCGTGTTGCTGTTTCACCTTCCCGAATGGATGCGCAAATGGGAACGCCAGCAGGAAGATGGCCGGCGACCAGTAAAGTTTGTTCTTCATGCTTTCCAGAACCACGGGAACACGATTTTATTTCTTCGGGAATAAAATCGCCAGAGCGGCAGTCGTGGCATACGGAGGCTTTATGACTGACCTTTTAAACGATGACGTTGACCGGCGCGGATTCCTGCGCTGCATGGCGTGGGCGGGCTCGGGTGTGGTGTGGACCATGGCGGGCGGCGTGCCGACTTCGAAACTGCTGGGGCAAACCGCCATGCACGGGGGATTTCAATTCGTGCAGATCAGCGACAGCCACATCGGTTTCAACAAACCCGCGAATGCCGACGTGAACGGCACGCTGCAACTCGCCATCGACAAGATAAATGCTCTGCCGAAGGCGCCTGATTTCCTGATTCATACGGGTGACCTGACGCATCTGGCCAAGCCCTCTGAATTCGACACGCTGGGCCAGTTGTTGCAAGGCGCGAAAACGAAGCAGGCATTCTACGTTCCCGGCGAACACGATAACGCGACCGACGACGGTAAAGAATACCTAGCCCGGTACGGCAAGGGGACCAAGGGAACAGGCTGGTACAGCTTCGATCATCGCGGCGTACATTTTGTCGGTCTCGTGAATTCTGCGGCGCTGGAGGGGATGGGCAAGCTCGGGGCCGAGCAACTTGCCTGGCTGAAGGACGATCTCAGCGGCCGTTCGGACAGCACGCCGATTGTGGTATTCGCCCACATTCCCTTGTGGTCCGTTTATCCGGAATGGGGCTGGGGCACCGCCGACAGCGAGGAAGCGCTCGGCTTCGTCAGACGCTTCGGATCGGTGACTGTGCTGAACGGGCACATTCATCAGGCCATGCAGAAAGTGGAGGGAAATGTGCGCTTCCACAGCGCTATGTCGACCGCGTTTCCTCAGCCTGCTCCCGGCAGCGCGGCATCCGCTGGTCCGATGAAGGTACCGGCGGAGAAGCTGCGCGGGGTCCTGGGCATCCGCGAGGTCGAGGTTGTGGTTCGTCCGCAGCACCTGGCGGTGGTCGATGCGACTTTGGAGTAACGTCCTGTTTGCGATGCTGGCCGGCGGGTTGATCCTGCTGGCCTTCGAGCCTCCGGAGGATCGCGGCAAGGAAGTGTTTCTGCGTCGATGCAGCGGATGCCATAGTCAAGATGTGAATAAAGAAGGTCCGCGGCTGCGCGACGTTTATGGGCGAAGGGCGGCCACGCAGCCGGGTTTCGACTATTCAGATGCTCTGAGGAAATCGGGCAGTCGCTGGGACGAGACGACCCTCGATCGATGGCTCACCGACCCCGACGCGATGGTTCCGGACACCGACATGGCCTTTCGTCTGAATGACGCGGCGGAGAGGAAAGCGGTGATTGCATACCTCAAGACGTATTAGCATAGGATCAATATTCTTTTCCTATGAAACTTGCAGCGTTTCTTCTTCTCCCGCGCCTGTTGACAACGGAGCCGCCCGCGGGCGCCGTGAAGCTCAACTCGCCGCATGTGCAAATGCGTAACAACGAGGCCTCGGCCACGCGCAGCCCTTGGATCGATTCGAACGGCTGGCAGTTCATGCGCACGCCCGATAAGCAGTTCTACTACCAGGTCACCGGGGACGCCGCCATGCTGGCCGCCGCTGAATCGTTCGCCTACGGATCGGACGCACTGATTTCCGCAGATGCGGCGGGAGCGCTGGCGTTCGAGAAGATGCTGACCTTCCTGCGCACGGTTCCGGATGCCAAGGACCTGAAACCAGTCGCGGATTTTGGAGTGATCGACGATGGCACCGATCAGACGGGCGAGGTTTTAAATCTGCTGACGCGCCAGAATCTGCTGTTCAAAATCGAGAAAGCGGCCGACCCGCAGTTCAGCGTGAACGTGCGCATCGGCTCGAAAGACTATCCGGTGGAGGAGGCCTCGAACCCGAGCTTCATCGCCCACAAGGTCCGTTCTCAACTGGGCGACGACAACCGCTCCATTCGCCTTTACGGTACTGAAGTGGTGGTTTCCCGCTACGTCTCCAACGGCTCGCGCGCGCGTGTCTATCTGATCAACTATTCGAATCGTCCCGTCCGTGGCCTGCGGGTCCGCGTTCGCGGCACGTTTTCGAACGGCGACGCGCGGCTCTATGGCATCGCCGACGCGAAGCTGGCGGATTGGGCGCAAGACGGAGGCGCGACCGAGTTCTCGATACCCGAACTCAACGCCTTCGCCGTAATCGATCTCAGCCGTTAATGTCCTTAAGCGTGCGCATTCGCGGCGACGGCGTTGCGGCGCGTTGCTGCGTTCATTTGCTGGGAGCGCCGGGTCAGCGAACCAGCCGGGCCCGAGTGCCTGCGATCATGCTCAGTGAGGCCGCGCAGGAACTGATTCGCGACATTTTTCAAAACAATGACTTATTTCGCGACCTGCCGCGCATTCGGAAACGCGTGGTCGCGTGGGGTCCGGAGGCAGCTCCGGTGGAGCTCGACCATTCCGCCGTCGTCGTCTCCGAGGAGGATCTTCTGAGTGGGCTCGGGTTTGAAGAATCTCCGGACACGGAGGCGGATTGGACCATTTGCGCCGCGCCGCCCGTGCCTGCGTCGACGACGGAGCATCGGTTTGGGTTGCGTATGGCGACGCCGGTCGCGGTGAACCTGAAGGCGGCTCCGCATACCTGCTGTATGGATACCTGCTGGATGGAATCGGTAGAGGATGGCTGGTTGTTTCTCAATTCGGGCTGGCTGCTTGCGGTGGGCGGTCGACCGGAGGAACTGCTGGGAAAAAGCAGGCTCGTAGAGGATCAGATTGAGAGCTTCGATTCCGGCACGGTGCAGTTCCCGGCGTCTCCGCGCATGATCACTCCGCTGGGCGGCGAGGGATGGATCTGCTGCGGCAGCGCGGCGATGACCTTCGATCCGCTGTGTGGAGACGGGACCGCTCACGCCGTGCGCGAGGCGATTCTCGCATCTGCGGTGATTCGAGCGGCGGCGCGCGGAGAAGAACTTGCGCCGCTGCTGGCGCACTACGAAGCTCGGCTAACGGCCGGTTTCGAGCGGCATTTGGCTCACTGCCTCCAGTTTTATTGTTCCGGAGGGAATGGAGGGTGGTGGAAGGCGCAAGCGGAGTCGGTCGAGGAGGGCCTCGCATGGTGCCGTCGGAGGATGGAGGCTCATGGGCGGTTTCGGTACCGGCTGAACGGGCTGGAATTAGAGGGGGTTGAGTAGTCAACGGAAGCCATGCATCGAGACGAGCCTCACCTGACAGCACGCGCTTGCGCGTGCGCCACACGAGCGGCACGCACGAGTGCGTGCGCCACAAGGGCATCAATCACAGCTTTTGGGCGGCGCGCCTGAAGGCTAGGATTTTCGTGGTGATGATCTGCACCGTCTCGCCGTTCTGATTGCGGGTGGTGTTGCGCACGCGGACGATGCCCTGGTTGGGTTTGGATCGCGACGGCACGATTTCGATAATTTCCGCTTCGACTTGCAGAATATCGCCGGGGCGCGTGGGGCGCGGCCATTCGATCTCGCATCCCAGGCCGACCGCTCCGGCGGCGAAGGGCAATCCACCGGTAACCAGAAGACGCATGGTGACGGCGGCGGTGTGCCAGCCGCTGGCGGCGAGTCCTCGAAAAATGCTGGCCTGCGCGGCGGCTTCATCCAGGTGAAAGGGCTGCGGGTCATACTCGGCGGCGAAAGTTTTTATGCGATCTTCGGTCATCTCATATGTGCCGGAGGTGAATTTCTGTCCGACTTGCATATCGTCCAAATACAAAAGGTCCTGGGTCATAGCGTTTTGGATGCAAACGGAACCTTTTCGTTGCGGAGGGAGTCAATGAAATATGCGTTTCATCATTCTCGGCTTGACGTGTATGGCGCTGGTTCAGGGGCAGGACAAGAGGCTGACGTTTGAAGTGGCGTCGATCAAGCCGATGAAGCCGGGAGGGCGCGGCGGAGGGATAAGAGTGATGCCCGGAGGCCAGGAGTTCATCTCGCAGGGCATGTCGCTCAGATTCATAATCGCGTATATATACTATGTGCCCTTGCGGCAGGTCACGGGCGGACCAGAGTGGTTGGACAGCGAAGTGTGGGACATCGCGGCAAAGGCGGACCATCCTCGCGAGTTGGACGAGCTGCGCGAGATGTTTCGCAACATGCTGGCGGACGAGTTTCAGTTGAAACTGAAGAAAGAGGTGAAGGAGGGTCCGGTTTATGCGTTGTCGGTGGATAAATCGGGATTGAAAATGAAAGTCGACGACCAGCCTTGGGATTTTGAAATTCCCATCAAGCCCGGCCCGGGTGGTGTCCTAGTCGGGAAGAGGGTTCCGATACAGAGGCTCTGCTTTCAACTTCAACTGATCCTGCAAACCGACGAACGGCCGGTGATCGACAAGACGGGCCTTGCCGGGTATTACGATTTCACGCTGTCGTTTCTGCCGGAGCTGGCGCAGAGGGTCGACAGAGAACAGCTTCGGCCTGAGATACGCGATCGGCCGTCGATTTTCGACGCGGTGAAGCAGCAGCTTGGTTTGAAGCTGGAGGCGCAGAAGGGGCCTGTGGAATATTTCGCGGTCGAGCATGTGGAGAAGCCGGTGGAGAATTAGGGAGGCGTCTACGACAAAGCAAAACCAGCCTGGCGAGCCGCCACCAAAAGGGCCGCTAAAGAATAAACTCAGCTTCTCGTTGTCCTTCTCCGAGTTAGACCAAAGCTCACACCAAACCGCCGCGTCTGCGCCTAAATCTTTCGTCAGTGCTCGTACCGGTACACCCAGCCAGGGCTTGTGCCCATTGTAGAGAAAGCGGCCGCGAATTAATGTCTGCGCCGCCGTAACAGGCCTGCGGCGAGCGGGATTGCACCAACCAGCGCCAGGCCGAGCGAACCCGGTTCCGGCGTGGATGATGTTGAGCAACCGCCGCCGAGACACGCCTGAGCCGTCGTCTGCTGGTCAGTGTTCCACGAGATCGACAGAGCGCCGCCGCTGGTCGCCACACCCGAGACCGCGGAGCCACTGTAGAACGTGTACGCTGTCGGTCCAAAGGCGGTTGTCATATCGTAGGTGGAGAAGAGCACGGCGTCCGCGGCGAGATAGACGCCAAAGGGTTCGAAGGCGATCCCAAATTGGCCGGAGAGGTTGTCGAAGAAATACGACTCGCCGGTTAGCGTAAAAGTACCCACCGTCGCGATCGTGACTGAATTCCCGGTCTGTTGCGGGGCGCAGGGGTAAGCGAACCCACCACAGGGATTGGTGAGGTCTCCAGTATCCGTCACTTGGGTAAAGGTAACGAGTTCATTGCTGAAAGGGGTGGCGCCGATTGTGCCGCTGACGGCCATTTGGCTGATGCTATATGTGATGGGCGTCGCCACAGCGGGCAGCGCCGCAAGGGCACCTGCAAGAATGAAGTGAATCGTTCGCGTTCTGAAAGCCGTCATGACTTCCTCCTGGTGGCGATGACAATCTCATCCGGCCGAGAGCCGCGCAATGGAACCTTGGTCCATGGATGCCTGGAGCCAAGCATGGTACGAGGCCCGGCACCTGCAGGAATGAACTGGATCGTTGGGGCCGTAGAAGCCGTCATTATTTCTCCTATGGAACTTTGGTTTCGTCGATGTTAGAATGAACCAGCAACGTGGCCCAAGTTAGGCCAAGTCAGCATGAATCATCCCGTGCAAGAAAATCCTGCGGGGCGGCTCAAATCCTGATGAGATCTCCATGAAGAGCGGATCAAAGGGTTCTCAAATCGAAGAATCAGAGATTTACGAGTTCGGGCCTTATCGCCTGGATGCCCGTGAACGCACATTGCTTCTCGACGGCCAGACGGTCGCACTGACTCCCAAGGCGCTGGATACACTTATCGTCCTGGTGCGCAACCAACCCAAGGTGGTTTCCAAGGAGGAGTTGCTGGCAAGCGTCTGGCCGGGCACCTTCGTCGAGGAAGGGATTCTGGCGCAGAACATCATGACGCTGCGGAAGGCACTCCGGAATCCGGAATGGATCGAAACGGTGCCTAAGCGGGGATACCGATTTTCGCATCGAGTCTCCCCGCTGGCTCTCGAGGTCCCCGTTGCGGCGCCTGTAAGTTGGCGCTTTCCCTGGTGGTGGTCCACTACATCCGCGCTCTTGTTGATGGGCGCCGTAGCAGTTGTACTGGCGAGTCGATGGGAGCGTCCGAAACCGCGCATCCGGAGCCTGGCCGTTCTGCCGCTTCGCTCGATCGACGAAGAGCCGCCGCACCTGGGCCTGGGGCTTGCCGACGTCCTGATCAACCGGCTGGGGATGCTGTCGCAACTGGCCGTGCGGCCGACCAGCGCGGTGCGGAAATTCGCCGACGGTACCGCTCCGAACCCTCTGGCAGCGGGCAGGGAACTGGGCGTGGACGCGGTGATGGAAGGAAATATCCAACGTGACGGCGACCGTGTTCGCGTCACGGTGCAGTTGTTGAGGGTCTCCGACGGCGCGTCGCTGTGGAGCGGAAAGTTCGATCAGCCGTATCGGGACCTGTTTACGCTGGAGGATGCCATCGGAGGGCAGATCGCGCAAGGGCTGGTGCTGGATTTGACGGCTCCTGAGCGCGAGCGTTTGCGGAGGCGCTACACCGAAAACTCCGAAGCCTGGCAGGCATATCTGCGGGGGCGGTATTTGTGGAGCCGCCGCACGGCCGAGGCGCACCACAAGGCCATCGCAGAGTTCGAACGGGCCGCGCGCATCGATCCTAATTACGCGCTGGCATATGCGGGTCTGGCCGACGCGTACGCCCTCCTCGGTTCCAATCCGAATCAGGATGTGCCGCGGGCCGATGCGATGGAGCGGGCGCGGGCGGCGGCGCTGAAGTCGATCGCGCTCGACGCCGATCTGGCGGAAGCGCACACGGCTCTGGCATTCATCCTGATGCATTACGACTGGAAGTGCGCGGACGCGGAGAAAGAGTATGAGCGGGCGCTGAGCCTGAATCCGAGCTATGCAACGGCGCACCAGTGGCGCGCGATAAATCTTCTGGTGACGGGCCATCCCGACGAAGGCATTCAGGAATTGAAGAGCGCGCAGGCTCTGGACCCGGCGTCCCTGATCATCATGGCGGATACGATCGAGATGGACGTCTTCACGGGCCGGCTTCAAGACGCGGTAGACCAAGGCAAGCGGGCGCTGGACATCGATCCGTCGTTCTCGCTGGCCCAAAGCTATTTGTCGTGGGCGTATACTGGACAACACCTTTTTGCCGAGGCCGCTGCTGTTTTGGGCCGGGACGCGGAGGTGTTCGACCTATTCCATCTGGACGCGCTGGCGTACGCCTACGCTGCGGAGGGCCGCCAGGGCGATGCGCGCCTGCTGCTCAGGAAGCTTGTCGAGAGGGCCCGCCAGGAACATGGACTTGAGTTCATGGTGGCGTCGTCCTACGCCGTTCTAGGCGATGCCGACGGAATGGTCCCATGGATGGAAAAGGCGTTCGCCGAACGGAGCGGCGCGCTGCTTCTGCTGCACCTGCATCCCAAGTTCGACCGGGTGCGCGATGATCCGCGTTTCAAGGCGTACGTCGAACGAGTGGGGCTCTAACGCAGTTTAATCATCGTGGGGTGGGCTACCAGCCCGCCCCACATCCGGCTTGCCGCGCTACTGCGAAATGCGTTTTAAAATCCGTACAGGCGCGCCGGATTGTCGACCAGGATTTTCCTGCGGATCTGGGGATCGGGCGCCCAAATCGCGAATTGGTTGAACAGGCGTCCGTCGTCGATCGGCAGCGGCGGCGAAATCTTGGCTACGTCCGATGAAGGCACGCTGTTGGGGTGTGGCCAGTCGGTTCCCCACAGCACGCGATCCGGATTGGCCAGGATCAGTCCCTTCGCGTAAGGTGCGACATCCGGGTAGTCGGGAGCCTGCGTCGACGCCCGATAAGCGCCGGAAACCTTAACATAGGCGTTGCCGTAGCGGAGCAGATCGACCAAGTCGGCGAATCCGGGCTGTTCCGGTCCTAGAGAGGTTTTCATACCGCCGAAATGATCGAACACCACCGGCACGGGAGACGCCAATACCAGGTCCTTGATGCCAGCGATCAGCGCCAGGCCGGTATAGATTTGCAGATGCCACCTGCGGCTCTTGATGCGATCCACGGCTTGGGCGAAGCGCTGGCGGGCGACTGGCAAATCCGTCTGCTTGCCGGTGGCGAGATTCAGACGGATGCCGCGAATGCCTGCGGCGGCCATGGAGTCGAGATCGGTTTCCGGAGTCTTCTCGTCAATCACCGCGACTCCGCGAGCGCTCGCACCTCGCATCTTGATTCCGTAGAGTGTCGCCGAATTATCCGTCCCGTAGACGCTCGGCGTAACGATGACCACGCGCTTAACGTGAAGCGCACGGTGGAGCGCGGCCATGTCCTGGGGCGAAGCTGGTTCGGGCGTATAAGCCCGAGCCGGGGAAAACGGGAACTGCTTCGAGTCGCCGAAGATGTGCGTGTGGCAGTCGCAGGTATCGGGCGGGACAGCGAAATCGACGGGTGTGATCTTATGGGTCGGTTTGGCAAGCGCGCTGGACAGCGCTTGAAGAACCGCGCGACGAGTCAGCATCGGCTTCTCTCTAATGCAGGTATTGCTCGAACCATTTGACCGTGCGCTCCATGACATCGCGCTTGTGATCCGACCCGCGGAACATGTGCCCTTCGCCCGGATAGACGACGAACTCAGTGGGCGTGCCCTGGGCTTTGAGGGCATGCCAGAATTCGTAGGATTGCGGAGCGGGGCATTCGCCGTCGCGCTCGCCAACGACGATCAGCGTGGGCGTCTTCACATTCTTGATGAACGTGATGGGGGAACTTTTTGCATACACCGCGGGATCGTCGTACACCGACGCGCCGAAGTACGGGATCATCCACTGGTCGATGGAATTTTGTCCGTAATAACTTTGATAATTGGCGATTCCCGCGCCGGCCACGGCGGCCTTGAAGCGATTGGTTTGAGTGACGGTCCACATGGTCATGTAGCCTCCGTAGCTCCAGCCGGTGACGCCGAGGCGGTTCGGATCCACGGGAACGGTTTTGAGAACCGCGTCGACGCCGGCCATGATATCGCGCAGATCGCCATAGCCAAAGTCCTTCACGTTGGCGCGAGTGAACGCCTCGCCTTGCCCGTAGCTGCCGCGAGGATTCGGAAAAAAAACGAAATAGCCGAGCGCGGAGAGCACGCTCATATCGAAACGATCGCCGGGCCAGTGCTGGGCGTTGAAGTTCGCAGGACCGCCGTGAATCGACACGACCATCGGATATCGTTTGGAAGCGTCGTAATCGCGCGGGTAGAGCAGCCAGCCTTGCGCCTCGAACCCGTCGCTGGACCAGGATATACTTTTCACGTCGCCCCAGTGCGATTTGAGATTGCTGTTGTTGTGGGTGATCTGTTTCCAGTCGCCGATGGGGCCGGCCCAGACTTCGGGCGCGTGCTGCCAGTCGCTGCGAATCGCTCCGGCGGTTTTCCCGTCGCGCGCCAGCGAGAAATTCGCGAAGTTGCCTTCGGCGTGAATGCTCTCGCCGCCCTGCCAGAGGCGCTCGGTACGGCCGTTGGCGACTTCAAGCGCGGTGATGGCGCTGCCGCCGCCCACGATTTCGGTGAGCAGCATGTTATCGGGCGAGGTCCATTGGATGGAACTGACCGACGTTTTTCGCTCCGGAGTCCGATTGACGGCGTTGCCGCCGGTAGCGGGAATGGTGAACACGTCGCCGCCGGTAAAGCCTTCGTCGCTCATCAGGCCTTGAATGAAGCCGATGGTGGATTCATCGGGCGACCAGCGAGGCAGCGCGATCTGCGTCTCCGGCTTGAAAATCGCCGTCATTTTTCCGGAGGCGGCAGGCATGGTGTACAGCTGCGCGATCCACCAGTTGTTGTCGCCAGGGCCGGGCGCGGCGCTGACGGCGAAGGTGCGGCCGTCGGGCGACCAGTCGTATTCATATATGTTGAGGTCGGCGGGCGAGATCTGTTTCGCGCCCCCGGAGTTCGCGTCAACAACTGTCAACCGCTGGTTGTGGATCTCGCCTCCGATGACGCCCGTTTCGACCGGCTCGGCTTCGAGAGGCCCTCCGCCGCTGGGCGCGTTTTCGGCGAATAGAACCGCGATCCGCAAGCCGTCGGGGGACCAGCGCGGGCCGGTGAGATAACCGCTGAGGCTGGTTAGTTTTCGAACGCGCGCGCCGGAAGACTGGGCGACGTAGAGCTGCATCTGCCCCTTCTTTTCGCGGTCTGAAAGAAAGGCCACGCTGCCGCTGTCGGGCGACCACACCAACTCGCGCTCCGACGACGGGTGCGGCGCGCCGATGCGCACCGGCGCCATTCCGCCTCGCACGTCGGCGATATAGATCGCGGAGTTGCCGGTGTCCTTGCGATTCTCGACAATTTCTTCGATCCACGCGATTCGTTTACCGTCGGGAGAAATCGCCACTCGATCGAAGGGCCTTAAGGACGCCAGTTCTCCGAGCATTGTGCCGATGCGCGGATCGGCCGGCTGCGCCAGAGTGAATAACGAGGTGAAGAAGGACGCAAAGAGAATTTTGTTCATGAGCGTGGTTGTCATCTTGAGTGTAGATCCTGCCAGTTATGTGGCGTGCGCACACCGTCGGGCATCGACACTCTCGAAAACACCGTCGGCCAGCGAATTGGGTGGACGAGGCGAAAATGGGGACAGCCCGCTCTGTCCACGCGTCGCAAAAGGCGCTCCTTGGGACAGAGTAGGCAGTCCCCAGTTTTCGCGCGAGGGCATGCGCCACAGGGGCATTCAAGATTTGTGAGGCACACCATTCGAATATACTCGACGAATGAACGCCTGGTTCGATTCGCTGGGTGCCGACGCGGTGCTGGGCTGGCGCAGGCTCCGCAAATCCAAGGTCACTTCGGCCGCGGCCGTTCTCTCACTGGCGCTGGCGCTGGGCTCCTGCGTGTCGGCGTTCCGGCTGATAGACGCGCTGCTGTTGCGGCCTTTGCCCATCGCGCATCCCGAGCGGCTCTACGGCCTGGCGCGCCAAGGGTTCATCACTCGCGGCCAATCATCCACCTACGACGGCTGGGAATACGGGCAATTCACGCGGATGCGGGACGCGGTGGCGGATCAGTCTGCCTTGATCGCGATTTCGTTTGCCGAGCGGGTGGATTTGACATACGGCGCGGACGAGGAGATGGAAAAAGGGCACGTGCAATATGTTTCGGGCTCCATGTTCAGATGCTTCGGTCTTCAGCCAGCCGCCGGAAGGCTGCTCACTGATAATGACGATATTAAACCGGGGGCGCATCCGGTTGCTGTCCTGTCGCACGATTATTGGTCGCGCCGGTTTGGACAGGACCCGAACGTTGTCGGGCATACCTTCCGGATCGCCGATCGGATTTATGAAATCGTCGGCGTCGCGAGCGAGGGGTTCACCGGCACGGAGCCTGGAACCGTCATCGATATTTTCATGCCGGCGATGATGCACTGGGGGATCGGCCACGAATGGTCTGTGTTTCGCGCGTTCGCGCAGTTGCAGCCGGGCGTGGCGCCGGAACCGGTGCGGGAGCGCCTGCGGGCAACGATTCACGCACTCAATGAAGAGAGGGCCGCGGGCAAAAAGCCACGAGATCAGGCGGAGCTGCTGGGCCAGACGCTGACCATGGAGCCTGCCTCGGCGGGAGCTTCCGGATTGCAGAAGAATTATCGACTGTCGCTGACCGCGCTCGGCGTTCTCGTCGCCCTGGTGCTGTTAATCGCCTGTGCCAACGTCGCCAATCTGATGACGGCGCAGGCGGCGGCGCGAACGCGCGAAATGGCCATGCGCGTCTCCATCGGCGCGGCCCGATGGAGGCTGGTGCAACTGGTTTTAGTGGAGAGCGCGTGGATCGCGCTGCTCGCGGCCCTGTGCGGAGCATTGTTCGCATGGTGGGCCGCGCCCTTCGTGGTCAATATGATCAGAACGCCGGAGACCGAGGTCCGTTTGTTTCTTGCACCGGACTGGAGGGTGCTGGCATTTGGCGCGATGCTGACGTTCTTTGTCACGTTCCTTTTCGGGCTTGCACCCGCGCTGCGCGCGTCGGGGGTGAAGCCGGCCAGCGCGCTGAAGGGCGGGGAAGATCCGCATTTGCGCCGCCACTGGATGCGCGCCTCGATCGCCGCGCAAACGGCGTTTTGTTTTCTGGTGCTCTTCGTCGCCGGCTTGTTCGTCGCGACGTTCGAACGATTGTCGCATCAGCCGACCGGCATTTCCTCGGAGAGGATCCTTACGCTCTATACTGTGTCGCGGCAGGATCAGCCTCCCTCGTTCTGGAACCAGGTGGTCGAACATTTGAGGAGTGTGAACGGTGTCGAAAAAGTCGCGCTGGCGGAGTGGCCGATTCTCGACGCTTGGGGCTTTCGCAGCAGTTCTATTTCCGTAGACGGCGGGCTGGCTCGCGAAGGGGGATGGTTTCTGTACATCTCACCCGGATTGCTGGATGTGATGAAAGTTCCTCTCCTGGACGGTCGAGATTTTCGAGAAAGCGACGGCGGCGTCGCGATCGTCAACAGCGCGTTCGCCAGGCAGTACTTCAACGGTGAAAATCCCGTTGGCAAGTGGTTTCAAGGCAGCCCGACGAATTCGCCGCCGCAACGTTTTCAAATTATCGGCCTGGCTCGCGACGCCCGTTATCGCTACCTGCGCGAGCCGTTTTTGCCGGTCGCCTACGTTCCGTTCCGACAGCAGGGCAGGGATCGGGCGACGTTTATCGTGCGCACCGCGAGCGACAATCCCCTGTCGATGGCATCGATTTTACGCCAGGAAATACCGCGTGCCCGGCCCGAGTTTCGTGTCAGCAACATTCGCACGCAGCAGGAAATGATCGAATCGCAGACGATTCGGGAACGGCTGCTGGCGATGCTCGCGATGTTCTTCGCATTGGTTGCATTGCTGCTGGCCGGCGTCGGCCTTTATGGCGTGCTGAATTATTCCGTAGTGCAGCGGCGGCGTGAAATCGGCATCCGGCTGGCGATCGGCGCACCTTCCGGCGTGATTGCGCGGTTGGTGACAGTCGACATTTTCGCGATGGTCATCGCCGGAGTTGCCGGCGGCCTCGCGCTGGGGATGGCCTCGGCGCGAACCATCGAAACGCTTTTGTATCAGGTCAAGGCCACGGATTTTGGTGTTCTCATGCTTCCGGCGCTGATGGTGTTCGGCGTCGCTTGTCTGGCTGCATTGCCGGCCGTGATCCACGCCGTGAGAATCGACCCGGTGGAGACGCTACGCTCCGAATAATATGAAACATTCACTTACCAGACGAGGGTTCCTGGCCACTCTGCCGTTCGCAACCGCGCTTGCCGAAGCCGCGCCGTTGAAAATCAACGCAGTCGAGATATGGGAATTGCGCGGACACCGCGACGCGGTGCGCGGCGTCGACCAGCAATACCAGGTGAACCCGTTGTTTATTTACGACGAGCTGCGCCCGCAGCCCTATCGCGATGCGCCGAATCCCACCAACGGCAAAGCGCCCATCACAACGCTGTACTTGAAGATTGTGACCGAGGGCGGCCTGGAAGCTCTCTACGGGCCCGTCGATAAGGAGGTCGCCATCGTCGTCGACGAGCAACTGCGTCCGTTCCTCATCGGCAAGGACGGCCTGGCGCAGGAAAAAGTGTGGGATGAGATGTACCGCTCCAATCGCCACGCGCGGCGCGGCCATTTTCTGATGGCGATCAGCGCCGTCGACAACGCGCTGTGGGATCTGCGCGGACGCTATTTCAAGACGCCTGTGTATCGTTTGCTGGGCGGCCCTTCGCGAAAAACTGTGGAAGCTTACGCCAGTTGCCTCGGGTATTCGCTGGAGTTTGATAAAGCGCAGGCGCGCGCGGCACAGATCAAGAAGGACGGCTACCGCTATCAGAAATGGTTCCTCGCATACGGCCCCGGCGATGGACCGGAGGGTATGAGAAAGAATGTCGACCTGGTCCGCGTGCTGCGTGAAACGGTCGGCGACGATGTTGAGCTGATGTTCGATGTCTACAGCGGCTGGGACTTGGGCTACACGCTTGAATGGGCCAAACTGGTGGAGCGATATCGCCCGCGTTGGATTGAAGAAGCCACCCAAGCCGAGAAAATCGACAGCTTTGCCCAGTTGCACAAAGGCACGTCCATCCCCATCGCCTCGGGCGAGCACATTCAAGGCCGGTGGGAAGTGTACGATTACTTGAAAGAGGGCGCGCTCAGCGTGGTGCAGTGCGACCCGGAATGGTGCGGCGGCACTTCGGAGCTGTTAAAAATCTGCACTGTGGCCTCGATTTTCGATGTCCCGGTGATCCCTCACGGGCACAGCCTGCACGCCGCTCTGCATCTGATCGCCAGCCAGTCTCCGGCCGTTTGTCCTCTGGCAGAATACCTGATCCTCAAGATGCAATCGTATTATCACTTTGAAAAACACGCGCCCACGCCCGAACGCGCGCACTTCACGCTGACCGATGCGCCGGGATTCGGAATCGAGCTCGACGATTCCAAGATCGAATCGCGCGAAAAACTGCACTGGAGTTAGTCCTATAGGACAATGGAATTTCATGTCCGATCAAAAATTCCACATCGGCCTGGTGCAGATGAGCTGTGCTGTCGATCCCAACGAAAATTTCGCCAAAGCCGAATGGAGAGTCCGCGAGGCCGCCGCGCAAGGCGCGCAGATCGTCTGCCTCCAGGAACTTTTCCGCTCCCAGTATTTCTGCCGCGAAGAAAATGCCGACCTCTTCGCGCTGGCAGAACAGATCCCCGGGCCGTCGACCGATGCGCTGGGGAGGCTCGCGCGTGAACTGGGCATCGTTGTGATTGCGTCGCTGTTTGAGAAGCGCGCTGCCGGCCTGTATCACAACACCGCGGCTATTCTTGGAACCGACGGGGAACTGCAAGGGATTTACCGCAAGATGCACATCCCCGACGATCCGCTGTACTTCGAAAAATATTACTTCACACCCGGCGATCTCGGATTTTCGAATTTCGATACTCCCTTCGGGCGCCTTGGCGTGCTGGTGTGCTGGGACCAGTGGTATCCGGAAGGCGCGCGAATTTCCGCGCTCGGCGGCGCGAATATTTTGTTTTATCCCGCCGCCATTGGCTGGCACCCTTCGGAAAAAGCGCAGTACGGCGCGGCGCAGCTGGATGCCTGGCGCACCATCCAGCGCTCCCACGCCATTGCCAACGGCATCTACGTCGCGGCGGTGAACCGCGTCGGCTATGAAGGCCCTCCCGAGCACGGCCTGGAATTCTGGGGATCGTCGTTCGTGGCCGACCCTTTCGGCCAAGTCATCGCCGAAGCGTCCACCAATAAGGAGGAAATCCTCGTAGTCGAATGCGACCCGCGCCGGTCGGATGAAGTGCGCCGCAACTGGCCCTTCCTGCGCGACCGCCGCATCGACGCGTATGGGCCTATTGTAAATCGCTGGCTCGGGAAATGACGCCGCGCGACCGCAAGTTTAGAATGCCCGCTGAATGGGAGCCGCACGAGGCGACCTGGCTCGCCTGGCCGCACGAAAAATCCGACTGGCCGGGGAAATTCGCTCCCATATCCTGGTTGTACGGCGAAATCGTGCGCCACCTGGCGCGTGTTGAACGCGTCCGCATACTTGTAGCGGACGAGAGCGCGGAGCGTGCTGCTCGCAAGATACTAAAAGCCTGTCATGTCCATCTCGACGCGGTCGAGTTTTTTCATCACCCGACCAACCGCAGCTGGACGCGCGACTATTGCCCTCTGTTCGTGAAGAACAAATCGGAAGTCGCCATCACCCACTGGCGATTCAACGGCTGGGCCAAATACCCGAACTACGAATTCGATTCGCAGGTCCCTCACTTCCTCGCGCTGAAACTGGAGATGGAGCGATGGGCCCCGGACATCGTTCTCGAAGGCGGCAGCATCGACGTGAACGGCGCCGGCAAGCTGCTCACCACGGAAGAGTGCCTTCTCTCCGAAGTGCAGGCACGCAATCCAAGCCTCTCGCGCCAGGAAGTGGAACGCGCCATGAGGGACTACCTGGGCATCCGCGAAGTCATTTGGCTGGGGAGGGGAATTGCGGGCGACGACACGCATGGCCACGTCGACGACCTGGCCCGCTTCACCTCGAAGGACACGATTGTGACGGTGGTCGAGCCCGACAGGTCCGACCCGAATCACGAGCCGCTCAAAGAGAATCTGGCCCGGCTCCGCGCTCGCAAAGATCTGAACATCGCGACTCTGCCGATGCCGGAACCGGTTTATTTCGCAGGCCAGCGGCTGCCCGCCAGCTACGCGAATTTCTACATTGCCAACGGCATCGTGCTGGCCCCGGTGTTCGGCGATCCCAACGACCGGGTGGCGCTGAACACGCTCCAGCGTCTTTTTCCGGAAAGAAGAGTAACTGGGATCTACAGCCGGGATTTAGTTTTAGGACTGGGCACGCTGCACTGCATGACCATGCAGGAACCGCTCAGGTAGGTGTTGTGCGTCAGTATTTCGCGTCTGTCCGCTTCCTGACGGTCGCGGTTCCGTTTCTGCTATGAACCGCCATGCGTGAGCATGCGGACGAGAAAGTCCTCTTAGCAGCCTAAAAAATAAACGACAGGCCGCCGCGCACCGCTCGCGGCGCATTGGTCAACACCGCGCGCTGATCGTTGACGACCACCGGCAGATACCCCTGAGCGAGAAGGTTGCGCAGTTCGGCCGATGCTTCGAATCGTCCGAACGCCCCGAACATGCCCGGCAGCGCCGGCAGAGGCTGGCGGATGTACACGTTCCATCCGACCTCTTGATTTGCCTGATCCGTCATCGAAATATGCGACGGCATCAGTGTCCGGAAATCGGTGTAACCATAGCTTGAGGTCACGCGCGTTCCGGTCACGGCCATGGTGTGCGACGCCCTGGCGGTCAACCAGCTCCGTTGCACCGTGCGGATTTCGCCGCGCAGCGCCGCCGCGTCGACTACGCTGCCCGCCCCGGCGAGCAGCCCGCCTGTGCGCCCCACCGCCATCGAGAGGTCGGAGTGTTCGCCCAGCGCCTGCGCTACCGATGCCGAATATCCCGTCCGCTGATAGCTGCCGGCATCAAACACCTGGCTCGACGATCCAAGCTGTGTCAGCAACTCGCTCGCGGGCAAAAAGTCCGAAGGACCCGACATCAGGAATGCCGCGTTCGAAACGGCTTCATGATAAACGCCGGCCGAATAAGTTCGGCTCCCGGAGACGTGCTGATAGCTCGCCTCCAGCCTTTCCCGCCGCTCCACTTGTGCGTGCGCGTCGCTCAGCGACACCCGTGGCGCCATCGCCAAAGCAGCCAGATCCTGGCTCAGGGTGTCGGCCGACTCGACATTTCGCGCCAGCAACTGCCCCGGCTGCGTACCGGAACTGAACGCCATCCGCAGCGAATTGTGCGCACCCAGGTCGTAGGTCGCCCGCGCGAACGGACTCATATAATTCAAATGCGAAAGGAACGTGACGGATTCGTAATTGAACCCGTATTCCAGGTTCAGCCGGTCGGTCAGCTCCACGTGGTCGTACAGCCCCAGCGACGCCGTTCGCAGCACCGGAACCGCGTCTCCTCGCCCCGGAAGATACATCTGCTGCATCGACAGCGTGATCTCCGGATTCGACCCGCTGTCGCCGGTTCGGGAATACGTGGTGCGGAAGCCCGCCGCCGGCAGTGCGCCGTTGGTCGCGTAGCCCAGGTTGCCGCTCAATTGCAGCCGCGACTTCCCGTAAATGGAAGTCGCCAGCGCGAACGCCGTGCCCAGGTCCTGCTGGCTGCCTCCGCTGAATGAATCGCTGTCGCCCGCCGACACTTTCACGATTCCTTCGGTTTGCGAGAAGATGTCGGAGAACTGGCGCGAACTGTTGTCCCGGGAGCTACTGATCTGCGCGGGCAAAAAGCGCAGAATCGGCCGCGTCGACGGCGAGGCTCTCAGCACCCATTTCCAGTCGTCGCCCATCAGCGTCCCGTGCGAGGCGGACGACAAAATGTCGACGGTCGAGAAAATTCCCGAAAGGTTGATTTGCAGAAGGCTGTCCGTGCCCGCCGCCACGGAGATGTTGCGCCGCACCGCCGGAACGAAACTTGCCAGCGTCACCCGGATAGAGTAGACGTCCGGAGCCAGCGCCGCGAACCCGAAACGCCCCTGTTCGTTGGTCAGCACCTGCCGGACCAACTGGTCGTGACGGTCGTACAGGAGCACCTTGGCGCCCATTTCCACCACGCCTGTCACGCTTTTGACTTCGCCGAGAATGCTGCCGGCCAGCGCCAGCGTGCCGCCCGCGTTCGCCGAGGGACCCAGGCAGAACATCGCCGCGAGGGTACTAAGTATCCATGAATTCGTGCGCCGGTTTGTCCCAGCTACTGTCATCCCTGGCTGAAATCTAGTTTATCGTAAACGTCGCTGACTGCGTCAGCGTCTGGTTCGGATTCCGCAGCTTGTCCGTCACCTTAATATTCAGTTTATACTGTCCCGGGTCCAGATCGGCGAGGGGCAGCAGTTTCTCGATGGTCACCTGCGCCGCGCCGCCTTGCAGATCCTTCACCGCTTCGCTGAAATCGAACACCTTCACGGCAGGGGTCCCGACCTTCACAATTTCGTAATCGATGGTCCCGTCCGGTTTGTGGGTCTTCTCATCCGCGTCGAAATTATAAAGCTGCATGTAGATGCCCATTTTTTCCTTGCGGCTGAACGCCGGTTGATCCGACACCGTCATGCCGATGCGCGGACGCACTTTCGATCCGCCGATGGCGAACATTCCCGTGCCGATATTCTTGGTCGGCAGCTTTTCCAGCTGGTCGGCCAGAATCAGAGTACTCGCCGACAGCACATCGTCGTCGACGTGCGGAACGCGGAGCGCGATTTCGTAGGTGCCCGTGTTGCCGCCCACCAGGTCCTTCGCCGCGATGTTCAGCCGGTACGGACCCGGTTGCAGCGGCAGCGTCTTCTGATAGATCCGGTGCGGACTCGCCTCAATCAGCTTTTGCAGCATTTCCGACGGCTGCGTCACGGTCACCACATCTTCGAACGGAGCCAGAGGCCGGCGCGCCAGCGTCGAAATGCGCCCGTAAATATTGATGGTCGCCGTCGAAGTGTTCTCTTTATCCTTGAACTGCATGTCCTTCACGTCGAACTGAATGGTGATCTGCGTCAGCACCGAGGAGCTGGTAATCGGGATGTAGTCGATCAGCACCTTCATCGGCAGCAGATTGTATTTAATGCTCGAACTCACCACTGCTTCCAGATCCTTGTACTTAATGGTCGGCGGTTTGAAGATCTTCGCGTATTGCTCGAGACGCGTGAACTCGTTCATGCTTTCGGGGAGTGGCTGGCTGCCCGTTCCCAGGTGCGTGCCGTCCGTGCGCGTGAACCGGGCCGTTTTGTCCGATAGCCCCATCTGCTCGGCCATCGTCAACCCCGCGCCCGGAACATACAGCAGTGCGTCTTTTTCCGAAGGATCCATCGTCAGATGATATTCGCCCGACATCGTCGTATCCACGAATTCCAGAATGATGTTGGTGCCGACGCCATCGATGTAGCGATACCGCCACTGCTCGAACGGATAGGTGGAAGTGCTGCCGCCGCCCTCTTCATAAGGACGCTCGTAGGTCCCGCCCGAAGGATGCGATTCAATTTCGTCCGGCGGACCGTATTCAATGTAGATGCGACCGCGATCCGTCTTCCATCCTGGAATGCCCGACGCAAACCGGTCGTTAGCGTACGCAATGCGGCGGTAATGCTCTTCGCGATACTCGTTTTCTTCGGTGTCCGGAGTCGGATCGCGGCGCAGCCAGAACTGCTCAATGAACTGCTGCCGCTCGTCGTCGGTTTGCAGTTGCTTGAACGCCTTGCGCTCCTCGTCCGTGATGATGTAGCCGACCTCTTCGTTCAGCCATTTCTTGTACGGCGTCTCCAGTTCCTTCTTGAGCTGCGCTTCTTTCTTCTTGCGCTCCCTCTCCGTCATCGGCTTCGCGATGGTCTCGCGCTTCGGCGGAGTGCTCGAGCTGGAGCCCGTTGCGGGCGGCTGTGTAGGCGCCTGCGACGACGCCGGCGGATTCTGCGCTGTGAGAAGTGACCCGAGAGTAAGAAAGACAAGTACCTGCCGCATAGCTGAAACCACCTCCCCTGATTTTACTCTGGATGGCAGGACGCTGACAATGCCCAATTAGTTTCAACTTGTTGCAGTGTGCTTGGCAGTCTCGCATGTGCCCAATCGGCACAGTTGAAATCCCCCCTTCTCTCCTCGCTTGATTGGGTGTATACTGCCAATTCTAAGTATACCCGGAGGAAACACATGACAAAGAGCGTATTTCTGAGCACCGCGATTCTGATCGCCGCCCTCGCCACCACCTCGAATGCTGCCAACCTGATTCTTAACGGCGGATTTGAACTCACCAACAATGGCTACAGCGAGACCCTGACGCCGGTCGATTGGACCAACGTCGGCCACATCGATGGGGTCATCGCATACTCGCTCTTCGGTACGCCCGCCTACGATGGAAGCTACTTCTACGATCTCGGCGGGTTCGGTCAACCAACTCCAAACCAAAACGACGGGATAGAGCAGACGGTCACCACGAGCGTTGGCTCGGTGTATACCTTGGTCTTCGGCCTGACGAGCGAGAACGGAAGCGGCAATGAGAATTTGAACGTGCTGGTCAACGGATCCCTCATTCAAACCTACGCGTTGACCGTAAACGGGTCGTACGGCAATCTTGCGGCGCCGTTTGTCACTGAAACTTTGAGCTTCACAGCCTCTTCGACATCGTCGACAATCCTCTTTACGGTAACAGGTGCAGTTTTAGGCAACAACGATCCAATGATCGACGGGATTAGTCTGAATCTCGCCGGGAATAGCTCAGTGCCCGAGCCCGCGACTTGGTTCACCTGTCTGGCTGGACTCGCCCTTAGTGCCCTCCGCTTCCGGAAATTCGTCAGCGCCCGTGTCTGATGGACGCGAAGTCGAATTTTCCTAAATAGACGGGTTTCGAAACGGGCGCTCTCCCGCTGAGCGGCAGCGCCTCCACCGGATAGGGAGCCCCCGCTCCATGCGTCGGAAATCCCCACACATCGCCCGTCGACATATTAATCACCACTTTCCCGTCGCTCGGAACCCCTCCATTCAAATTGCGAATCGGACTGGTTCCCGGCTCGACATACAGCGTTGTCGCCGGTTCTGTCTGCGCCTGCACGGGCGCAGGCCTCATCGCGAGGGTGGCTAGGAGCAACGTGATCGCCGTGAGGACGGCCTTGGTGTAGAAATCGATTCTCATATGCACCACTGACGATTTTCCTTCGCTTGCCGTGCAAGGGAAACAGACGGGACGGGCATCGAGACGAGTCTCGACGCGGCACGCACGAGTGCGTACGCCACGCCCCTTTGGAGTACAGTGAGATTTATGAGGATCCTCGCGACCCTTCTGCTCTTCGGGTCGCTCGCATTCGCCGACGTTCAGGTGTTCGTCTTCCTTCGCACCGATTGCGCGGCTACCAATCGCTACGCCCCGGAGCTGACCCGAATCGCCAAGGAATTCCAGGGCCGCCACGTTGCTTTTTATCTTGTCTATCCCGACCCCAACACAAACAAGCGCGCCATTGAGAATCACATGGCCGAGTTCGGATTTCCGGGCACGCCTCTGCGCGACCCCGACCACACGCTGGAAAATCGAGCCCATGCCACCACCAGCCCCGAAGCCGCCGTCTTCGATTCAACCGGAACTTTGAAATACCACGGCCGCATCGACGAACTGGAAGATGCGATTTCCTCCGTGGTGGATGGAAAACCGGTGGCCCATCCGGTAACGCGCGCTGTTGGATGCCCGATGGTGGATTTCAATCACGACATCGCACCCGTCGTTTACAAACACTGCGCGGCTTGTCATCGGCCGGGAGAAGCCGGGCCTTTTTCGTTACTTACCTACCAGGATGTAAAGAAGCGCGCGAATCAAATTGCGGACGTCACGCGCAGGCGCTTCATGCCTCCCTGGCTGCCTGAAAAAGGCTTCGGCGATTTCACCGACGAGCAGCGTCTGACAGCCGATGAAATTCAGTTGTTCGCCAATTGGGCGGCGGCGGGCGCTCCCGAAGGGGAAGGCTCCATTACGCCTCCGAACTTCACGGAAGGATGGCAACTTGGGCCCCCGGACCTGATTGTGGAAGCGCCTAATTTTTATACACTTCCCGCATCTGGTCCCGATGTTTACTTTAACTTTGTTCTGAAGCCGCATTTGAAAGCCACTCGCTACGTGCGCGCCATCGAGATCCGGCCCGGAGCGAAAAAGCTGGTGCACCACGCCAATCTTTATATTGACCGGGCACGCTCAGCCAAGGAAGGGCCAGGGATGGACCCGGTGATTGAGCGCACCGCCTTCGATCCGGACGACGGGCATTTTCTGTTCTGGAAGCCGGGATCGGTTCCCGCGGAGGAAGCCTATTCCTGGCAATTGGATCCGGGCAATAACCTGGTGTTGAATGCCCACATGCAGCCGAGCGGGAAGCAGGAGACGGTTCGTCCGACGGTGGGACTTTACTTCACAGATAAAAAGCCAGAGAAGTTCCCTATCCTCATTCAATTGGAGCATGATGGCGCGCTGAACATCCCTCCCGGAGTTCGCGATTTCATGGTTTCCGACGATTTCAAACTGCCTCGCGATGTGAACGTGCTGGCAGTGTATCCGCATGCACATTATCTGGGGCATCTTCTTGATGCATATGCCACTTTGCCTTCGGGCGAGCGGAAGGCTCTGATCCGGATCGCCAATTGGGATCCGAACTGGCAGGCGGTGTACCGTTATCGCGAGCCGCTTTTTCTACCGAAAGGTACTGTAATTTCCATGCGTTATCACTATGACAACTCAGTGGGAAACGTGCGGAATCCGAATCATCCGCCGAAACGGGTGAAGGAAGGAAATCAGGCGACGGATGAAATGTCGCATTTGTGGCTGCAAGTGCTGCCCACCGGCGCGGGCGACCACAGGCTGGAGTTGCAACAGGCGCTGCTCGCCCACCGGTTGGAGAAATACCCCAGTGATGTTCCAGCGCTTCTGCACCTGGGAACGGTGATGTTGTCGCGCTTGAACCCGGGGGGAGCGATTTCCGTGTTGCAGGCCGCGGTGAAGGTGGACCCGCAGAGCGCGGAGGCGCACAATTTCCTGGGGTCGGCGCTGGCGTCTTTGGGCAGAATCACGGAAGCAACGGAACAGTTCCGTTTTGCGCTTTCCCTACGCCCCGATTACCCGAACGCGCGGTTCAATCTGGGCAACGCGCTGGTCAAATCCGGGAAACTGGACGAGGCGATTGCCGAGTATAGGAAGATTTTGGAGGAGAATCCGGACGATGAACTGACCAAAGATCGGCTGAATGCGGTACTGAATCGGCCATGAAAGGGGCAAAAAACACACGCTGCGAGCTCTTAAAAAGTCTTAAAATAGCAATCATGCACGCGAATACCAGTGCGAACGGCCAGATCGTGATTCCGTCCGTTTTGCGGCAGAAGTATGGGATCAAGAAAGGCACCCGAGTGGAGTTCCTGGAAGAAGGCGGCAAAATCGTTTTACTGCCCAGTACGATGGAACAATTCGACCAGGCGCTCGATCGCGTTCGCCGCCGGTTGAAGGGAGTCGATCTGATCGCTGCGCTCGAACAAGAGCGAGCGGAGGAGCGAAAGCGCGAGGATCGTTGAGGGCGAAATTCAGATTCGCTGGCTGATCAACAAGTAGCCGCGCTCATTTCCCGGATGCGATGCGCGTGCGATCGGCTGTCGATAAGCCGGAGTTCTTTTTTATGTCTTCGCGCGATTGGAGCTTTCTTCGGTACCGGGCGAAATACTCGGGGATGTCGCCTCCATATTGGAAGTTGTACATGATGTCGTCGAAATTGGCGGTGTGATTCAGGCCCAGCGCGTGGCCGGATTCATGCAGGCAGGTGAGATAGACGATGGTGTCGCGCATCAGAGGATCCTTCACGCCTTCGGTGGCGATGCGGATGTTGACGACGTTGCCGACGGTTTCGCCATAGAGGCCGGACGACGGAGTTGCCCACACCACTTGAATGTTTGCCTCGCGCCGATTCTTCGTTTCGGCGAAATGCAGGCGGCCGTTGGACGCATTTTCCCAGGCGGCGAAGGCCCAGCGGGCCAGTTGCGGATCGCTCGAGATGCACGCCGTTTCCGGGTTGGTGCAGGGCTCGATCCAATAGGTGGTGACGCTAAGGCTTAGTAGAAATAGCTTTATCATTTGCTAAAGACCGCACCATCGATTCCAGTTCCGCCACGCGTCCTGCGAGTTCGTCGATGGCTTGCCCCTCAGGATCGGGGAGTTTGCCATGCTCCAGAGTATCCAGATCGGCATTGGCGTCGCCGACGACGCGCCCCGGGACGCCGACCACCGTTGAGCGATCAGGCACGGAACGTACGATGACGCTGCCTGCGCCCACTTTGACGTGATCGCCGATTTTGATATTGCCGAGAATTTTCGCGCCTGTGCCGATGACCACTTCGTTGCCGATAGTCGGATGGCGCTTGCCCGATTGCTTACCGGTTCCGCCCAGGGTGACGCCTTGATACATGAGGACATCGTCGCCGATTTCGGCGGTTTCACCGATGACGATGCCCATGCCGTGATCGATGAAAAAGCGGCGGCCGATGGTGGCGCCGGGATGGATTTCAATACCTGTGAAGGTGCGGGAGAACTGCGAGATGACGCGGGCGAGCGTGAACCAGCCTCGCCGGTAGACTCCATGGGCGAGGCGATGGATGAGCACGGCGTGGAAGCCGGGATAGCAGAGCAGGATTTCGAGCACGCTGCGGGCAGCGGGGTCGCGATTGAAGACGGTATCGATCTGCTCGCGGACGGTGGAGAACATGTTCTGAATTAAAATGCCCTGAATTATTATCGCGTTATTGGATGGGATGGTTCGGGATTGGATTCTTGTAATTCATAAGGCAGCGCACGGCGCTGCCCCACGTATTAAACTAAACGAGTGCGGATCATTGTCATTTCCCTGTTGCTGTCGCTGGCCGCGTGCTCCAGTCCTCCGGCCACCAATTCGAAGGAAAGCAAGAAAACCGGACCGATGGAGCCGACTTCGGCTGTTCCCATAAAGAAGCATCCTCTGGCGAAGTATGTGGAGCTGGTGGGCTTTCGCCTGTCGGAAGCGGGCGGCGGGAAATTGAAAGTAAAGTTCGCGGTGGTGAACCATTCCGAAGCCGACATCGGCGATCTGGGCGTCAGGGTGCGGCTGACGACCAGTTCGGCCAAGCCCGACGATCCGCCTATCGCGACATTCGACGTGAAGGTTCCCTCGCTTGGTCCGGAGGAGATTCAGGATGTTTCGGCGACAACGACCAGCAAGTTACGCGTGTACGAACTTCCCGACTGGCAATTCATCAAAGCCGAGTTTGAAATTATATCTCCCGAACCTTAACCGGAAGTTGGAGACCAACTTGCTTTTGAGAAGGCATGCAAGTCTCCTGTTTACGCCATCCTCTTAAATCTATGCGACATGTCATTGTTCTACTGGTGGGCGCGGCGGCTCTTTATGCCACACCGCAATTGCGACTTTCCACAACCACGGTTGGTCCGCTGAACATCGCGGTGGGCCAGAACGGAGTCACGCAAACGATATCGACGACCAACATCGGCGACGGAACGCTGGTGTTGAGCGCGACGGCGAACGTATCTTGGCTGGCGGCGAATATTGCCGGCACCAATGTGCAGATTGTGTTAAACACGTCGACGCTCGCTCAGGGCATCGCGACCGGCCTGGTGACGGTCACGGCGGCCAATGCCATCGATTCGCCGCAAACCATCGCGGTGACGGTGCAAATGGGTGGAGGAGTGCCGAATTCGATCAGTTTATATATGCCTCCGGGCGGCGCGGCGTCGACGACGTTTATCGCGTCGAACACGCTGAACGCGGGCGCGTCGCCGCCGTCGGGTGGTCTGACGCTGGCGATTCTGAGCGAGGGCGGAGGGAGTTTTCAGACCACGGCGGCTTACCAGGTGACGGCGACGTCGCCGGCGACGACCACGCCCGAGACCTCGTATAACGGGCGGATTAGCGTGATCAGCTCCGGCTTCCAGCCGGATGTGAAGTCGGTGCCGGTGACGATTAATGTCACCAACATGCCGATTGGGACGCTGGTGCAATCGTCGATTCAGTTTAATGTCGCGCAGGGAGCGGCTCCAGTGACGAAGTGGATTCAACTGGCGAACGCCGGAGCAAGCGCGCTGGCGGTGAGCGGAGCGACGATATCGACGACGGCTTCGAGCGGCGCGGCATGGCTGACGACGTCGTTGAACGGGGCATGCCTGATTGCGGGGGTGGGCGGGTGCGTGGTGGCGACGGGAGATCCGACGGGGTTGAGCCCGGGCAAGTACACGGCGACCGTCACGATCGCGAGCACGGCGAAGAACGGTCCGTTCACGGTTCCGGTGGAAATGGATGTCGTGGCCGTCGGGCCTCCGGTGAGCTATTTCCAGGGAGTGGTCGATAACGCGTTGTACGCGGTCGGCGCAACGGTATCTCCGGGCGACCTGGTGGCGGTTCGAGGCGAGCAGTTCACAACGGGCGTGGCGGCGGCCGCACAATCGCTCCCGCTGGGAACGACGCTGGGCGGGGCGACCGTATACGTCAACGGCGTGGCGGTGCCGACCTATTACGTGGCCGCGTCGCACGTCGAGAACCAGGGAGGGCAGATCACGTTTCAGGTTCCGTACTCGACTCCGGCGGGGAAGGCGACGGTGCGGGTGGACCGCAACGACAGCGGGACCGTGCAGACGGGGAACACCATCAGCGTGCCGGTGCAGGGAGCGGTTCCGCGGCTGCTCCAATTTGCGTTGGACGTGACGGGGAACAGCATCGCTTCGGTGAATAACATTGCCAGCGAATCTCCGGTGGGCACGAATTACGCGATCGCGACGTTTCCCGATTTTGCGACGTTTCCGATTCCGACGACTCCGGGAGTCCCCAGCAGGCCGGCGAAGGCAGGAGATACGCTGATTTTCTACGGGCTGGGGTTCGGGCAGACGTCTCCTGGGGTGACGGAAGGGGTCGCGGTGCCGGGGTTGGCGAACGTGCCGAACTGCCTGATGATTTTCGGGACGAGCGTGCTGCCGGGTCTGGATGTGATCTCGTCGCCTGCGTACTGCGGATTGACGCCGGGGTTGGTGGGGTTGTACCAGGTGAATGTCACGGTGCCCACGGGGACTCCCAGCGGGGTTGCGGTGCCGGTGTTCTTGCAGATCGGCAGCGTGACCAGCAACTCAGTCGCAATCGCGGTGCAGTAGGCCCGCCGGGGGACAGGCATCGAGATGAGTCTCGACGCGGCACGCATAAGTGCGTACGCCACATCGCTGGCAGGTTCTAGAAACCGGCGCGGGCGCTGCGTTCGGTATCGAATTCACGTTCCCATTTGGCCACGACGATGGTCGCCACGGCGTTGCCGGCGAGGTTGGTGAGCGAGCGCATTTCCGACATGAAGCGGTCGACGCCCAGCAGCAGCGTGATGCCCGCCACGGGCACGGTGCCGAGGGCGGAAAGAGTCGCGGCGAGGGTGATGAATCCACCGCCGGTGACCGCGGCTGCGCCTTTCGACGTCAGCATCAGGACCAGCAGCAGCGTGAATTCGTCCTTCGCCGTCAAATGCGTGTTGGTGGCCTGCGCGACGAACAGCGCGGCGATGGTCAGATAAATGGACGTGCCATCCAGGTTGAAGGAATAGCCGGCTGGAACGACCAGGCCGACCACCGATTTGGAGCAACCGAGCTCTTCGAGCTTGATCAGCAGGCGGGGCAGGGCGGATTCGGACGATGACGTTCCCAGCACGATCAGCAGCTCCTCGCGGATGTAGACCAGCAGTTTCCAGATGCTGAATCCATGGACGCGCGCGATGAGGCCGAGCACCACGAATACGAACAGTCCGCTGGTCAGATAGACGCAGGCCAGCAGTTTGGCCAGCGGCAGAAGCGTCCTGATTCCGTACTTGCCGATGGTGAACGCCATGGCGCCGAATGCGCCGATGGGCGCGAACTTCATGATGATGGCGATGACTTTGAAGAGCCATTTTGTGATCGCGTCGATGACTGCAACCACCAGCTTGCCTTGTTCGAACGACGCGAGGGCGATGCCGAACAGGATCGCGACGAACAGAATTTGCAGAATCTCGCCTCGGGCGAAAGCGCCCATGATGGTATCGGGAATGATGTTGAGCAGAAAATCGACGGCGTGCAGTTGTTGTCCCGAGGTTGCGTATTGCGCGACTGCTTTGGCGTCGAGCGTGGCGGCATTGGCGTTGATGCCCGCGCCGGGCTGGACGATTTTCACCACTGTCAGTCCGATGAGGAGTGCGACGGTGGTGACCACTTCGAAGTACAGCAGAGCCTTGACGCCCACGCGGCCCAGCTTTCTTAGATCGCCGATATTGGCGATGCCGGTCACGACGGTGCAGAAGATCACCGGCCCGATCATCATGCGGATCACCTTGATGAATCCGTCGCCCAAAGGCTTCATGCTCTCGCCGGCCGAGGGATAGAGCGCGCCGAGGGCGACGCCGATCAGGATGCCTGTGATGACCTGGAAATAGAGACTTTCGTAGAAACGTCCGCTTTTTTCAATCACGAAATATCGCTCAGGACGCAGATATCGGGGAGGTTGCGGTAATCCTCGGCGTAATCGAGGCCGTAGCCGACCACGAATTCGTCGGGGATCTGAAAGCCACGGTAATGGACCTCGACGGAGCGCTGGCGGTGCTCGGGCTTGTCGAGCAGGGTGGCGATGCGTAGCGATTTGGGGCGCCTTTGCGCCAGCAGCTTCATGAGGTAGCTGAGGGTGATGCCGCTATCGACGATGTCTTCGACCACGATGACATCGAAGCCTTCAATGGAGACGTCCAGATCCTTGGTCAGCTTCACTTCGCCGGAGCTGGTCTTGCCCTTGCCGTAACTGGAAATACCGATAAATTCGACGCGGGCGGGCGTTTTCATGGCTCGGGCGAGGTCGGCGAGGAAGAAGCAGGCCCCTTTCAGGATCGCGATGAGATAGATGGGGCCTTGCGGCAGATCCTGGTCGATTTGCGCGCCCAATTCGGAAATACGAGCGTGGATTTGTTCGGCGCTGATGAGCACGCGGAGCGAAGACATAAGCGTCGATTGTACTACGATGGGTCCGCATGCTGACCAGGCTGCGGAAAAAGTCTTTGTCAATACCGAACGCAAAATTGCCGACGCGATTAGACGCGCTATACGCGATCGCCGAGCCATGGGGATACATTTTGCTACCCCCAAATTTTGCCATTTCGCG
>Ga0182024_10003052_pt1 | contig 40550 bp, 28 predicted proteins | sample P32metaG_FD_120480 | JGI IMG/M metagenome (GOLD analysis project Ga0182024, IMG submission 120480) | Permafrost microbial communities from Stordalen Mire, Sweden - P3-2 metaG (Illumina Assembly) | ecosystem: Environmental > Terrestrial > Soil > Wetlands > Permafrost | place: Sweden: Stordalen...
CACGGAATAATCAGGCCGATGACACCCAGCGGCTCATGATAGTGGTACGCCACGGTGGTCGAGTCGATCTCGCTGATCGACCCTTCCTGCGCTCGGATGACCCCGGCAAAGTAGCGGAAGTGATCGACCGCCAGTGGAAGATCGGCAGCCATCGTCTCGCGAATCGGCTTGCCGTTATCCCATGTCTCCACCGTCGCCAGCATCTCCAGATTCTCTTCAATGCGTTGGGCGATCTTCTCCAGCATCCTCCCGCGTTCCGTCGTGGAAGTCTTACCCCACGCCTTCTTCGCAGCATGTGCCGCATCCAGCGCCCGATCCACATCCGCCGCATTCGAGCGCGGTATCTCGCAAAGGGTCTGCCCCGTTACAGGCGTCACGTTATCGAAGTAAGTTCCCGACAATGGAGCGACCCACTCGCCGCCAATGTAGTTGCCATACTTCTTCTTAATCGAAACAGGAAATCCGTATGTTCCAGGTTGCAGCGCTGTCATCGTAGCCATAATTTCCCTCGCTCAAAGATCGCTTCCATCACGACGCCGCGATTGTAACCCCTCGCGGCAACTTGTCACAACCTCAGCGGCAACGCAGTCAGATGTGCAGCAAAATCAGCTATTAACCCGCGTCCTGCCGACAACCCGGTCGTAATATTCCTCATACAACGGGATCACCCGAGACGCACAAAAGTGGTCCTGAGCAGTCTTGCGGCCAGCCTCAGCCATCTGCCGCAGACGTGTCTCGTCCCGCAGCAAAGCGATGGCGGCAGCAGACATCGAGTCAACATCCCCCACCCCAAACAGCAGCCCATTGCGCCCATTGTCGATCAGCTCCGGAACGCCACCAACATCCGTAGCGATGGTCGGCACCCCACACGCCATAGCCTCCAGCGCCGCCAGCCCGAACGACTCCATCTCGCTCGGCATCAGCATCAGGTCTGCCAGCGGTAACAGTTCGTTCACATTGTCCTGCTTCCCAATGAAGTGAACTCGGTCCTGAATTTTATGTTGCCGAGCCAGGTGTTCTGCGACGCTACGATCGGGGCCATCGCCGATCAGCATCAACCGCGCCGGCACCTCACGCGCCACCCGCGCGAATACCTCGACGACATCCCGAATACGCTTGACAGGCCGAAAGTTGGACAGGTGCACGAGCAGCCGCTCACCGGGTGCTGCATATCGTCCGCGCATCGCGTCGACCAGCGCAGGATTGCGAACATAAACATCACAGTTTACAAAATTGCGGATAACCTCGATCTCTGACGTAATTCCGAACGCTTCGCGTGTGCGATCACGCAGGTAGCTCGAGATAGCCGTCACACCATCCGACTGTTCAATCCCAAATCGAGTGATCGGTAGATATGAACGGTCAAGCCCGACAAGCGTGATATCCGTGCCATGAAGCGTAGTGATGAACGGCAAATGTTTACCACGCGACGCAAGCATCTGCCTCGCCAGTAACGCGCTCACCGAATGCGGAATCGCGTAGTGAACATGCAGCAGATCAAGCGAGTAAAACTCAGCGACCTCGGCCATCCGCGTTGCCAGCGCAAGGTCATACGGCGGATGCTCGAACAGCGGATAGTTCGTAACAGCCACCTCATGAAAGTGGATGTTAGCCTCGCGACCGCTCAGCCGAAACGGTTGCGAATAAGTAATGAAATGGATCTCGTGGCCGCGCGCAGCGAGTTCGATACCGAGCTCCGTCGCCACTACTCCGCTGCCGCCATAGGTCGGATAACAGGTAATCCCTATCTTCATAATTGCTAAGCCGATCGTTGATACTTCGTCTAAAGATGAGACGCGTTACAACACTCATTCGTGTCCGGAGCTCTGAAAAAAGTCCGTCTACCGTAGAGTCCGCAACGCGCTAAGCTCCCCATAGTGGATGAGCTGCGGAGCGTTTGGGTTCAAACAGATTCGCGGAACCTCTGCCAGCAGAGCCAGGCGCTCAACATCACGATGCTCGCGCAGCCGAGTGGTGACGCGGGCCAAATCGCCGTCGTTGTAACCCGGGTGGCAGCAGAGTTCGAAGCCCCCCTCGGCCGGCAGCGCCTCCAGAATCTGGCGCAGCGTGTCTCTGGAGAGGTGGCCCGTCGCGGAGATCCCAATCGTCCCGTCGGTCGTCAGCACCTGCCTGTTGCGTATCTGTGGTTGCTGCTCAAACCGAGCCTGAAGCCCGCCCAGCATCTTAACCTGAAACCGCCGCATCCGATTGCCATGGCCCAGCGCCAGGCTCCACTCCTGCTCAAACGGGTTACGCACAGCCCCCACTGAAGCGCGCTCAGCCACCCGCAACATCGGACGAGCGACAGCCGGAAAGAGATGCGCATGTTTATGCGTATCGAGATGAGTGACGGCGATACCAGCCCGTTGAAGTTTTTGCACCTGGGCCAGCGCCTCCCGCTCAATCTCGTCCTCGCGAATCCTGCCACGAAGCAGTGCCTGAATAAAGTCAACCAGTGACGGGCGAAAGCTCCTGCCATCAGGTCCTATCAACGTCGGAATACTTTTCGGATCGCAGACCGGAATCCCGTCGGTCAAAACCACATGGCACCCCACCCCCAGCGTCGGATTCGCCAATGCCACAGCGACAGCATCGTCGAACGCGGCACCCGTGGCCATCAGCGTGGCAGACGTAAGTGCATTCGCCTGATGCAACTCCGCGACAGCGCGGTTGACGCCCTTGGTGAGCCCGAAGTCGTCCGCGTTGATGATCAGGCGTGTAGCCATGAACCGTAGGCCGCAAAGTGGTTTGTGTGAACTTCCGCCGATAGGGTAACGAGGCGCGCGATGGCAGCATCAAGTGACGCTTACTTCTTAGGTGGCCCGTCCTCCTGCTGCACAATGGAGCCTTCCCCTTCGAAAGGCCAGTCCTTATTGAGCAAAAGATCCTTCTCACGAGTCTCTTTCGGGACACGATCGATCTTCAGGTTTTCAAAAAAGTGCACCCCTGTCTTCCCCGCTGTCGCAATATCCAGATCGCCATCTCCATCCAGATCCTGCACGATAATCTGCGTCCCAACTCCCGCAGTTCCGTTCACCGAAATCGGATATCGAGTAAACGTGCCCGTCTTGCGATCGATCTTGTAGTAGTACACCACCAGCGGATCATACGTACCCGGATCGTGCCCAGAGTGTCCACGGTAGCGTTTCCCCGTAATCAACTCCGGCACGCCGTCTCCATCGATATCGACCAGCGCAAGCGCATGGCTCTGCGAGAAAGACTCGTCGATCACATGCTTCACCCAGTGCCGGTTCGCCCCGTCGCCCTGCTGTTCCAGCCAGTACAGGCCATACCCATGGCCCTGCCCGTAGATGATGTCCATCTTCCCGTCATTGTTCACGTCGTAGCCAATAATCGGAAAGCCAGCGTCGTCCATTTGCCAGTCCCCGTGCCACTCCCACTTATCGTGGTCGGCATCGATATTTTTGAACCAGCCGGTCGGCGTCAAAATATCTACCTTCCCATCACCATCCACGTCCGCCATGCCGATACCGTGGCCATCCTGCTCAGGAAGTCCCACATGATGCACCTTGGGTTCGCTCTTTGAAAAATCGACCCAGATAATTCCGGAATGGTTGTAGTGTGCCAACGCAAGATCGGGATGCCCATCCCCGTTCAGGTCGCCCATCGCACCGCCCTCGGTATCGTAGCTGTCCGTGATCAGGTGTTTCTGCCACAACACGTCGGGGCGCTTCGGATTCTCGTACCACCACAAGCCGTTGGTCAGCCACCCCGTCGTAACGACATCGGGCGCTCCATCGTGATTCACATCGACGATCCACTCACCGCAGTCCGAAACAAATTCCCCAATCATCCCCACGGTCCGATATTGATGACGCTTCCACTCCCCACCCGCCGGCCCCGGATTCTCATACCAGTAAGCCCCGCTCAGCAGATCAGGCCGCCCATCGCCGTTCATGTCCATCGAACTGATTCCCTCGGCATGGTCCGTACCCAGCCGATGCACCCGAAAAGTAACCTGCGGAACGCCTCCCGGGGCGTCCCCGCGCGTCGGATTCTGCTTACGCACCATCTGCGCGCCGGCAATCCAGCTCGACGCCGCAATCAACGACACCAGGATAAGAGCTTCAACCTTCATCTTCTTGATCAACATAATCCTCCGAGACCGAGCGTGCACGTTCGATCTATTATGCGTCGCGTTGAAATTTCCGACAGCTACTTCAGCGGATAGAGCTTCATATCGCGGAAGAAAACCTCAGCCCCTTCCGACTGGAATAGTATCTTGCCCTCCGCAGGAAACGGATTCGTTCCCTCATTGGCAAGCCTTCCGTTCACATACTGCTTCACGTTATTTCCTTGTGTCACCAGCTCCAATACATTCCACTCGCCATGAGGTTTCTCCAGTTCGCCAACCGGATCGCGAAAGCCAACCACATTCTGCCAAGGCCCTTTGCCGAAGCGATCAATCTTCATTGCCGCGCTCGGCGGCCCTTCCACTCGCTTCCCATCGCGCCCGGTCAAGGCCGCTCCGTCGGTCATCCAGAAATCACCCGTGCCACCCTCCACAATCTGAAACTCAATCGACCGTGGCCACACCTTCTGATCGCCCTGCACGTTATACAAAATCCCACTGTCGCGAGCCTTCCCCTCCCGCTCTCCATAGGTGCCCTCACCCCACTTGAACTCGGCCCGCAGATAGAAGTCGTGATACGGCACCTTCGTGATGATGTAGCCCATCTCTTTGCCCGAAATGTGAATCACGCCGTTCTCTACCTGAAACACGTGCTCTGGATCGGAGTTCAGTCCTTTAGTCTTCAAAAACGTGTCGAAGTTATTCAGGTTCGATCCGTCGAACAGAACGATCGCGGCCTTGTGCGGCGGGATCTCTTGAGATATCGCCCGCACTCCTGCTCCGGCGCAAACCAGCAAAGCAAGTCCAGTCATCGCAGTACGCAAACGCATTCCGCAAAAAATCATGGATCCCTCCAAAACATCCGCCGAAAAACTACCCGCAGAGCCAAAAGATTCTAGGGCATATCTCCTACAGCACCCTCCCTCACACCAGTTTCATAGCATCTGGATCCCAGTGGACGACAGCGCCGCGCTCCATACTGAGGTTGCTGAGCAGTGCAGCTCCGGCCGCGCGAAAGCCGAACACTGCATCTTCGACAACGGGCTGGCGTGTGCGAACGGCTCCAAAGAAATTCTTGAAGTGATCGTAGCTATCGACGTATCCCTCCGGTGCGACATATTTCTCATATCCTACCGGCGGCTCTCCCGCCGGATGAGGCAGCGGATACTTCTCTCGATACTCCTCAAGAATGCGCTTTTGCATCGCGTTCGTATAAGTGCCGATCATGTACCCCGGCTCCTTCGCAATAGGCGTGCGACTTACGCTCAGAGTATTCCCTGCAATCTCCATCGTGCCTTCCGAACCGGTAAAGATCAGCCCTTCGCTCTCCTCGCCCCCATCCACGAAGTTCACGCGAAGACTCAGATTGAAGTCCTCGCGATAGTCAAACAGTCCCAGCATCACATCCGGCACATCGCGCCCGTCCTTCCAGAACCGCAGCCCACCCGTTGCTATGGCGCGCGTCGGCCCATGCGTCCCAGTGATAAAGTGCGTTCCGCTGAACAGATGCACGAAGAGATCGCCAGCCACGCCGCTTCCGTAATCTTTCCACTTGCGCCACTGAAAAAAACGCTCTGCATTGAATGGAATGTTCGGCGCAGAGCCCTCAAAGCGCGGCCAGTCGCAAGTCTCCGTCGAAGCGTCGAGCGGCACAGTATAGTTCCACGCGCCTATCGAAGAGTTGCGGTCCCACCGCGCCGTCACCATATTCAGCTTGCCGATAGAACCCGTGGCAAGCACCTCCTTCGCCTTCGCATAAACGATCGAACTCACGCGCTGGCTCCCCACCTGGATGATCCGTTTCGTTGCGCGCGCGGTCTCGATCATCTCCGGCCCGTCGGCGTAAAAGTGGATCATCGGCTTCTCGCAATAAACATCTTTGCCGGCCTTCATGGCGTCGACGGCCGCCTGCTTGTGCCAATGGTCAGGGGTGGCGATGATGACGGCATCAATGTCCTTACGCGCCAGAATCTGACCGTAGTCGCGTGTCGTAAAAATGTCATTGCCCCAAAGTTCCTTGCTGTGTTCGAGCCGGCCGTCGTAACAATCCGCCACGGCAATAAGCTTCACTCCCGGAACCTGCAACGCAAACTTCGTATCGCCCTGCCCCTGAATGCCCGCCCCGATCAGCCCGATCTGGATATGATCGTTCGCCGCAACTGGCTTGGCGGGTTCGCTTTGGGTCGCGGCCAACACGTGCATATTTGCTCCGAGCAGCGTTTGCGCCGTTGCTGCCCCTGCCACCTTGAGAAAAATCCTCCGATTCAACTCGTGCACTCCAGCACCTCGTACTTATAGATTTTCCGCCGTCTGTAACCATACACGCGCTCGAGGGGCGATATACCTTAGCCCCCTGCATCACGGATATGCGAATGCACCAGGGAGCGATCTCTGGCGCTTCCTTTTTAGATGAGGATCAGGTTTCCGACCTCCAGTTGGTCCCGCCCTCCTATCTTTATAGCGATAGCGAGGGGTAAGTGGGCAACCCGTCTTCATCTTCGCAATAGCCAAAGCGATCCCTGTCCAGCTCCTCTTCGAGACCGCGACGTTTGTTCGCGCGAAGAAAACTGGACGCCTCGTCTCAAAGACGGAGCAGATTAAAAGCAAAACCGATGCGCGGTCCGAAAATCCGTTTTGTCGCTGTAGCGCAGCGTCGATGCCACGCCTCCCGCTTGCGCCGTAGCAAAATCTCATCGACCGGGAATGGTATATGGTGGGTTTGCGGGGAGCTAAACGGAATTTAGGGTCTTTCCGGCGGAGGTGGGTAATGGCCCAGGGCGCGGACAAGATCGAGAAGTCGCTGATCGCGGATGTCTTCAAAGACCGCCGCCCGTCGCACGAGGAACAGTCCTGGGCACGGGAAACGCTGGCCCCAGCGCTTGAAAAGACGCCGGAGCGCCCAATTGGCGCTGATAGCGGCATCAATCGCGATAGCAGCGGACGCGCCAGTTTTACAAGCATCTCCGGAGTTCCGGTGCGTCGACTCTACACCCAAGCCGACCTGCCGGAAAATTGGGCAACCTCGCAGTCCCGTCACGTGGGGTTGCCCGGACAACCTCCATACACGCGGGGAATCCATCCCACCGGCTACCGCGGCAAGCTCTGGACAATGCGGCAGTTCTCCGGTTTCGCATCACCGGAAGAGACGAACGAGCGTTACAAGTATCTGCTCGCCCATGGTGGGGACGGATTGTCCGTAGCCTTCGACCTGCCGACACTGATGGGCTACGACTCCGACAGTCCGGAGAGTGAAGGCGAGGTCGGCAAGTGCGGTGTGGCTATCGACTCGCTCGAGGACATGGAGATTCTCTTCACCGGCATCGATCTCGAAAAGACAACCGTCTCGATGACCATCAATTCACCAGCCAGCGTCCTGTGGGCCATGTACCTCGCCACGGTTGAGAAGCAGGGCGGGGACTGGAGAAAAGTCTCGGGCACGTTGCAAAACGACATACTCAAGGAATACATCGCGCAAAAGGAATTCATCTTTCCTCCTGCTCCTTCGATGAGGCTCGTCATCGACACCTTCGAATTCGGCGCGCTCTATACGCCGCGTTTCAATCCCATTTCGATTAGTGGCTATCACATTCGAGAGGCCGGATCGACCGCCCTCCAGGAACTGGCCTTCACCCTCTACGACGCCGTGGAATATGTGGAGTGGGCGTTGCGCCGTGGACTGCAGATCGACGACTTCGCCCCACGCTTAAGTTTCTTTTTCAACTCTCACAATGATTTCTTTGAGGAGATCGCCAAGTTTCGCGCGGCCCGCAAGATATGGTATCGCCTGATGACCGAGCGTTTCGACGCCCGCAACCCGCGGTCACAAAAAATGCGCTTTCACACTCAGACCGCGGGCGTTTCCCTGACCGCTCAGCAACCGAAGAACAATATAGCCCGCGTGGCCATTCAAGCGCTCGCGGCAGTCCTGGGCGGCACGCAGAGTCTGCATGCCGATGGATTCGACGAAGCGCTTGCGCTCCCCACGGAAGATTCTGCTCTCGTGGCCCTGCGCACGCAACAAATTCTCGCTCATGAGTTGGGCGTAGCTAATTCTGTCGATCCTCTCGGCGGCTCCTATTTAGTGGAGCGGCTCACTTTGGATATGGAGAAGGGCGTCTTCGCCTACTTCGAGAAACTCGATGCCATGGGCGGAATGGTTCGCGCGATTGAAAAAGGCTTCCCCCAGAAGGAAATCACAGAAGCCAGCTATGCTTTTCAACGGGCGGTCGAAAACAAGGAAAAAACGATCATCGGCGTAAACAACTATGTCGTGGAAGAAAAACTGCCAGAGATCCTGCATATTGATGAATCCGTCTGTCATTCCCAGACAGCAAAGCTGCAACGGCTGCGCTCGCGCAGATCCAATGAGGCTGTCCAGCGATCGCTCGATGCGCTCTGTCGCGTAGCAGAAAAGGACCCAGAGCCCGGCAATGGAGCTCTTTCCTCCGCCAACACAATGCCCTATTTGCTGGATTGCGTGCGCGCCTATGCCACGGTCGGCGAAATCTGTAACGCCTTGCGCAAGGTCTTTGGCACTTATAAAGAGGTAAGCATCTCCTGACCGGCAAATGCATACGCATATTTTCCAAATCAGCCCACACGTTGTAGTTAAGGCTCACGGAGCCAGAGGCTTGTTGACGCCGCGGGCAGCAATCAAACGACCTCGTCATGCCGCGGCTTGCCGTCTCCCACCGCACCGCACGCGAGGAGGCGCTCGATCTCTTGATCGTCAAATTGCAACCCCCGTAGAACTTCGCGAGTATGTTCACCGAGAGTTGGCGGCGGACGATCGGGCAGCGCGCCAACGCCTCCGAAGAGCACTGGCTGCGGAAGGTTGCGCTTTATCTCCGCAGGATAACTGGCATCGACATCGAAGAACCCGATATCCGCGAGGTGTGGATCTTCGAGGAGATCTTCCAGGCGATTAACCTCGGAACATGGGATGTCGAGGCGGGAGAGGGTCTCTATCCATTCCGATGTATCTCGTGCGGTCAAGGCAGTCGAAACCACGGTATACAAATAATCGAGCCGGGCCTGCCGCTCCAATGCATCCGCGAACCAAATCTCTTCGCAAATTGCCGATTGCCCCACCTCGACTAGAAATCGCCGCCACTGCTCTGCTGTGTAAGGCAGCACAGCGATCCAGCCGTCACGCGTCCGGTGAGGCCGTCGATAGGGTGAGAGAACACGTGGATAGCCGACCTTTCCTTTCTCGTCGAAGGTCGCGCCAGAGAGATGTTCGTTAAGGACGAAGGAAACCATCGCCTCGAACATGGGCACTTCCACCTGAATAGCGCCTTGGCGCCCACCACCTCGGGCCACCAGCGCCGCGAGAATGCCGTAGACGACGTGCAAGGCGCCAACCTTGTCCGCAAGAATCGTGGATACAAAGCACGGGTCGTCGTCGCCGCGGCCTGACAGGCGGGCGACTCCGCTTGCCGCCTGGATGATGTCATCGAAGGCGGGTCGTTTGCGATACCGGCCTCTCTGGCCGAAGCCAGTCGCCGAGCAATAGATTAGGCCCGGATTGAATGCAGTAGCTGCATCGAATCCTATCCCCAGTCGTTCGGCTGCGTCCGTCCGCATATTGTGCAGGAGCACATCAGTGCGTCCGATCATCCGCTCGATGACAGCCCTGCCGTCCGTGCTCTTCAGATCGAGAACGATCGCCCTCTTGTTACGATTGTTGTTGAGATAGAGCGCACTGGAACCGGCACCCTGGGGATACGAGTTGCGCGCGAGATCGCCTTCGAGCGGCTCGACCTTGATCACCTCGGCACCCAGATCCGCGAGGATCTGACCGGCAAGAGGCCCCAGAACAACGCTGCTTATCTCAAGCACACGAATATTACACAGCAGCGGAATCATGCTCGCTCCATCCCGTCTAAGAACCAACAACTTCCGCTCAACACTGTCCCTCGATACAATCTCCGCAACCGATATTGTCTCTCTAGGATGCGTCCAGAAGCTACCCTTGTGGTTGCCCAAATTAGATCGTGCCACCCGGTCTTAAAGTGCCCGTGTGGCCCGCTACTTTGCTGCATTGCGGTCATAGATGATCTGTCCGCCAAGAAACGTTAGATCAACCTTCACATTATCGATCTGCGTCGGATCGATCTCAAAGATGTTCTTGGAGAGGACAATCAGGTCCGCTAGTTGACCTTCTTGAATAGCTCCTTTAATTGTTTCTTCGTCTTCGGCATAAGCGGCGTTGAAAGTGTAAGCGCGCACGGCTTGTGCAACTGTAACCTTTTCCTGCGGAATCCACCCATTCGGATTCTTGCCATCGATGGTTTGGCGCGTCACCGCTGCGTAGATCCCAATCAGCGGAGAGAGCGGAGCGACAGGCCAATCCGACCCGAACGCAACGACTGCCCCGGAGTCCATCAAGGAGCGAAATGCATAGGTCGTCTTGATGCGTTCCGGCCCAATCCGTTTCTCAGCCCAACGACCATCGTCGATGGCATGGAACGGTTGGACCGACGCGATGACATGGAGCTTGGCGAAGCGGGGAATATCTTCAGGCAGCAGTGTCTGTGCATGCTCGATGCGGTCGCGTCGATCGCGCGGGCCGTCCTCTTTCTCGAGGCGTTCGTAGAAATCAAGAATGACGTGGTTGCCCCTGTCTCCAATGGCGTGAGTGATCAACTGCAGCCCGGCCTGATCTGCCCTCTTATAGTCGGCATACATCTCTTCGGGATGCTGCATGGTGTCGCTGGCGATCCCATAGTTCGAGGTGTTGTCCGTGTACGGTGCGGTAAACCATGCGGTCGATGCGCCGAGACCACCGTCGGCAAAGCTCTTCAGGCATCCTATGTGGAACAGCTCATTGCCAAAGTCCGCCTCAATGCCGAGCCCTTCCATCTGTCTGCCGTATGCAAGCCCGAGACACTCGGCCACCCTTACCTTCAGCTTGCCTTGCCGTGCAAGCGACTGGAGCGCTCGTAGTTTCAGGGGCCCCATAGAATCGGTTGCGCTGATGGCCATGTCCTGAATGCTGGTTACGCCGTTCTCTGCAGCCACTCGCTGTGTTGCGAGAAAGTACTTTTCGAAGTCCTGTTCAGTTTCGACAGGGATAACGGAGGTGATCAACGCCTTGGCGGCGTCCTTAAAGATGCCGGTCGGATTGCCGTCAGCGTCTCTCATAATCACGCCGCCCGGAACATCTTTGGTGTTGCGATCGACGCCCGCCAGCTTCATCGCATAGGCGTTCGCAAGAATCATATGCAGATCGGTACGCGCAACCGCGACTGGATTGTTGGGTGTGACATCATCGATCAGTTGGTGGTTAGGCAGCGCAATGGGCGTCCACCTCTCCTGGTCCCACAATCCGTTGAGTATCCACGACCCCTTCGGTGCAGTCTTCGCAAACTCCGCGATTCGCTGCCGGAACTCCGCCGGGCTCCTGGTATCCGTGAGATGGACTCCGACGAGATTCGCGCCACCGAGCGGCACATGCACGTGCGCGTCGTTAAAGCCCGGGAGAACAAGCCGTCCGTTCAAATGTATGATCTTTGTTCCAGGCGTCGCGAGCTTCAAAATTGCGTCGGAACTACCAACCGCCAAAATGCGATTTCCTCGAATCGCCACAGCCTCCGCCTGAGGTTGCGACGGTATTTCTGTCCAAACCTTGCCGTCCAGCAGAATCAGATCGGCAGTATCCTGGGCGAAACTCATCGGGACCACAAAGAGGAGCACGGCCAACGGCAAAGATGCGATCTTCCAAAAGCCCATTACTATCCTCCAGACGCAGTCAACTGAACTCTTTGCATCTGCGCAGCCGAAGCGGGGCCTGTGGCTAAGGTCGCGCCTCGTTATACCGGTACACCATCGCACCCAAAGCCATGTCACTCGGACTATCGGACTTCAGCAGCCGCTCGGCAACAGCCATAGCGTCGCGCTTCGGTTCGTCCTGGCCTAGCTTGAATTTGGCTTCCAGCCGTTCAATGTGCAACTCAAATCCGAGAATGAGAGGAAGTCTGCGAAGAACCGCCTCCGGTGGAATCTCTTGAGTACTCCAGCCCTGCGGAACATTCTTTTCGCTGCGCTCAGTAAGAGTCTCGACAGCCTTGTGAAGCTCTTCCTGATCTTGAAAGATAAGCGGCCCATAACAATGGACCGCACTGTAATACACCGTAGGGGGCATATCCCTGTTCAGGTACCAACTGGGGGTTACATAACTATTGGGGCCGTGAAAGACGGCAAGCGCCGGCTGTTGTAATTTTTTTAGAGCGTCGGCGTGGGCGTTGGCCCGCGAGAGATGACTCGTCAGCACGCCCTTGTTGCCCCGCGTCGAATCCAGAACAAAGGGCAGGTTCGTCACGTCAGGACCGTCCTGGCCGTTGGAGACTAAAAGGCCCCACGGGTTCTGCAGGATGATGTCGAATACGTCTTGCTGAGACTTGGGCATCCAACTGGGTCTTACAAACATTGGCTCACCACAAAGTGATTTCAAAAAAGATAGCACCATCACTCATGCAAATACATGGACGTCATCCCGCAACGAAGCTGCTCCTACCGATGAGAGGAGAGGAGTTGAGCAAGATTGGCCCGGACCATGAGATTTCCTATTTTGATGGAGATCATGGTGCCAGTAAAGAGCCAGAAGTGTTATGCCCCAGAGGACCAGATCACCGCATCGTCTTATGGAGATCGAGCTTCAACATCTTCTCAACGCCTTGTCGAATCTGCGCCGGAGTAAATGCCGTAAACCCAAAGACAAGGCCTCGTTCCACAGGGCGTTGAGCATATTGCGAGAGCGCTGGCACATCAAGACCTCTACCCTTGAGCCTCTCGGACCAGCCTCTGTCATCGCAACCAGCGGGCAGGAATCCCGTGAGATTCATCCCTCCATCGCGATATCGAAAATCCAGCGGAAGGCTTCCCTTCTCAACCGCATCAAGAAAAGTCTGCTGTCGTTCGGCATAATTTTTCCTGCAGCGCCGGATGTGGGAGTAGAAAGCACCGCTGTCCATAAAAGCAGCGAGTGTGGCCTGGTCGATCATGGGCCCATGATCCTCTGCTGTGCTCTTCAATTCGGCAAACGGCTCTACGAGTGCCTTTGGAAGCACTGCATAGCCTAGCCGCAGCGATGGAAAAAGCAGCTTACTGAAAGTGCCGACATAGATTACCCGGTTGCCGGAATCGAGACTTTGCAGGCTTGGCAACGGAGGCGCGATATAACGAAACTCTGAGTCATAGTCATCTTCGACGATCCACGTGTTTACACTCGCAGCCCTCTTCACTAGTGCGAGACGGCGTGCCAGTGAAAGGGATGCCCCCGTGGGAAACTGCCGCGAAGGCGTGACGTACACAATGGTGGCAGCAGTGGACTTGAGTGGCGGAAGTACCACACCATGTTGATCGATTGGAAGATATTGGATGTTCGCTCCAGCGGACTTCCAGGCGCGAACCGCTCCGATGTAACCAGGGTCCTCCATGAACACAGTGTCATTCTGCTTGAGCAGGAGATTTGCAAGCAGGTAGAGCGCCTGTTGCGAGCCGGAGGTGATGGCGATCTGCCACCACTCACACACCACCCCGCGGCTGTCTCGGAGATAAGCAGCGAGGTTCTCTCGAAGCGGTCTGAAGCCGAGCGTCGCCTCCGAGTTGTAGTGCAGCAGGCTCCGATTCGTACTCCGCAAGGCTTTACCTCTAAGCCTGTTCCAAATAGCGAGGGGAAACAGCTGTACATCAGGCTGGCACGGACGAAAAGGCTTTGGTCCATCGGAATAGCTCGCCGTTGGCACGCGGATATCTGCACGAATCCCCTGTTGCTTCTCGGATCGCTGAGCAGCGGAGCGTAGTTCCGGCGCGGTGTCAGACACATACACGCGAGATCGAATACGGCTGTTTAGGTACCCTTCGCTGATCAAGCGTTCATACGCGTAGACCACCGTATTCCGGGAAACTTTGAGCTCGGCGGCGAGTTCTCTGGTAGACGGCAGAGGGTCACCCGCATTCAACTGCCCGCTCTGCACAAGGCCTTTAAGCTGTGCTGATAGCTGTACTTGCAAAGAGAGAGCGTTCTTCCGGTCGAGGAACAGTATCTTTTGTCGCTTCATACGTCCCCGATCTGGACTCAACGAAACTTGTTAAACTGGCTCTTTACAGGAACCACATTACTGCTATGTTTCTTGTAACACAAATCAGACTCAACCAAATTTCATTCTGCACAGATCGTCCTGGTGCTAAGTGAATAAGTTCAGACAATGCGAAAAAACGCACTCTATCGTCTCTAAACTTCGCACGGAACCTTGTATCTTCTTTCCGTTCTTATTGGAAGTTATTGTAGGTACTGTTCGGCAGGCCAGCACTTCAATCCGCAAGCCTTAGGGAGAGTGATATGTCCAACCACCTCAATCAAATCAAGCTCGCCGCCAGCTCCATCTTCTTCCTTCTCCTTCTCGCATTGGGCGGAACTCGAGCGATGGCACAGAGCGCGGTCCTCAACGGCGTCGTGAAAGACGCCTCCAATGCCGTTGTGCCGAACGTTTCGATCGAGCTTCTGCAACAGGCGACGCAGACGAAACAGACGGCGTTGACGAACGGCTCTGGCTTCTATTCTGTTCCCAATCTGGTACCCGGCACCTACACCCTTACCGTTAGTGCGCAGGGCTTTCAAACCGAGACGCGAACGAACGTCGAAGTCACCATCGGGGCGAAGATTTCGTTAGACTTCACCCTTAAGGTCGGCCCGCAAAGCGAGCAGGTCTCGGTCGACGGCAGCGGAGAGAACATTAATACGACTGACGCCAGTGTCAGCACTGTCATCGGTCGCAACTTTGTCGAAAACCTCCCCCTGAACGGCCGAAGCTTTCAATCCCTGATCACGCTGTCCCCCGGCGTAACCGTTGTTCCCTCCGCTGGCGTCGGCTCCAGCGGTGAAATTAGCGTCAACGGACAACGCACAGAGGCCAACTACTACACCATCGATGGAATCAGCGCAAACACAGGCGCATCCGTCTCCTCGGCTGGATATCCCGGCGGCGGCTTCTCCGGCGCAACTCCGCAAGAGAGCGCGTTAGGAACAACGCAAAGCATCGTCTCGATCGACGCGTTGGAAGAGTTTCGCGAGAGCACTTCTTCCTACTCGGCGGAATATGGCCGCACGCCCGGCGGCCAATTCAGCTTCAGCACGCGAGCCGGAACAGATCAGTATCACGGCACGGCCTTTGATTACTTGCGAAACGACGCTCTGGATGCGGCAAACTACTTCGACATCACCAAGCTTCCCGAGCGCCAGAACGACTTCGGCGGCACAATCGGCGGCTACATCAAGATCCCGCATTTGTACAATGGCCGCGACAAGACCTTCTTCTTCTTTTCGTATGAAGGCGTGCGGCTCCAGCAGCCTCAAGCCGCTCAACTTTACCAGGTCCCGAGCAACAACTTCCGGCAGATTGCGCCCGTCGCGCTCCAGCCTTTCCTGAACGCATTTCCCGTTTCCTCTGGCCCCGATCAAGGCAATGGCCTCGCAAATCTTACTGTTGGCTATTCCGCTCCAAGCCGGCTCGACACCACCAGCGTCCGCATCGATCACAGCTTTGGCGATCGCTTCAAGATCTTCGGACGCTACAGCGACGTCCCCTCGCAGAGCACGGCTCGCCAACCAACCGACCTTGCACAGGTCAACGAGACCACACGTAACATCAAGACGCTCGTCCTTGGTGCTAGCAGCGTCATCACCCCCCACATGGCCGACGAACTCCGCTTTGGCCTTACAGGCAATGACTACAAATCGAATCGCTATCTCGATAACTTTGGCGGAGCGACACCTTTTGCCATCAGCACCGTCCCTGGCCTGAACGACGGCAGTTGGCTTACCTTCTTTCTCTTCTACGGTCTTTATCCTTATTACTTGATTGAGCCCCAATCAAACCGTCAACGCCAGATCAATGTGGTGGACTCGCTCACCCAGACGATCGGCCGTCACAACCTCAAATACGGGGTGGACTATCGCCGCCTCGTCACGTCGGAGGAACTCCCGCCGCTTTGGGAGGTCGGATACTACTTCGACGAAGCGTCCGTGCTTTCCAACACGCCTGCAGGTCTCTTTGTTTATACGCAGTCCATCAATATGAAGGCTGTGAGCAGTAATTTCTCGCTCTATGCCCAGGATGAATGGAAGACCACCGAACGGCTGAGTCTCTCCTACGGCGTTCGCTGGGACCTCAACCCGCCTCCGACAGACGCGAACGGCAACACACCCTACACCCTCAACCAGATCACTGATCTTTCGACCGCGGTGATTGCGCCGAAGAACGCGCCGCTATGGAAGACGACTTATGGGAACTTCGCTCCTCGCGTCGGCGTAGCCTATCAGCTCAATACCGCCCCTGGCCGGGAGACGGTGCTGCGAGTAGGAGGTGGTCTTTTCTATGACCTTGGAACCACTCTCAGCGCGGAAGGATACTACGGAGTCGGCACAACGGGCTTTGGGAACTACACCGGAGAAGGCCCGTTTCCGGCGACGCTTGCTCAAGTCGCTGCAACGCCAGCGCCAAACGCAGCCTCGCCCTACAATGCTCCCGTCTTCGCCTACGATCCCAATCTCAAACTGCCCTACACAGGTGAGTGGAACTTCGCCGTGGAGCAGTCGTTCGGGATGCAACAGTCTCTTACTCTCAACTACGTCGGCTCTGCTGGAAGACGGCTTCTGACGCAAAAGTTCTATTCGCCCCAGAATCTCGGCAACCAGAACTTCAGCGGAGGCTCAGGGCTCTACGTCACCACAGGTGCAGCAAGCTCTGACTACAACGCTCTACAGGTGAAATTCAACCGCAAGCTATCGCATGGTCTTCAGGCCCTCGCGAGCTATACTTGGTCGCATGCCATCGACGATGCAACGAACAACTTCACGATCTTCGAGTTAGAGCGCGCCAACTCCGACTACGACATCCGGAATAACTTCCAGGTAGCATTGAGCTACGACATCGGCGGTCACTACTCCAATCGATTTGTAACCTATGCACTTACACACTGGGCCGCGGATGGCCGAATCTCTGCGCGGTCCGCTCTTCCAGTTGATATCACCCAGGGCCAGAGCCTTGATCCCAACTCCGGCGCAACGACAAACTACCATCCCGATCGCACTCCAAACACACCACTGTATTTGTACGGCTCTCAATACATCAGCGGACGCGCCATCAACTTCAACGCGTTCACACCCGTGCCCATAACAGGCGTCGATGGGAATGCCGGTCGTAACTCCGCGCGCGGCTTCGATGCGGTCCAGGCCGATCTCACCTTGCGTCGCGACTTCCCCTTCACCGACAGAGTAGGCCTCCAGTTCCGCGCAGAGGCCTACAACATCTTCAACCACCCCATCTTCGGCGATATCTATAATTCGCTTACGGACGGTGCGGCGCTCTTTGGAAATACCTATGACACCCAGAGCACCCAGCTTGGAGGTTTGTCGAGCCTCTATCAGATCGGCGGTCCGCGTTCCATGCAAGTCGCCTTGAAGTTGCACTTCTAGCCGCATCCAGTTGGTTCAGGAGGAGACTTATGAATCTGAATTCGTATAGGCCAATTGCTCTTGCATTGGCACTGGGTCTCTCTTCAACCTGTACGCTGGCGCAGCTTCCATCCAGTTCTCCTGCTGCAGCCGTTCAGCAGGAGAGCCAGGTAGAGATCTACCGCATCGCTCCCGGCCAGCAGGAAGAGTTCCTGAAGTTCGTCGCGCTCTGCGATCAGGCGAACAAAGAGGCTGGGATGCCTCCGCGTCAACTCTACGTGCATCAGGATGGCGCGAACTGGGACTTCCTGATTATCCAGCCTCTTCACCCCACACCCGAACAGGACAAGGCATGGTACGCGGCCGCAACGCGACTTGGCTTGCCACATGGCGGCAACTTCTTCCTCGCAATTAGAAAATACGTTGCTGAGCATACGGACACGGCCACCACTGGTCCGACAACAGCAGAAGACTGGCTAAAGCAACTGCACAAATGAAGCGCCTATAAATATCCTGGTAACTATTAGAGGGATGTTTAGGCTTGGATCACGCATCCCTGAATAGCAGTTAATAAAATGATGATGAGAGAGTTGACCAAGAGCGATCTCTGCAATCCAGTGCATCGCGTTCCCAGGCTTCATGGAGCGCTTCTCTCTTGCGTGTTGCTTAGCTGTCTTGGTGCACTTGTTTTTCCCGCACGCTCGCCGGCCGCTGTGGCGTCTCCATCCCATGCACCAGCTCTTCCCGATCCCTACCCGAGCACGTATAAGCCACTCCCCCGTTCCGACATGCTCATCGACAACGCCACCGTCTTCGATGGGATCGGTCACCGCTTGCTGCACGCTGGCGTCTTGCTACACGATGGAAAGATCATTTCCGTCGGCTCAAATCTGCACGCACCCGAAGGAACGAAAACCATCGATGCGCACGGCGGCTTTGTTACACCTGGCCTCATCGACGTACATTCGCATCTGGGCGACTTTGCGGCGCCCTTCACGCTGCAGGACGCAAAGGTCTCCGATGTCAACGAAGAGAGTAGCCCGAACTCGGCCGAAGTATGGGCTTTGCATTCCATCCGCGTGCAGGATCCTCAGTTCGCCCGCGTGCGTATCGGCGGAGTTACAACGCTGCAGGTGCTTCCCGGCTCGGACGATCTCTTCGGAGGCCGCGGAGTCGTTCTCAAGAACGTTCCAGCCGTCACCGTACAGGAGATGGAATTCCCCGGCGCGATGCCGTCGCTCAAGATGGCCTGCGGCGAAAATCCCAAATACACCTTCGGAGAAAAGGGGCAGTTTCCCTCAAGCGAAATGGGAAATGTTGCAGGCTACCGCCAAGCCTGGATCGAAGCCACCGAGTACAAGCGGCGATGGGACGGCTACTACGCCAAACACGATCCCAACCTTGCGCCTCCGGCCCGCGATCTAAAGCTGGAAACACTGACGGCCGTACTCCGCAACCAAATACTAGTAGTTATGCACTGCTATCGTGCCGATGAGATGGCCGTGATGATGGATGTCGCCAAGGAGTTCGGCTACCAGATCACTGCATTTCATCACGCGGTCGAAGCCTACAAGATCGTTCCTCTGCTCAAGGAAAACCATGTCTGCGTAGCAGTCTGGGCGGACTGGTGGGGATTCAAGGTGGAGGCTTACGACGGTATCCGCTCGAACGCAGCTTTTGTCGACGCCGGCGGGGGTTGCGTCATGTTGCATTCGGACGCGACCATCAGCGCCGAGCATCTGCCGCTGGACGCTGCTTTGACTATTGGCGCCGCCCATCGAGCCGGCATTGACATCTCCGAAGAGCACGCTATCGAATGGCTCACCATCAACCCGGCGAGGTCCCTGCACCTGGACGAACAAATCGGCTCGCTTGAGCCCGGAAAAAACGCAGACGTCGTCGTGTGGTCGGGCGACCCGTTCAGCGTCTATACGAGAGCCAGCATCGTGATCATTGATGGTGCAATTGTCTATGACCGCAACGATCCAGGCAGGCAGGCGACCAGCGACTTCGAAGTAGGTCAGCCTGCGATCGAGAGGCCCCGGTGAAGCGCGCGTGGCCTGCGCTTCCTGTGACGCTTCTCGCGCTCTCCTTCGCAATTGGCGGCGCACAGCAAAGTCCCAATCCATCGGCAGACAGCGTCGCAATCATTGGAGCCAAGGCTTATGTCCAACCTGGCGAATCGCCCATCGAAGACGCCACGATCCTAGTGGTCAAGGGCAGGATACAGGCTGTGGGAGTTGGTCTGGCGGTGCCCGCAGGCATGCGAAGCATCGATGCCAAGGGACGCATGGTTACGCCGGGACTGATGAACTCAGCCAGCCAACTCGGCCTGGTTGAAACGGGAACGCCCGATACCTCGGACTCGGCCGTCGTGACAGGACCTTTCGGCGCCTCCTTCGATGTGCAATACGCGCTCAATCCAAACTCTACTCTGCTTCCCGTAGCCCGCGCCGACGGTCTCACGCGTGTGATGGTTGTGCCCACAGGCTCAGCGACGCCACCCTTTGATGGTAGCGGCGCGGTGCTACGCCTGAGCGAAGGCTCCGACATCCTTGATCTTCCACAGGCTGCAGTAGTCGCGGAAGTCGGGGGCATGGTTGTGCCGAAATCAGGCGGATCGCGCGGCGCGCAATGGATGCTGATCCGCAGCGCCCTCGACGCCGCTCAACGCAGGATGGCCACCGCATCCTCTGCTCACAAAGAAAACTCCGACACGGATAAATCCACCTTGCTCAGTACCTCGAATATAGAGGCGCTTGTGCCGGTCCTGAAGAGCAAGATTCCGTTAGTCATCGTTGCCTATCGCGAGTCCGATCTGCGGCAGGCAGTATCCCTCGTTGACGACTACAAAATCCGCGTTGTGATCATTGGCGCCGACGAAGGTTGGCGGGTTGCAGACTTGCTTGCATCGCACAAAATCCCTGTTGTTCTCAACCCTTATGCCAGCACGCCCGCCACCTACGATCAGATCGGAGCGCGCCTCGATAACGCTGCTTTATTGGATCGTGCCGGTGTCGTCATCTCCTTCAAGGCAGCGTTCGTTCATGTGAGCTACAACGCAGGGATTGCCATTCGCGAGGGCGCAGGAATAGCGGTCGCCAACGGTCTGCCATGGCCGCACGCCCTCAAAGCGCTCACCGTCAACCCAGCCGAAACCTGGGGCATCACCGCTCATTATGGAACGCTGCAGCCAGGCGAGGATGCTGACCTCGTGATTTGGGATGGAGATCCTCTCGAGCCGATGAGTGCTCCTGCCCTCGTTCTTATCCGCGGCAGGCAGGTCTCTCTTGAAACTCGCCAGACCGACTTGGAAAAGCGCTATCGTCCAGACCGTGCCGGAGATTCCGAACCGCCAGGCTATCGATAGTGCCTGCTGCTAAGGCACGTACAAGACAGCTTCTTCCTAACTAAGGCAGACACATGAAAATATTTTTCTCTTTGCTCTTCGCCGCATGTCTCATTTCGCCGTCGACTTCTCGCGCCCAGGCTCCAGCGCAGCAGCCGGGAAGCGTCAATCAGAGCGGCGATCTTCTTCCGCTCGCCCCCGCCCGTCATCTTCAGTTCGGCGAGCATGAAGGCACATGGGTCTCGCTCGATGTCTCCCCAAACGGCAAGACCATCGTCTTTGAACTCTTAGGTGACATCTACCAGATGAGCATCCACGGAGGGGAAGCCCAGTGTATTATCTGCGGTCTCCCCTTCGACTCGCAGCCCGCCTACTCGCCCGACGGATCGATGCTCGCCTTTGTCAGCGACCGATCCGGAAATGAAAACCTCTGGATCGCGCAGGCAGACGGCTCCAAGCCGCGACAGATCTCGTCCCTGGACGACAATAGCGTCTTCATTTCGCCGGCCTGGTCTGCGGATGGAAAGTCTATTTACATCTCGCGATTCAAGCCCGATATCAACGCCTTCGAACTTTTTCAATATTATCTCGATGGCCGGCCCATGGAGCAGGTCACCCACGCCAAGAGTTCTCCGGATACGCCCAAGCAATTTCGCACTCACGCTCTGGGCGCGGCCGTCTCCCATGATGGCCGCTTTCTCTACTACGAAGCCAAGATGGGTTTCGGCTTCGATGATGACAACACCTTCCCGCTCTGGCACATTGATCGTCGCAATCTCAGCACAGGACAGGTGGAAACGGTCGTCAACGCGCAGGGCAGCGCTTTTCGTCCGGAGATATCTCCCGACGGTAAGTCGCTCGTCTACGCAACTCGCTTCCGGGGCAAGACGGGACTTCGCATCCGCGATCTTGCCACCGACGAAGACCATTGGCTCCTTTATCCCATCCAGCGCGACGATCAGGAGTCCAGCGCATCCCGCGATCTAATTCCTCGCTACGCGTTCACGCCCGACAGCCAATCGATTCTGCTCAACTATGACGGCCTCATCCATCGCCTCGACATAACAACACGCAAGGTCGAAGACGTTCCATTCCAGGCCCACATCGATCTGCCGATGGGGCCATATCTGAGGCAGGACATTCGCGAGGAGACCGGTCCACTGCGCGCGCGGCTGGTTCAAACGCCCTCACAAAGCCCCGACGGACAGCACCTTATTTTCTCCGCACTAGCCCATGTGTACGAGATGTCGATGACCGACCGCATACCGCATCGCTTGACTTCGTCGTCCCAGCCCGAGTTCGATCCCTCATGGTCTCCCGATGGCCGCTCCATCGTGTACATCACCTGGACCAGGGCCGGCGGCGACATCTGGCTGGCCAACGCCGATGGGACCGGCGCGCCAAAGCGTCTCAGCGATCATCCCGATTTCTACAGAAATCCAGTCTTCGCTCCCGACGGAAAAACGATTATTGCGCTACGCTCCAGCAACTACGAACACAACCTCCGATACATGGAGTTCAGCCCTTTTGAGTCAGACGCAATTCAGCTTCCCGTCGAAGGCGGTGCAGCGAATGTCCTGGCTTCAGGGGTTCTGGGCAACATTCCCCAATTTACGCACCGTCAAGAAAGCGTCTATCTCAATTTCTCCGACGGTCTTTATGAAGTGCCCCTCGACGGTTCGGCCAGGCACCGCGTGCTGAACGTAACAGGCCCGACCTGGTATTTTGTGGATGGCACCGCACCCGCCAATGCCATCAAGATCAGCCCCGACGGCCATTGGGCGCTTGCTCAGATCACCCAGCAACTGTACTTGTTACAAATTCCGCAAGATGGAAAAGAGCTCGCTATCGAGCTTGGAAAACCGTCTCCTCTGCAGACAAGGCTTACCTCGGTCGGTGCCGATTTCTTCGATTGGGCCGATGGCGGCAAAACGATCACCTGGTCGATCGGCTCCACTTTCTTTCGTCAATCCTTAGCGTCCATCTCAACAGGGCATGTCGACCCACCCACAGAGCCTGACGACAAGCGCAAAGGCGTCGAAGCCATCGACATCAAGGTGGAGTTACCGCGCGATACTCCTCACGGCAAGTTGGTTCTTCGTGGCGCCACCGCCATCACAATGCATGGCGATGAAGTCATCCCAAACGCCGATGTCGTCATCGTCGACAACCGCATCGCCGCCGTAGGAGCGAAAGGAACCGTCCCGATCCCCGACGGTGCAACGATCCGCGATATCTCCGGCAAGTACATCCTTCCCGGCTTCACTGACGTGCACTTTCACTGGGCAGACGTCCGTCGCGGCGAACTCGATCTGCAAAGCTGGGGCTTCCTTGCTACGCTCGCCTACGGCATTACCTCAGGCCTCGATCCCTCGCCTCTCAGCATCGACATGCTCGCCTATCAGGATATCCTCGACGCTGGCATGATGACCGGTAGCCGTGTCTACTCCACTGGACCGGCCGTCTTCTCGTTCAACAACTTCCAGTCGGAGCAGCAGACCCTCAACGTCCTCAGCCGATACCCGAACGACTACCGAACCCGCAACCTCAAGGAGTATCGCACCGGCAACCGCAGGCAGCGCGAGTGGGTCATCGAAGCCACTCAAACTCTCGGCCTGCAGGCGACGACCGAAGGTGCGCTCGACATGAAGCTGGACATGACGCAGATCCAGGATGGCTTCCCCGGCAATGAACATGCATACTCCTCCGCCACCATCGCCGACGACATCGTCCAACTCTTTGCCCGATCCGGCGTCAGCTATACCCCTACGCTGCAGATCAGCAACGGAGGTCTGGCGGCGCAGGAGTTCTACTACACAACGCAGTCTCCGCCGGACGCCATCCAGAACGATCCGAAGCTGAGACACTTCGAGCCCGGCTTTTTTCTCGACCACAAAACCGAGCGCCTGCACTGGGCTCTCCCGAGCGAGTATGCGTTTCCGTTAGTGGCTGAAGGCGCCGCGAAGATTCAGCGCGCCGGCGGCCTCGTCGCAGTCGGGAGCCACGGCGAACTGCCAGGCCTGGGCTTCCACCTTGAGATGCAGGCGTTCGCAACAGGAGGAATGACGCCGATGGAAATTCTGCATGCGGCAACCATAGGCTCCAGCAAGACGATCGGTCGTAACGCGGAGTTCGGCAGTCTTGAGCCTGGGAAATTCGCCGATCTGATTATCCTCGACAAGAACCCGCTTGCCGACATTAAGAACACGCTCTCGATCGAGAGTGTAATGAAGAACGGCCGCTTGTACGACGCTGGAACACTGAACGAAGTATGGCCCCGCCAGCGGCCTTTGCCTCCTCTCTGGTTCCAGACGGACGATGATGGCATAGCACATTGAATAACTTTAAGGCGGAGGCCGATTCGAAGTGAACCTCGTTACCGGAACTGAAACACTCAGAGCGACGAACCGCACGCAAGCAAGCTGGTTGCGTTCACCGCAGCGCGTCTTCCTTCGCCGAGCCATCTTCCAAATCCACCTCTGGTCGGGCATTCTCCTAGCGACCTACGCCATCGCCATCGGCCTCACCGGAAGCGCCCTGATCTTCAAGGATGAGATTGAACGCGCCACACAGCCCAGCCTCTATCACGTCGCGCCTGTCCCTCAGCAGGTCACGATTGACGAGACCGTTCGCCGCATTCAATCCGCGCGGCCAAATTGGATCGCCTTTGCGCTACGCGACTTCGATCAGCGAGATCAAGCCACCACTGTGCTACTGCGCGCTGCCACCGGCAAGGAGACGCCCAACTACCGCATGGTCTCCTTCAACCCCTACACAGGAAAAGTTCTGTTCGACCGCTTGCGCTATGCCGGCATGCTGGGCTGGATGAGCAATCTGCACGTCTATCTTCTCTCCGGCGAGACGGGTCTCCTGGTCAGCGGCTGGATGGGACTTGGCCTGCTCCTCCTCTGCTTCTCGGGCCTCATCCTCTGGTGGCCGGGAGTGCAACGGTGGGCCTCTGCGCTGTTACTGCACCGAAGAGCGAGTTGGCGACGGATCAACTTGGATCTTCACACCGTAGTAGGCTTCTGGACCAGTATCGCGTTGATCATTGTCATCTTTACCGGTGTGGACTTTGCATTTCCCGGGCCCGTCGGCAACCTGATCGAAGTTGCCACGTTCGGCAGTCTCAGCGCCAGAGCGGCCGCAAGCGACGTCCTGAAAAGGAGACCTCCGCCAAGCAACGCTCCAGTCATCACGATCGACCAGGCAATCGCGGCCGCATATCGAGCTCTCCCCACGAACGCCCCGCCCGGATATCTGCAACTGCCTTCGCGCCCAGGCTCGCCCTATCGAGTCACCGGCTACTACACGGGGACGGCTCCGTACTCGCAGCTTGTCCGCGCTTCTTTGGATCCACACACAGGCGAATTGCTCGCGTCGAGCGACACGCGGCAACAAACCAGGGGCCTGCGCATGGAACAGTATTTCGTCGCGGTGCACTTCGGTTCCTTCGCCGGCAACGGCGTTGTCGGCACGCTGGTGAAGATCCTCTGGGTACTCCTCGGCATCGCACCCGCAGTTTTAGCCGTCACCGGCTTGGTAATGTATTGGAATCGCAAGCTGCGTCCAGCATGGCTCCGCATGAAGCGCACCAGCCAGCGCGAAGAAACCAAGTCGGATGAATTTTCGAGAGCGGAAGCCACCGGCGCGTCTGAATCTTGATCGATGGGCACCAACGTATGCGGAACTCTGGTTCCAATCGGTGGAGCCACAGCTCTATAGTCTTGATTCTAAACGAATGGTGGGCAGTGAGGGACTCGAACCCCCGACATCCTGCTTGTAAGGCAGGCGCTCTAACCAACTGAGCTAACCGCCCATCTCGATTCCTTCGAACCAACCTCAGTGTATGGCACTCGCGCCTTGGATGCAAAGCCGCGGCATGCCGTTAGCCTCTTCACCACGAGCCATTGCTCTGCCGCGTCTGGAAGCAGCCCATAGCGCACAGTTTCGGTCGTAATCACCGCGGAAAATCCGGCGCTTGAACTCAATCAAAAGCGCAGCAGAAAAAATTTCTTCACTTCATGAGGGGTTTCTGCGGCTCTCCACGCAATCAGGCAGGTTCTCCCGTGAGGTCTCATGTCGAAGCTGCTGTCCAATCTTTCTGCCTCGTCGCTCGCCACCACCGTCCCCGTTTCCCAGACTGCCCCTGCCTCGGTGCAGGCCGACCCGCATCCACACGCAGCCTCACCGCAGCTTGCTGCAAAGTTTGGCAAGCTGCCTCACAACCTCCAGGTTACGGTGCAGTAGCGTCTGGTCAGAATTACTTGCTCATCCAGACGAAACAGCGATATGCGCCGTTTTCATGGGTCACCTTCGGGAGAGGTGGCCCATCTTTTTTGCATCAAGCTTCAACGCCGCAGGCTCCCCAAAAATAAACCTCCAGAACCTGTCCCATTTTTTGTCCCTCATTTGCTGTCATTTCCAACCAGCAAATCACCACAACTTCACCACGTTTTTACCATCATTTGCACCACAAAACGCAGCAACAATTCCAAAAATCCCCCGCAAAAACCGCAATCCTCCACAAAAACAAATTCGTTCACTTAATGTGGCAAAAAACGAGGCTGCCCCCAAAAAAAGGATTCCGGCAAACTCCCATTTGAGGCATACTGCGTGCAGAGTCAGAAAGCACTTCTCGGCGTTTGCAACAATTTTCGCTCTTGATTCCCGACGGCTCCCGAAAGTCTGTAACGCATGGATGATCCCAACGGTGAAGTAACGCAAATGCTGCAACGCTGGCGCGAGGGCACCCCGAAGTTTTGGGGAACCTGATTCCGCTTGTTTACGATCAACTCCACGCCATCGCCAGTGGCTAGATGCGGCGTGAGCGCGACGACCACACCCTCCAACCCACCGCCCTGGTCAACGAGGTCTACCTCCGCCTTCTCAACCAGCGCAAGATCACCTGGAACGATCGCGCCCACTTCTTCGTCTTCGCCGCCCGCATGATGCGCAACATCCTCAAAGACCACGCCCACGCCCACATCGCCGATCGTCGCGGCGCCCCCGACACCATCAAGCTCCCCTTATCCGACGAGCTAGCCTGGGTCGGCACCTCGCCCGAGCAGCTCCTCGACCTCAACCGCGCCCTCGATCGCCTCGAACGGATGGACCCCCGCAAAGCGCAGCTCGTCGAACTCCGCTTCTTCCTCGCCCTCACCATGGACGAGGCAGCCGACGTCCTCTCCATCTCCCTCGCCACCGCCGAGCGCGATCTCAAGTTCTCTCGTAGTTGGCTGCACCACGAGCTCAACCACGCGCGCCCTGTAGGCACCCTCTAACTAGGCCTGACACTATCGCCACGCATCCCTCCAACTGCGCATTCTGTTCTCCCTCTAAATTCACGCGCCATTCATGCGGCGTTAATATGCGCAGGCATCAACCTAAGGGCGGGGTAAATTCATGGCCATAGCGATCGACACTAGGCAGACCGACTTCTCCGAGATGGATAATGCGGGGATTTCTAAAGAGCACTGGAAGATCATGTTTATCTCGGGAGTGGGCTTCTTTACCGACGCCTACGATCTCTTCGTCATCGGCGTCGTGATGGCGCTGCTGAAACCCATGTGGCATGTCGGCAAAGTGGAAGAGGGCCTAGTAGAGTCAACCGCTTTGCTTGCTGCAGCGATTGGTGCGCTCCTCTTTGGCCGAGTTGCGGACATGGTTGGCCGCAAGCGGATCTACGGTGTCGAAGTCTTGGTTCTCGCTGCGGGCGCAATCGCCTGCGCCTTCTCTCCCAATATCTGGTGGCTCATCGGTTTTCGTTTCATTCTCGGCATCGGGATCGGCGGCGACTATCCTGTCTCCGCGACCATTATGAGCGAGTATGCAGGCAAGGCTCACCGCGGGATGCTCGTGACGCTCGTCTTCGCGATGCAAGCCGCCGGACTGATCGTGGGCCCTCTACTCGCTGCCGCTCTGCTCTCCACTCATCTCTCGCATGACATTATCTGGCGCATTCTGGTCTCCTTCGGCGCGTTGCCCGCCCTCGCCGTTTATGGTGCGCGTCGTCACCTCAAAGAGTCGCCACGTTTTCTGAAAGCTGCAGGCCATGAAGAAGACGATTCCGGGAATCTCAGGAAGTCGAAGCATTTTGATAAGAAGATGCACTCGGTTTCATTCTGGGATGGCTTTCACCGTCTGGTCGATAGCAAGATGATTCTGATCCGCCTCATCGGTGCAAGTGCTGCTTGGTTTCTGATGGACTTTGCCTACTACGGCAACACTGTCTCGAGCCCGCTCGTGCTCTCGGCGCTTGGCAGCGACCACACGGTCCTGCAGAAGACACTTACCCAACTCGGCATCTTCGCTGTATTCGCGGCGCCCGGCTATGCGGTCGCAGCACTAACGATGGATAAGCTTGGCCGCAAGACTATCCAGGGCCTCGGCTTCGGCATGATGGCAGTGACCTTCGGCCTGCTCGCCCTCATTCCCAATGTCGAAAAGCTGATGTACCCCTTCTTAATTATCTATGGCTTCAGTTACTTCTTTACCGAGTTCGGCCCGAATGCCACCACCTTCGTTTACCCTTCGGAGATTTTTCCTGTAAAGGTTCGAACCACCGGTCATGGTATCGCGGCTGCCATGGGCAAGATTGGTGGCTTCTTCGGCGTTTTTACCTTCCCATTCTTTATGCACTGGCATGGCCTGCCTGCTGCCGAGGGAGCGGCCGCCATCGTCAGCGTGCTGGGCCTGGTCGTCACCATCTTCCTGCTGCCCGAAACCAAGGGTAAGAGTCTTGAGGAAATCTCCGAAGAGCCATCCACTCCGATGGAAAAGGCGGCTGCCTAGAGTTTGCTTATCGAGTCGTATCTATGCCGCTTCTGATTTGCGACATCCGTGAACGGAGGGCAGAAAATGTGTGCGCAAGCGCGCTGAGATCATTTCTCGCTTCCCACAAGTCGACTTAGCACCTGGCGGTGCGGTCATACGCTAGATTGACCGGTTGCTCCTCATACCCGGTTCTGAACGCCGTGATGTCGGTTTATCAGCGCGTAACAATTTTCACCTATCGTTGGATTAGAGAACGTAGCGTACAAAGCGCGGCTCTGAGATCAACTGTTATGAAACTTCAGCGAATAAAAAACTGCTTCAGCTCCGGCTGCAGTCCATGTTGAGCAGGCGTCGGCTTCTTCGCCGAGGTTTATATACAACCGCGGGACTTGCGCTTAGCAAAGGTGTGCCAGCCATCGGTCAGGCCATGGCTTCACCCGCTCAAGTTCGCAGCGGCATCCGACTGACACGCTACGTCGATTCTTTGCCCATCCCCCCGGCAATTCGCTCCGTAGAAAAACCTGACGAGGTTACCGAAATCGAAATGCGTCAGTTCGAGCAGAAGGTGCATCGGGATCTTCCGCCGACAACTCTCTGGGGATATAACGGCTCGTGGCCCGGTCCCACCATCGAAGCGCGACGCGGACAACCCGTCAATATTAACTGGCTCAGCAAGCTGCCGCCCACGCATCTTCTTCCCGTCGATCACACGATCCACGGCGCCGAATCATCCCTGCCAGCAGTGCGCAATGTTGCACACCTTCACGGCGCCTGCGCCATGCCCGATGACGACGGCTACCCCGAAGCGTGGTTTACGGCACAAGGCGAGCACGGCCCCAAATTCAACCCCCGCCCGTCGTCATACCCTAACTGCCAGCCCTCCACGGCGCTCTGGTATCACGATCACTGCCTCGGCATAACCCGGCTCAATATCTACGCCGGCTTGGCAGGCTTCTATCTCATCCGCGATGAAGCAGAAGATGCACTCAACCTTCCCCGCGGCGAGTTCGAAGTTCCCCTGATGGTGCAGGACCGCCTATTCCATCGCGATGGCTCGCTCTACTACCCTAAGGTCGTCAACGGTCCGAAGGAGCATCCTATCTGGATACAGGAGTTCTTCGGCGACATGAATTGCGTCAACGGCAAGGTCATGCCGTTTCTCGAGGTCGAGCCGAGAAAGTATCGCTTCCGCATCCTCAACGCCTCCAACGCACGCTTCTATCACTTGCGCCTGTTCAACTCGGACGCGACCGGCAACATTCTGAATCAATCATTCGATGTCCCTGCATTTCAACAGATCGGAACCGATGGCGGTTTGCTCCCAGTGCCACTGGAACTGCACTATCTCCTCGTCGCGCCTGCGGAGCGCTTCGATGTCGTAGTCGACTTCACTGGCTGCGAAGGCAAATCATTCTCGTTGATCAACGATGCCCCTGCGCCCTACACCATGGGCGGCCAATACCTTCCGAAAGATGTCATGCTGTTCAAGGTGACCAAGCCTCTCTCCGGCAAAGACACCAGCAGCGTGCCTGACGCGCTCGTCCCCTTCGAACCGCTCAGCCCAACTTACGCCACGCGGGAGCGCATGCTGCTGATATCGGAGATAGAGCGTCCCTCCGACGGCTACGTCATCGTCGGCCTGTTGGGTAACGCCCGCTGGCACGATCCGATCACTGAAGATCCGAAGGCCGGCAGCACAGAGATCTGGTCGTTCGTCAACATTACCGGGGATGTGCATCCCCTGCACGTCCACCTCGTGCGCTTCCAGGTTTTGAATCGCCAGGCCTTTGACGTTCAGACTTATCAGCAGACGGGCAAGCTCATCTTTACTGGCAAACCCATGGCGCCCGAGAGCAACGAGCGTCCCGCGCACAAGGACACCATCAAGTCTTATCCAGGCTATGTCACACGCATCATCCAACGTTTCGATTTACCCTACGGAGCGTCCGTCACTCCCGGCCAGGAGCTACTCTACGTCTGGCACTGCCACATCCTCGAGCACGAAGACAACGACATGATGCGACCCTACAAAGTCATCGTGTAACTCGTCGTGAAGAATTAATTCAACAAGTTGAAATAGGAATTGGCAGCAAACGAGCTATTACACTCATGAATATTTTTATTGCGACGAAATCTCCATTAACAACCTGATCGTAATTGTTGGTCATTTCACCAACGCTTGACACATCAAGACGCAGCCGCCTCTAACGTTATCTCCACTGAGGATCTAATCCCCAACGGATCACACCGTTCCCTCAGTTTCCTGGAGGTATCACCTTGAAACGTACTGTCAACGCCCCTAACGGGACCTTGAGGTGCGGCGCGATGATGTTGATTGCGCTGCAAGTGTTCGCGGGACTGCCACAATCCGCCTACGCCCAAACTGCCGCTCCTGCCACCACGACTCCTATTAAGCATGTCATCGTCATCATCGGAGAAAACCGCACCTTTGATCATGTCTACGGCACCTACACACCTAAGGCCGGCGAGACCGTCTCCAACCTCCTCTCGAAAGGGATCGTCAAAGCCAACGGTAAGCCCGGCCCCAACTATTCGCTGTCCGCTCAGTTCTCGGCCGTCGACAGTACTACTGCTGGCACCGACGCTTATGCCAACAGCCCTCAGTCCAAGAGTATCTACAGCACGCTTCCTCCAGCGCTCGCCGGAGGCCCTGAAGCGCCCAGCGCTACCAGTGCTCCGTTCACCACTCTCAAGGTTGCGAAGCTTGCCGATACCGGTCTTGCTGCCGGATACGACCAGTTCCTGCTGACTGGCGCAACCGGTATCGCCGGCGGCCAGATCGACACCCGTATCACAAACGATACCAACCTGCGTGAAGGCGTCTTCCAACTCAGCGGCCCCAAGATGCCTTATGACGCCTACACCAACAGCCCCGTGCATCGCTTCTTCCAGATGTGGCAGCAGACCGATTGCAACGTCGACTATGCCACGAAGGACAACCCCAGCGGCTGCTTGAACGATCTCTTCCCCTGGGTTGAGACCACTGTTGGCACCGGTAGCAACGGCGCACCTCAGCCCAGCACCTTCAACGACATGACCACCGGCGAAGGCTCTACCTCCATGGGCTTCTATAACATGGCGCAGGGCGATGCTCCGTACTTCAAAGAGCTGGCGGACGAGTACACCATCAGCGACAACTTCCACCAGTCCGTCATGGGCGGCACCGGCGCTAATCACATCATGTTTGGCTTTGCCGACTCCATCTTCTACACGAACAACAGCGGTGTTGCCGTTGCTCCCCCGACCAACCAGGTTGAGAATCCTAACCCACAGGCCTCTACCAACAACTACTATGACCAGGACGGCTACAGCGGCGGAAGCTACGTCAACTGCGGCGACCTCAGCCAGCCCGGCGTCCCGGCCGTCACCAACTACCTCCAGTCGCTCAAGCGACCTGTAAGCGCGAACTGCGTCAAGGGTGACTATTACCTTGTCAACAACTACAACCCCGGCTACAACGGCGACGGTACTCTCACGTTGCAGTATTCGCCCTTCACTATTCCTCCCACCAGCCAGAAGAGCATTGGCGACGATCTTGTAGCCCACAATGTTCCCTTCAAATACTTTGGCGAGGATTGGGATCTCTATGTCACCGATCCTACGGAGTCGAACAGCTTCGACGAGTATTGCAATATCTGCAACCCGTTCCAGTACCAGACCCAGTTCATGGGCACCCAGGCCGCGCGCCAGACCTACATCGGGGATACCACGGAGCTCTATGAGGACATAGACACCGGCAACCTGCCGCCTGTTTCCATCGTCAAGCCTAGCGGCTTCAACGACGGTCACCCGGCATCCTCGAAACTCGACCTCTTTGAGGGTTTTGTGAAGAAGATCGTTACCCAGGTCAAGTCCAACCCGACGCTCTGGGCCGACACTGCCATCTTTGTTACTTTCGATGAGGGCGGCGGATACTATGACTCCGGCTACATCCAGCCCGTTGACTTCTTCGGAGATGGCACGCGCATCCCGTTGATCGTGGTCTCGAAGTACTCCAAGGGCGGTCACGTCTCTCACGAGTACGGCGATCACGTCTCACTCACGAAGTTCATCGAGAAGAACTGGGGCCTCCCGACCATCTCCACCCGCAGCCGCGACAACCTGCCGAACCCTGTCCAGAAGGAAGCCAATCCCTACGTCCCGACGAATAGCCCGGCAATCGGCGATCTGACGGATGACTTTACCTTCCCCTCTAACTAGCAAGAAGTAAGAAGTAGCTCGAACACTTCGACGGCCAGTTCCTCTTGGCCGTCGAGGTGATTTTTCAAGAAGAAATCAACTATGAATAAAATTGACAATTCCTTCCATCACTTCCTTAAATTGACCGCGAAGTTCCTTTCCTTCGCCCTGATTGCAGTCGGAACGGCGTCTATCTCCTCTACACACCTTCTGGCAGCCACGCCAGCTGCTCTGCCGCAATTTCATGTGCAGGACCAGTGGAATCTCGGCGGCAAAGGCGGCTGGGGCTTCCTCGTTCTCGACGCTCCCGCCCATCGCCTCTACATCCCACGCACCAATCGCGTCATGATCGTCGACACAGTCACTGGCAAGCTCCTGGGCGAAGTCGAAGACATGAAGAACATTCGCGACATCGCGCTTGATGACTCCAGCAAATACGGCTACGTCACCGACGTCACCGACGGCAGCGCCGGCTTCGTCCGCGTCTTCGATCGATCCACCTTGAAACTGGTAACCTCCGTCCCCACCGGTGCCATCCCGAACGCCATTGTCTTCGATCCAACCACCAAGTCGGTCTTCGTCTTCAACTCGCGCGGCCACAGCGCGACCGTCATCGACAGCGCAACCAACCAGGTCATTGCAACCATTCCTCTTGGCGGACGCCCCAGCTCTGCGGTGACCGACGGTAAAGGGGATGTCTTCGTTGCCCTCCCTGCACTCGGTGAGATTACCCTCATCGACGCCGCGACGATGAAAGTCAAAGTATCGTGGCAACTTACACCTTGCACTGGCCCAACCGGACTCGCCATCGACAGCACGGGCCGTCAACTCTTTACCGCATGTGAAGACCACAAACTGGTCGCCATCAATGCGGACACAGGTCATGTCAGCACTATCGGCGATGCCCCGGCAAACTCGGGCGACATCGATTTCGATTCCAAACACAAGATGGTATTCGTTGCGGACGGCTCTGGAACGCTCACTATCTTTCACCGCGACTCGCCTGTCAGATATTCGAAGCTCCAGACAGTAAAAACTCAACCCGGAGCCAGAACTCTGATCGTGAATGAGCAAGACGCCAAAGCTTATCTTGTAACTTCTAAATTCGGTCAGAATTCCGCGGCAGTATCAGAGGAGCTGCAGTTTCGCCCCACTCCGATTCCCGGTACATTCGCAGTGATCGTTGTAGGGCGCTGAAGTGCGAAAGGGGCCATCGCTTGATTCAGTCCCTTAAAGAACACACTAGCCATCCGTCAACCATCTGTACCGTAAACGTGCATGCCTCTATCGAGGCTACATCACCCCTACAGGTTGACGCCATTTTCTATATGAGCTCGATCTGTGTTAACGGAGTCGATCCTACCGCAACAACAGGTCGAAATCCTCTAGACATCCGTCCCCAGCCGTTTTATTGAGAGCTGCTCGCTCTCAACGATTATTTCGCGTCCTTAAGATTGATTCGACGGCAACTCGTTTGGCTGACATTCGTATATGGCTGTACTGACGAAGTGTGTGGCGATCTACATGGCCAGCGATCTCGAAAATGGTCTCCTCCCCTGCGCCCGACTCCGCCAATTCGGTTATCAGGGTATGCCGATTGTCGTGCCAGCGACCGGTTACTTTGGCCTCTTTACGCACATTGTTCCAGGCGGTTTTGAGCGAGGTTACGTGCCGTGTTGGATCTGATGGCTTAGGCCTGCCAAATGGAAAGAGATACCATTCATCTTTGGTAGCCGCAAATTTGCCCACGTACCATTCGCGATGAGCTACCAAGGCATCGTAGAGATCAGAATTCATCGGGATGATTCGACCTGCGCCGGCATTACTCTTCGCATGGCCGACCTGAAGAGACTTGGACTTCAGATTTATCTGCCTCCAAGACAGAGTTCTTATCTCCGCATCCCTTAGGCCTGCATTGCGTGCCAGCATAAACGCTGGATACATATGTGGGCTCTTGGACTTCTTCGCATGCCTGGCAAGACTCTCCGTCTCCTCGCTATCGAAAGCCTTTCCAATTCGTCCTCTGACAGGAAGCTTCAGGCAGCGCCTTTCTTTAAGACGTGCCCGGATCGCTACGCCCAAATCTCCCATCATCTTCAGGAGAAAGCGAACTTCTTCATTGATGGAACGAGGCGCGGCAGTCTCACGGAGACGATTTTCCTGGTAACCGAGTACCACGGCTTCATCGATATCAACGATCAACTTTGTGCCTAGCCACCGTGAAACATGACCGAGAGCATATTCCGCAAAGGCAGCCGACCGGAACCGGAGGCGATAGCCCACAAGGTATTCGTCGATGACGTCCTTCAGACGTCGCACGCGTTGAAGGCAGATGTTCTTAAGGTTGTGGAAACCCAATTCCAGCCCACATCGCCGTTGCTGCTCCGCTCTCCTGGCGATCGTTTTTGAAGTTGATTTTGAGGATTCCCGAATCAATTGTCCTGCAAAGGTAAATCTGTACCACCAGATCCTGCCCTTTTTGAAGGGTGCCATGCACTTCCTATTCGTTCTGTGAGGTGCATCGATCTGAATCTGGCTAATGCAGATGACCGAGCCCTAGATTGGGATAAGCAAACCAAAATTAGAGTGAAATTCATCATTACTCTATTTCAAAATGGGTAGCTTCCTATAGCAATCCATCGCAATGGGGCTCTTCTTTGACAAAAATTGCCCTCTCGCCTTTTTCTATAAATAAGCTGCTTATTATCAATAAGATAGCAGGTAGGACTCGAACCTACAACCCTTCGGTTAACAGCCGAATGCTCTCTTCTCAGGAGTCGTCGCTATACTGATTTGCGGTGAGATTTTCGCAAATAATACCTCTGATTATGGCGCCACCACAAGAACAAAAATCCGTCCTCATATAGCTCTCCCAGTAGGGATCTGAGCGGCTATGAGGTTCGAGTCGCCAATGAGCACACGGTAGCAAAAGCTCTCCATTCCCTCAAATTGATCGAATCCATGCAAGGATAGGCTACGAGAGCGTGCCTTCAGTTGGAGCAGGACTTCATTCCGGGGCCACAAGGCCCAGCTCGTCGCCGTAGTGAACGTTCTTCCCTGTTCTCGCGCCAAATGACGTCGGTGATCGCATAGCTGTCTAAGCTGGGTGGTATTTGAGATACGAGGCTGCAAATCGATAGCAACATCAACGTCACCCAACCTATCTACACAGGACAGCATGCTGCCGAACAAGACGGCGCTTCTAATCTCAAATGCATATTCTTTTGATGCGTTTACAGCATTTACGCGGTCTATGAATTCGCTTAGGACCCGTTCTCCTGTCCCTCGGTAGATTGGCTTCGCAGCCTTCGCATTCGCCAATGCAAGACCTCGCGTCGCAACCTGGAAGGCCGCTTCCTTTTCGAATGGCTCTGTGGGTTCTATGAGTTCGAGAGCGACCATATCGTTAATAAACTTTGTCGCCTGCCTTGGTTTGAGTTGCATAAATGTTTCGACAGCGGAGTGCATGAAAAATCCACTGTCGAACCTCCTGAGAAACCCACGCACCCGTAGTGCAGGGTGACATGCAACAACTTCTTCCTTCGTAATTCGCATTTGCTTGCCCTCGCTAAAGCTGCAGTTGAAGAAACGTTGCTTTCTTCTCGGGCACACTATCGCGCAGAACCAAAACTCGGTCAAATTTAGATATTGGTCTCCATTCTGCTTTGATAGTTGATAAATGTCGCAAATGGCCTGAAGAGCACAGGAGAGTCCTTAGGCCTTTCGTGAAGACACCAAAATCAAACGTGGCTTATCTTTGTCGTGTGGGTTTTCGGTTACAGATGTTGTTCGTTTAGAAACACTTTTACGCATTTCCAGCTTCTGCAGCGCGTCTTCAATGTCGGAGTGTGAAACGATGGCATAGCGCTCGAAGACACTCCTAGTCTTCCAACCGCCGATCTTCATAATCACTCCCTCTGCAATTCCAGCTCGCCGAAAGTTTCGCGCAGCAGTCCGACGGAGATCATGAAAGAGCAACGCTGGCACTCCAGCGGCCACACGAGCTTTATCCCATGCATCTCGGAAGTCCCGGACATTCTTCCCATTCGGCCTGGTAAAGAGAAAATCTTCGGGCTCCTTACCCTCCACACAAAGCTCGAACAGGTCATGGATTGCGTGCGTCATGGTGACTTCGCGGCCTTCTTTGTTCTTCGTTGTACCAGGGTGTAGCCGAATGACTTGGTTCTCTAGATCGATCTGGTTGACCCTGAGCTTCAGCAATTCTCCAATGCGCCACCCATAGGTACAGCCTGCCTCCACAAGGGCCTGAAACCATATCTCGGGACAGGACTCTAGAAGTCTTTGGTACTGAGCGTCTTCCAGGAAGCCTTGACGAGCATTGCTCTCGGTCAGCTTTGGGAAGTGCGGAATGAAGAAGACCCGCGGAGGAGTGGCCTCATGACCGAGATTGAACATTCTCTTAAGTGCGGCTAACTCCCGGTTGATGGTTCCATTCGCTGCCCCTGCCTGCTGTCGCATGTCGACATACTTATTGAGGAGAACGCTCGTTACTTGAGAGGCTCTCATCCTTCCAAAGAACGGCTCCAGGTGGAGTCTCCACCGAGCCTCTGCGTCATCGAGTGAGCTTCTGCCGTTGATCTTGTAGTCGCGAATGAAGTCCTCTGCCAGTTCTGAAATTCGAGTCTTCTTCGGAGTGAGCCCGGTAACAGAACCAGTTGTTAATTCTGCGATCCGAAGCTTCAACCGCTCCAACGCCTCTTTTCGATCCGAAGTTTCTGCAGATTCTCGTTGCTTGACACCGTTCTGGTAGTACTGCAGCCACCAGATTGAACTCCCCTTGGGTAAAAAGATTCTTCCCGTTCCGCGTTGACGTCTGTTCACTTGGCCCTCCTCGGTTGAGGAACGGCTTCACGAGCAATCGTTAGTACGGGATTGGGTTCCCAGCCATGGGAGTCACCGATGTTGTGCTTGTTGCCTTCGATGTAGGCGTCCAAGTCACGGACGTCGACGAGAAACGGCCCGCCTCGCTGGTCTTGAACGAACGGGAGGATCTCGGTCTGGATGAGGCGTCTCAGCTTCCATTCACTCATCGACAGATAGGCAGCGGCCTGCTTGGTGCGCAAGAGCCTTCTGGTCACCATGGGAATAACGGTCATAGCGGGGTCCTCTCGCATGCAGGCAGTTCCGCACCCACATGTCAGCCTCGACCAACGAGCTAGTCGAGTGGGGATCATGGGGTTGTTCCTGATTTCGGTCAAATTTATGGCGTAGAGTCTCTGCCCTCCGCGCGAGCCGGAGGAAGACCGCGCTCCGCCCGTATCTTGGCAGTCGTCGAGCCGCCCACTCAGGAGAAGTAGAGCTGCTGAGTGGGCACGGTTCTCAGTCGGCTCTCTTGCTCCCAACGGGAGTGAGGACGAGGATGATGGTTTTTCTTTGGAGAGTAGAGGGGCGAACGATGTGCGGCTCCGCCGGTCGTTCGGTTTGGTTCTAACGTTTGGACAAAGAATGGACAACGTCGGCTCCAGGCTCGGAACCAACGATGATGTAAGTTGTTGTATCTATGGTGCCGGGAGGGGGGGTCGAACCCCCACGAGGTTGCCCTCGGCGGATTTTGAGTCCGCTGCGTCTGCCAGTTCCGCCATCCCGGCGATCAATCAATTCGCCAAATGATTTTGAGAAAAGCCTATGGACACGGCTTTCTCTCCTTAGTATCGCATAGCCTCAACCAATCGGCAGGCTCGCAGCTTCATCGCAGCGGCCACAGCCATGCCGCGCCGCGAACACCACTTGCATCCCCGTACATCGCTTGCAGAACGGGAGTAGACGCCTCGCCCCCAAAGACATACGCCGCCAGCTTCTTGGGAAGCGCCTCGTACAAATGCTGCACTTTGGACACTCCACCGCCCATCACGATCACGTCTGGATCGAGGATGTTGATCACCTGCGCCAGCCCTCGTGCCAGACGATCTTCCAGTCGCTCCACCGCAGCCGCGGCCACTCGATCACCGGCTGCAAAGTCGGCCATAATCTCCCGCGCCGTCCGTTCCCGTCCCGTCGTATTCTTGTAGTCCAGCGCAACGCCGGTGCCAGAGACCCACATCTCCATGCATCCTCGCTTCCCGCAGTAGCAGGCCGGCCCCGGACACTCCTCCGGCCGCGGCCACGGCAATGGATTATGTCCCCATTCGCCCGCCACGCCATTCGGCCCCGCGTGAACATGCCCATCGATTGCAACTCCACCGCCGCATCCCGTCCCCAGAATCACAGCAAACACGGCGCGTCTTCCTGCCGCCGCGCCATCGGTGGCCTCGGAGACCGCAAGACAGTTTGCATCATTGGCCACCCGCACCTCCCGTCCAAACGCAGCGGCCAGATCGTGATGCAGTGGGCGCCCATTCAGCCACGTGGAATTGGAGTTCTTGACCAGCCCGGTAATACCCGAAACGCTACCAGGAAATCCTATCCCAACGCTGCCTGCACTCCCTGTCTTCTCTTCCATCAGGCCAGCCAGATCGACAATCGCCCTGATCGTCGCATCATAGTCGGCTCGCGGAGTATCGACGCGATGCCGCGCCAGCTCTGTGCCCTTCTCATCGAGCGCCAGCGCTTCAATCTTCGTACCGCCGAGGTCGATACCAATCCGCATTCCAGACTCTTTCATAGGCCCTTTGATAAATAGAACAGTTTTATGAATGGGTAAGTCCAGCGCACGATCATATCGCATTAACCATCGCCAGTCGTATGCACTTCAGAAAACCTCATATTGCAGCTGAACTCTCGCACAATCTTCAGCAAGTCAACGTAGCCGAAGGCTACACGAACAGCCTCGTCTGGTCGCGCAGACGTTTACCTGCGAAGGAACGATCTATCCGATCTACTGCACCTTACCCGACGGTCGCAGTCGCCGCAGCTCACTCGCGCACGCAATCGCATTCAGCGCCGCCAGCTTTAGATTGTCAGCAGCCAGCCACAGCCAGAAGCGCGTCCCCTGCTCGCCTTCACCCGAGTCTTTGCTCACCTGCACCATAATGTCTTCCTGCCCAGCCGCACTCAAATTGCTCGGCGGATCGGACTCCCCGCTCACCACATCAAGATGCTCCCCTATCAGCGCCGTCTCCACCTGCTCAACGCCTGCAGGGCTGGCGAGTTCCACCAGCAGCGACACTACATATCCATGGAACACTGGCGCCTGCACAATCTGCAACGCCAGCGCCGGAAGCACCCCACCAGCAAGCCCCGCATAATGCTTGCGAATACGCTTCTCTGTCACTGCCAGCTTTACCTTCGCTGCCTCACCCAGTGCCGGCAGCAGGTTGAACGATACCTGTGCGTCATACTGCTCCCGCGGCAGCGTCTGGAACGACAGCAGGTTCACCGTCTGTTGATGCAGTTCATCCATCGCGGCCCGGCCATACTCCGACGCCGGCTCCATCACGGTTGCCGCCACACTGGTCAACGAAAGCTTCCCATTCAGCCTCCCTGCGACCAGCGCAAGCATTACCGCGGCCGGATGCGCCGCCACCACCGCCGGTGTATTCAAATCCGGCTCTCGTCCCTTGCGCGGCATCTTCTCTTCAAGCGCCGCAGCCACCCATGGCGCCCGCACCAGAACATCTTTCTCTCCATCCAGCGCATACGTCAGGTCCACAATGCTCGCGCCCGCCCGCCGCGCATCCTGCCAGTGTTTCTTCGTCACCGCGGCCCCACCCGCA
>Ga0182024_10003053_pt1 | contig 40544 bp, 38 predicted proteins | sample P32metaG_FD_120480 | JGI IMG/M metagenome (GOLD analysis project Ga0182024, IMG submission 120480) | Permafrost microbial communities from Stordalen Mire, Sweden - P3-2 metaG (Illumina Assembly) | ecosystem: Environmental > Terrestrial > Soil > Wetlands > Permafrost | place: Sweden: Stordalen...
CAGGCCGATCTTTTTGTTCCATATCGCCTTGCCATCGAGATCGAAGCACGCCAGATCGCCCGAGGGGAAGATGGCAAAGACACGCGCGCCGTCGCTGGCCATGGTGGAAGGGGCCCATCCGGTGGCGTCGGTGAGCTTGGGCGCCGGACCGCCGGCCGAACCGACTTGCCGCGTCCATTGAACGGCGCCGCTCCCGGCGTCGAAACAGTAAACTTCGCGCCGGTCGGGTACGCCGCCGGTCAGGAAGACCCGGCCTGCGCAGATGATCGGTGAACTGTTGCCGGCGAGCGGGACCGGGACCTTCCAGAGGATGTCCTTGCCGGATGTGTTGTTCCACTCGGTTGGATAGTCACCGGTGGTGACGCCGATGCCGCCTGGGCCGCGGAAGCCGGGCCATGCGTCGAGCCGGGGCGTGTCGGCCCGATCGGGCCGCAGGCCCGTCTGTTTCCCGGGTAACCCGTCAATCGAAGGTTGAGGGAACACCAGCGCGGATGAGCCTACCGTGGCAGGCGGCGGGCCGGACGCCTGCGCGTTTTCAAACGACGCGCCGCGATAGGCCGGCAGGTAGAGCAGGAGCAGAGCGGCGGCCATTACCCCGCCCGCGATGCACAACGTCCAGTTGATCCGCGGCGTCGTGGCATCGTCCGGCGCTGACCCGGACGGCATGTACGGTTGGAGCGACAGGTCCCACGCCGCCTTGGCCGATATGACCAGAACGATCATCCCCCCAACCAGCAGCCAGGCGCCGTGCGCGAGCATCGCTCGGCGATGGAACCAGTCAAGCCGCAGCCGCTGGTCTTCGTCGCGGATCGCCGCTTTCATGGCGTCGCTCGGTTGGGCCGCGAGCTGTTTCTTGAGCGGATCGAGCGGGGCCTGGCTCGCCAGGTCCTCCGGCCGCTCGCGGAGCAGGATGACGAGCATGGCCGTGGCGACGACCGCGACAAACACCCCGGCCACGACCGCCGTGCGGCGACAGCACGAACTCAATGCCTGCCTCAGAGTCCGGTCGTGGAGCGGAAGATGAATGGGCCCGCGGCTCATACACTCACCAGCCCTTCCGACTTCGCCTGCTTCACCTCGGCGGGGCACCAAGCGAAGCAGCGGGCACAGGCGAGGCATGCCGCGGGATCGGCTCGATAGTCTTTACGACGCTGGCGGCGGGAAGCCGAGAGCAGCTTTCCGCTGATCGCCAGCCCCATCCATGCGCCAAAAATCGGCGTGCCGATCGCGAAGCGGTGCTGGATCGCCGCCGCCGAAGCGTACAACTGTTCGATGGTCTGGCCGGTCCCGCGAAAGGCACGGGTGTCATCGCTGGTGCTGCGCACGCCGCTCGATTCTTCCTGTCGCATTTCTTCGGCAAGCCGCACGTTGAAATCCAGGTGGGACATGGCATTGCCGGCGAGGCGTCCGATCGATGCAAAAACAATGATCAGTGCCGGCAGCGCGGCCAAGGCCGCAAGGGGGCGTGAATTGCGGGGCGGTTTGGCCGACGGATAGCGGATGGCGCCGAACGGACATGCCTTCTCGCACAGACGGCAGTCCGTGCAGTGAGTCGGCGTGATGGAGACCTGCCGCCGGCTGAATGGCGCCAGCAACTGAAGAAGGACAGAATAGGGGCAGAAGAACCGGCAATAGACGCGGCCGATGAACATCGAGGTTACCAGGACCACTGCCCCGAGAATGATCATGTGGATCGGGCCGCTCAGCCGGAAGAAGGCGACAAACGGGTCGTAGCGGCAGATGAGAAAATCGCTGCCGATGGCGGCGAAGAGCACCGCCAGCCCGAGATACGCCCATGCCAGCAGTCCCAGCGGCGCCTCGATCCATCCGGGGACTTGGACCGGCTTGAAGAGCACCAGGTCCTGAACCGCCCCCAGCGGACAGACGCCCGAGCAGAAGACGCGGCCGTAGAACAATGCGAACAGCAACGGCAATAAAAAAAACGCCGCAACCACCCATGGCAGCGCGTAGCCGTGCCCCCCCGCCGCGAACGCCACGTTCTGAATCGATCCGACCGGGCAGACACATCCCTTGCGCCAGAACCCGAAATAGAGCACCGAGGCGACGGTCAGCCCCACCACCCACTTGCGCGAGCGATTCTTGAGCACGATCCATGCGGCCAGAAACAGAGCGATGGCCAGGGCGGCGATGTCGATGCCCTGCCACAGTGCCGACGGCAGCGGTGCGACCTGCGTCTGCGGCATGGTGTAGCCGCTGTGGAAATCGGGAGCGGGAAACCGCTCGGCAACCGCCAGGATGGACAGGATTGGGTGCATCATCCGCCTCGGGCCTTATCCACAAGGATGTATGGTTGCGCCGCGGGGATGCGCGAAATTGCCTGTGCCGGGCAGGCTCGCGCGATCGAACACTGGTTACACCCGACGCACCGCTTCTGATCGATCTGCAAGAACAGCGAGCCGTTGCCGAACGCCACGCACCCCTTCACGCATTTGGCGCAGCCGATGCAGAGGTTCGTGTCGACCTGGTATTCGTAATATTGGTCTTCGACCCATTTTCGCAGCAGTGCGCCGGTCGGACAGATCTGGTTCTCAGCGCCTTCGGTGAGTGCATCGGGCTGCGGCTCGAAGTAGCCGGTGCAGAGCTTGCAGTAGCCGCACATGGGGAAAGCGTTGAGGCAGCGGACGGCAGACTGGCCCAGCACGCAGTCGGTGGCGCACTTGCCGCACTGCGTGCACTTGAACGGATCGATCTGCCAGACGGTAGCGGCATGTGATTGTGCGGCCACCGCACCGGCCATGGCGCCCGCGGCAACCAGGCCAGCGCCGCGGACCGCCGTCGACAGGAAATCGCGTCGCGAAACATTTGCCTCGTCAGGCATTTGACCCTCCCTTGCTTTCGCGGGCGAGCTGCGCCTTGGGCAGCTCGCAGCCGGCGAAGCGCGTGCAGTCGCCGCAGACGATCGGGCGGATGCAGTCGGCCCGGGAGCCGTGCGGGTGAAGCACGAGCAGCGCCGAAGACCCGGCCAGCCCCGCCGCCAGCGAGAGGCGCGTGGCTCCCCGGAGGAACTCGCGGCGGTCGATCGGGTTCGGTAGCGAATCGTTCACGGCGTGCCTCCGCTGGTCTTCTCGAACACGTGAACCAGGCCTGCGCCGCGATCGAGAACGAAAACGCGCCCGTCGGGAGCGGCGGCAAGGCCGACTCCCGGCGTGTTCTCGGCAAACGCTGCCGGCGACGCCACGAAACAGTCGACGCGGCCGTCGGGCAGATAGTGTTTGACGCGCGCGACGCCCTTCTCGGCGGTGATGAAGCTGCCGTCTGCAAGCAGCGCGAAATCGGTCGGATTGCAGCACCCGATGAATCCCTCGGCGTTGGTGCCGTACACGCCCCAGAAGCGCTCGAAGGTGCCGTCGGGCGCGTAGTTCTCCATCCGGTGCCGCCCGGTGTTGTTGGCCCAGACGGTGCCGTCTTCGGCAATCGCCACATGCAGGTGCGGGCTCGGCAACAGTAGTCCGGGTGCGCCCGGGCTCTGGTTCGCCCGGCCAAACTCGCCGAGCACCTTTCCGGAGCGATCGGCATGGACCACGACCTGCCGGCCGGAATCCGCCAGATAGACGTCGCTGGCGCCGACGGCAATTCCGGTCAAGAGCGCCCCGGCGGGCAAGGCGGGCCACGCTGACTGGCGCGTCCCGCCAAAACCGTAGACTTCGACGTGATCGCGGAAGCCCACAAAGATTGCATCCCCATCGGTCGCCAGGCAAAACGGCCGATCGCCCAGGGATATGTCACGGACGTTGCCATCGGCAATGAGCCGGATCAGGTTATTGCCGGCAACCAGGAGAGTGGCCGGGCCGGCGGCGAAAGACGTTGTATTCGGTTGAGTCGTGGGAGTCTCACGTCCCCCGGCCAAGCAAATGGCGCGCGGCCCGGCGAGGCGGGTGTCGATCTTCCCGACTTCCCGATAGCGGATCAGGCTCGCATCGACTTGTCGCAGCCGCTCGAGGGTCTGGTCGACGGCGTCCTCCATCGCCGTCCGCGGCGCGGCGACGGCCGCGCGATGCTTGAGGTACAACTGCATTCCCACCAGCGGGACCGCGACCAGCGCCACCCCCGCGGCAACTCGTCTGGAAATCTTTCCGTCATTCATGGGGCACCTCCCTCGAGATCGAAGCACGCCAGCCGGGTTACGTCCCGCGCGAACAGGTGGCCGCCGCTGAGGGCCATTGGGCCCCAGGCTTCGTGACCGTGTTCGAAGAGACTCGCCTTGGCGATGGGCTTGAAGCCGCTCTCGGTCGCTTCGATCACATTCAGCGTACCGGCGTCAGCCAGCACCAGGATCTTGCCGCCAGCGATGAGGAACGGCCCCAGCCCGAATCGGTAGTGGCCGCCGCTCACCCACATTTGTTTCCCTTCGAGGCTCAGGCAGCAGAGTTGCGAGCTGACCGGCAGGATTCCATAGATGTAACCGCGATAGAAGACCGGCGTATGCTGCTCGGCGCCGAACACCTCCGGCGACAGCCGCAGCAAGACTTCGGGAACGATCTTGCCGGCTTCTCCGTGCAGCTTGACCATCATCGCCCCAGCGCCGTACCCGCCAGTGAACAGGATTCGGTCGTCGGGCAGCGGCAGTGGCGACGGCACGTTCGCCATGCTCACCTTCCACTGCGGCAGCTCGAATTCGACCCGGCCGTCTCCCGCGTTGACGCCTACCACTCCGCCGCCTGCGCAGTAGACGTAGAGCGTCTTGCCCTGGAACGTCACCGGCGTCACCGAGGAGTGCGTCATTTCCCATCGGTTGGGATTGGGCGTTTGCCAGACCGGCTTTCCGGTGGCAAGGTCCACGGCCATCAGCAGGGCCTTGCCGCCCGGGGCGAGGATAACCCGGCCATGATCGATCAGCGGGTTCTGTCCCGCGTACCAGGGCGGCACGGTCGCACCAAAATCCCGCACGAGGTCGAGGCCCCACTTCAGATCCCCGCTGACGGCATCAACGCAAAGCACGTGACACTTGGGGCCGAGGGTAACCACGCACCCTTCGGCGACGGCGCATACCGTGCGGGAAATGCCGTGATTGCGGCCGATCTCGATGTGATACCCGCGCCGCCAAATCTCGCGGCCATCGGCCGACGACAGACAGCGCAGCACGTCGGCGTTGGAAGCCTGATCGTAATCGAGCAGATAAACGCGGCCGCCGAAGGCGGCTGGGCCGGCGTAGCCTTCTCCGACCTCGACCTGCCAGAGACGCGGCGGCCCGCTTGAGGCCCAGCCCCGGCTCATCGAGATACTCTCACTGTCAATGTTGTCCCGCAAAGCGCCGCGAAACCCTGGCCACGCGGCGCTGGCCGGGCCCGCGATGCCGTCACCTTTGAGGAAGAATCCCTTGAGATCGACCACGGTTGACGTGCTTTGCGCGCTGGCCTCCTCCAGCGGCACGCGGCGGGCAACCGCAACGGGCGTACGCGTCAACAGCAGCCATTGGGCAATCAGCAGCACGCCGACAAACGCGGCGGCGGCTGGAAGCAGTCGATATGCGTGCGCAAGATGCATTCCCGGTCCTGGTCAGATCCCACGATACACGCATGTTTATCCCCCAGACGTTGCCGCCGTTCCATCCGTAAAGCACCTATATGAATGTCAGTATTGTTCTTATGCTGGAGGACGGGTTTGAGAATGGCAGTAGGATTCAAGCGGAGGACGCACTATATTCCACCCCGGAATGCGACGCCGACCGTTCTTGATCCTCATCATCGCCGTCGTTGCAGTCGTCTCGGCGCTTGGGATTGTCGCCTTCCGCACGTGGGCGGCACATGCTCTCCCCGTCGCGGAGACCGACCCTGCCCGATATCCTGCGGTCCTTGCCACCTGGCAACCAACCGGCTTGGTGAAGTGGTTTCCGCCCACCATCCCCTCCGACGCCAAGAGCGTCCACTTCTCGGCATGTCCCGGCGCCCTCCAAGGCACCCCGTGGATCGAGCTACGGCTCCAGTTACCCGCCGAGAAGGTGGACGCCATCGAAGCGGCAGCTCGCGGCGCGACCACTCACGTTTACCCGCCGGACCACCGGTTCACGCTGCCCGCGGACGCCGGGAACTGGCCCATACCAAACTACCACACCGGCGAGCGGCCGGAGCAATTTCAGTTCCCTGCAACGTTCAAGATTTACGTGATCGATGCGGTCGATCGCGGGATGGGCTCGTGGGACCCGTATGACAGCTATGGGGTTGCGATCTCCAAGAGTACTGGTGAGGTAATCTATTGGGCTGGGCGGTAGGGACGGGATACTATCTGGTCGCGTTCTACACCGGCGGGATCATTTCCGCCATGACCGGGTCCGGGAGCGGGAAGCCTTCGGGCAGCAGGTCGGCGTAGAACCGTCCGTCGCGGATGACGACTTCGCCTACCCTCACGGCCAGGGGCCGGTTGAAGATCGGCCCGTCGTAGACGAACGAGTGGAACTCGCCGTACTCGCCGCAGGGGTCGATGCCCGCGGGAAGGTCGCGGAGAAGGTCGTGATCGTACGGCCTGCCGACGAAGCCGGGCCCCACCTTGCCTTCCACGCACGATAGGTACGCCTTGAATCCCAGGGCGATGATCTCGCGGGCCAGTTGGGTCGTATCCCGCTTCCAGAGCGGGAAGAGCCCGCGCATGCCGGCCTTGGCCAGGTTCGCCTCGCGCCAGGCCCGCAGGTCTTCCAGGAACAGGTCGCCATGCGCTACTGTGGTTATCCCCTGCGCCCTGAACTTCGCCATCACGTAGGCCATGATCTGCTCGTACACGTCGTTGCTGCAGGGCTGGTTCGGACCGGAGGGCAAGTAGATTTTCTCCAACGGGATGCCGAGCGCGTCGGCCTGCTGCTCCAGGAGCGCCTCGCGCACGCCGTGATGGCTGATCCTGCGGTACTCCTGCGAAACCGAGGTCATCAAGGCCACGACCTCGTACTCGTCGTGTGTGAGCAACTCGCGCAGCGCCATGGCGGAGTCTTTGCCGCCGCTCCAGGAGAGGACAATTGGCGTTTTCATGATGCTCAAACAGCGTTCAATTGTGATGCACGTCTTCCAATGGGATTCGCAGCTCGAACACATAGGGCCTGTCAAGGTCAGCTCCCTTGGTTTCCCCGACCCAGACCAAACTCCCCTCTGCCCGGTGCGGCTCGCCTGCCCGGGAAACTTGCTTGTCATCGTTGGGGTTGCGATTGATCGTGATCGAATTATGCCCGCCAATTTCACCCGTGAAGATGAAAAGGGCATCAGGATGATTGGAGGTCTTGTCAAAATGACAGACGCCCGAGAAGGTCCCATCGGAGGATACCTCCTCGATGATGAAGCGTACCTTATCGCTGTGCCATCGCCCCGTGTAGATGCCTGGACGGATGCGGTCGCGAACCTCTCGCTCGCTGCGTTCGTCCGCGAAGGCGTGTCTGACCAGCGGAACATTGACAAGGCCAATAAGAACCACTGAGCCCAACACCAAAGACGCCCAGCCACGAGTTGCTTTGCTCATGTTCTTTCTCCATCACCCCGGATTTCCCAATATGAGGATCTGCCGGCGAACGTTGCCGGCCATCTTGTATAGCGTACCGGTCTTGGGATTTCTTGCCAAGCAATTTTTTGGCACAATTTTTTCGCTCGCGACTTCCGGCATGCAGCGCGCGATTTTCGGACCCTACATAATCGCCGTGTGTGATCGCGCGCGGTCGTTATTCATGCGCCGTCACCGGCCTTCCCGCGCGGTCGATTTTTGCAGAAGTCTTGCTTCGCTGCCAGCAATCGGCTCCAGGATGCAGGAAATCCCGGCGCCGCGCTTGGCCAGGTCGGCGCGAAAGGTGAACCAATGCTTGCCGGCGGGCAGGTCCATCTCCACGAGATCGCGGATTTCGGCGTGATGGCCGTCAACCCACAGCAACAATCCCGGGCTGCCGGCGATCTTCAGCCGGAAGCGGCCGGCGGTGATTACGTCGGCTTCGAAGCGGGCGAAGCCGACCGGGCTGTCGTCAGACGGCGATAATTCGGCGGTGGGGAGTTCGCCGCTGACCATCGCGTAGCGATAGTGCCATAGGGCGGGGTCGATTTGCGGAAGTATGTTGGGATTTGCCAACGCAGCGGCGCGCTGGGGTTCCGGCACGCTGTCGAGAGTCTGCCAGACGCGCACGAAGGCGGATGATGAGACGCGGTAGGCCCCCGGCTTGCCGAGCTGACAGAGGAAGCGGATCAGGTCGCGCAGCTCCTGGTGGGTGAGCCCGTCGGTTACTCCTTCGGGCATGAGCGAGCCGATCTCCTTGCGGCGTTTGATCTGGTTTGTCGGGAAACGGTATAGCCGGTCGGTGGTGGGGTCTTTGAGAGTCAGTTGTCCTTTTTCGTCGCTGACGACATAGCCTTCCTGCACCTCGCCGTCGCGGGTTTCGACGAGCGTGGCCATGTAGCCTTCCTTGACCTGCTTGTTGGGCCAGAGGACCGATTCGACCACTAGCTCGATCGGCATGGCGGTGCCGACGGTGGCCAGGTCCGGGCCAACGGTGCCGCCCGCGCCGCCGACCGCGTGACAGGCCAGACAGTTGGTTGTCTGGCTGCGGAAGACGCGTTCGCCGGCGGCGGGATCGCCCGCTGACATGGCCTCGTCGGCCAACGCCTTCACCAGGGCGGCGTCATAGGCGCGCGGGCCGGCGGCGATGCCGCTGGTCTTGGCCAGCCAGTCGCGCAGGGCGGCGTCCTGCCTGCCTGCTGCGTTCATGGCTCGGAGCGCGAGCTTGGCGGTATCCGGGGGGACCTTCACCTGGGCGAGCGACTGCGCCAGCGCGTCGCCGCCCCCCTGCCGGGTCAGCAGAGCGTCGAGAAGCCGGCTCACGTCAGCCGATGTGACGGCGGAGGCGAATGCCTGGGCATCCGCGTCGGCCGCCGATTTCAGGTCCAGCCGCGCCAGGGCGGCGATCGCCATTGAGCGGATTTCCAGCGGTTCGCCGGAGGAGGCGATTCCGCTAAGTTCGCTGCGTGATGTGTCCGCCGCCAGGTTCGCCAGCGCCTGCATGGCAGCGCCCCGGACCGGCGGTGGCGCGGTGGAACGGGCGATCCGGGTCAGCTCGGACCGCAACGCTTCGACGCGCCAGAGGCCGGCCAGCACAATGGCGGCGCGTCGGGTATCAGCGTCGTCAAGCCCCAGCAGCGGCTCAAGCGCGGCTGCTGCATCCCCGGACGGGACGGTCTTGTGGAGATGATAGTTCTCCGCCATGGCGTCGAGGGACGCGGCGATGAGCGGTGCCGGACCGTCGTGAGGACGCATGGCGGGGTCTGCCAGCACTGCGGCGAGTTCGGCGGGGCCGCCGATTCCGGCGATAATGAGCAGCGAATTGTCATGGGTCGGCTCGCCCGCCTTGCCGTCCCTCACAAATCGGGTCAACGCCTGCACGCCGTCCGGCGACGCGTCGGCTTTGAAGACAAACTCCATGCGCGCCGGCTTGTTCCCGAACGAGAGCTGACCGGCATCCAGGGCCGGCTTCCAGTACGGCTTGAGCGCGTGGACCGCCTGGGTCAGTGCGTTATTGAGGAAGTTGTCCATCGGCCGATCGACGACGGTGGCGGCCGCCTCCATCGCCTTAGGCGACGGCACCTGGGCCGCGGCGGTCACGGCCTCCAGCCGGACGCGCGGGCTCTCGTCCGCCGCCTGCTGGTAGAGCAGGCCGACGGGGTCCTGCAGCCGGTCGTGCCAATGTCCGATCACGCCGGTGGCGTAGGCTCGTGCCCGTTCATCGTGAGCCCGCAGCAATTGTTTGAGCAATGCGGGCTCGACCACTTCCTGTTCTTCATAGACTCCCAGCGCCTCGGTCAGCAGGTGCTCATACTGCGGGTCGGATGGGTCGAGGGATTTGACCCATTCGCCCAGGGCCTCGGTCACCTGTTTTGAATCGATGTTCGACAGCAGCCGCTTGGTCTGGTAACGGGCCCAGCGCTCAGGAGAGCGGAACTGGTTGAGCAGCTTGGGAAGCGGGAGGCTCATTAATGGCGGCCTTTGCACCGGCGGCAAGCCGGTGGCCGTCACCCGCCAGATCCGTCCATGGGTGTGGTCGCGGCGGGGGTCGCGCAGCGACGCCTGGTAGTGACCGATGATCGGGTTGTACCAATCGGCGATGTAGATCGCCCCGTCCGGGCCTACCTTGGCGTCAACCGGGCGGAACTTGTCATCGGTTGAAGCGATTAGCGACGTGAATTGCCGCACCTTGAACCCGGAGCCGTCGTCTTCCAGCTTGAACAGGTAAACGTTATTATCCAAGACGCTGCCGGCCACCATCATGCCTTGAGCGGCGGCGGGCATGGCTTTTGTGCTGATGATATCGACGCCGCATAGTTTGATGCCCTGCCGAGTCCAGATTTGCTGCGGGTCCAGGAAGTGATCGGTCTCGATGAGTGAAGGCAGCAGATAATAGATCCCCTGCCCGTTGCCGGAGATCAAGATCGGCTGGCCCCAATCGTCGAAGACGATCCCCCAAGGGTTCTGCGGGCCGCGGTCCCGGCCGAGGAACGACTCAAGCTGCAAGGTCCGCGGCCGCAGCCGCCAGACGCCGGCTTTCAATAGCTCCTTGTTGCCGTAGGGAGTCTCGACATGCGAAAAGGCGTGAAGGCCCTGGCAAAACATCAATTCCCCGCCGGGCCCCCAAGTGAATGAGTTGATGTTCTGGTGGGCATCGCCGGTGAAGAAGCCGCGCAGGACGATGCGGGTTTGGTCGGCTTTGCCGTCGCCTGTCGTGTCCTTCATGAAGAGCAGGTCGTTTCCGCTGGCGACGTAGAGTCCGCCGTGCCCCAGCTCCAATCCCAGGGGCAAGTTCAGGCCGCGGGCGAAGACCGATGAATAATTGGCGACCCCCCGGTCATCGGTATCGGCCAGGACCACGATGCGATCGTCCGGTCGCTCCCCCGGCTTAAGCTGTGGATAGGACGGGATGCACGATACCCAGAGCCGGCCCTGCGCGTCCCAGCGCATCTGCACCGGCTTGACAATCCCATCCTTCTCTGAAGCAAACAAATGCACCTCATAGCCGTCCGCCACCTTGAATGAGCGCAGCTCAGTATCGGGGTCATCGGGATTGGTTTCGGCGGAAAACGCCGGATGAGCGGCTAGACTATGGAGCACGCAGAGGAGGATGAGAAACCGGTAGAGTAGTCGCGATGGAGAGGCGTGAGCTGCCCGATCGCCGCTTGCGGTTTCGCAACTCGGAGCGCTACAGCGGGACGGACTGCGAAACCGCAAGCGGACAGTGCAGGTTGTTCCTGTGGTGGCCATAAGCGATTTGTCTGGCGTCTGATCGCGCACGGGCCGTTTTTTCACTTCTTCTCCTCCGCGTGGCCGGCTTGAGCCGCGAGTTCCGCGATCCTGGCTTCCTGGCGTTGGATCAGTGCCGACGATTCCTGTACTTCGGCAGGGAACCAGCGCAGGCGCGGGTCGCGGTCGTCGTGGCTGCTGGGCTGCGTGACGCGGTCGCCGTTGAGAAACGCCCAGTTGGTCGGGCGCCAATATGAACGCCACAGCTTGTTCTTGTCATGGATGGCTTCGCGGAGCGCCTGTAACTGCGGCCTCGCGAAATTGAGCTCCTCATTGGCGCTGACGAAATCGTCGGGAGCGTCGAAGCCAAGCTGCCGTGCGGCAGTCTGGGCAACCAGCCATTGCCCGTACGGGAGCAGATGGATGCCGTCGCGCGTGAGAGGCCGCGTCTTGTCCGGCCGCTTCTCCAGTGCCGAAAACAGATCGACGAATAACGCCCCGCGTTTCTCGGCGATCTCGCGCACCGCATCCGCATACAGGCGCACGTCATCGTTTCGCGATGAGAGGTCAGGCAGCGGCGGAGCCGGCTTCTCAAATGGGACCGGTGAGAGCAGGACGATCCGCCTGGTCGTCGTTGTTAATTCGTCGAGCAGCTTGTCGTAGGCCGCGACAAACTCCGGCAGGCCGGCCTTCCCGCGCATCGCTTCGATCTGTCCGAATTGGGCAATCATTACCGTCGCCCCGACGCGGCGGAGTTGGTACGGCCAGGGACCGAAGTTGAGGATGCGAAATTGCTCCAAGGCTGTGTCGCCTTCCCAGGCCATGTCGCGGAAGAAGACGCGCTTGGGGGTTGATTGGGCGGTCAGCAGCGTTTCCAGGTAGGCCGACTGCTGGGCGGCCAGCATGTTCTCGGCGCCGGCGAAGACCACCGAATCGCCGTCGCGCAGCTCGAAATGACCGCCGAAAGGCTCGCGAGCCCACGGTTTGGGCCGCAGCCAGAGCAGGCCGGCGTCGGTGATGCGGGCAATCTGGGCAGGGCCGAGCGCTCCGTCGAACAACTGGACCTCGTCCATCAGGCCATTGAAATAGGTACGCTCGCCGTCTCCCTTGCCGATCAGCAGCGGCAGCGGCGAGTCGATCGACCCCGGCGGCACAGCGCCGGACGCGGCGGCGACGCCATCGATGTAGATACGCGCGCCGGCGGCCGGGCCGCTCCGCTTCACGGTGAAGGCAATGTGACACCATTGCCCGATTGCAACGGCGTTCGGCGCCGTCTGCACGAAGACCCGCGGGCTTTTCGAGGTGGCGGCGCCGAAGTGGACGACGCCGTCGGGAGAGAGGAACAGCGACCACGCCTGCTTGGGATCTGTCTTCTGGACCAGGCCCACCCATTGCAGGTCGAGCGGGAGCACCCAAAGGCTGACGCTGAAATCGCGCTCACCAAAGTTACCCGCCGCGGGGTTTTCCACCTGCACGAACGCATCGACGCCATTGAGCGAAAGGAGCTGCCCCTGCCCCCCCACCGGCGAATCAAAAAACGCGACGCGACCCATCGGTTTGCCGTTCCAGCCCGACGGCCCGGAGTCTTGGGCATCGCCGTCGAATTTCCAGTCGGCGACGATTGAAGCGGAAGGTGCCGTCACCGGCGGTTCAGCAGCCGGCGCCAGCCCGGAACACTCAAGACTCACCACGGAGACACAGAGGACACGGAGAAAACAGATGAATGTGCTCATTCCTTGACCGTCTTCAGCTCGAACTTGGGGTTCAGCTCCACTTCGAAATCCTTGAAGCGCACTTCCGTCGGCCCGCCGGCGTGGATTTGCAGGCCGAACAAGCCGGTCTGCGGCATGTCCGGCAGATCGATGTCCGCGCAGAGATGGCCGTTCATCGCGAGGCGGACTTTGGTGCCGACGGCCACGATTTCATAGAGGTTCCAGTCCTCTTTGTTGACCGAGGCTTCCTCGCCGGCCTTGTTGGGGCAGAGCGTTTTGTTGTGGAAGTTCTCGCCGTAGAGACTGCCCCAGTATTTCACGCCCGCGTCGGCCTGTGGGCCGGCCATTTCGTTGCCGTGGAATTGAACGGAATGGAACTGGATGCCGCTGTTAGCGCCATTGGGGACGAGCTTCATCTTGACGACCATGCGGAAGTCGCCGAACGAATGCGTCGTCTTGAGGAACTCGTTCTGGCGGATGCCCTTGTCGGTCTTGCCGACCAGTTCCCCGTTTTCGACATGCCAGAGCGACAGGTCGCCCCAGAAGCCGGTGAGGTCTTTGCCGTTGAAGAAGTTCTTCGCGTCGTCGGCGCTGGCCGGGGTGATGTCCGGCGACTTTTCCGAAGGGTTGACGGCGGGTGTCGCGGCTGGGCCCTCGGCAGCCGCTGGCAGCAGCGATGCGGCCGGGAACAGGGCCAATCCGATCAGTGCGGTGCGGAGCTTGGTCATGGGTTTCCTCGTTTGAAGTTGGTGTGCGATCACGGAAACTGAGCGACAACACGTTAACGCCTGCTCGGCGATTTTGCTAAGGGCCCGCGTATAATTGCTTCATGGAACGTCAATGGTTCAAGGCAAAGACCTACGGCTGGGGATGGACGCCGGCAACCTGGCAGGCCTGGCTCGTCATGCTCCTCTACATCGCCGCAGTGGCTGCGTCGGCCTTCATCTTTCTCCGGCCCGGTTTGGGCCGCGCCGGCTGGATTGGGTACGGCGCCGCCATCGTGGTGGCGACGGCGTTGCTCATCGTGGTCTGCTACAAGACCGGCGAGAAGCCGCGTTGGCGATGGGGGCAGAAGACTGAGCGGCGATAGTTGGCTGGCTTCCATTACCATCCGCAACTGAGACGCTGAGAAACCCGTGCGATGTGTTTACCGAACCAGGTTCGTGCGTTTTTTCGCCAAGGTTTGAATCGAATGACACACTGGCTTCACGAGGGTCACGGCTGGTCCCCTTGCACTCCCGGCGGCGGGTCCAGCCAGTTGATGTCCCATAGCGTATCCACATCCGTGAACAGCAGGCAATCGCTGTCGGCCGGCGTCCAAGCCTGATGGACCGTCCTGGCCGGCAAATAGTTGAACGTGCCGGGCGTCATGACGACCCGCCTGCCCTCGCACTCCATGATGAAGGTGCCGCGGACGACCATGTGCTTCTCGCCGCCGCTGTGCCAGTGCCGCGGGACGTGGAAGTTCGCCGGCGTCCAGATCAGCATGGCCGTCGCATTGGTGAGAGCGTCGTGATGAACCACCGCCAGCTTCGGCGAGTTCTCGCCCATCTCCGGGATGATCTTTCGCCATTGCATTTCATCCGGCAATGCAAAGCTGGCGGGGCCGTCAGGCGGTCGGGCTGGCGGATGCGCATTTACAACGATGACCGGCTCAACAGCGAGAGCAATCTTGTTCATGGCACGCCTCCGGTGGCGCCCAGATCAAGCGAAGATCTCGTCGATCGCGACGCGCCAACCGGGTACGGCGGGTTCGGCATCGGCCAAAGTCCCGCGGCCGTAGGTGTGGCACCGAGTGGGGTCGGAGGTTCAATAGACGCGCACCTGCTGGGCAATCGGGTCCACGTCCCAGACCACGAGCGTCCCCGCCAGGAAGTAGTCCGTTCTCTTGGCTGCCATGTTCACCTCCGCGGCGGTCCCGTAATCGTTCTCGCTGCGTACTTCGGCGGCAAAAACCGACGCGCCCTCGATGAACCGCATGGGGTCCGTGTTCGACGGGCCGACGTGGAAGGATGCATCGGGAGAAAACGACTCCCGGCCTGAAGGCAGTTCCGGCACCGCGTAACCCACGCCGTCGCCGAACGCCTCGCCCACGCCGGTTTGATGGGCATGAGCGTCAAGGCTCATTGCGATTCGCAAGGCGATCCGGCCCGGAAGGCGTCCTGACGGCATGAAACGCACAATCCTTCCCCCGATGAGTTCGGCTTTGCCGTCCTCTCGGTACAGGTCATCCAAGGTGGCACGAGATTGGGCAACCGATTGCATGATAGAATCATATCGTTCCCGACGGGGACCGTCCACGAGGTGCATTTGCCGCTGCGCGTGCAGGATTACGCACGGCAAACTGCCGCCTGTCGGTCGACCATGACCGCGGGCGTTCTCCGTTTACCCCGATTCGCCATCCGGCGTGCGGGGCTACTATGATTCGGTCCAGGAACCCAGCGACTCTTACGGAATTGCCATGATTACACCTAAAGATACGCGTGCCTTCCCACGTCTGGACGAGGATGAAATGTTGCAGCTCGGCAAGTTCGCTCTGCGCCGCAAATGCCAGGACGGCGAGACGGTCTTCAAGGCCGGCCAGGCCGAAGTTGACTTTTACGTCGTCGAGTCGGGAAAAATGGAGATCCTCAACCCGACCGACGGCAACCGGGTGGTGGCGATACATGAGCCCGGCGAGTTCTCCGGTGACATCGACATGCTGACACGCCGGCCGGTCATCGTCACGGCGATCGCCCGCGGTCCAACGGTGTTGCTGCGCGTGCCCGGCTCCGACCTGCCCAAGCTGCTCAATACCATCCCCAAAATCAGCGAGAAACTGATGGTGGCCTTCCAGGTCCGCCGCCAGCTTCTTCAGGCCGCCGGCGTGGTCGGGATCAAAGTCATCGGCCCCGGGCGCTGCCCGCAGACCAACGCCATCCGTGAATTCCTCTATAAGAACTTCGTCCCCTTCACTTGGTACGATCCCGAGCGGCTTGAGGCGAAACAAGTGCTGGAAGCGGCGCAGAAACAGGCGGTGACGGCGGCCATGGGCTCGCACCGCATGCCGGTCGTCGACTGCGGCGGCCAGCTCCTGATCGGCCCGACCCTCCACGAACTGGCCAAATGCGCCGAGATCTGGCACGGCTGCCCCATCGACCATTACCACCTGGCCGTGATCGGCGCCGGGCCCGCCGGCATCTCAGCGGCGGTCTACGCCGCCTCTGAAGGTCTCAAGACGGTCGTGCTCGACCGGCTTGGGCCGGGCGGGCAGGCTGCCGGGTCGTCGCGCATCGAGAACTTCATCGGCTTTCCCGCCGGGCTTTCCGGCGCCGACCTGGCCATGCGCGGCGTCCTGCAGATGCTCAAGTTCGGGGCAAAAATGGTCGCCCCGGTCAACGTGCAGCGACTCGAACCGCCGGCAACGCCCGGTGATCCCATCGTGCTCACGCTCGACTGTGGCGTCAGACTCCATGCCGACACGGTCCTGATCGCCACCGGCGTCACCTGGCGCCGCCTGGACGTGCCCGGCGCCGAGCGCTTCGAGCGCGCCGGCATTTACTACGCCTGCACCCAGGTGGAATCCCGCATGCACGAAGGGAAAAGCGTCGCCGTCGTCGGGGGCGGGAACTCCGCGGGACAGGCCGCCATGTTCCTGGCCGAGTACTGCGCCTGTACCGTCCACATGCTCCTCCGCAGCGATTTGAGCTCCATGTCCGAATACCTCGCCGACCGTGTCCGCGCCGCGCCCAACGTCCAGATCCATTACGGAGTCGAGGTGGCCGAAGTCTTCGGCGACAGCCAGATCGAGCGGATCGACCTGCGCCATCGAGACGACGGCCAGGGCTCCTCGCTGGCGTGCAATGCCATCTTCGTGTTCATCGGCTGCGAGCCGCACGGCGACTGGCTGCCTGATTGCATCGCCCGCGATGAGCACGGCTACCTGCTGACCGGCGCCGAGGCGTTGAGTTCCGGCAAGTGGCCGCTGCCCGACCGCAACCCCTGCCCGCTGGAGACCACGCTCCCGCGTGTCATGGCCGCCGGCGACGTCCGCGCCGAATCGACCAAACGCGTGGGTTTCGCCGTCGGCGACGGGTCGCTGGCCTGCAGTTGCACCCATCATCTGCTCGCGCAGGGCGAGGCCGCGTCCAATGGTGCGACGGCGGTAGCCGCGGCGCGATAGGTGGGGGCGTGAAAACGTGAAGACGTAAAGACGTGAAACGTGAAGACGTGGAGACGTGAAGACGTGAAACGTGAAGACGTGAAGACGTGGAGACGTGAAACGTGAAGACATGGAGACGTGAGGACATGGAGACGTGACAGTTATCTATCGAACCCTATGACAGCGCGGAGGCTTCACGTCCTCACGTTTCACGTCCTCACGTCTTGACGTTTCACGTCCTCACGTCTTCACGTTTCACGTCCTCACGTTTCACGTCCTCACGTTTCACGTCTTCACGTCTTCATTCCGTCCTCCGTCGCAGCGCCGGCGGAATCAGCCTTCTCTCCGCCAGCTCGAACAACCCCTGTGCAGCCAGCGCCATGAGGGCCGCGGGGACCGCTCCCTCAAGCATCAGGCTCGTGTCGCGCAAGGTGATGCCGCTGAGGATCGGCTCCCCATAGCCCCCCGCGCCGATCAGCGCGCCGAGCGTGGCGGTCCCGATGTTAATCACCGCGGCGGTTTTCACCCCGGCGAGGATCGCCCCGGCGGCCAGCGGCAATTCGATGCGTAAGAGCCGGGTGGCGGCAGGCAATCCCAACGCTGCCGCCGATTCGCGCAGCGACGGCGCGATCCCGACCAGGCCGGCATGCGTGTTCCGCACGATGGGGAGCAGGCTGTAGAGGAACAATGCGGCGATCGCAGGCCGCGACCCGATGCCCAGCCGGGGGATCAGGAACACCAGCAGCGCAAGCCCCGGGATCGTGTAGAGCACCGCCACCACCGAAAGGATCACGCGCCCGGCCAATGGGAACCGCGCGGCCAGCACACCCAGCGGCAGCCCCGCCAGGATCGCCGCCAGCAGCGACGTGCCGACCAGCCAGAGGTGCTCCCGGGTGCGGTCGAGGATTCGCGTGGCCACGGACGACTGCGCCGCCTTGCCGCCGGAGGTGCCCAGCGTGCGGCTCAGGAACTCGGCGGCGACCTCGCCGGCCGGGGCATGGTCGATCTTCACCCGTGCGTTCATGGCGGTCATGTCGGGTTCGCTGATCCTTCCCTCCAGCCGCGCCAGCGCCGCCGCGGCGGTGGGGAACTTCGCGGCCCAGTCGGCGCGGTAGACGTACAGCGCGCTGTAGTCGGGGAAGTACCGCAGGTCATCGACCAGGACGCGCAGGTGGTATTGCCGGATTTCCGCGTCGGTGGAGTAGAGGTCGGTCGCGTCGATCGCGCCGTCGTTCAGGGCCGCATAAGAAAGGGCGTGCTCCATGCCGTGGACGCTTTGCTGCGGCAGCCGGTAGCGGTCGCGGAGCCCTGCCCAGCCATCGGCTCGGCTCATGAATTCGTTGCTGAACCCCAGCCGCACCTCCGGGTGGGCGCGCAGATCGGAAATTGTCCGAATCCCGAGCCGGCTGGCGTCGGCTTCACGCATCCCGATCGCATAGGTGTTGTTGAACCCCAGCGGCCGGGTCATGAGGATGCCGCGACCGGCCAAGGCCCGGCGGATGTCCTGGTCGGACGTCACGCCGCTGCCGGCCAGGATTTCATGCGACAGCGTTCCCGTGTACTCCGGATAGACGTCGATCTCGCCTGCAACCAACGCCTCCCAGGCGACGTTCGTCCCGCCCAGGCGCTGGCGGAACTCGACGCCCGACCCGGTCGGGCGGATCAACTGGCATGCCATCTCGCCCAACGTGACCGACTCGACATCGAGCTTCGACCCAACCCGCGTCCGCGGGCGCTGGTTGCATGACGCGGTTAGCAGCAGCAGCAAGAGCAGGCGTGAGAAACGGCCGATCGCAAGTTGGCTGGAGTTGCCCCGAATAGTGGATGAGCGCCTCTTATCCCCTCCGCCGGTACTCCGGGGGAAGGTTAGGGAGGGGGTCTTCCGACGCCGAGCACAAGCACGCAGGCGCTTGTCATCCTGCGACCGTGAGAACTTTCTAAGTGCCGCCGGTGCCCTCACCGGCGGAAACCCACCTGGCGCGGCGACACCGCCGGTGGGGGCATCGGCGGCACTAAAGATTCCCAACCTCTGAGCGCAGCGAAGGATCTCTTTTGCCCCAGACGGAAGAGATCCTTCGCTGCGCTCAGGATGACGGCTTGAAGCCGTCGATCGGATTTCAGAGCGGTCTGCCGCCGGTATCACGGGCAAGCGGGGACGCTTGCCCATGGCACCCGAAGGGGTTTGGCATTCGTTTCCTTGCCACCTCGTTCGCCAGGCGCGGATTGCCCTTCGTGCCGAACGACGGAGCGGTCCCCCCGCAAGCGGGGCCGCTAAACAACGCAACGATGAACGCAGGCCGCTTGTCATGTCGCGGCCTCCAGATTGAACGCGGTCCTCTGGGCGTTGATGAAATGACCGACGAACGGCTCAGCCGGGGCATTGAGCAACTCATCCCACGGCCCGCGCTGCACGATCTGCCCCGAGCGCAGGAGCACGAGGGTGTCGCCGAAGAAGACGGCTTCGCCGATGTCGTGGGTGACCAGCACGACGGTCTTGTTCACCGCACGGATGATCTGGCGCAGGTCTTCCTGCAAGTCGCGCCGGACCATCGGGTCCAGGGCCGCCAACGGCTCGTCGAGCAGGAGGACGTCGGGGTCGAGCATCAACGCCCGCATCAGCGCCACGCGCTGCCGCTGCCCTCCCGACATCTGGTGCGGCAGTAAATCGAGGCAGGCGGCCGGCAGCCGGACCAGATCGGCCAGGGCATCGATCCGCTGCCGCAAGCGGACGGCGGGCCAGCGCAGGCAGCGCGGGACCAGGGAGACATTGCCTCTGCCCGTCAGGTGTGGGAACAGCCCGCCGTCCTGGATCACGTATCCCATGCGGCGGCGCAGGGCGAGAATGTCCAGGCGTGTCACCGGTGCGCCCTCGAAGACGACGCTGCCGGTTTCGGGGGCGATCAATCCGATGAGAAGGCGCAGGAGCGTGGACTTGCCGCAGCCGCTGGGGCCTATGAGGACCGTGGTGCCCCGTGAAACTCGAAGGTCGAGCGGCCCGAGCACGGGCACGCCGTCGTAGCTCTTGGAAACGCCGCGCAGCTCGAATACGGGATCGGCCGGCGCTGGCGGGGATGCGGGTTGCATTGGGCGGCAAGTGTATCCGCAGCACCCCCGCGCCGCTTCCCCTCCACCGCTGGTACCGGCGGAGGGGAGAGAGAAATTGTCAAATTCGGTTATTGCAGGTTCATTCCAGCGAGCTATAGTGCCGAAACTCAACTATGCCGTAGCGACGGCACGGCTTTGAACCACGCGCCGGCGAAGACGTATTTCCCTGGTGGCGAGGCTGTCGGGCGAACGTATTCGTCCCCCCTTTAAGGCCGCCCCAAGGCGGTATCTTCGCCGCTGGTGTCCAAGGATGGACTCAAATGAACACACGTCATTTCATCGTCACCGGAACTGGATTGGCATTGCTGGTTGGCGGGTGCACAAGCTCCCCCTTCGATTCGCAGCAGGCTCGCCGGCGGTTTGAGGTCTCACCCGTTGGGGCGTCCGAACCGGACAGCGACCTGACTGCGTCGCGGCCGGCAATGCAGTTGGCCGGCATCGGCTCCCCGTCTGAGGTGCAGCGCAAGGTGAAAGCATCGCGGCAACGCTTGCAGGATGCGACGCCGCCTGGATCGATCCCGCAAGACGTGCCGGAAACGCCGGACGTAGCGGCGGCCCCCGCTGCCCCTCCTGCCCCCGCCGCGCCGCCGGCCGCCATCCCACCAGCGGGCGTTCAGTGGCTCTATCCAGACCCTTTTTCGCTATCGACAGGCGCCCCCGCCGCTCATCCGCGCGTCGCTGCTGCGCCGCTGCGCCCGTTCTCGGTCCCCGCTCCCGGCGGTGACGAGGTTCGCGCGCCTGTCGATGTCGGCGCCAGCGTCGCCAACCGGGCGACGCAGATCCCGCCGCCCGTGCCGGCGACGCCCCCTGCCGCCCCGATCACCGCGTCGGACCGGATACCGGCATCATCCTCCGACTCGGTCACTCCAACCGCCGACATCGCCGCCACCGTCCCTGCTGATCCCGACCCGCTGGACCACAAGTTCGCCCAGCGGATGCGCGATTACCCCGGCGACCTGTCGGCACATCTCGATTACCAACTGCTCCACCTCCTCCACGATGAGTCGGTGCCGCAACTGGATATGATCTCAACCCTTCCCGGCGAGGACCGCGAGCTGCTCACCGCCGTCATGGACGGCATGAGCAACTTCCGCTCCGGCCTGCGTGCCAACCGGAACATGTTGCTGTCCGAGAAGGTCAGGCCCATCCTGGACATGGCCGACCGCGTCCGCAGCGAGGCCGAACTGACCATCCCCGTCATCGCCATCTGCAGCCGCGTGCAGGGTTTTGGCGTTTACGACCCGATGCCCACGACACTGCGCGCCGGCGTCGACAACCCGCTCATCATCTATTGCGAAGTCGGGAACTTTTCCTCACAGCAGGACGACAAGGGCATGTGGGAGACCAAGTTGAGCCAGGAAGCGGTCTTGTACACCGACACCGGCTACCCGGCCTTGCACGACAAGAGCGTCATGCCCGTGGACCTGTCGCGCAACCGCCGGCATGACTTCTTCGTCGTCAAGAAGGTGACGATTCCCAGGACGCTCAACGTCGGGCGCTACAACCTGAAGGTGAGCATCTTCGACGAGCAGGTCAAGCGCATCGCCGAAAACAGCGTCCCGATCGAGCTGATGGCCCAGTAGGCTTTCGGGTCTGGATAGAAACTATTCCCGCGACTCGCCGCGTAACGAATCGATCAACTCCACCACCAACCCCTCGATCTCCGCTGTCGCCTGCTCACCCGTTGCCAAGTCCAGATCGTGCACGTGCCAGTAGCGGACGCGGTCCGGCCAGCCGGGAAATTGCCGGGTCAGCATCCGACGGTGCTCGGCTTCCTTGAGCGCAATGACGATATCGGCTTCCGCCAGGTCTTGCTCGCCCAACGCCTGGGGGTAGCGGACCGGCTCGGCGGGCCGGAGGCCGCGAACCGACATCGCCTTTTGGGTATGCGCGGACATGGGACCGATGTTGCAAACCGGGTCGGGGGCCAGGCCGCGCGATGTCGCCACCCAATCCAGTCCGGCCTGTTCGGCCAGGTGATTGAACAGCTCCTCGGCGAAGCGGCTGCGATAATAGTTGCCGGTACACAAAAACAGGATTTGCCGTGGCATGGCGATCTTCTATCATACCGCGCGACCATTTACCGAGGCCGGAACACGGTGCAAAGCGAAAACGCGACGGAAATCGAACAGGATGCTTCGCCGGCCGCAAGGCCCGGCAAGTCCGACGGCGCCGTCATCGCCGAGGCCCGGGGGCTGGTCAAGGACCTGTTCAACCCCAGCCCGGTCATTTACTGGGCCGACATGCTGCTGAGCGTGACGATCGGCTACGGTTCATTTTTCCTCGTTCATTCCGCGGCGCTGCCGCTCCCGCTTCGCATTGGCGGTTTCATAGTCAGCGGTCTGGCGGTCTACCGGGCCGCCCTGTTTATCCACGAACTGGTCCACATCGGCGGCCACGAGCTGCGCGCCTTCCGCATCACCTGGAACGCCCTGGTTGGCATCCCTCTGCTCGTTCCCACCTTCCTCTACTATACGCACCTCGAGCACCACCGCCCCAAGCACTACGCCACACACCAGGACGGCGAATACCTGCCGCTGGCACGCGGCCCGGTCAGCGGCATCCTCGTCATGCTCATCAGCGGGATTGGCGTGCCGCTGTTGTCGGTGCTGCGGTTCGGGCTCCTCACGCCGGCTTCGTGGATGAGCCACAAACTGCGAGGCTTGATTAATAAGCACATGTCGTCCATGGTGATCGACCCCAGCTACGCCCGGCCCGTCCCCGCGCCCCGCGAGTGGCGCACCTGGCGAATCCAGGAATTACTGTGCCTGCTCTACCTGCTGACCATCGGCACCCTGGTGGCCACGCGCGTGATTGGCTTTTCGTGGATCGTCGAAGGGTATGCACTGGCGGTGTTTGTGCTCACCATCAACACCGTCCGCACACTGGCGGCCCACCGCTACCGGCATTTGCAGGACCAGCCGCACACTCTGGTCGAGCAGTTGCTCGATTCGATCAACCATCCCCAGCACCCGCTGCTGACGGAGATCTGGGCGCCGGTGGGCCTGCGCTTCCATGCGTTGCACCACCTGCTGCCGGGCTTGCCGTACCATGCGTTGCCGGAGGCGCACCGCCGGCTGATGGAGGCCCTGCCGGCGGAGTCGCCGTACCGCCAGGTCAACAGCCCGAGCCTGCGGGCCTCGCTGGCACAGTTGTGGCGCGATGCGCGGGCGGCGCGCATTGCAAAACCCGCCTGAATGCACCGCGATGCACCACAACTGGGAATCAGGAGCCCGCGTGACCTTCGCCAGTCGCTCGACAAGCCCATCGTCGCCGCCCAGCCGGACGGGCTGTCTCTCGTCCTATTTTTGGAGCGTTTTCACCCAATCCCGGAATTCGCGCAGGACTGTTGTCTGGTCTTCGTGTTCAAGTCGAAGTAAGAATCGCTCGGATTTGGGCAACGGCAGGAACGGAAAGCATCGGCTTTGGGACACCGCGCGATATCGCCCGTTGCGGGCGAGCTTCAGCACATGGAGCCGCCCATCGGCAAACCGCCAGAGCTCGGGAACCCCCAGCGCGGCGTAAATCGGCTCACGCTTGATCGACCGGCTGGTCACATCCACCTCGACGACCAAATCCGGGGGCGGATCGATTGTCAGATCGAGTCGGTCCTTTCCGAATATGTCGGCATGCTGAACGTAGTAGCATTCATCCGGCTCCAAACCTTTCTGAAGGTCTTCCCGCGCAAACGTGGTCGAGCCGAGCGGCACCATCGAAATGTTCAACTCCAGGGAAACAATCTCGATCATCCGCCCGATCCGTTTTTTCCAGTGTTCGTGCCGGGGAAGTGGGGACATGATCTCAAGACTCCCATTGTCAAATGTCAATCGAATCGCGCCGTCCCCCACTTCTTCGAGCAATTGCTGATAGAGCTTCCATGAGACATCATGCAGCACGGCATGCTGGTGACCATACGGCAGAACTGGTGATGCAATCGCTGTCATCTGGATCTAACTCCATGGGCGGGTATTCAGGCCCAAACAGGCATCGGCGCGCCTCCGGGTTTGACCGGGCGTGATTTTAGCTGCACGATTATCGCCGTTCCAATGGAAAACGTCACAGAACATTGGCGGGTTGTCTGATGAAAACTGTGTTCATGCGCATCGGCCCTCTTCGCGTCCTGGCATCCTTGTCGGGCTCTCTTCTCTTGTTGCTTCTGAAGGTGGGAACCGCCCGCGCCGCCGAGCCGGCGCTGGCGACTCGGCCCAGTATTCTCTTTGCCATTGCCGATGACTGGTCTTTCCCCCATGCCGGGGCGTACGGCGACACCGTCGTCCATACCGCGACGTTCGATCGCGTGGCGGCGGAGGGCGTCCTGTTCACTCGGGCGTTCTGCGTGTCGCCGTCCTGCTCGCCCTCGCGGGCCGCGATATTGACTGGGCAGCCGCCGCACCGGCTGGAAGCCGGGGCAAACCTCTGGGGTACGCTGCCGGCCAAGTTCCCCGTCTACCCCGACGCATTGGAGGCCGCCGGCTACCACGTCGGCTTCATGGGCAAAGGGTGGGCCCCCGGCCACCTCGTTGACCGCAAGCGCAATCCGGCCGGACCGGCATTCAAATCGTTCGAAGAGTTCTTCAAGACCGTCCCGACCGGCGAGCCGTTCTGCTTCTGGTATGGCAGCCACGACCCGCACCGGCCATACAAGGAGGGGCAAGGCATGGAATCGGGCCTGAAGCTCGACGAGGTGAAGGTGCCGCCCTATCTGCCGGACTCGCCCGAGACGCGCGGCGACATCCTCGACTACTACTTCGCGGTCGAGCGCTTCAACAAGGACACCGGCCATATCCTGGACGTGCTGCAATCGGCCGGGCGTCTGGACAACACCATCGTGGTGATGACCAGCGACAACGGCTGGCCGTTCCCCCGCGCCAAGACCAATCTCTACGACTCCGGCACCCACATGCCGCTCGCCATCCGCTGGCCTGCCGGCGTCAAAGGCGGCCGCAAGGTGGATGCGCTGATCAGCCAAATCGATTTCGCGCCGACATTTCTGGAAGCCGCCGGCGTGGACGCCAAGGCGATGCCGGATGTAGCCGGACACAGCTTCCTCTCGCTGTTGACACAGCAACCTCCGACCGCGACGACCCCGCCGGATGATCCACAATCCGTCTTTTTCGAGCGCGAGCGGCACGCCAACGTGCGCCAGGACGACCTCGGCTACCCGGTGCGGGCGGTCCGCACCGACCATTTTCTCTACATCCGCAACCTCACCCCCGACCGGTGGCCCGCCGGTGACCCGCAACTCTGGAAGGCAGTCGGCCCCTTCGGCGACATCGACCCCGGCCCCACCAAAGAGTTCCTGCTCGCCCACCGCGACGACAGCGACTTCGGCCCGCTCTTCAACCTCGCCTGCGGCAAACGCCCCGAAGAGGAGTTATACGACCTGGACAAAGACCCCGGCCAGTTTCACAGCGTCGCGGAGTACCCCGACTATGCCGGGCAGAAGAAGGCGCTGCGGGCCCGCCTCGACGATTGGATGAAACGGACTGACGACCCGCGGGCTACGTTCGGAGCCGATTACAAGGAATTCGACCAGTACGATTATTTTGGCGGCGCCGACATCGGATTAGGCGCAGCGCCGAAGACGCATCCTGCTGGAAACCCGGCGACGAAGCCGGCGCGGTGAATCGATCCACATGCAAACAATCGCCACCAAACCCGCCCCTATCCGCCGATCCCCGCTACGGCGCTGGTCGCGCCGGCTCCTCTTTACGTTTACCGTGGCGTTGATCGCCATCGAGATAGCCGGCTGCTCGCTGACCGGGACGCTGGCCAATCAAGTCGTGCGCTGCCCGAATGCCGGCCGCAGAATCGACCCGGCCGGCGACCCTTCGCCTGACGAGCTCCGCTCCAGCGGTGTCACCCGGCAATTCCGCGTCCAGGCGGGGCCGCCGGACGCTTCGCTGCTGGTCTGGGTGATCGACCCGCCGGCTCCTGCCCTGGTGAACGCAGTCCCCAAAGGCACGATCGTCTGCCTGCACGGCCACGCCGCCGACAGGCGGCAGATGCTTGGCCCGGCCCAGGCCTTCGCCGCCGCCGGCTATCGTGCCGTCCTGTTCGACTCGCGCTGCAACGGCCGCTCCAGCGGCGATTACCTGACCTTCGGCGTCGTCGAATCCCGCGACGCCCGCCAGGTCCTCGACGCGCTCGTCTCCAACGGTTTCGTGTCTGGTCAGGTCGGCGCCTTCGGCCGGTCTTACGGCGGCGCCACCGCCATCCAATGGGCGGCCATCGACCCGCGTGTCCGCACGGTCGTCGCGGTCAGTTCCTTCGCCACCATGCGCAACGCCGTCCACGATGCCAGCAAGGCCATCCTGCCGTTCCCCCTGCACCTGCTGCTGGACTGGCGGATCGACCCGATTGTCGACCGGGCCGGCCAGCAGGCCGGCTTCGACCCTGACGCCGCCAGCCCGCTCCGTGCCATCACGCAGACAGACATCCCCATCCTGCTGATGCACGGGTCGAGCGACGGGTATATCTCGTCCGGCAACAGCCAGCGCCTCCACGACGCCGCGCCCGGCCATAGCAAACTGGTGTTGGTCGAGGGTAAAGGTCACAACAGCATTATGGAGGGCGACTCCGCGACGCGCGTGCTGCGCGAGGCGGTCGAGTGGTTCGATCAGCGGCTCGATATTCTTCCCGCGCCGGGAGAGACCGCGGTTAAAGGTCAGTGAGACGCTTTTCACCTTCGTTCGAGCGGATAATCCGAGAACGCCCGAACGCCCACTGGTGCTTGCACCATGGGTTTGCGATCGGTGGATCAACCTTCACAATGATGCATGCAACGGCTCTCGCCTCTGCCTGGCCAAATACGTCAAGAGCTCCCCGATCGAATTGGCGCGCGTCTCTGCGTCGTGTCGCGAGATTCCAATCAAGGGCAGTTCGACAATGCTCGTCGCCGGTGAGTGACGATCAAAAGCAAAGACGTTTCCCCCACCATCGGATGCGAAGGGCACGAGGCCGGAAGCGGATTGCTCGAATTCGTTGGCCGCCGAGACTTCGGCGATTTCTTCAATTGGCCACAACTCAAGAAAGCCGCCGCCCCCCACAAAACCCTCACCGCCGTTTGCGCGTTCGATCACTTCGAGGTATTCCGAAGGCAAGGTCCCGCCAATGTCACGAGGCGCCTGATCAATTAAGGTGTGACTGGCTCCCGGGTTCAGCTTCAAAGTCTCCAACAGGGCAAATTCTCGATCGTGAAGCATTTATCGATCCTTGTCACGCGTTGTTTGTGATTTCGCATCAACCAAGATCGTACACAAACACTTTGATTCCGCCGCTGCACGGCGTGCGTTGAATGATCGGCTCGACCTCATCCCATTCCCCGCCGGCAAGCCCGCAGCCGATACGGGGCATGTGGACGCTGGCCTTCAGCTTCTTCGCATCCTGCGCGATTTTTGATAGCGCCGCTTCGATGGCTTCATAGCGGATCGGAGGCATGCCGCCCGCCGGCTTGAGGCCGTGCTGGCCGATCAAGTTAGCAACCCACAGGTCCGGTTCGACCTGCACAAGCTGGGCGGCGCCGAGGGCGAAGTCATTGTGCTCCCGGCCGCGATACCATTCGCGGAATGCTGCTTCGGGTTGTCGCCAGCGTTTTGAAATAGCGACGACGAATCCCTTTCCCCAGCCGCCGATGTCATTGCAGACATGGCAGATGATCTTGTTGCCGGCGCATCCCCGAAAACTCCGCGTTTGGCAGGAAGGTCCCGAAGTGCCAGCAGAGGACTTCCACCACGGTGCCGTACTTGTAGCCCTGCGCCTCGCGAAGCTCCTTGCCTTCGATGATCTCGTCTAGCGCTTCTTCGAGAGGCAACGGCGGTTCATCTTCATCCTCGCCCACATCTTCGTCCTCCAACTCGTCCTGCTCGAACTGGTGCGAGAACGTGTCTTTGAGCAATTCGGCCAATTCTTTGTCACGGGAGCCAATAACTTGTTGCACCCGCGAAATGCTCACCGCGAACGGCATGATCCCGTAACTCACGTTGCTCTCACTTGTGCTTAGGGTGGCGAAACATTCCGCGTCAGATTATTCAGCTCCTGCTGCAGGATGGGCAGCTTATTCTGGATGATGTCCCACGTGATCGAATCCGTGACGGCGTCGTATCCGTGAATGAGGACGTTGCGGAAGCTGATGATTTTGCGGTATTCGCTTATAGCAGCCGCGACCGGCGGGTCGGACTTGCTGAGACGCGATAGCGCCTCTCCAATGATTTCAAACTGCCGCTCCACGGCCGAGCGAAGCATCTCATTGGATTGGAACGTTTCGAATGTGGCGCCGCCCGTGAAACGCTCGATCCGAGCCACTGCCTGCTGCATGTCGAAAAGCATTTTGGGTGATTCAGGCAGCATACAGGGTCGTTTTGTGTTTCGAGGCTTCTGCAAGGAAGTACGGGTTGCGGGCCGCGCTGGCGTCCACTAAATCAACTTTCCGGCGAAACAGGTCTTCCAACCCCTCCAGTAAACCGAAATATCGGTCGGCGGCGCCCACAAACCCGCGATCGGCAAACTCGACAAAGAAATCCAAGTCGCTGGAAGACGGATCGAAGTCGCCGCGGACGGCGGACCCGAACAATTCGAGCCTTCGAACGCCAAAGCGGCGACATAACCTGTCGATGGCGTCACGAGAGTTTTCGATCAGCGTGATCATCTTGGAGTTCAAGTATACTCCGCAGCCTTGTTGAACTGCAAAGAAAACCGGGGTCGCGGGTCGTAGCGGCCTCATCTGGCCTCAAAACCAAAACCCAGGATACCATTTCGCATAATCCGCTATATAATCGCCATAATAATATGTTCTTCTCCATGAATGGAGGCTCCCGCCAACAACCAGCAAACACATTCGCTCCGTCTTGCCTGCCCCTGCTGCGGCTTTCGCACCCTCGGGAAGCCGTCCGGTACTGTCTGCCCCGTATGTTTTTGGCAGGACACCCCGCCTAATCGACCCTCTCACAACGTGACGCCGCTCTGGCGGGCGCAGCAGAACTACGAACTGCTCCTTGCCAGCCATCACCAGTGGTTGGGACAGGTGCGCGATCCACTGCCGAATGAGGCCCGCGAAGCCGAGTGGGAACCGGTTGACCCGTTCGCGATGATGACGGCCGAACGCCAGGAACTCATTGGATTGATCGAGACGGCGTTCGCGGGAGTTGACCGCCAGGACGGAGTGTCGATCCGCGAAACCCGCGTCATTGACTGTTATGGCAGCGACGCGGAACGGCAGGAGGCACGCTCTCTCGACGACGAGGCCTGCTGGCAGGCCGTTCCTCAGGATGACCTCGAAACCTTTACCAGTGCCTTGAGCTTTTGCGACGCCAAGGCGTTCCGTTACTACGCACTGGCGTTCATGATGTGGGACCTGCGCGCCTTGCGCCGGCCCGGGACGCCCACGCCCTCGCGCCTGCCATGGCATTTGCAACATAACGGCAATGCAGGACTGCTCAGCGCACTTCAATCGCGCGCGGCCTGCCGCTACTTACGCTTTCTTGCCGGATACGCTGATTCCTCGAAAGGGACGGAGGCAGAGCAGGCGCTGAAGGCATGCTGGAACCGCTTTAGTCATTGGCCGACTGACCACTGACGACTCACGACTGACTACTGGCGCCATTTGCATTCCCCCCACCTCGCAGGTACAAGCCTGAACAGCCCCCGAACCAGGCGGAGTCTGAGTTTTCGTTGCCAAGGAAGGAATTTGCGCCCATGGATGCGGCAGCCATTCTCGACGGTACATCCCTCAACCCCGCTCAGCGCGCGGCGGCCACCTTCAACTCCGGCCCCCTGCTCATCATCGCCGGCGCCGGCACCGGCAAAACCAATACGCTGGCTCACCGCGTGGCCTATCTCATCGCAACCGGGCTGAGTCCGGCGCGGGTCCTTCTGCTGACATTCTCGCGCCGCTCGGCCAGGGAGATGACCAAACGCGTGGAGGACATCTTTGCAGGCAGTTCCCGGACGGCTTTGGCCAGCTTGAAACTGCCGCCAGCGAACACCACTTCGCTCATCTGGGGCGGCACCTTCCACGCCATCGCCAATCGGCTGCTCCGGCTCCACGCCCGGCCTCTCGGGCTAGCTGAGACGTTCACCGTCATGGACCGCTCCGATGCCGAGGACCTTCTCAACGACGTACGCTCGGACCTGGCCCTGGACAAAGGCGACGTGCGGTTCCCGCGCAAGGGGACTTGCCTGGCGATTTACAGCCGGTGCGTGAACGCACAGGAGCCGGTGGAGGCGGTGCTCAAATCGCACTTCCCCTGGTGCATGGCTTACCCTGATGCGCTCAAGACGCTGTTCAAGGCGTACACGCAGCGCAAGCAGGAGCAGAACACGCTGGATTACGATGACCTGCTGCTCTACTGGAAGTTCATGATGGACGAGCCGGCGCTGGCTGAGGAGGTGCGCAAGCGGTTCGACGCGGTGCTCGTCGATGAGTACCAGGACACCAACCTCCTGCAAGCCGGCATCCTGCGGCAACTTTGCCCCGATGGCCGAGGGCTGACGGTGGTCGGCGATGACGCGCAGAGCATCTATTCATTCCGGGCCGCCACCGTTCACAACATCCTGGATTTCCCAAAGACGTTCCCCTCGGCGACGGTGCTGAAGCTGGAGCAGAATTATCGCAGCGTGCAGCCGATCCTCGATGCCACCAATGCCGTGATCGCCTTGTGCCCCAGGCGCTACAACAAGGATCTTTTCTCCGTCCGGGCAAGTAAGCAGAAGCCGCGGCTGGTAACGTTGATGGACGAAGAGCAGCAGAGCGATTACATCATCAAGCGGGTGCTGGAGCACCACGAAGCGGGTATCTCGCTGCGCCGGCAGGCCGTGTTGTTCCGCGCGTCGCACCATAGCGACGCCCTGGAGGTGGAGCTGAGCCGGCGGAATATCCCGTTCGTCAAGTACGGCGGGCTCAAATTCCTGGAGGCAGCCCACGTCAAAGACGTGCTGTGCGTGCTACGGCTGGCCGACAACCCCCGCGATATGGTCAGCGCCTCGCGCGTGCTGCAACTCCTCGACGGCGTCGGCCCGGCCCACGCCAGGCGGGCGGTGCAGCACTTGCAGGCCAACCAGTACGAGCTGAAGGCGTGGGCCCACCTGGCGCCGCCGGCGGCGGCGTCGGAGCAGTGGGCCGGCTTTGTGAAATTGCTGCTTAAGCTCGCCCCGGACGATTTGCCGCTAGCTGAGCAGGTGGCGGAGGTGCGCAAGTTCTACACGCCAATCCTGGAGCGGCGGTACGACCAGTCGCAGGTGCGGCTGCGGGACATCGAGCAGCTTGAGCAGATCGCCGGGAACTTCGCCACGCGCACGTCCATGCTGGCGGATCTGGCGCTGGACCCGCCGAACAACACGCAGGACCTGGCCGGCCCGCCGCTGCGCGAGGAGGATTACTTGATCCTCTCTACGATCCACTCGGCCAAGGGATGCGAGTGGGATTGCGTCTATGTGCTGCACGCCGCCGACGGCAATATCCCCTCGGACATGGCCACCGGCAGCGAAGAAGAAGTGGAGGAAGAACGCCGGCTGTTCTACGTCGCCCTGACGCGCGCGAAGGACTTCCTGGAGGTCTGCTTCCCCCTGAAATACTACCACAAGAGACGGCCCGCGGGCGACCGGCACTCGTACGCCCAGCTCACGCGGTTCCTCCCGGAGTCGGTGCTGACGCATTTCGAGCGTGTGCGGCTGGACCCGCCGCAAGCGGCCCAAGTGCCGTCAGCCATGCAACTCGCCGGCGAAGTCCGCGGGAAGATCGCGGCGATGTGGGGGTAGGCGTGAGCGCTGCGCTTCGGTGTTAAGCGATGCCGTCACCCCCTCACCTTGTCACCCCCCCCTCATCTTCTCACCCCTCATCTTCTCACCCCCGGTGCAACCGGTGCCACGCGTAAAGCCCGGTCAGTCCGACGGCCAGCAGCAGCACGGCGGCCTGGATGAAGCGCATCCGGGTGCGGTTGCCTTTCATCTGCTTCTCGTAGTTCTCGCGCATCGCAAAAATGTACTTGGAAATGTAGTTCAGGGGGCCGACTTTTTCGCCGGCCTCGTTTTGCGTCTGCGTGGCCTTGACGACGTAGCGGATCATGAACTTGTTGACCCACCGCGCGATCGGCGTCCTGAGCGGGCGGGTCACGTCGCAGAACAGGATGATCCGCACCTCATCGGTGTCGTTCCTGACTTTGTGGATGAACGTCTCATCAAACATGATGGCTTGGCCATCGCGCCAGGCGTAGGGCTCGCCATCGATGTAGATCCGGCAATCGTCCGAATTAGGCGTCTTCAGCCCCAGGTGGTAGCGGATCGAGCCGGCAAACGGGTCGCGATGCGCCCCCAGTTTGCTGCGCGGCGCCATCAGCGTGAACAGCGCAGCATTGACCGTGGGGATGGACTTGACCAGTTCCACGGTCTTGGGGCACAACTGCTGTGCCGAGGGGAAGGTATCGCCGTACCACTTCAGATAGAAGCGCTTCCAGCCGCGCTTGAAGAAGGTGTTGAATGCCACGTCGTTGTTGTTTTCTGAGGTCTTGATGTGGCCGGCCTCGTATAAGCGCATGGCTTCGTCGCGAATGGTCTGCCAGTTTTCCTTCAGGGGAGCCAGCTCGGGGAAATCCTCAAGCTTCTGCACCGGGGTGTTGGGCACGGCCGAGAAGAGGTACATTAGGCAATTGTAAGGAGAGACCCATGTTGAATGGTCACCCAATTGCCGGATGATCTTGTGGCGGACCTTACCGCGAAAATGAACGTAAGTGGTTGTGGCGGCATACATCCAGACGGGCCACATTCTCAAGGCAACGGATGCGGGGAGCGGCAGTTCCATGGTTTTCCTTCTTTCCTTAGGCTGGTTCCAATACGCAAGGTAAGCAAGCCCGGTTCGATCGGTCAAGCGTGGAGGCCCACCGACGGGTACATCGCGACAGGCTTTATTATCGGTCGTTGCCTGCGGTATAGTTCACCCTTGTTAGCCGATTGCGAACCGGAACAGGCTGCGTACCGTTCTAATTGCGTGCAGGCAGGCCAGGGGTGCGTCCGATAATTGAACTATCGGCAGGATAAACCGCGCCCAGCGGGGCAAGCGGATTCAACCGTCTGGCGAATGTGCCGAAAACAACGAATGACGGGCGGTAATTGGCAACGCGCGGTCATGCCGCTTGCGGCTTCGCGAATCAAGTGACATCCGCCGCGGCTTGGTGCGGCTTCACTGCGACGCCGCAAGCGGCGATTGTCGGTGCTTTTCTGCAAAACCGCAGGAGCCCGTGCAGTGGGTGTCAACTGAACTTGAAGGAAGGTTCTCATGGACGTGACGGTTATTGGCTGTGGTTATGTGGGTCTGGTCACCGGTGTCTGCCTGGCCAGCATCGGCCACACCGTGCGCGGCGTCGAAAAGGACGCCCGCAAGCTCAAGACCCTTCAGGACGGCCATTGCCCGATCTTTGAGCCGGGCCTCCTTGAACTGATGCAGGAAAACTACGCCTCGGGCCAAATCCAGTTTACCGGCAACGTCAAGGAAGCCGTCAAGGACGCCGAGGTCGTCTTCCTCTGCGTCGGCACGCCCCCCAAGGACGACGGCACCGTCGACATGAGCTTCCTGGAAGGCGCCGGCAAGGAAGTCTGCGACTCACTGGCCGAGCTGGACAACGATTACATGGTAACCATCGTCGTCAAATCGACGGTCCCCTCGGGCACCAACCGCCGGCTCTACAGCTTCCTCAAGCAGCAGACCCGCGCCTACGTGCAAGTGGTCTCCAACCCCGAGTTCCTCAAGGAAGGCACGGCAGTCCAGGACTGCATGAACCCCGACCGCATCGTGATCGGCGGCGAGAGCCCCGAGGCCTTCCGCCAGATGCGCCGGCTTTACGACCCGCTGGTCAAGCGCGAAGAGAACTTCCTCACCATGAGCTGGGAGTCGGCGGAGCTGACCAAGTACGCCGCCAACAGCATGCTGGCGGCACGCATCTCGTTCATGAACGAGATGACCATCCTGTGCGAGCACTACGGGGCGGACATCGAGGACATCCGCAAGGGGATTGGCAGCGACAGCCGGATCGGCCCGGCATTCCTCAAGGCCGGCTGCGGTTACGGCGGGTCGTGCTTTCCCAAGGACGTCGCAGCGATGGAGCACATCAGCCGGGCGGCGGGCCACGAGAGCCTGTTCGTCAACGCGGTGCAGACCGTCAACAAAAACCAGAAGAAGCGGTTTGCTGAAAAGATCATGACCAAGCTGGGCCGGCCCATCGAAGGGGCGACGATCGCCGTGTGGGGCCTGGCCTTCAAGGCCGATACCGACGACATCCGCGAGTCGCCCGCCCTGGACGTGATCCGGCTGCTGCTGGACAAGGGCGCGACGGTCAAGGTGCATGACTACAAGGCCATGGAGAACATGAAGCAGGTCTTCAAGGACGAAGTGGAGTGGTGCGCCGACCCGGTGAGTGCTGCCACCGGCGCCGATGCCGTCGCCCTCGTGACCGACTGGCCGCAGTATACGACGCTGCCGTTCAGGAAGATCGCCGCGACGATGAACCAGCCGGTGATTTTCGACGGCCGCAACTGCCTCCATCGCGACGTGATGCGCGAGACCGGCTTCCAGTATTATCCGATGGGCCGCCCCGCCGTGGAAAACACCTTGCGGCTCAAGCACCGGGTGTGATACCCGGTTCGTGGGTCAGAGCGTGTGATCCTTCTGTTTAGCGTTTGTTTAGCGGCCTCGCTTGCGAGGCGAGGACCGCTCCTCCTGTCGCGCCAACGCGGTCAACGCCCCGCAAGGCAAGCGGGGCCGCTAAACACCGCCAAACAAAAGGATCACGGACACTTCCCAGCCGATAATGCCCGTCGCCCCGCCGTCCGCGCTTGACGCTTGCTCCGCGCCTATCATAATCACCTCATAATCACCGGCTACCATGCCATTCTTGATGGATGTTAGAACGTCAAGATTTCGCCCTTCGGTTTTGGAGAGGATTCATGCAAACGAGACAGCCCGCCCGCAATCGTCCGCCCCTGGTAGAGCCCCTTGAGAGCCGGACCATGCTGTCGGCGGCGCCAACCACCGTCACGTCGATCAAGGTGTCGACGCATGCCCTCGACCTCGGCCAAAGCGTTACCGTCTCGTTCGCCGTCAAAGGGTCCAGGCACTCGGGTAAGCTCGTCGGTTATGTGGAACTGCTCGATAACGGGAGCCCGATCGTGGCCGCCGGCAACGACGTGACCGTCGGACTGAAAAACGGCAAAGGCAATTACCGGTTCGGCCCCGGCGACGCCGCGCTGTTCACCGGCACGCACCAGATCTCGGCCGAATTCGTCAGCGGCAATTCGCTTCCCGACAGCACCTCCGCGTCCGAGACGATCACGGTTGTCGAACCGACGCTGACCACGACCTCAGACGGCCTGGGTATCGCGACGTTCGGAAAGGGCAAGGGCAAGGCGATCAAGGACAGCCAGGAGGCCACGGTTGCCTACACCGGCTTCCTGGCCGCCGACGGCACGATCTTCGATTATGCGACGGCCCACTCGCCGCCTACCCTCAGCTTCCAGGTCGGCGTCGGCGCGGTGATTCAAGGCTTCGACGAGGGAACGCTCGGCATGAAGGTGGGTCAGACGCGCGTATTGGACATCCCCTCGGCTATCGGCTACGGCTCAGCCGGCGCAGGCTCGAGCATTCCGCCGGATGCCGAGCTGTTCTTCCTGGTGACCCTGGACAAAATCTCCAAAGCGTAGTTCGACTCCCACCACGCCATTGTTGATGGCGTGGCTGAGCGTCATGATGTGAGACCTTTGCCTTCTGGCTTTTGAAGAGGATTCATGCAAACAAGACGACCCGCCCCCAATCATCGGCCCCTGGTTGAGCCGCTGGAGGGCCGGACTATGCTCTGTGGAACTGTCGCCGCCGTTGATACCGGCATCGCCGTCGAGCACAGCGCGGCGGTGGTTAGTGCAAAAGCGGCTAAGGCTAAGAACGCGGGAACGAAGACGACAATTGCGGTCAGCGCCGGGACGCTCGGCCAGTCCATCACATTCGCAGTCACGGTGCGTGCCGCCGCTGCCGCTGGCTCGCCGACCGGGTCGGTGGATCTGATCTACCACCGGACAGTGGTTGAGACCCTAACGCTGACACCGGCCACCTCGACTAGCCCGAAATACGCTATCAGCCAAGCCTCATACACCTTGACGTTTGAGCTCGGCGGCGGCGCGGCTTTCATTGGCAAACAGCCGATCGGCACGCAATACGTTCCCAGCGGCGCATTTGCAAAAAGCAAGGCCGCTGTGAATTTCACCGTCGCCAAGCCGAAATATACCGCGCTGGCCGACGGCGTTAAGTACGAAACGATTATCCCCGGGTCTGGCGCCGGGATCCAAGCCGGACAGTACGCCGAGATGCTTTACACCGGATATCTGGCAAAAAATGGTAAGATCTTTGATGACTCGGCCAACCACGCGACAAACGGCCAGGTATCCCCTTTTCCTTTCCAAGTCGGGGCTGGGCAGGTTATCGCGGGCTTCGACGAAGGGAGTGTCGGTATGGAGGTCGGAGAGTCTCGCCTTGTGCTGATCCCGCCAGCCGAAGGGTACGGCAAGAAGGCCAGTGGTTCGATTCCAGGCAATTCGACGCTGCTGTTCGAGATCACCCTGGAATCCATTTCCGACACAGCGCCGGCGAGTTCGTAAGTCTTTCAGAAGCCCTGGCGATGCCACAGATCCACTCTAAAGGCCCCGTGCCCCGGCTGCTCGGCGTGACCTGCTTCTCCATCGCGGTCCTGTCGCTGCTGTGCGGCTGCTCGTCGTTTGAGTCGCGCTGGAAGGCGGCCGGCGAAACCACGCCGGCCGTCCCCCACAATCTCGAAGGGCGTTGGCAAGGGAGCTGGACCAGCGAGGGCGACGGGCACACCGGCGGCCTGCGCTGCATCATCACCCACAAGCAAGACGATATTTACCTCGCGGATTTCCACGCGACGTTCTGGAACATCTTCCAGTTCGGGTACTCCATCGACCTGAAAGCCACCGAGGTCAGCCCGACCCGATACCAGTTCTCGGGCGACAGCGACCTCGGCTGGCTCGCCGGCGGGAATTATCACTACGAGGGGACCGCCGAGGTCGCCGGCGACAGCAAGACCGACGCGTTCAACTGCACCTACAAGTCGTCCGCCGATCACGGCAGGTTCGATATGATGCGGCCGCCAGGGCCGACGTCAGCACCAGCTTCGCCTTAGGCTCTGTCTGAAAACGACCTACGGCCCCTCCAACATGGCGGATCCACTATCCTTGCGGCTACAATGCCCCCCATGTCCCTGAGCCTCAATACCCTTGAAGACCGCAAGCTCGACCCCAACACCGAAGCGTTCCTGGAAGAGGCCCACGCGTCGAAGTTCGACTTCCACAGCGTCAGCGTGAAGGCCGCGGGCGACGAGAAGCTGCAACGCGTCGTCAACAACGCGGTGTTGCGCCAACACAACGCCCGCCAGCTCCGCGTCCTGGAGCTTCCGGACTCGGACAAGTTGCGGTCGTTGGCGGGGAACATCAAGCAGCACACCATCGAGAACCTCGACTACTACCTTGAGCAGCTCAAGGCCAACGTCGAGAAGAACCGCGGGCACGTCCACTTTGCCGCCGACGCCAAAGAGGCCAAGAAGATCATCCTGGACATCGCGCACTGGTCCGGATCGAGCCGGGTCATCAAGAGCAAGTCGATGGTGAGCGAGGAGATCAACCTCGCCCACGCCCTTGAACTGGCTGGGCTGGAGGTCGTCGAGACCGACCTGGGCGAGTTCATCGTGCAGATCAGCCACGATAAGCCCTCGCACCTGGTCGCTCCGATCGTCCACAAGGACAAGGAATCGATCGCCAGGCTGTTTTCCGAGTATTTCAAGACGCCGTACAATGACGACCCCAACGACCTGTGCATGCAGGCGCGGGCCTACCTGCGCGACAAGTTCCGCAAGGCGGACTTCGGCATGACCGGCGGGAACTTCCTGGTGGCCGAGACCGGCCTGGTCTGCTGCGTCGAGAACGAAGGCAACCAGCGGCAGAGCGTCACCACGCCCAGCGTGCTGGTGAGCCTGGTCGGCATCGAAAAGGTCGTACCGCGCATGGCCGACCTGGCAGTCATGCTCAAGTTGCTCACCCGCTCGGCCACCGGCGCCCCGATCACCATCTACACCAATATCTTCGGCGGCCCGCGCAGCCCCGGCGAAAAGGACGGCCCCGAGGAGTTCCACCTGGTCCTGATCGACAATGGCCGCAGCGAGATCCTGGCCAGCGAGGAATACCGCGAGACGCTGCGCTGCATCCGTTGCGGCGCCTGCCTGAACGCCTGCCCCATCTACCGCAAGATCGGCGGGCACGCCTACGGCAGCGTCTATCCCGGGCCGATCGGGGCGCTCATTACGCCGCTGTTCCAGGGCTTGTCCAACTTCAAGGACCTGCCGCAGGCGTCGAGCTTGTGCGGCGCGTGCTACGAGGCGTGCCCGGTGAAGATCAACATCCCCCGTCTCCTGATCAACATGCGGCGCGACATCGTCAACTCCCACCTCAACGGGTTCTTCGAGCGGATCGTCTACCGGCTCTGGGCATGGGGGATGAAGTCCCCGTTCCTGTACGGCGTGATCGGCACATTCCAGAAGTGGGACCTGCGCCGCCGGGCCAGGGGCGAGGGCTGGATCCGCAAGCTGCCGAAAGTCGCCGCCGGCTGGACCCAGATCCGCGACATGCCCGCCCCGGCGGCAAAGACGTTCCACCAACTGTGGCGCAAGCGCGACAGGATCGATTGGGCCGATGCCGAAGAGCCGAAGGCGCACTAAGATTGGGTTTGGGGGGCCGAAAGGAGCGAACCATCATGACGATCGCCGAGACGCTGGTTGCATCGCCTCCGCCGTTGCATGAACACCCCGACGGGGCCGTGCGCGTTGTGGGCACGCGTATACCGATCGACACCATCGTTGGGGAATACTGGAACGGGATGAGCCCTGAGGACATTGTGTCCTCCTACGACACGTTGAGCCTTGCGGACGTCCACGCGGTATTGGCGTACTATCTGAAAAACCGGCAGGTGGTGGACGAGTATTTGAAAGCGCGTCAGCGACAAGCCGAGGCGACACGGGCCGAAATTGAGGCAAGATCACCCATGAGGGATATTCGCGAACGCTTGTTGGCACGACGCGCGCGACAATTGGCAGAGCGCCGCCAATGAACTTGGGGGGCGTGAAGTGCTCTCATTCGTGACTGACGAAAACTTCCGAGGCCCGATACTAAGAGGGCTGCGTCGGCAGTTGCCCACGCTCGACATTGTCCGGGTCCAGGATGCGGGGCTGGCTGGCGCGGACGACCCGGCGGTGCTGGAATGGGCGGCCGCCAATCGGCGCGTGCTGCTGACGCACGACGCTAAAACCATCACACGCTTCGCATACGAACGCGTCACGACAGGGAAATTCATGGCGGGAGTTGTAGTGGTCGACTTTTCGCTCCGTCCTGGACCCGCGATTGATGACATTCGGATTATTGCCGAATGCACTGAGCCAGGCGAACTGGAAGGTCAGGTTTGGTTTGTGCCGTTGTAGCGCGTCGTAGGGGCGGCTTTAGCCGCCGTCCTGTTCGGGGTAAGAAGCCATTTCAGAATCGCGTGAACCCCGGCACGTACCAAACGGGTGCCATGGGCAAGCGTACTCGCTTGCCCGTGGAGCCGGTTGCAGATTTGGGACAGCATGGGCAAGCGAGTACGCTTGCCCATGGCACCCCGAAAGGTCGTCAAACTGCTTGTAGTCCAAAACCACGGCGGCTGAAGCCGCCCCTACTCGGAAACGTATGCCCGCACCCACGACAGCCAACGTCATCGATAAAGTCCGTCGCGCCCTTGGCCGCACCGCGCCGCTTTCGACCCCGCCGGTGCCGCCCGTAATCGATGAGCCGACGGCTCGGCTGGTCTACAGCGCGATCGGCCTACCCGAGCTTTTCATGAAGCGCGCCGCCGACATGAAAATGCTTGTCGAAGACGTGCGCATCGAAGAGGTCCTCAACCGCACGGCAGCATTTCTCCAGGAGAAGAAGTGCACGAAAGTGATGCTTTCGGACACCAACCTCCTGCTCAAGCTCGGCGCTGCCGAGCATTTTGCCAAGGCAGGCCTGACCGCGAAGCGATGGTCGGAGATGACTGCCGACGAGGCGTACGACTTCGACGCGGGCGTGACGGAAGTGGACTACGCGGTGGCCGAGACCGGCACGTTGGTGATCCGCCACACGCCCGCACACGGCCGGCTGCTCTCGCTGGTGCCTTTCATCCACGTGGCGATCGTCGAGCCGAGGCTATTCCTCCCTGACCTCATCGACCTCTTTGAGTCACTCAAGAAGGACGGCACCGGCAGCGGCGTCACGCTGATCAGCGGCCCGAGCAAGACCGCCGACATCGAGATGAACACCGTCACCGG